>Ga0160428_1000093_pt1 | contig 114749 bp, 112 predicted proteins | sample SolpanmetagenomM_FD_108198 | JGI IMG/M metagenome (GOLD analysis project Ga0160428, IMG submission 108198) | Solar panel surface microbial communities from Lawrence Berkeley National Laboratory, California, USA - M | ecosystem: Engineered > Built environment > Solar panel > Unclassified ...
CCAGGAGTTTCCGAGCGTGAAGCAGTTCATGGACGACAGCATCAACCGCGCCCGCGAGCTGGAATACGCCGAAACGCTGCTCAAGCGCCGCCGCTACCTGCGCGACATCAACTCGCGCAACGCCACGCTGCGCGGCTACACCGAGCGCAACGCCATCAACGCCCCCATCCAGGGCACGGCCGCCGACATCATCAAGCTGGCCATGATAAACATCCACGACTGGTTGGAGCGCGAAAAGCTGGGTACCAAGATGATACTGCAAGTGCACGACGAACTCGTGTTCGACGCCGTGCGCGAGGAAGTGGCCTACATCACGCCCAAAATCCGGGAGCTGATGACCCAGGCCCTGCTGCTGCCCCGCGGCGTGCCGCTGGAGGTGGAAGTGGGCACCGGCGACAACTGGCTGAAGGCCCACTAGGCCAGCGAGCAGAGGCGATGAATATCTGGAAGCACTGCCTGCTGTCGCAGCACAAGTTTGGCGGGCAGCCCCTCGATTATTTGCCGGTGCACAGGTTTTTGGATAGTAGCAAGCTCTTTTGCTACCATCCGCGGCACCGGCTGCTGCTGCACCACACGGTAGGCATCGAGTGGGCCACCGAGCTGCTGGGCGACATTCTGACCACCAGCGACAACCGCCAGGTGCTGGTGCGCGACGTGGCCGCCGCCCATTGCCAGGAAGACCTTTCGGCGCGCGTGCCCACGCTGGCCGAGTGGCTGCAAGACCCCGCCCCCGAGCTGCTGGCCGCCCTGCCCGTGGCTAGCCCCGAGGGGGTGCCAGCCACGCTGTCGCCCGCGTTGCGGCAGCTACTGTTGCGGCCCTACCTGCGCACGGGCCAGCCCGCGGCGTTGCTGCTCACGTGCAGCACGTTTGGGGTGTACCTGGCCGAGCAACTGCTGGGGCTGGCCGCCGCCGAAGAACTGTTGCGCTGGCAGCCCGCCCCGGTGCCGGTAGCGCAGCTGCTTGCGCACATTACCTTGCGCCACCCGTGGCAATATCGCCCCGACCCCCGGGCCTTGGCTTGGCTGCAACAGCAGGAGCGAGCCGGGGCCCCGCCTTCTGAACTACTACCCAATGGCTGAGCTACTACCCGTCCAACAACAGATAGCTGACCTGCTGCAAGCCGGCCATACGCTCGCGGTGCACTGGGACTGTGGCGGCGACGAGAGCTTCGTAACCACCGAGGTAGACGGGGCCGAAGTGCGGGCTGACTACGGCAATGACGCAGACTTTCCCACACTGCTTGACCGCTACCTCACCGAGCTGCTGGACCTGCCCGATGCCGGCGATTTTCACATGGAAGGCAACGGCCGCATTTTTCGCGAGGAGGCCAGCGTGGTCATCGAGTACGAGTCCGTATTCACCGACGATGGCAGCGACCTGATGACGGCCGAGGAGTGGCGCGAAATGGGGCTGGACCCGGCGGAATTGCTAAGCGGAGCCAAGGAGCCGGCTGCCGAGGGCGAAACGACTGAGTCGCAGTCTGACCCCTTTTACTCGGGTCGGCGCGTGCTATTTACCCTCGCCTAGTATGCCGCTCAATTACGATAGCCTGCCGGTGCAGCTAGCGGCGCTGCTGCAAGCCGGCCACGTGCTCACGGTGCGCTGGGACTGTGGCAGCGACGACCATATGGTAACCACGCAGCTGGATGGCGTAGAACAGCGCATTGATTTTGGGGAGGATTATTACCGCTGGCAATTTGCTCCGCAGGAAGAGTATGAGCAATTTCTGTCGCGCATCACCAACCTGCCCATGCTGTTGAGCGGCTTCCTGGCCGAGCGGCTGCGGCTGCCGTCGGTAGGCGATTTTCAGATGCTGGGCGAGGGGCGTATCTCGCTGGAAGGCCCGGACATTGTGCTGAATTTTCAATCGGACGCTACTGAATGGGACGACGGCTGGGCGCCCGATGACCAGCTACCCGAATACTACCTGAACGCCGATGAGCTGGCCGAGCTGTTTCCGGAGCGCCTGACCGAGATAGCGGCCTGGGATGGGCTGGCCAGAGCGCCCGGCAGCTACCCCGACCCGCGGATGAGCGCCGCCTACACCGGCCGGGAGGTGCTGTTTACCCTGCCTTAGCTTTAGTCTTATGCCCCTCTCCCTCCCCGACCTGGAAGCCCGCGTGCGGACCCTGCTGCAAGCCGGCCATACCCTGGCCGTGCGCTGGGATTGCGGCAACGACGAGAGCTTACTATACATTGACCTCAATAGCGCCGAGCTGCCCTTCAACTACCGCGACCCCCACGACCTGGCCGATAACCTCTGCGACTACCTGCTGGGCTTGCTGGAACTGCCTGGCGTGGGCATGTTTGAGCTGCGCGGTGGTGGCCGCATAGTGTTGGAAGGGGAAACGGTAGTGTTAAACTACCAATCAGAATTTGTTGATTACGAAGGGGAGTGGATAGACGCACTGACCGAGGAGCAAGAGGCTGCGCTCAATGCGGGCACGGCAAGCGCACCAATTGACCCCGAGTTGAGCGAAGACTATTCAGGCCAGCAAGTACTATTCGAAACAGAAGCGCAATGACCGAATTGCCCTCCAAACCCGCCCTCCACGCTGCCTGCCTGGCCTACGTACACACCCGCCTCGACGCGGCCCGCGCCGGCATGGCCGCCGCCCAGGAGTCGAGCAACTCCGAAACCAAGAGCAGCGCCGGCGACAAATACGAAACCGGCCGCGCCATGGCCCAGCAGGAGCGCGACCGCCACGCTGCCCAGCTCCACGAGGCGCAACTGCTACTGGGGGCCCTGCAAAAAATCAACCCTGAGCTAGCCAGCGATGCCGTGCGCCTGGGGGCGCGGGTCAGCACCAGCCTGGGGCTGTTCTACGTGAGTATCAGCGCCGGGCGGCTGGCCACGGCCGAAGGGCAGGAGTTTATGGCCGTGTCGGCGGCCGCGCCGCTGGCCGCCGCGCTGCACGGGCGCCGGGCGGGCGAGGAGGTGCTCTTCAACGGCAAGCCGGTGCGGGTGCTGGCCGTGGGCTAGCGGGCGGCGCGCACCCTGGCCGGCGGGCTAGCCGTATGCAGGGGCATGGATATGACCCTTCGCCAACTCGCCAATCTGCCCGCTCCCCACACCACTCCGCTGCAAAACGTGGCGCGCTGCCTGCTCGGCAGCTTTATGGTAGTGGCCGGCACGGGCCACCTCACCTTTGTGCGCCAGGAGTTTCAGGCCCAGGTGCCCGACTTTGTGCCAATGAGCAAAGACACGGTGGTGCTGCTCTCGGGCGTAGTCGAAATCGGCCTGGGGCTGGCGCTGCTCTTGCTGAAGGGCAAAAACCGGGTGCGCATGGGCCTGGGGCTGGCGGCGTTCTACGTGGCTATTTTCCCGGGCAATATTCACCAGTACACGGAGCACATTTCGGCTTTTAATCTTGACACCGACGGCAAGCGGCTGGCCCGGCTGTTTGGCCAGCCGGTGCTCATTGGCGCGGCGCTCTGGAGCACGGGCGCCTGGAAGGCCCTGCGCCGGGCGTGGTAGCGCCAGCCGGCCGGGCTCATTTTCGGGGCGTTGCCGAAACTGCCCGGCCCGTTTGATTGTCGTAGCAGACAAGGCGCCGCCCGCTAGCCTAGTCTGGCCGGGGCTGCGTGCCGCATTAGCTGTTATTTGCTTTGATTGACCGGCGTCTTGCCGCGTCCTGTCCGTTTTTATGTCTGCTACTACCTTAGATACCGTTGTGATTGGGGCTGGCCCAGTGGGCCTGGCCTGCGCCATTGAGATTCAGCGCCAAGGCTTTACCGTGGCCGTGGTGGACAAGGGCGCACTCGTGAACTCGCTGGTGGGCTACCCCACCCAAATGGAGTTCTTCTCGACGCCCGAGCTGCTCGAAATCGGCGGGCACCCCTTCCCGATGGCCTCCTACAAGCCCCACCGCGAAGATGCCCTCGACTACTACCAGCGCGTGGCGGCGGCCGAAAAGCTTGACCTGCGCCTGTATGAGCGCGTCATCGGCCTGCGCGGTCAGGCCGGCGCCTTCGTGGTCGAAACCAGCAAGGGCGAGCTAGCGGCCCGCACCGTGGTGGTAGCCACGGGCTTCTTCGACGTGCCCAACCGCATGGGTATTCCGGGCGAAGAGCTGGCCCACGTAAACCACTACTACAAAGAGCCCTACGCCCACGCTGGCCAGGACGTAGTAGTGATTGGAGCCAAAAACTCATCAGCTAAGGCGGCGCTGGCCCTCACCCGCGCCGGCGCCCGCGTGACGCTGGTGGTGCGCGGCGCCGCCGTGGCCGACACCGTGAAGTACTGGATTCGCCCCGACCTCCTCAATCGCATTGCCGAAGGCCGCATCACGGCGTATTTCAACACCACCCTCGATGCCATCACGCCCACCACCGTGGAGGTAACCACGCCCGAGGGACCGCGCAGCATTCGGGCCGACTACGTGTATGCCCTCACCGGCTACCAGCCCGACTACGCGCTGCTGGTAGATATGCTGGCCCTGCCCCTGGACCAAAACGACCCGGCTCGTCCTCCCATTTTTGACCCCGCCACCCACGAAACAGCCCGTCCCGGCGTGTTTGTGGCCGGCACGGTGTGCGGCGGGTTAGCCACCAGCCGTTGGTTTATCGAGAATGGCCGCCACCACGCCCAGCTTATCGCGGGGGCGCTGGTCAGCCACCGGCTAGCTACCCCCGAGCCCATGTAAAAAGAAAAAGGCCAGTATCCCAATGGGGCACCGGCCTCTTTATAGGTTAAATGGTAGTTGCTACAGCGCCTTAAAGGTGTAGTCCTCCACGCCGGTGTAGTCGTGGTCATCCTGCCGGTAGGTATAGGTGTGGCGAATCTGCAAGTGCTTGTCGCTAAGGTCCAGTACCTGAAACACGGACGCCGCGCCGTGCAGCTGGGGGCTGTTGATAGTCAGCGCGGTCTGGTCTTTATTGAAGGCCCAGGAGCCGGTCAGCGGCCCTTGGGTATTGCCCGCGCACGTAAGCTTGCCTTCGCTGTAAGTCAGTGAGTTATTGGCGTTGAACTTCGTCACGTTGTCCCGGCCACAGGCGATGGTAGAGGCGTAGATGTCCATTACCTCGGCTTTGCCCTCGCGGTTGAAAGTGGTGGTTTGGGCAGCTAGCTCCCAGTCGTGGGCCAGCAGCAGGCTGGTGCGCACGTCGGCCACGGGCGTGGGCTCGCTGTTTTTTTGGCAAGCCCCTAGCGCCAAGGATGTAAGGCTAAGCAGAAGCAAGGTTTTTTTCACGGAAAAGAAATTAAGGGTGAGTGAAGCGCAAAGCTAGGTCGGTAGAAGGCAACCTTAGCCGGCTGCACGCAGTATGGTTCAGCTAAGAAAACTGGCGGCCACCGTACAGCTGCTAAAGACAAAGCCGCCAACTCTAGCTGAGTTGGCGGCTTTGTCTTTACTGAGTAGGCATTGGCTAGAAAGCCGTGTAAGTAGTTTCTTCAGTGCTGGTTGCGGTGATGCCACCAGCCGTGTAAGACGACGTAACACGCAGACGGAGCGTCGTGGCCGTCAGCTCAAGGATGTCTTCCTGAATAGACAATCCGCTGGCCGAAGGGTCGGTAAACGTCAGCTTCGTAGCGTCGCTGTTGAAGTCCCAGGCGGCACTTGCCGTTTGGGGGTCCGAGGAACTGCACTTAGTAGCTCCTTCATCGTAAACGGCGGTCTTGTTGGTGTTGAACTTGATGAAGTTGTCACGCTCGCAAGCAGGCGAAGTAGCGTAATTGTCATCGGTAGTGCTGACACTGCCAACGGTACTAACTGTCTTATCAGCCGTTATCCGCCAGTTTTTGGCCGTGAGCAGGTCGGTCTTAGAAGAGGTTGGGGTTGCCGGCGTGTTGTCGTTGTTCTTTTTGCAGCTTCCCAGTGCCAAAGCAGCCAGGAAAATAAGGGGAAGTTTTTTCATATAAAAATGTATGCGAGTGCCCGGCAAAGGTAAGGTGCACCAGTATATGATTTCTATGCTATTTTTCTTCTAATTACTTGTATTGTTTACGGGCATTTTTCGGCCGCCGCCTGCGCATAAGAGTACCCGGCCACCGCCCCGCGCCGGAAAAACTCGCAGCCGCTGGCCGAGTCGCCGGCCTGTTGGGCTAGCCGGCCCAGTAAAAACAGCGTGCGGCCATCCTCGGGCTGGTTTTCGAGCGCCTGAAAGTAGATGGCGCGGGCTTCGGCATAGCGGGCCAGGTGGGTCAGGGCGGCGCCCTCGGCTTGCAGGTAGGGCAGGGGCACGGGGCGGCCGGCGCGGGCTAGCTGGGCGTGGCCCCGGCGCAGGTCGGCCAGGGCGGGGTCGGTTTGGCGCAGGTTGAGCAGGCGGTTTTCGCCCCGGGCCAGCAGGGCCTCGGCCAGGGTGGTGTCGAGGGCCAGGGCGCGGCGGTAGCTAAGCTCGGCGGCGGTGGGCTGGCCCAGGCCCGCCTGGCAGCGCCCCAGACGGTAGAGCAGGCGGGCAGTTTCGGCCGGAGACAGGGGCGGGCTGTCGTTGCTGAGCAGGGCGGCCTCGTAGTCGGCGCGGGCGGCGGCTAGGTCGTGGGTCACATCCTGGTAGAGCTGGCCGCGCAGGCGTAGGGCGGCGGGGTGGTCATCGCGCAGGGCCAGCGACTGGTCGAGCTGGCGCGCGGCCTCGGCCCACTGGCCCCGTGCAAAGGCCGTGCGGCCATCCTCATAGTACAAATTGGCTTGCACGCGGTCCATCACGATTTTGGCCGAGATACCGAATAGAAAAATCAAAAACGTGAGGCCTGCCACCAGCCAAAAATCCTGGCGGTTGAAGCGCACCTGCTGGCGCGGCACCCGCTGCTGGTAGTGGCGCTCGCGAGCGCCGGCCGGGGGGCGGGTGCGCAACGGCGGGGTGCCCGTGGGCGTGCCGGGCATTTTGTACACCGAGGGGCCGCCGGCCTCGGCCGGGGCGCGGCGCTGCTCTTCGGCCCGCCGGCTAGCCAGTTGCAGCTGGTAGTCGTATTGCGCCCGGCGGTCTTCGTTCGAGAGCACGCTGTAGGCCACGGCCACCGCCTTAAAGCGCTCTTCGTAGTGCGCATCGCCGCCGTGCTTATCGGGGTGCAGCTCGGTGGCGAGGCGGCGGTAGGCCCGCTTGATGTCGGCGGCGGGGGCCGTGGGCGGCACCCCCAGCACTTGGTAATGGTTCTGGCTCACACCACGAAAATTTAATTGAAAGCCCGCTGGAAAGGCAGCCCTGGTTTCAAGTTTTGCGTAAAGAACGCCCTAGCCGGCCCAGCAGTTGCGAACGGCTCAGCTTCTTAACCGCATTCTTTCGCTAAACAATTCCGCATTTATGGCCACCCTGACCGACGACAAAACGCCGCGCAACGATAGCCTTATCAGCAACCTGACCGGCTACCTCGATACCCGTATCGATATCATCAAGCTCGAAACGCAGGAGAAAGTAAAAGGAGCCTTCGTGAGCACCGTACACGGGGTAGCGCTCGGGGTGCTGGGCTTCTTGTTCATTATTTTCGGCTCAATGTATTTGGGCTTTGCCCTCAACGATGCGCTCGACAGCCCCTCGGCCGGCTTTGGCATAGTGGCGGCGCTGTATCTGGTGCTGGCCGTGCTGTTTTTTGTAGGCATCGACAAGAAAGTATTCCAGGGCGTAGCCGATAAGCTGCTGAACAATACCATCTATAAATCTGACAAGCGCGCCTAGCCGGCGTTCGCTCTCTTTGGCTTTCCCGCTAAATACCTACACCATGACTGAGCCTACTAACCCGTTGTTTGAGGACGAAAAAGAATTTCTGGAGCGCAAGAAGCTGGAGTACGAGCGGGCCTTGCGCGGCGAAGTAGAGGAAATAAAGGAAACGACCGTGCAAGTCGGCAAAGTCGCCCTCATCGGGGCGGGCGTTGTGGGCGGCATCTGGTTGCTTACTAAGGCGTTCAGCGGTGGCAAAAGCAAGAAGAAAAAGCACAAGAAGCACCGCTCGCGCTTTGAAGACTACGCGGGCTTCGATGGCTTTGACGAAAACGACCAGGAACTGAATGACCTGGACGCGGATTATCCGTCGGATGGCTACGAGTATAATGCCGACCAATATTTCGTTGGCGACGGCACCACGGCCGACGGTTTTTACTCGGAAGGCCCGGCCGGCAGCTACGAAGGTGAGGACGAGGACGATGACAATGGTTTGAGCCAGCATCCTGATTTTCCGGCTCATTCCTCAGCCGAGCACGGCCACGATTTGCATTTTGGGGAGGACAATGGCCTCGACGAAGACCCCGAGCACTCCTACGCATCGAGCAACTCGTATCAGGCGCGCCCCTACGACGACAGCCGCCGCCTGCCCGAGTCTGACAGCTTTGCCGAAACTGAAGCCAGCGACGAAACAGAAAATGCTCCCGCTACTTCTAAGTCTAAACTCAGCTTCATTGGGCCGGCGCTCGTGTCATTTGCCCAAAGTGAAACCGGCCGCGTGATTGTGGCGCAGGCCGCTGCCATAGGCCTGGCTCTGGTAACCAAGGCCGTGCAAGGGTTTATGCCCAAAGATGAGGCAGAAGCCGACAAAAATGCCGACCTTGCAGCTTCATCGGTCAGCGTGGGCGTTCCGCCCGCTACCTGGCCCGCTACCTCTGCCGCTCAGGATGCCGCCGCCCACCACGACGACACTATCTCCTACCGCGAGCCGCTTGCTTGACACGCTGGCCGGGCTGCGGCTGCGCGGCCGCAAAGCGCTAGCCGTACTGCTCGACCCCGATGACTTCGAGCCTACCCGCCTGCGCCACTTATTGCAGTTAGGGCAGGAATATCCCGTCGATTTTTTCCTCGTAGGGGGCAGCCTGGTGCTTACCGAGCACCAGGCTGCCCTTATTGCGTTGCTCAAGGCCGAGGCGCCCCAGGTGCCGGTGCTGCTATTTCCGAGCCACGCGCTGCACGTCGATGCCGCTGCCGATGGTATTCTGCTGCTCTCGCTGATTTCGGGGCGTAACCCGGACTTTCTCATCGGCCAGCACGTGATAGCCGCGCCGCGTCTGCGCCAGAGCGGCTTGCAGCTACTGCCTACCGGCTACATGCTCGTGGATAGCGGGCGGCCCACCACGGCTTCCTACATCAGCGGCACTGCCCCCTTGCCCCACGACAAGCCCGGCATTGCCGCCGCCACCGCCATGGCCGGCGAGCAGCTTGGTCTGCGCCTCATGTACCTAGATGGGGGCAGTGGCGCCCAGCACCCCGTGTCGGCCGCCATGATTAGCGCCGTGCGGGCCGCCGTCGATGCGCCGCTCATCGTGGGGGGCGGCCTCAATACCGGTGAGAAGGTGTACGCGGCCCTGGCCGCCGGAGCCGACCTAGTGGTGGTGGGTAACCACATCGAGCGCGACCCCGGCTTCCTGGCCGATGCTGTGGCCGCCGTGCGCGAGGCCAGCGCGCAGCAGACTGTGCAATAAAAAAGTGGGGCCTGCGAACCAGCACCCCCGTCAGCTTTTACGATGGCACTACTAACACATTTTCCTGCTACACCATCTTGTTTCCTAGCCAGCAAGTAGCCTTCATAATCTTCACTAATGATGGCGACGAGCCAGCCCGGCTAGCCTGCTACGCCCTGCGCCGCCACCTCAAAAGCCTCTACCTCTAGGGCCAGCTATAACTAAAAAAGGCAGCCCAAAAGCTGCCTTTTTTCACTCCCGCCCAGTCAGCCACCGCAGGTGGCGTATCCGCGCAATCAGTTTAATCCGTTAAATCTGCGGTTAAATATTCATGGCCGTTTCGCGGCGGCGCATCTTGCCGGCCGGAATGCCAAACATCATCTTGAAGCGGCGGCAGAAATAAGCCGTGTCCTTGTAGCCGACTTCCTTACCAATGTCGCGGATGCTTTTCTTGGTAGTGCGCAGCAGCGAAACCGCCCGCTCCATACGCTGATACTCAATATAATCCTGCGGGTTGATGTTGGTCAGCATCTTGAAATACTGCCCCACGTAATCCTCGCTCACGTTGGCCACCGTAGCCAGCACCTTGTTAGACAGGTCGCCGCTCAGGTTCTCCTTGATGAAGTTGAACAGGTCAATCAGGCGCGGGTCTTTGAAGTACGTGCTGTTGGTGGCGAGCTGCTCCACAAACAGGTTGTTGCGCAGGATGTAGCGCACCACCTCCACTACTAGGTTCTCTGTGTAGATGTTGATGAGGCGCTCGCGGCCCGGCAGGTCTTGCAACGACTCCTCGATTATTTTGATGACCAGGTTGGCTAGCTTCGAATTGCCCTTGATGATGAACGCCGGCACATCGAGCGAGGCAAAGAAGTTGACCGAGTCAAACACCTTGGCCTCAAACGAGACGAAGCTGTGGCTTTCCTCGGCGTCGCCGATGTAGTCGAGCTTGTCGTTGGAAGTAAAAAAACGGTCTTTGTTTGTAATTAAATCATCATTGGATATTACCCGGCTGGCTGCCCCTTGCCCGTAGCCCACGCGTGTGGCGCGGCCGCCCGGCAAAAACAGCAGCTCGGTTTCTTCCACCACCTGCTCATCCTCCCCAAAGACAATTTTACCTTGATGCAACAGAATAAGGTTATTCCCTACATCATAGGCATTTCGCACCGTAAAGGCCTGGCGGAGTACTAGATTTTTGGCCTTGATGTAGCGAACGCCCAAGGATTCAATTACTTTGTTATAGTCTTCCATCTATTCAGTACTTATGCGGGAAAATTCCCACTGCCTCCGCCAAAAGTACCTAAAGGTACACTTAATTACTGCAATGGATTCTAAAAAAAATTCAGTAAAATAAAAACCCAGGCCAATTTAGCCTGGGTTCCGTACAACTACTGCCTCAAAATGAGAGAAAAGTACTATTTAAGAATCTCGCGGGAAATAACAATTTTTTGAATCTCCGAAGTGCCCTCGTAAATCTGGGTAATCTTGGCGTCGCGCATGAAGCGCTCGACGTGGTACTCTTTCACGAAGCCGTAGCCGCCGTGAATCTGCACGGCCTCGACGGCCGAATCCATGGCTACTTTGGAGGCAAACAGCTTGGCCATGGCCCCGCTCTTGGCATAGTCGGCGTGGTTATCTTTGTCGGCGGCGGCTTGCAGGCACAGCAGGCGGGCGGCCTCCACGTTGGTGGCCATATCGGCTAGCTTAAACTGGATGGCCTGGTGCTTGGCAATCTCCACGCCGAAGGCCTTGCGCTCCTTGGCGTATTTGATGCTGAGCTCAAGCGAGCCCGAGGCAATGCCCAGCGCCTGCGAGGCAATGCCGATGCGGCCGCCGGCCAGCACCTGCATGGCAAACTTGAAGCCGAAGCCATCGGCACCGATGCGGTTTTCCTTGGGCACCTTCACGTCGGTGAACATGAGCGAGCAGGTGTCGGAGCCCCGGATGCCGAGCTTGTTCTCCTTAGGGCCCTGCACGAAGCCGGGCATGTCCTTGTCGACAATCAGCACGTTGATACCGCGCGACTTCAGTTCGGGGTTGGTTTGGGCAATAACCAGGTACACCGAGGCGGTGGTGCCGTTGGTAATCCAGTTTTTGGTGCCGTTCAGCAGGTAGTGGTCGCCCTTGTCCTCGGCGGTGGTGCGCTGGCTGGTGGCATCGGAGCCGGCTTCGGGCTCGGAGAGAGCAAAGGCGCCGATGATTTCGCCCGAGCACAGGCGGGGCAGGTACTTTTGCTTCTGCTCCTCGGTGCCGTATTTCTCCAGGCCCCAGCACACCAGCGAGTTATTCACGCTCATGATAACCGAGCAGGAGGCATCAACCTTGGAGATTTCCTCCATCGCCAGCACGTAGCTCACGGTGTCGAGGCCCGAGCCGCCATATTCGGGGCTCACCATCATGCCCATGAAGCCAAGCTCGCCCATGCGCTTGATTTGGGCGGTGGGGAATTTCTGGTGCTCGTCGCGCTCAATTACACCTTCCCACAGCTCGCTCTGGGCAAAGTCGCGGGCGGCGGCCTGCACGGCCAGGTGCTCTTCGGTGAGCTGGAAAGGGGAGGCCGTGGCCGTAGTAGTCGTCATGGTCGGGGAGGTGGTGGGGTGGGAGGGGAGAGGAATAGGATACAAAATTACGCTGTAGCCTTTCTATCAACGGAAAAAGGCGCCGGGCGGGCCATAAGCCGCCCGGCGCCCCGGTCTTAACTACTTAGCGGGCAAGTTAGTTGCGCCGGCCGCCGCTCAGCAGCGAGGCGTAGTAGAGCAGCGTGGCCAGCGAACTCACGGCAGCCACTACGTAGGTGAGGGCAGCCCAGCGCAGGGCGTCTTTGGCCACGGCGTGCTCGGCGGGGGTCACTACGCCGCTGCTGTCCATCCAGGCCAGGGCGCGGCGCGAGGCATCGAACTCGACGGGCAGCGTAATAAACGAGAACACCGTAGCCAGCGCAAACAGCGCCACCCCGATGGTGAGCGGCACGGGCGTGGTGCGCAGCATGAATACGCCCGCCAGCAGCAGCAGCGGCATGAAGCGCGACACCGATGAAAGCGCCGGCACCAGCGCCGAGCGCAGCCGCAAAAAGCCGTAGGCCTGCGCGTGCTGCACGGCGTGGCCGCATTCGTGGGCCGCCACGGCGGCGGCAGTGGCCGAGCGCCCGTCGTACACGTCGGCGCTCAGGTTAACGGTCTTGTCGGTAGGGTTGTAGTGGTCGGTCAGCTGGCCCTCGGTGCTGATAATCTGCACGTCGTAGATGCCGTGGTCGCGCAGCATTTTGGTGGCTACTTCGCGGCCGCTCAGGCCCGTGCGCAGGCCGATGGCCGCATACTGCCGAAACTTGCTGCGCAGCCGCTGCTGAATGCCCCAGCCGATGAGCGTGAGCAGAATGAGAAGGAGGTACATGGCAAAGAAAAAAAGTGAGGTCTAGAGCTGGCGGGCTTTCTCGACGATGCGCGAGGTGCTGTAACCCGCCACGAGCGGCACCGTGAGCACCTGCCCGCCCCTTGCCAACACCAATTCGTGGCCCACAATTCCGGCCACGGCGTAGTCGTCGCCCTTCACCAGGATGTCGGGCTGCACCAGTTCGATGAGTTGCAGCGGCGTGGGCTCGCCGAAAAGCACCACGGCATCGACGAAGGCCAGCGCGGCCAGGATGCGGGCGCGGGCGGCCTCGTCCTGCAAGGGCCGGCCGGGCTTGAGCGCGCTCACCGAGGCATCGGTGTTGAGGCCCACCACGAGCCGCTCGCCCAGGGCGCGGGCTTTTTCGAGGTAATCGACGTGGCCCAGGTGCAGCAGGTCGAAGCAGCCGTTGGTGAACACAATGCGCTCGCCGGCTGCCCGCCAGGTGGCCAGGGTGGCGGGGAGCTGCGCGCGGGTCAGGATTTTATCGGCAGTCATAATGTTCAGAAAATGAATGAGTAAATGACTTAGAACGTATTTGGGTTTTGCTACAATCACTTTCAGAACGTCATGCTGAGCTTGCCGAAGCATCTCTATTGCACGACACCCTAGCGGCGTGGCAGAGATGCTTCGACAAGCTCAGCATGACGTTCTTTATAATTTCCAAATACTTTACTCAAGCGGCAGTGAAGCGGGCCACCAATAGCCTACTTACTCTTGCTTATTCACCGGTGGGCTCCGTCGTCAGGGGCTCGTCGGCCAGGGCTTCGGCCTCGGCTACTACGCTGCCCTTGTCGGCGGCGGCTACGGCCACGAAGCTGATGCCGCCGAGCACCACCACCAGCAGCGTTTGGGCGCCGTGCACCACCAGCGCGTAGGCAATGCCGGCTTCCTTGCTGATGCCATAGGCCATGAGAATGCCCTGCACCAGCACGTGAAACGGCCCAATGCCGCCCGCCACCGGCGCCGCCATGCCAAAGGCCCCGAAGGTGAGCACCGCCAGCCCCGCCTTGACCCCTAGCCCGTAGGTTTCGGGAAAGCAGAAAAACGCCAGGTAGTCAAGGGTGTAGTAGACAAGCCAGGTGAAGAGCGTGTGGAACAGAAACAGTCCCTTGTGCTCCAGCTTCAGCACGCTGAGGATGCCCGCCAGCAAGCCCTTGAAGAAAAGCGCGGCCTTGTTGAACAGCGCGTTCTGGCGCAGGCGCTCCAGGTTGCGAAACAGCGTGTAGCCCGCGCCCGCCAGCAGCAGCAGCCCAATGAGGCCCGCCACCACCAGCGGCAGCGGGTTGCGGGCAATGGCATCGGCCTTGCCGCCGAGCAGCTTCTCGTTGAAAAACCCCCAGAACGTGTTGAAATCCAGCAGCAGCGTGGCGCCCAGCAGGCTGAGCAGCACCAGCACGTCGATGACGCGCTCGGTAACCACGGTGCCCAGCGCTACCTGCACCGGCACGCCGCTGGTGCGCCGCAGCACCGAGCACCGGATGACCTCGCCCGCCCGCGGCAGCACCAGGTTGGCGAGGTAGCCCACCATCATGGCGTGGTACACCTGCCAGAACCGGGCCGGCGTGCGCGAGGCCGTGAGCTGCATCTGCCAGCGGTAGGCCCGGCTCAGGTAGCCGAGCGCCGAAATAACGAGCGACAGACCCAGCCAGAAATAATTGGCCGAGCGGATGTAGTAGCCGATGCGCGACAAGTCCTGCCCCCGCACCGCATACCACATCAGGGCGCCCGAAATGCCGAGCAGCAGCGTGTACTTTAAAACCGTGAGCAGGTGCTTCATTCCCAATCCTCGTTAGGTGAGCCGGTTGTGCTGGTCGGGGAAGATGACGGTGGGCTGGTGGGCCTTGGCCTCCTTGAAATCGACCAGGCCGTAGGAAATAATGATAACAATGTCGCCCACGGCGGCTTTGCGGGCGGCGGGGCCGTTGAGGCAAATCATGCCCGTGCCGCGGGCCCCCTTAATAGTGTAGGTTTCGAGGCGCTCGCCGTTGTTGACGTTCACCACGGTCACCTTCTCGTTTTCGACCATGTTGGCCGCGTCAAGCAAGTCTTCATCAATGGTAATGCTGCCCACGTAGTGGAGCTCGGCCTGCGTTACCTTAACGCGGTGGATTTTGGATTTGAGAACTTCGATATGCATAAACAAGTAGCTTAAAAGCGCACAAAGATAGCCGCCCCGCTAGCCCCCGTGGGACTAAGCGCCGAGCGGGTTGTACTTTCCGGCCCCAATCTGCTCACCGCCCGCTCTGATATGCAAACCCAACCTGCCCGCCGCTGGGCGCCGCTGCTAGCCGCCGGGTTGCTGCTGCCCCTGGCTAGCCCCGCCCAAACGCCCCTGGGCCAGCCCTCGCTCGACGAGGCCAAGGTGCAAATCTGGTGCGCCACCGCCCGCTACGTGTATGCCGACGCCGGCCGGCCGCAGCTTCAGCGCACCTTGCGCTGCGATGGGGGCAGCCTGGCCGCGCTGGCCAGTAGCCTGCGCCCCGACAGCCTGCGCATCTACTCGCTGCTGTACGCGCCCATTGAGGGCAAGGGGCGGATTTACAAGGGCTTGAAGGACAACCCGGCCCGGTTGGCGGCGCTCACCAAGGCCATCATCAGCAAGCTGAAATCCTCGCCAGCCCGGCAGCGCGACCCCGCCCGGCTGGCTGGCCTGCAAGCCCTGGAAAAAAAGCTGACCGACTACGTGCAAACCGGCCTGCCGCCCGCCGACCCCACCCCTGCCCCCCAGGCCGACGCCGAGGCCAGCCCCAACGCCGGCCTGGCCGAAGCCGCCGAGGCCGGCGGCGTCCCGGCCGCCCTGGCCGGCCCCGCCCGCCCGGTAGCCGCCGAGCCGCTGCTCAACCGCATTTTTGCCCCGCTGGCCCTCATCCTGAGCATTCTGAGCCTGGTGCTCTACGGGCTGCTGCGCCTGAGCCTGGGCCGCACCCTGCGCGAGTTGCGCCGGACTAACGCGCCAATCTCCCGCGACCTCACGGCCGCCCAGCGCCAGCAAATTGAAGAGCTGGTGGCCCAGCGCGTGGCCGAGGCCCTGCGCGCTGCCCCGCCTACTACCACACCGTCCACGGCTGCCCCGCCCGCGGCCTGACCCCTTGGCTGGCCTGCTCCCAAACATTGGGTAGGGAGCCGTATGTTTAACCATGATGCGCACTGCACCACTTCTTACGGGCCTGCTGGCCGGGCTGCTGGCCGGCTGCGGCGTGGCCACGCCCCACACGGCGGCGCGCCAGGAAGCCAAGCGCACCAATGCAATTTCCAATAAGCATATTACCTCCGAGGAGCCTACGCTGGAGCGCGCCGCGCCCCGCGTGGTGGCCGACTCGCAGCGGACTGTGCACTAGCTTTTTCAGATTGACTTATCCCGCCGCTCGCCGCGACCCGCAGCCCGACACCTACTTTGGCACCCAGGTGCCCGACCCCTACCACTGGCTCGAAGATGCCGACTCGGCCGAAACCACGGCCTGGGTAACGGCCGAAAACGAGGTGACCTTTGCTTACCTCGACCAGATTCCGTTTCGGGACCGCCTGCGCGAGCGCCTCACCCAGCTCTGGAACTACGAGCGCTACGGCGTGCCGAGCCAGCAAGGGGAGTTGCTGATTTTCAGCAAGAACGATGGCTTGCAAAACCAGGCCGTGGTGTATGCCGTGCCCGTGGGCCAGCCCCTGGAGGCCGCCACCGTGCTGCTCGACCCCAACCAGTTTTCGGAAGATGGCACCACGGCGCTCATGGGCCTGCACTTCAGCCCCAACCACCGCTACCTGGCCTATACCACCAGTAGCGGCGGCTCGGACTGGCAGCAAATCCGGCTGCTCGATATGGCTAGCCGGCAGCATCTGCCCGATGTGATTGATTGGGTGAAGGTGTCGGACGTGGCCTGGGCCGGCGCTGGCTTTTACTACAGCGCCTACGATGCGCCCCGCCCCGGCGAGGCCGCGCTGGCTGGCAAAAACGAGTTTCACAAGGTGTACTTTCACCAACTGGGCACGGCGCAGGTCGATGACCGCTTAGTGTATCAGGATGTTAAAAGTCCGCTGGGCTTCCGCATTGCTTCTACCACCGACGATGAGCGCTGGCTGTGCTTGAGCCTCACCGATGGCCAGCACGATGGCAACCGCCTGCTGGTGCGCGACTTGCTTGACCCTAGCCAGGCCGATACCTGGACGACCATTCAGCCCAGCTACGAGTTTGAGACGAGCGTGATTGGCAACGTTGGCGACGAACTGCTGCTTTATACCAACGACCACGCGCCCAACTACCGGGTGGTGCGCGTGAACCCGCGCCAGCCCACCGAATGGACCGACGTAATTCCCGAAGGCCCGGAAAAGCTCGAAAGCGTGAGCCAGGCGGCCGGCTGCCTGCTGGCTACCTACCTGCACCATGCCAGCTCGCAAGTGAAGGTGTATTCGGAGGCCGGCGAGTTTCGGCACGAGGTGGCGTTGCCGGCCATCGGTACGGCGGCGGGCTTCGGCGGGCGGCGCGATGATGTGGTGCTGTACTACGCCTTCACGTCGTTTACCTACCCCACCACCATCTACCGCTACGACCCGCTGACCAACGTGAGCACGGTCTTTAAGGCGCCCACCGTGGACGTGCAACCGGCCGACTACGTGACCACGCAGGTGTTCTACGCCAGCAAGGATGGCACGCAGGTGCCGATGTTCATCACCCACAAAAAAGGGCTGGCGCTGGACGGCCAGAACCCCACCTACCTCTACGCCTACGGGGGCTTCAACGTGAGCCTTACGCCGGGCTTCTCGGTGGCCCGGCTGCTGTGGCTGGAGCAGGGCGGCGTGCTGGCCATCCCGAACCTGCGGGGCGGCGGCGAGTATGGCGAGGCCTGGCACCAGGCCGGCATGACGCCCCACAAGCAAAACGTGTTCGACGACTTCATCGCGGCGGCCGAAACGCTGTTTGCCCAGGGCTACACCAGCCCCGAGAAGCTAGCCATCGCGGGCGGCTCGAACGGCGGCCTGCTCGTGGGCGCCATCATGACGCAGCGGCCCGAGCTGTGCCGCGTGGCCCTGCCCGCCGTGGGCGTCATGGACATGCTCAAATACCAGAAGTTCACCATTGGCTGGAACTGGGCGCCCGAATACGGCACCTCCGACGACGAGGCGCAGTTTCATAACCTGCTGGCCTACTCGCCCTTGCACAACCTGCGGCCCGGCACGGCTTACCCGGCCACGCTCATCACCACCGCCGACCACGACGACCGCGTGGTGCCGGCACACTCCTTCAAGTTTGCCGCCGAGCTGCAAGCCTGCCAGGCCGGCGCGGCGCCCGTGCTCATTCGCATCGACGTGAATGCCGGCCACGGCGCAGGCAAAAGCACCCAGCTCCAGATAGCCGAATGGGCCGACGTGTGGAGCTTCACCTTATCGCAGATGTAACGGATTAAACGGATTTCGCAGATACGCCCGCTCACGCGGGCTGACTACGCTGGCGCACGGCCACCGCTAGCTAGCCCAAAGCATAGCGCAAGAAAGTAGTTGCTAAATGCATAATTAATTAAAAAAGGCCATCCGCAAGGATGGCCTTTTTAGTAGCGGCTCTGAGTAGTCAGCCCGCGTAGCGGGCGTATCTGCGAAATCCGTTTAATCCGTTACATCTGCGGTCTTACTCGACCACCTCCAGCACGGTGCGGAAAGAGTGGTACTTGCCCGCAAATTTCTTGTCCATCTCCTTGATAAGGGTAGGGGCAAAGTGCTGCTGGTAAGCCTCTAGCTGCTCGAGGCTGATGCTGAAATACTGCGCGGCGTAGGTTACGCCATCGTCTTCCTCGTTGAGCAGGCGCAGCAGCGTGCTCTTGATAAAGCAGCCGGTGCCCACTACTTCGGCCATGTGGTGGCTGCGCATGTAGGCTACCCACTCGTCGGCAATGCTCGGGTCGAGGCTGGTCGTTACGTTGTAGAGAATCATAAGCGGTAAAAAGGTAAATGAGTAGCCGAGTAAGTGAGCAGCGGGTAAATGGTCGGCTCGCTCATTTACGCAGCTACTCCCGTGTTGGCATCACACGCGCATGGCGTCGAACTGGAAGTCGTTGATGCGAGCCAAAATAGCCTTGGGGTCAAGGTTTTCCACGGCGGCGGCCTGGGCCAGGGCGGCTAGCTCCTGGTCGCCAGCCAGGCGCAGGGTTAGTATTTGCTTGAGAGTAAGCTTGTTTTCGAGCGCGGCAAAGCGCTGGCCGCTAACCTCAAAGTAGCGCTGGCGCACTTCGAGGCGGGCCAGCCGGTCTTGCAGCGTGAGAGCGTAGTGCTGGCGCAGCATCACGAGCGTAACGAAAAACAGCAGCGTAACGGCCGCCAGCGAAAACCACAGCCGCGAAAACTCCGAGTCATCGCCGGCCACGCCCACGTAGCGCCGAATGGTGTAGCCTACCATCAGCAGCGTGAGGGGCAGCAAGATGTAGTGGTGCAGCGGGTAGTAGCGGGTCGGGTTTTTGGCGGCCATGCGGCAGAGGAGGAGGGCTAGGGCGTGAAAAGAAGCATACGGCCAAAACAAAAAAAGCTCCGGCCGGGACCGAAGCTTTTTTTGTTTTGGCTAGCCGGGCAGGGGCTGGCCGGTTGGCTTACATGGCTTTGCGCGCTTCCTTTTCGGCGTGCTTCTGCATTTTCATCTGCTCTTTGGCGGCCTTTTCCTGGGTGCGGGCGGCTTTGGCGTTCTGGCGCTCCATGCGCAGCTGCTCTTTCTGCTGCTTGGCCTGCTGGCGCTGGGCGCGCATCTGGGCCTTGAGCGTGCGGGTCTGGCTTTCCTGCTCGCGCAGGGCGCGCTTGTTGTCGGCTACTGACTGGTCGGCCAGGCGGCGCTGGTCGCGCTGCTGGTTATAAGTGTCCTGGGTGCTCTGCACTGCTTGGGGCGTGCCCAGTGCGGGGTCGGGGGTAGTGGTCGTGGTTTGGGCGTGGGCCGAAGTGGCGGCAAAGCTGGCTAACCCAAAGGCAGCCAAAATAACGAAAGATTTCATCGGTAGAAGCCCTTTAAAACAGGCTGGTCTTTCAACGGAAACGGTACCTAATAGTTGGCTAAGTAGTGGTTAAAATACGAAGGTGTGCTTACTTAAAACTGGTAATTGCCAGCTTATTGCTGCCGCTATACTCCACGTTTTCAATGCGAGTGGCTAGCCACCGCCTGCCTGGCAGCTACCGGCTCGGCGCAGCCGCTATGGCAGCCATCGGGCAGTTCCGAGTCTTCGACCTGCACCGTGCTGTGGTGGATGTGAAACTCCTTGAGCAACCCGGCCGAGAGGCTGGCCAGCCACGCGGCATCGGCGCCGCCGGGGCGCACGAGGTGGGCCATCAGGGCGGTGTCGTGGCCGTCGCTGCTCATGCTCCAGATGTGCAGGTCGTGCAGGCTTTGCACGCCGGGCTGGGCTAGCATAAACTGCCGTACTTTCTCTAGGTCGATGCCATCGGGCACGGCTTGCAGGCCCAGCCGGATAGTATCGCGCAGCAGGCCCCACGAGCCTACCGCAATCACGGCCAGCAGCCCGAGGCTGATGATGGGGTCGAGCCAGGTGATGTGGGCGAAGTAGGTGATGGCCCCGCCCACCACCACGCCCAGGCTCACGAGCGCATCGGTAAGCATGTGCAGGTAGGCGCCGCGCACGTTCACATCGCCCTTTTGCCCGCTGCGGAACAACCAGGCTGTGAAGCCGTTAATCAAGATGCCCACGCCGGCCAGCAGCATCACGTACTCGCCGTTCACGGGCTCGGGGTGGCGCAGGTGGTCAATAGTTTCCCAGAGAATGAACCCCAGCGCGCCGTAGAGCAGCGCCGCGTTCAGCAAGGCCGCTTGAATGGTGGCGCCGCGGTAGCCAAAGGTGTAGCGCCCGGTGGCGGGGCGCCCGGCCAGCCAGGCCGCGCCCCAGGCCAGGGCCAAGCTCAGCACGTCGCTCAGGTTGTGGCCGGCATCGGAGAGTAGCGCGGCCGAGTTGGCGGCTAGCCCCCCAATGGCCTCAATCACCACAAAGGCCAGGTTCAGGCCGATGCCCCAGGCAAAGGCGGCGCTGAATTTGCCCCCGGCCGGCGGGACGGCGTGAACGTGGCCGGCGTGGTCGTGGCCGCCGGGGCTGTGCGAGTGGCCCATAAAAATTGCGAAAAGGTGTGCCCGCCTAAACGTAAAGGCCGGGGTTTGGGTGCAAAGTAGCCCCTGGCCCCGGCCCCCACGGCTTACTTAAAAGCCAGCGGCACCACCACCTTCACGCTCAGCGTGCGGCCAATATTATACACCCCGCGCCGGCCACTCAGGTAATTCACCTGCTCGTACTTGAGGCGGCTGAGGTGGCTCTGGTAAGCCACGTCGAAGAGGTTGTTGGCCGTGATATAGAGCGAGAACATGGTGCGGCCCTTGGCATCAGCCACGTCGGTGCCCAGACCGGCATTGAACAGGGTGTAGGCTGGGGTGGCTGTTTCGGTGTCGAAGGCGGCGAAGTAGCGGTTCTGGGCGAAGGTCTGCTCCAGCTGCACGCGGGCGTACACGTTGGTCAGGCGCTTGCCCTGGCGGCGGAAGTTGCCACGCAGCTCGCTTTGCAGGCGGTCGGCCGGGATGAAGGGCAGAAACTGCTGCTCGTTGGGCACGTCGAGCTGGCGGGCGCGCACCATCGAAAACGAGTTTTCGAAGTGCAGCCAGTCGAGCGGGTGGGGATGAAAATCGAGCGTGACCTCGCCGCCCAGCAGCCGCGCCTGGCCCTGCACGTAGTTGAAGAGGCCAATATCGGGCCCGGTTGACACGAGCGAGTCGGTGCCCGCCCGGTTCAGCACCCGCCGCGAAAAGATGTAGTTCGAGATGCTGTTCTCAAACGCATCGACCGTAAAGCGCACGTGGTCGGAGGTGTAGCTCACGCCAGCATCGACCTGCAAGCTGGTTTCGGCCTTGAGGTTAGCCTGGCCCACCTCGTAGCGGATGGTGCCCTCGTGCTCGCCGTTCGAGCCCAGCTCGGCAATGTTGGGCGCCCGGAAGCCGCGGCTCAGGTTAGCCTTCACCGTGAGACGGTCGCTGAGGTTGTAGGCCGCGCCCAGGCTGCCGCTGTAATTATTGAAGGTGCTCACGAAGCCCGGAAACTTGGTTTCGGCGCCCGGTGTGGTGGGGGCGGTGGGGCGCTCGTCGGCATCGAGGTACAGGCTCTGGGCCGCAATGCGGCGCACATCGTAGCGCAGGCCGCCGCTGAGGTCGAGGTTGCCCAGCGACTTTTTCACCACTCCAAACACGCCGCCCTCGGTCATATTATAGGCCGGAATGAGAAATTCGGTGCCCAGGTTGCGGTTTTGCTGACGCAGGCCAGTGGTACCCACGGCCACGTTCCAGCCGCTCATTTCGGGCAGGAAGTAGCGCAGCGCGTAGTCCACGGTGCGCAGCTGGAAGTAGAGCTGCGGCTGGTCGGGGTTCAGCACGTCGCCAAACTCGCGGCGCAGGTTCTGCTGGTAATTCACTTGCAGGGCCAGCCGGCCGCCCCGGTCGCCGATAATGAAGCTATTATCGGTGCCGAAACGCAGGTGGTTGATGCGCTGGCGCGGCTCGGCCAGCCCGTAGCCGCGCAGTTCATCGTCGCTCACAATGCCCGATTCCACGGCGTTGCCCACCGCCACGTCGCGCACAAAGCGCCCGCTCAGGCTGTCGCGCTGGCCTTCCACCAGCCCCAGGTTTTGATTGAAGCTGCTGAAGGTGAGGTGCGAGTAGCCCCAGCTTTTGTTCAGGCCCACGTAGCCATTGGCGTCCCACTCATTAAAGCCCGAGTTGAAGACCAGCCCGTCGTAGCGGTTCTGGTAGTTGCCGGCCACCTTGCGGGTGCCGCGCACCAGCCAGTTGAGGCCGTTGATATTGCCCGCGTTTTCGAGCGAGTAGCCCTGCTGGCGGTTGTTGGTCTGGTAGTTGGCCGTGGCCGAGCCCGTGATGTGGCCCTCGGCAATGGGGTCGGGCGCCAGGAAGTTGATGACGCCTGCCATCGCATCGGAGCCATAGAGCAGGGAGCCGGGCCCCTTGATAATTTCGGCCCGGTCGATACTAAACTCGTCAATCTCAATGCCGTGCTCGTCGCCCCACTGCTGGCCCTCTTGCTTGGCGCCGTTGTTGAGGGTCACCACGCGGTTGTACCCCAGCCCGCGCACCACGGGCTTGCTGATGGCCGCGCCGGTCGTAATCTGGCTGATGCCCGGCGTGTGGGCAATGGCATCAATCACGTTGGTGGCCGAGGTCTGGTTGAGGCGCGTGCGGTCTACCACCGTGGTGGGCACCGGCGAGCGGCGCAGCTCGGTGGCCTGGCTCACGCCCGTCACCACCACCTGGCCGATTTCGGTGGCCGCGGGCGTCAGCTTAAGGTCCAGCACCGGGCTGGCGCCGGTATCAATGCTTTGGTTAATCGTATTGTACCCCAGCGAAGTTACCTGCATCAAAAACCGCCCGCGGGGTAGGTTAGCGAAGCTGAAGCGGCCGTCGGTATCGGTGGCCGTGCCCTGCTTGAGGTCGGGAAAAATGACGTTGGCACCTGGCAAGGGCTGGCCGGTGGCGGCATCGGTGAGGCGGCCGCTGAAGGTGGCCGCCCGGGTGCGGGCCGGGGCAGCGGGTGCTACCTGCGCCACCGCCTGAGAAGAAAAAGCAAACGTGCTGGCTAGCACCACTATTGCAGAGGTACGAAGCATAAAAACCACAAAATAAAAAAGCTGGACCCGCGCTCCCTGGCTCCCTTAAGCTGGCTGCCATGCCCCGCCCCGCAAACAAACCCCGGCCAGTGGCCAGGGTCTGTCTGCATTTTCTCTAAAACCAAACCAGAGAAAAATCGGGGCGGCGGCCCACTCAGGAGCCGCGCGGCAAATAGCTTGTAGTCAGCTTAAAAGCTGCTGAATGGGCGAAAGTCCGAAGAAAAAGAAAAAGGCTGCATCGGTGGTGGCTAGGCCCGTGGGGGACCGCGCAATGCCGTGCGCCGCAGCAGGGTGGCCAGGGCGGCCGGCGGCGTAGGCACGGCCAGCACCCGGTAAGTAGCCCGCACGCGGGGCCGCGGCAGGGGCACCGGCAGGGCGGGCACAAACGGCACGTTGTAGAACTGCTCGGCGTGGCAGTGCGTGTGCTGGGGGCTCAGCCAGTTGTGGCCGGGGTGGTGGCGGGGCGCCGCTACCTCGGTAGCAGTGTGGGCGTGGCGGTGCAAGGCCAGCACCCACGCCTCGGGCAGCAGCGTCCGCACGAGGCAGAGCAGCAGCAGCAGGGCGAGGCAGGGGCGAACGGACCGCAACACAAGAATGCTAGGTGAGCAGTAGGAAGGGGGCCGCCGGCGCAAAAAGGTTGCATCGGCCCGGCAAAGGTACGGCAGTAAAAGCGCCGTAGCGCTAAAGGTGCAACATTGTTACAAATAAAATTAAGGTCGGCAACCGAGCCTTAGATATAAGCTTGTATCAACAAATTAGCAAAATAGTAAACCCTCAGCGTATCTTGCTGCGCTTTACGACTTTGGCCCCCTCAAAATGCTACTTCATCTTCAGTACCGGTACCTGGCTGCGTTGCCAGCGAGCTTGGGAAGTAGCTTAGCCAGGCCCGCTGCAAGCCTGCGGCGAGTAGCATCAGGGCTGAATGAGTGGGACATAGCGCCGGATAGCAGCCCAGTGCCCCTGCCTGCGCCGGCCGGCACTGCGGCCCGTATGGCTAGCCTCGCAAAGAGCAGGGCAGCCGCGCAGCTGCACGCTGCCGGCTCATTAAAAAAGTCAAAGTGTACGAAAAGCCAACTGGCTTGCGTTACAGTTAAAACGCCACTGGCGGCCGGCCGCACCCTGGGGGGCGAAGCCCAAATTAGCCCGCTGCCGATGGGGTGGGGCGGCTTTTGCTGGTTGGCAGCGGGGTTTCTAACGCCCGTTGAGCATACCTAGCGGAACCCAGATAAGGCACAGGGCCGAGACTGTAACTCGGAAAAATTAAATTTTTTGCTCGCAAATTGGGCTAGCTTAAGTCGTTTTGCGTAAGTGTGCCGCCCTACCATGGTACTCGTCACCAAGCAGGCCGCCACGAGCGGAAACGCCGGAAAACACCTTTATGATAATACCCACCGTAGCTGAACTGCGTGTTCAGTATGATAAACCACTGGATTTGATGCGAGTGGCCTGGGTGGGGGGCCAAGGGCTGCGGCAGTTTCGGCCGGCTTTTACGCAAATGCACGAACTAGCCGCGCAGCTGGAAGTAAGCCAGGTGCTGCTAGACCTCAATGCCCTGCCCGATGTGCCGGTATACGACCAGATATGGCTGACTGCCAGCTTTATGCCGGCAGTGCTGAAGCTGCCGCTCAAGCAAGTGGTGATAGCGCTGTCTCCCCGGCGCGTCTACAATCAGCTGGTAGTGGAGGGCGTTTTGTCCGCCGCGTCCTGGCTGATTCGGTTCGACGTGCAGTTTTTTGCCCAGGCTGAGCCGGGCCTGGCCTGGCTCACCGATGACTCGCCGCGCCTGCCGGAACTGCTGCGCGAGTGGGCCGCCCGCCCCGATGCCGCCCCCTCACCCACCGACGAGCTAGCCGAGCCCCGCGTGCCCTATGGCCAGCCAACCACCGCTGGCTAACTGCCAACCTGGCAGCCAGCCAGCCGTTGGAATAGCCTTTGACTTATGGGGCTGACTAGCAGGTGCTGCCTGTTAGTCAGCCTTTTATTGTTTTACCAGCTTCTTCGTTATTCCGATGTCCGAAACCGGCTCCATTTCCATTCACACCGAGAACATCTTCCCCATTATCAAGAAGTTCTTGTATTCTGACCACGAAATTTTTCTGCGCGAATTGGTCAGCAACGCCGTCGATGCCACCCAGAAGCTGCAAAGCCTGGCCCGCCAGGGCGAGTTTAAGGGTGAGCTGGGCGAGCTGAAAGTGCGCGTGACGGTGGACAAAGAGGCGCGTAAAATTACCGTCTCGGACCACGGCCTGGGTATGACGGCCGAGGAGATTAAGAAGTACATCAACCAGATTGCCTTCTCCGGCGCCACTGAGTTTGTGGAGAAGTACAAGGAGACGGATGCGCAGGCCAAAGACCAGATTATCGGGCAGTTCGGCCTGGGCTTCTACTCGGCCTTCATGGTGTCGAAAGAGGTTGAAATCTGGTCGAAGTCGTTCAAAGACGATACTTTGACGGCCCACTGGACCTGCGACGGCTCGACCCAGTACACCATCGACGAGCCCACCGGCGAGCACGCCAAGGCCGAGCGCGGTACCGACGTGGTGCTGCACGTGGCCGACGACTCGGACGAGTTTTTGGAAGAAGCCCGCTTGCGCACCATTCTGGAGAAGTACTGCAAGTTCTTGCCGGTGCCGATTGAGTTTGAGGGTGAGTTGATTAACGACACCACGCCCATCTGGACCAAGCAGCCGGCCGACCTCACGGACGAGGACTACAAGAAGTTCTACCGCGAGCTCTACCCGATGAGCATGGATGAGCCGCTGTTCTGGATTCACCTGAACGTGGATTATCCGTTCAACCTGACGGGTATTTTGTACTTCCCGAAGGTGAAGGACGAGTTGCAATTCTCGCGCAACAAGATTCAGCTGTACTCACGCCAAGTGTTCATCACCGACGAGGTGAAGGATGTGGTGCCCGAGTTCCTGATGCTGCTGCACGGTGTGATTGACTCGCCCGATATCCCGCTCAACGTGTCGCGCAGCTTCTTGCAAGCCGACGCCAACGTGCGCAAAATCAACACCTACATTACCAAGAAAGTAGCTGACAAGCTAGCCGAGCTGTTCCGCAAGGACCGCGCCGGCTACGAAGAGAAATGGGCTGATATTGGGCTGTTTGTGAAGTACGGCATGCTCTCGGACGACAAGTTCTACGAGCGCGCCAAGGACTTCGTGCTGCTGAAAAGCGTGGACGGCACCTTGCGCACGCTCACCGAGTACACCGAGCACGTGCAGGCCAACCAAAAGGATAAAACCGACAACACGGTGGTGCTCTACACCACCGATGCCGAGGCGCAGCATAGCTTCGTGGCCGGCGCCCAGGAGCGCGGCTACGACGTGCTGAGCATGGACCACATCCTCGATGCCCACTTTATCGGGCTGCTCGAGCAGAAGTTGGAGAAAACCACGTTCAAGCGCGTAGACTCGGCCACGGCCAGCCAGCTCATTGAGAAGGAAGAAGCTCCGGCCAGCGTGCTGAGCGAGGACGACCAGAAGAAGCTGGAAGAAGTGTTTCAGGGCGCCATTCAGAACCCGGCGATGCACGTCAAAGTGGCGGCTTTGTCGCCGCAGGATGCGCCGGTGGTCATCACCCAAAACGAGTTTATGCGCCGCATGAAAGATATGCAGCGCACCGGCGGCGGGGGCGGCATGCAGATGTTCGGCAACATGCCCGACTCGTTTGACGTGACCGTGAACGCCAACAGCCCGCTGGTGAGCAAGGTGCTGGCCGACGGTGGCAATACCATCGCTAAACAGGCCTTCGACCTGGCCCTGCTAGCCCAGGGCCTGCTGAAAGGTGAGGCGCTGACGGCCTTCGTGAAGCGCAGCACCGAGCTGCTGTAAGTAGAAGCGATTAAAATAAAAAAGCCTCGCTACCCAACTGGTAGCGAGGCTTTTTTGCGTATGGGAGGCGAGCGATTACTTACCGGTTTCGCTGGTGGCCGCGTCTACGGGCTTGGACTGTGGCGAAGCCTGCTGACGCAGGAAGATGGAGAGGCCGACCAGCGAGAAGATGGAGATGAACTCGCTCTGCCAGTTCTGGAACGACTCAAACCAGAACCGGCTCGTGTGCATGTAGCCCCAGGTGCTGACCAAGGGCTTGCCCTCATGGGCCTGTTCTATGTTGTAAACGTCCATGCCGCCGCGGGCGTGCAGGTAGAAGGCTCCCAGAAACAGCGCGAAAAACGTGAGGCTCAGCGAGTTCTTATATAGGTGCAGCCACAGGCCGCCGCGGCGCACGGGCCAGGGCGCATCGGGCTTGCTGGGGTCGGGCGCTTCGTCCACATCCTCTTTTTCGTTGAGCTTCTTCGACTCGGGCGAGCCTTTTTGGCGCAGCCAGATGGTGAGCACCACGTACACGCCCATTTGCAGAAACTCGCTTTCCCAGTTCTCGAACGTGGCTTCGAGCAGGTGGCCCGAGTGCAGGTACTGCCCTAGCGAAAGCTGAGCTAGCCCCATCTGCTGGAGGTCGTCGTTGTTGTCGTGCCAGCCGGTGAGAATCTGGCCCACCAACGCGGCTAAAATCATGGCTAGGGTAACCAGGAGCAGGCCATTTTCATACAGAAAGCGGCGGACGCGGGAGGTAGGCATGGGCGGGAGTGCCGGAAAAAGAGTGTACTTAGCGGCGTCAAACGCGCCGGCCGGCTGGCCGGTTGAGGTAGCAGCTAGCCAGCTAGTTGGCCAAGCCGAAGCTTATCAGCTGGTAATATTCTGTTTTTCAATGCAGCTTGCTGCATCATCCTTTTCTTCGAGCCCACCCATGAAAAAAGTCTTAGTCCTGAGCGGTTTCTGCCTGCTCGCCACGGCCGCGCTGGCGCAGTCGGGCCGCCCGGCCGCCGCCAGCCTCGCTAATAACCAAGTGCAGGTGGCCAACGGCCGGCTGGCCGGCGCCACGCTGGCCAGCGGCATCCACGCCTTTAAGGGGGTGCCCTACGCCGCGCCGCCGGTGGGCCCGCGCCGCTGGCAGGCCCCGCAGCCCGCCCAGCCGTGGAAAGATGTGCGCCCGGCCAAGGAGTTTGGCCCGCGGGCTATGCAGCTGCCGCTATTTGGCGACATGAATTTTCGCTCGAATGGCGTCAGCGAAGACTGCCTCTACCTGAACGTGTGGACCGGCGCCAAAGCGGCCAGCGAGAAGCGTCCGGTGCTGGTGTATTTCTACGGCGGCGGCTTCGTGGCCGGCGATGGCTCGGAGCCCCGCTACGACGGTGAGGCGCTGGCCAAAGATGGCATCGTGAGCGTGACCGTGAACTACCGGCTAGGGGTATTCGGCTTCATGGCCCACCCCGAATTGACTAAAGAATCGCCCAACCACGCCTCGGGCAACTACGGCTTGCTCGACCAGCAGGCGGCCGTGCAGTGGGTGAAGAAGAATATCGCAGCCTTTGGCGGCGACCCGGCGCATATTACCATTGCGGGCGAGTCGGCCGGCTCATGGTCGGTGAGCGCCCAGATGGCCGCGCCGGCTACTAAGGACCTCATTGTGGGCGCCATTGCTGAAAGCGGTTCGCTGCTGGGCTTGCAGCCGCTGCCGACCCTAGCGCAGGGCGAAGCCACGGGTACGGCCTTTGGCACCGCCGTGGGGGCTAGCAGCCTGGCCGCGCTACGGGCGCTGCCAGCCCAGCAGGTGCTGGAGGCTAGCGGCAAGCAGGGCGCGCCGCGCTTTTCGCCCCTAGTCGATGGCTACTTTCTGCCGAAACAACCGACCGAGATTTTTGCCGCTGGCCAGCAGGCGCACGTGCCGCTGCTGGTGGGCTGGAACTCGCAGGAAATGGCCTACCAAATGGTGCTCGGCCCCAATGCCCCCACGGTGGCTAACTACACTGCTGCCGTGCAGAAGCTATACGGCGACCAGTCGGCCGAGGCGCTGCGCCAGTACCCAGCCGCCACCGATGCCGACGTAGAGCAGGCTGCCACCAACCTGGCCGGCGACCGCTTCATCGCCTACAGCACCTGGAAGCTGGCCGATGCTCAAATCCAGACCGGCGGCAAGCCCGTGTACCGCTACCTCTACGCCCGCCCGCGCCCGGCCATGACGCCCGAAATGGGCAACGCCACCGCCAATCTGGCCGGCGGCGTCACGAAGAACGCCGGGCCCGCCGCCGCGCCCGCGCCGCCCGCCAAAGGGGCCGTGCACTCGGCCGAGATTGAGTACGCGCTCGGCAACCTGCCCACCAACAAAGTATTTGCCTGGACGCCCGACGATTACAAAGTGTCGAAAACCATGCAGGGCTACTTCGCCAACTTCATCAAAACCGGCAACCCCAACGGCGCTGGCCTGCCCCAGTGGCCCACCGCCAGCCAGCAAAACGGCCAGTACCTGCGCCTCGACGTGAACACCCAGGCCGAAGCCGACCAGACGCGCTCGCGCTATCAGTTCCTGGAGCAGCACGCGAGTAAGTAGTCGATTTTTGCTTGACTTTCTCTTGATGTAAAAACCCGTCCGTCATGCTGAGCTTGTCGAAGCATCTCTACCGAACGACACCCTAGCGGCGCGGTAGAGATGCTTCGACAAGCTCAGCATGACGGACGGGTTTGCTTATTCCAGGCAACGGGCTGTTATTGCTTGGGCTAAGCCTTACTTCTTGAAAAACGTCACCAAATCAGCCTTGTACGATTGCCCAATCGGTATCTCTTCGCCCGTAGTCAGCACTAGTTGCTCGGGCTGGAGGAGCTTGATGTGGGCCGCGGCTACGATAAACGAGCGATGCGCCCGCACAAAGCGCTCGCCCAGGGTGTCTACCATTTCCTTCATGGTGGCGTGGTGCAAGTGGGTTTTGGTGGGCGTCACGACCTTCACATAGTCCTTGCAGCCCTCCACGTACACGATGTCGCGGTAGGGGATTTTCAGCAGGCTGCCTTGCTCTTTCAGTAGCAGGTGGGCCTCGGGCTCGGCGGGGGCTAGCGCGGTGGCGGGCGGCTGGTAGCGGGCCACGGCCTTGGCAAAGCGCTCGTAGCTGAAGGGCTTGAGCAGGTAGTCGAGCACATTCAGCTCGAAGCCCTCGTAGGCGTACTCGCGGTAGGCGGTGGTGAGGATGGTGGCGGGCGGCGTAGGCAGCGTTTTGAGGAAGTGCAGGCCCGTAATGAGCGGCATTTCGATGTCCAGGAACAGTAAATCGACGGGGTGCTGGCGCAGGTGGTCGTAGGCCTCCATGGCGTGGCGGCACTGGCCACCGAGCACGAGGCCAGGCGTTTGGGCAATGAACTGCTTGAGTACCTGGTGGGCTAGCGGCTCGTCGTCGACTATCAGGCAGCGAGTGGGGGCGAGGCTCATAGCTGTAAAAGTAGCTCGGCGCGGTAGCGGCCGGCGTGCTCGGTCAGGGTCAGGGTGTGGGTGCCGGGGTAGTAGAGCTGCAAGCGCCGCTTAAGGTTGGCGAGTCCGATGCCGCCGCTACGGCGGGGCGTAGCGGGCGGTGGCTCGGGCAGCATATCGTTCTCAATCACGAAGCGCAGCTGGCCCGGCGTGGCCGTGAGGGCGGCCTCTACGCGGGCATCGTCGCTGAGGTGATGGCGGCCGTGCTTGAAGCTGTTTTCGATGAGCGGCAGCCACAGCAGCGGCGGCACCTGCTGCCCGGCCAGCCCCTCGCCGCTGGCCTCAAACCGGATGCGGGCGCCTTCATATTTACGCTGCTCCAACTCAAAGTAATTCTCCATGAACGTCACCTCGTCGGCCAGTGCTACGCGCTCTTTGCCGCTGTCGTAGAGCACGTAGCGCATCAGCTCTGACAGCAGCAGGATGAAGCGGGGCGTGTCGGGCGAGCCGGCCAGGCTGAGGCCGTAGATGCTGTTGAGGGTGTTGAAGAGGAAGTGCGGCTGCAACTGCGCCTTCAGTTGCTCCATCTGCAAGGCGGCGTGCTCGTGCTCAATCTGGCGGCGGCGGGTTTCCTGCTCGAAGGCAAACCGCACGAAGGCCACGCAGCTAAAGGCAATGAGGTCGGTGGTGGGCAAATCCAGGCTCCAGTAGCGCGGCAGGGCGTTGAGGCTGTTGAACCCCTGCCGGGCTAGTAAGTGAAACAGCTTGTTGGTCAGCGCAACGCCTATTTGGGGAGCAAAGAAGAAATACAGCAACGCCACGACCAGCAACAAGATGTGTCGCCGGCGCCGTAGCAGCAGGGGCATCAGCCAGCGGTAGTAGGGCAGCACGTAAAGCGTAACTAGGAAGGCATACACGCTCAGGTGGGGGTAGGGGAAATTCTGCTTCACCGCCAGTTTGCCCGGCACCAGATTTACACAGGCAGAATACTTGTACAGGCCCACGTACACGAGCCATATCAGGACCTCAAAAACCAGCGGGAAGCGGCTGGGCCGCGCAGTGTCTTGTTGCATGGGGCGAAGGTGGCGGATAACCCGGCGGCTAGGGCAAGAAACGGCCGGTTTTTCGACCAACCGGAGTGTTTTTTCGACTAAAAACGGCGTGTTTGGCTTTGGTCGAAATCGGCCTTAGCGTGGTCGAAAAAAGCGAAAGGAGGGCTAGCGGCGGCCGTTGCTTTGTCCCATTCCCAGCCGGTTGGCGGCCGGGAGTAGCTCCTCTCGCACCTTTTCGCCCTGCGCCATGAACCACGCTTTCACCTCCCTGCTCCTTACTGGTACCCTCGCTTCGGCCGCTACCCTAGCCACTACCCAAACTGCCCCCGCCGCTACGCAGGCCGCCGTTGCCACCGGCACCCTAGCCGGCACCGTAGCTGATAGCGTATCGCACCAGGGGCTGGCTTTCGCCACCGTGGTACTGCGCCCCGCTGCCGACGCCAAAAACGTCCTCAGCACGGTTACTACCGACAAGGGTGCGTTCAGCTTCGCGGGTCTGGCTGCCGGCGCTTACTCGGTGGAAGTGCGCTACCTCGGCTACCGCACCGGCCTGCCTACCGCCGTGACGGTGGGCGCCGGCCCCAACGCCGCCGTGGCCGTGGCACTAGCCCCCGAGCGCCACGCCCTGGCCGAAGTAAAAGTGACCGCCACTAAGCCCTTCATCGAGCAGCAGGCCGATAAGCTGGTGCTCAACGTGGCCGCTAGCCCCCTGGCCGCCGGCGGCACCGCCGCCGACCTACTGAGCCGCGCCCCCGGCGTGCTGGAGCAAGGTGCTGGCTACCAGCTGCGCGGTAAAAGCGTGACCGTGATGCTCGACGGCAAGCTCACCAACCTCAGCGGCGACGAACTCAAAAACATGCTCGCCGCGCTGCCCGCCAATACCCTGGATAAGGTGGAGCTCATCGCCAACCCCTCGGCCAAGTACGATGCCAACTCGGCCGCCATCGTGAACCTGGTGACGACCAAAAGCCTGAAGTTTGGTACCAACGGCACGGCCACCGTGGGCGTGGGCGCTGGCCGCTACGGCCGCTACAACGCCGGCCTCAGCCTCAACCACCGCACCGAAAAGCTGAACGTATACGGCGGCCTCGACCGCCTCGACAACCAGACCTACTACACCAGCAACGCCGTGCGCGCCCTCAATGGCGAAGGCCAACTGGCCGAAACCAGCCTTGAAACCCGCCGCACCCAGGCCAACAACCTGAAGCTGGGCTTCGACTTCGACCTGAGCAAAACCACCTCGGTGGGCGTGCTGGCCAAGGGCGCCCTCACCGACCGCACCCGCGCTACGGAAAGCGACGCGCTGCTAACGGGGGCTAGCCCGGCCACCACGCAGCTGCGTAGCGAAGGCGCCTCGCAGGTAGTAAGTCCTTCGTTGAGTGCGTATTACAAAACGGCTTTTGCCAAAGACAAGACGCTGCGCGTGAGCGCCGACTACTTCGGCTACGCCAAAGACAGCCGCAACGACTACGCCACCAGCCTGCTCGACGCCAGCGGCGCCGCTAGCCCCGCCGACCTGCTACGCGACAATTCACCGGCCCGCAACTCGGTGAAGTCCTTCATGGCCGACTACGCGCAGCCGCTCTACAAAGGCACGTTGGAGGCCGGCCTGAAAGCTATCAGCACCACTACCGACAACGACATCCGCTGGGAGCAGGCGCCCGCCGGCCAGCCCTGGACGCCCGACCTCGGCAAAACCAACCACTTCATCTACCGCGAAAACGTGCAGGCGGCCTACGCCACCTTCAGCCGCAGCATCCAGAAATTGGCGCTGCAAGTGGGCCTGCGCGCCGAGCAAACCACTACCACGGGCACCTCGCTCACGATGAACCAAACCACCGAGCGCCAGTACCTCAGCTTCTTCCCCAACGTGTCGGCACAGTACAGCCAGTCGGAGAAAACGCAGTTCGGCTTCTCCTACAACCGCAAGATTGAGCGCTTCCAGTTTGGCATCGTCAACCCGTTCGTGACTTACATCAGCCCCTACCGCTATTCGCAGGGCAACCCCAACATCATGCCTTCATTCTCGCACAACTTCGAGGCCAGCTACTCCTACAGCAGCCTGGTGTCGGCCTCGGTGAGCTACAGCCACTTCACCAACGTGCTCGTTGATAGCTACCAGAAGGACGACGCCACGCAGGTAGTTATCAACTCGTTCCGCAACTACCCCAGCGCCGACCAGCTTACCGCCAACCTGACGTTGATGAAGCCGCTGCTCCACAACAAGTGGCAGACCGTCACGAACGTAGGCATCCTGTACGCCCGGGTGCAGGGCGGCCCCGGCACCATCGGCGTGGGCAATGCTAGCCCCGCCGCCATGCTCTCCAGCAACCACACCCTCGTGCTGCGCCCCGGCCTGAAAGCCGAAGTATCGGCCTCCTACATGTCGCCCCTGACCTTCGGCGGCATGGCCATCCGCTCCAGCTACAGCGGCAGCTTGGGCGTCTCGCAAACGGTGCTCAAAGGCAAGGGCACGCTCACGCTCAACGTCACGGACGTTTTCAACAGCCAGCGCAACCGCTACGACGTGCTCGCCGCCGGCATCAACTCGCAGAACGTCAATAAAGTAGAAAGCCGCTTCGTGAAGCTCAACTTCAGCTACAAGTTTGGCAACCAGAAGGTGAAGGCTAGCCAGCGCCGCGACACCGGCGTAGAGGCCGAGAAGTCGCGCATGGATTAGTGTAGCCTTGACTCTGTGGGTCCGCGCGTATGAACGTCCAGCTAAGTCACTCACGCCCGGACTCGCAGAGTCCAGGCTACAGAAAGCCCTGCGGCCGCCCGGCTGCGGGGCTTTTTGGTGGATGAAGTCTGCGGGTTGGTAGAAAAATTGCCTGGCTAGGGTGCATTCGGCTTCATTTTCGCGTTAAGCTGGGTTACGTGGGCGCGTATTTTTGCCCGAAGCCCCTAAATACCTCTTTCGATGCGTAAGATTTTGCTTGGTTTTCTGGCCTTGGTAGTGCTGCTGGTGGTGGCGCTGGCGGCCGCACCTTTCCTGTTTAAAGACAAGCTGCGGGCACTGGCCGACAAGCAGATAGCGCAGCGCGTGCGGGCCAAGGTGCAGTATAACCCCGCCGATATCGACGTGACGCTGCTCAGCACCTTCCCCGATTTGGGGCTGGATATCAAGAACCTGCGCGTCATCGGCCTCGACTCGTTCAGCCGCGACACGCTGGCCTACCTGCCCGACCTTAAGGTGGGCCTGGATTTGATGACCGTTATCAAAGGCCAGCAGATTGACGTGAAGAGCATCGCCCTCGACCGGCCCGAAGTCTCGGTGAAGGTGCTCAAGAGTGGACTAGCCAACTGGGATATCATGATTTCAGACTCGGCCGCCGCAGCTAAGGGCCAGGATACCAGTCAGGTAAACCTCGCCATTCGGGGCTGGGAGGTGAAGGACGGCCGCCTGCGCTACGACGACCGCAGTATCCCGTTCAGCATGGATGCCCGCGGCATGAACCACACCGGCAAGGGCGACTTCGCAAAGAACATCTTCGACCTGACCTCGAACACCACCATCGACAAGCTCACGGCCAACTACAACGGCATCGATTACCTCACCGACAAGCAGGTGAACGCCGACGTGGCCATGAGCATGGATTTGAACAAGAGCCTCTACACGTTCAAGGAAAACCAGGTGAAGCTCAACGACTTCCCGTTCAGCTTCGCTGGCGCCATCGGCCTGCCCAACGCCACGGACATTACTTACGACGTAACGTTCAAGGCCCTGCAAACTGATTTTAAGAATATTCTGAGCCTCGTGCCGGGCGTGTTCAACGCCCAGTTCAAGGATGTGCAGGCTAGCGGGCAGGTCGCCTTCAATGGCTACTACAAGGGCGTGCAAAACAAGCTGCGGATGCCCGGCTACGGCGTGAATTTGAACGTGACCAACGGCCGCTTCAAGTACCCACAGCTGCCGCAGGAGGCCAAGAATATCAACGTGGCGATGGTGGTCGATAACCCCTCGGGCTTCACCAACAACGTGAAAGTCAACGTGTCGAAGTTTCACCTCGACCTGGGCACTAACCCGGTGGATGGCAACGTGACCATCGACGGCCTGGAGCCCATGAAGGTAGACGGCCGCGTGAAAGCCAACGTGAACTTGGCCGAGGCGCTGAAAGTGTACCCTGTGGCCGGCGTGAACGCCCGCGGCCAACTCTTCGTGGATGCCACCGGCAAGGGCACCTACTCAAAAACCCAGATGCCAGTGGTGAACGCCGCCATCAAGATGACCAACGGCTACGTGAAATCGAACAAGTTTCCGGCCCCGATTGAGGATATTAACCTGAGCGGCACAGTGGTGAACGCGACTGGCCAGGTGAACGATACTTACGTGAATTTGCCGCAGTTTCACATGGTGCTGGAGGGCGAGCCGCTCGACGGCCGCCTCACGGCCCACAACATCAACTCGCCCATCTTCGACGCCAACGTGAAGGGCACGGTGGACCTCACCAAAATCACCAAAATCTTCCCGCTGGAGGGCATGACCGTGACCGGCCGGGTATCGGGTAACGTGGCCGCCGCTGGCAACATGGCCGACGTGGAAGCCGGCCGCTACCAGAACGTGAAGGCTAGCGGCACGGTGCAGGCCAAGAACGTGACTTACAAGAGCAAGGACCTGCCACAGGGCGTGAACATCAGCAGCGCGGCTGGCATATTCAACAACAACCAGATTGTTATTCAGCAGCTTAACGGTACGGCGGGCACTTCCGACTTTGCCGCCAACGGTACGGTGAGCAACTACCTGGGCTACCTCTTCACGCCCGGCCAGCCCCTGCGCGGCACCATGAACGTGACCTCGCACAACTTCAACGTGAACGAGTTTATGGTGGACCCGGTGAGCGAGAAGCCCACCGCCGGCGCCGTGCAGAAAGCCCCCGCCAAGGCCGACGGCGTGGTGCCAATTCCGAAATTCTTCGACCTCGTGCTGAACAGCAAGGTCGATAACGTGACCTACGATAACCTGAAGCTGCAAAACGCCACCGGCACCGTAGCGGTGAAAAACGAGGTGGCGACGCTCAAGGATTTGACCTTTAACATGCTAGGGGCCACCTTCGGCACCACCGGCAGCTACAACACCCAGAGCCTGGCGCACCCCAAATTCGACTTCGGGCTGAACATCAAGAACCTGGATTTTCAGAAGGCCTTCAGCTCGTTCAACACCGTGAAGGCGCTGGTGCCGCTGGCCCAGGCGGTGCAGGGCGTGTTCAACACCGACTTCAAGGTGAGCGGCGAAATGGGCCAGGACATGCTGCCCAAGCTAGGTTCGCTGAGCGGCCAGGGTTTGTTTGACATCGTGAAGGCCAGCGTGCTGCAATCGCCGGTGCTCAATCAGATTGCCAGCCTCACGACCCTGCCCGATTTGAAGAACTTGCAGGTGCTCAACAAGATAGTGAACGCCCAAATTGTGGATGGCAACCTGGTGGTGAAGCCGTTCGACATCACGGTGGGCGACATTAAGATGACGCTGGGCGGCACCAACAGCCTGGCTGGCGCCCTGCAATACGTGACGGCCATCAACACGCCCACCGGCAAGCTTGGTAATGCCCTGAACAGCAAGCTGACGCAGCTCACGGGCGTGCAAAACATCCAGGGCACCGACCGCGTGACGCTGGGCCTCAACATCGGCGGCAGCGTGACGAGCCCCGTGGTGAAGCTGACCAGCGGCAGCCTCAAGGACCAGGGCAAAACCATCGTAACCAACGTGGTGAAAACCAAGCTCACCGATGCGCTGCTGGGCCTAGCCAACAAAAACAAGGCGAAAACCGACAGCACCCAGAAGGCCACCGCCACCGCCCAGCAAAACTCGCAAGAGCAACTACAGCTCGAAATTCAGAAGAAGAAGCTAGAAGCGCAGGAGAAAGCCAAGCAAGCCATCGGCGCGGGCTTGAACAGCCTGTTTGGCGGCCGGAAGAAAGCCGCCGCGCCCGCCCCGTCCCCAACCCCGGCGCCAGCTGACACGACGAAGAAATAGGATATTTTAAAGTGGCTGCACTACCACTTGGCAGTGTTTTTGAGGAAGAAGGCTCGGCTGCCATGTGACAGGCCGGGCCTTTTTATTGGGGCTGCTTTCCTACTTTATTCCCTTCCATGAAAAACTATCGTCTCCTGAGTCTGGCCGCCGCGGCTACGCTAGCCCTGGCCAGTTGCTCGAAAAACAACGACAATGCCAGTGCCTCGGCGGCCAAGCTGGAAGTGCGCCTGACTGACGCACCCGGCAACTTCAACGCGGTAGTGCTTGATGTGCAGCAAGTTGAAGTCCATACGAAAGATGAAGTCGACCCTAGCGGCTGGCAAACGCTGGCTTTCACGCCGCAGGCCGTGAACGTGCTCGACTACGTCAACGGCAAATCGGCGCTGCTGGTGAGCACCGATTTTGCGCCCGGCGACCTCAAGGAAATCCGCCTCATCCTGGGGCCTAATAGCTACGTGGTGGGCACCGATGGCCAGCAGTACGCCCTCAAAACGCCCAGCGGCCAGACCTCAGGCGTGAAGCTGAAATTGGATAAGGTGACCCTAACGGCGGGCTCGACCTACCAGTTACTACTTGATTTTGACGTGGCGAAGTCCATCGTGGAGCGCGGCAACTGGAAGGCCGGCAACGATAAAAAGGAGCGCTACCTGCTCAAGCCGGTTATCCGCCTCGTGGCGCAGGACCTGCGCGGCGGCCTGCGCGGCACCGTGAACCCGGCGGCCGCCCGGCCGCAGGTGCTGGCTATTCGGGCCGCCATCACGGGGCCCGATACGGTGAGCACGTTTGCCGACGCCTCGGGCGCCTACCAACTCAATGGGCTAGCGGCGGGCACCTACCAGGTGCAATTCTTTCCCACCACGGCAGCCCCCACCGGTCAGCCGGCCTACAAAGCCGTGGTGCGCCCCGGCGTGACCGTGACTAACAACCAGGTAACCGACCTGAGCGTAACCCCGCTGAACTAAGCTAAGTAGTTCTTAATAACAAAAAAGGCCATTTTTCACGCGGAAAATGGCCTTTTTTGTTGGGCTGCTGGCTAGTTCAGCTTTTGCACCAGCGCTAGCAGTTCTTGCTGGGTGGTGCGGGTGTCATCCTGGTCGTACCAGGCGTGGGCCTGGGCCGTAACGTCCTTGGGTGGCGTTTGGCGGGCTTTGAGGTCTTGCATCAAAGCTTGCAGTGGGGCTGGGCGCGGGCCCCACACGGCGGCCTCGGTGAGCGAGTCGGCGTGCAGGAGCACGGCAATAGGCATGGCCCGGCCGCCATTGGTGAGGTAGCGGTCGATGAGGTCGGTATTAGCGCTGCGCAGGAAGTAGCGCGTCTCGATATGGCCGTCGCTAGCCTGCGCCACGGCTTCCAGCAGGGGCACCGTGTGCGAGGCATCGCCGCACCAGCCTTCGGTGATAATGGCCCACACGTAGCGCTGCCTGAGGCTAGCGAGGGCCGCTTGTAGCTCGGGCAGCAGGTGTATCGTCGGCGTAATCCGGTCGATGCGCTCGCTGCTTTCGCGGTAGTAGGGCAGCTGTTTGGCGAGGTGCTCGTCGGGGTTTGGCGTGGCCAGGGCTTCGGTAATATGCTGGCGTAAGCTGGCGTAGGTGAGGCTGGTAGCCAGCCGGTCGGCGGTGAGTACGGGGGCGGTAGAACCGGACATTAGCACAAAGAAGAGGGAGATACAGGTCTAACGAAAAAGCCACCGGCTAGGGTGGCTTTTTCGTTAGGCGATGCTAAGGCCCCAGTTGCGCTAGCGGTGCATACTTACGTCTCGGCTTCGAGCGAAACCCGAACGGCACGGCTACCGAGGCGCTAGGGTAACTATAAAAACGAGCTAGCGCCAGCCGCCGCCCAGGGCGCGGTATAGGTTCACGCTTTGCAGCAGTTGGGCCTGGCGGGCGTCGGCTAGGCTCAGCTCGGCTTCGAGCACGCTGCGCTGGGCGGTAATGATTTCGAGGTAAGAGGCATAGCCAGCGATGAACAGCTCATTGGAAGTCGCCACGGCTTTGCGCAGCTGGTCTACCTCCTGGGCGCGGAGGTCGGCGGCGGCGCGGAAATTTTCCAAGCCTTTCAAGCCCACTACCACCTCACGGAAGCCGGTTTGCAGGGCCTGCTGGTAGCGGTAGTAGCTCTCGTAGTTGCTGGCGATGGCCTGGCGCAGGTCGGCGCGGTACTGCGACCGGTTGAGGATGGGCCCGGCTAGCCCCCCCACGGCGCCAAACACCACCGAAGCGGGGTCGAGCAAGAGGCTGGCGCGGAAGGCGTTGAGGCCCACGTAGGGCGTGAGGGTGAGGCTGGGCAGAAAGGCAGCGCGGGCGGCATCGACCTCGGCGCGGTTGGCTTGCAGCTCTAGCTCGGCCTGGCGCACATCGGGGCGGCGCAGCAGCGACGAGGAGGGTAGGCCAGCTGCTAGGCTAGCCGGCAGGCTTTGGGTGGGCAGCAGGCGGCTGCGCCGGATGGGCTGCAGGTAGCGGCCCAGCAGCTGGTTGAGCTGGGTTTCGGTTTCGACGATGCGCTGGCGCGTTTCAAAGGCCAGGCTTTTGGTGCGCAGCGACTGGGCGGCAAACTGCTGCACGGCCAGCTCCGTCACGCGGCCAGCCTGCTTCTGCACTTTAGTCAGGCGCAGGCCTTCTTCCTGAAAGCGGGCGTTGCGCTCCAGCGTAGCTAGCTGGCTATCAAGGGTTAGTAGCTCGTAGTAAGCGCGGGCCACATCGGCCACCACGTTGGTGATGACCAGGTTGCGGCCCTGCTCCGAACTAAGCACGCGCAGGTAGGCCGCCCGGCGGCGGCTCCGCAGCTTGCCCCAGATATCGACTTCCCAGGAGCTGCGCAGGCCCACAAATAGGTCGGGGGTGAGCGGGCCGGGGATGCGCCGGTTGCCCAGCGTATTCTGCGAAAAATTGGTGTCGTAGTTGCCCACGCCGTTCAGGGTGTACTCGCCGTAGCGGTCGAGCGCCGCCGTGCCCGTGGCCGACACCGTCGGGAACAATGCCCCGCGCCGGGCCAGGTACTGCGCCTGAAACGTTTCGACCCGCGTGAGGGCCACCCGCAAATCCAGGTTTTGGCGCAAGGCCGTGTCGATGAGACCCACTAGGGCCGAATCCTGGAAAAACTGCCGCCAGGGCTGGCTGCCCACGCTCAGGCTGTCGCTCGTGTTGGCGGCTTGGTTGTAAGCTTTCGGAACGGGCGGGCTAGCGGACGGGTCAGCGGGGGCCGCCACGCGGCAGCTGGCAGCGAGGAGGAGCAGGGTTAGAAAAGAAGCGAGTGAGCGAAGCATGGGATTGTCGTTCTAGCAGGGCGCCTCACCCCCCCGGCCCCCTCTCCGAAAAGGAGAGGGGGAGCCACGGCAGCGTAATGCGTTTTCCTATAAGTTTATGTTGGCACATGGCCAGTTGCTTGGCGTTCGGCTCCCCCTCTCCTTTTCGGAGAGGGGGCCGGGGGGTGAGGCGCCCCACCTGAACGGTACTGCGATACTTAGTGGGCAACTAGCTCGGGCTCGGCCTGAGCCACCGGCTCCTTAGTTTTTACCTCCAGATTTTTCGGCTTCTCGAAGCTGGCAAACAGCACGTACAGGCCCGGTATTAGCACCATGCCGAAGACGGTGCCAATGAGCATGCCGCCCGCCGCCGCCGTGCCGATAGAGCGGTTGCCGAGCGCACCCGCCCCGCTAGCCATCACCAGCGGAATCAGGCCGGCGATGAAGGCGAAAGAGGTCATCAGAATCGGGCGCAGGCGCGATACGGCGCCCTGCACGGCGGCCTCCATCACGGTGGCGCCGGCGCGGCGGCGCTGCTCGGCAAACTCGATGACGAGGATGGCATTCTTGCCCAGCAGGCCGATGAGCATCACGAGCGCCACCTGGGCGTAAATGTTGTTTTCGAGGCCTAGCAGCTTGAGGCTGAGGAAGGCGCCGAACACGCCGGTGGGCAAACTCAGCAGCACGGGCAGCGGCAGCAGCAGGCTTTCGTACTGGGCGGCCAGCAGCAAGTACACGAAAATCAGCACGATGCCGAACACGTAGAGCGCCTGGTCGCCGCTCAAAATTTGCTCGCGGGTCATGCCGCTCCACTCGTAGCTGAAGCCGCGCGGGAGCACGTCGGCGGCCACTTTTTCGATGGCCGAGATGGCGTCGCCCGAGCTGTGGCCGGCGGCGGCATCGCCGTTTATCATGGCCGAGGTATACATGTTGTAGCGCGTGAGCTGGTCGGGGCCGAACACGCGCTCCAGCTTCACGAAGGTGGAGAAGGGCACCAGCTCACCGCGGTTGTTCTTCACGTGCAGGGCTAGCAGGTCGTCGGGGCGGCCGCGGTACTCGGGGCCGGCCTGCACCATTACCTTGTACATCTGGCCGAAACGGATGAAGTTGGAGGCGTAGTAGCTGCCCAGCAGGGTTTGCAGGGTGCTCATGGCCTTGTCCACGGTCACGCCTTTTTTGGCGGCCATGTCCTGGTCAATGTGGATGAGGTACTGCGGGAAGTTGGGGTCGAAGCCCGTAAACGCGCCATTGATGGCCGGCGACTTTTGCAGCGCCGTGAGGAAGGTTTGCGACACCTTGGCCGTCTGCTGCAAGTCGCCCTTACCCGACTTATCGAGCAAGCGCAGCTCGAAGCCGCTGCTGTTGCCGAAGCCCGGCACCGTGGGCGGCGGCAGGAACTGAATGTCGGCGTCGGCAATGCCCGCCGTCTTCTTTTCCAGCTCCTTAATCACGTCGGCCACCGACTGCTCGCGCTCCTCCCAGCCCTTGAGGTTAATCATGCCCATGCCGTAGCTAGAGCCCGCCACCTCATTCACCAGGCTGTAGCCGGCTAGGGTCGAAACCGATTCCACCGGCCCCATTTTCTGGGCAATGCGCTGCACCTGGGCCAGCACGGCCTCGGTGCGCTCCACGGTGGCCCCGGCCGGCGTGGTCACGTTGATGTACACCATGCCCTGGTCTTCGGTCGGGATGAAGCCCGAGGGCAAAATGCGGCTCACGCCCCAGGTGGCCCCGAAGAAGAACAGCAGCGCCGCGATGGTCACGAGCCGGCGGCCGGCAATGCCGCCCAGCAGGCGCTGGTAGCCGCCGGCCAGCCCCTCGTACTTGTTGTTAAAGCCCTTGAAAAACCGGCCCACCAAGCCCGTGCGCTCGCCCTCGTGCTGCTTCAGCATGAGCGCGCACAGCGCCGGCGTCAGCGTCACGGCATTGACGCCCGAAATGACGATGGCGATGGCCAGCGTGAGCGAAAACTGGCGGTAGAACACGCCCACCGGCCCGTCCATGAACGACACCGGGATGAACACCGCCGACATCACCAAGGTGATGGCAATCAGCGAGCTGCTGATTTCGTGCATGGCCTCGAAGGTGGCGCTGCGGGCGTCCATGTGCTTTTCCTCCATCTTGGCGTGCACGGCCTCGACCACCACAATGGCGTTATCGACCACGATGCCAATGGCTAGCACCAACGCAAAGAGCGTGAGCAGGTTAATCGAAAAGCCCAGCATCTGCATGAAGGCCAGTGTGCCGATGAGCGCCACCGGCACCGCTAGGGCCGGAATGAGTGTCGAGCGCCAGTCTTGCAGGAAGAGGTACACGATGACGAACACCAGCAAAAACGCCTCCACCAGCGTGCGCAGCACCTCGTGAATACTGGCGTCGAGGAAGCGCGATACGTCGTAGGCGATGCTGTATTTCATGCCGGGCGGGAAGCTCGTGGCTTGCAGCTCGGCCATGCGGTTTTTTACGTTGGCAATCACGTCGCTGGCATTGGAGCCGGGGCGCTGCTTGAGCATAATGGCCGCCGAGGGCTGGCCGTCGTTCTTCGACGACATGCCGTAGGTGAGCGAGCCAAACTCGACATCGGCCACCGCCTTGAGGCGTAGCACCGAGCCGTCGGGGTTCGAGCGAATGACGATGTTGCGGTATTGCTCGGGCTCGAAAAACTTGCCCGTGTAGCGTAGCACGTACTGCAACTGCTGGGCCTGCCCGCCCGAGCTTTCGCCTGACTTACCCGGCGCGGCCTCCACGTTCTGGGCCCGGATGGCCTCCACAATCTCGTCGGTGCCCACGTCGTAGGCGGCCATGCGGTCGGGCTTCAGCCACACCCGCATCGAGTATTCGCGCGAGCCCATAATCTCGGCAAAGCCCACGCCGTTGATGCGCTTGAGCTCCTGCAACACGTTGATATCAGCGAAGTTGTAGATAAATTTCTCGTTGGCTGCCTTATCATCGCTCGTGATATTGAGGTAGAGCAGCATCGAGTTTACCTCCTTTTCGGTGGTCACACCGGCCTTGATTACCTCCTCGGGCAGCTCGTCAATCACGGTGGTTACGCGGTTTTGCACGCCCACGGCCGCTAGGTCGGGGTCGGTGCCCACCTCGAAGAACACCGTGATGAGCGTCACGCCGTTATTCGAGCTCACCGAGTTCATGTAGGTCATGCCCGGCACGCCATTGATGGCGCGCTCCAGCGGCGTGGCCACGGCCTTGGCGCACACCTCGGCGTTGGCGCCGGTGTACTTGGCCGTCACCGTCACCGAGGGCGGCACGATGTCCGGGAACTGCGTGATGGGCAGCGTGTACAGGGCTAACCCGCCCAGCAGCACCAGAAACACGGAGATAACCAGCGAGAGTATCGGCCGGCGAATGAAGATATCGAACATGGATTCTGATTTTAAATCAATCTGTTGATTGCGCTAGCGGGGCGCCTCACCCCCCGGCCCCCTCTCCGAAAAGGAGAGGGGGAGCCTGACGACTTCTAGCCATTGCGGCCGCTTGCTGACGCTCGGCTCCCCCTCTCCGTTTTGGAGAGGGGGCCGGGGGGTGAGGCGCCCTGTTGAACGACAACCAATGCGCAGGTATCCAGCTAGGGCCTTACTGCGCGGCCACGGCCAGCGAGTCCATCACCACGGCTTTGGCCTTGATTACCTGTTTGTCGCGCAGCTCGGGCGCGCCCTCGTACACCACGCGCTCGCCGGGCTTGAGGCCTTCTTTTACCACGTAGAAGTCGCCAAGGCGGGTTTGGGGCGTGAAGCTGCGGGTGTGCACCATGCTGTTTTGGTCCACCACGTACACAAAATTCTGGTCCTGAATCTCAAACACTGCCTTTTGCGGCAGTAGCAGCGCAGTGGGCAACTGGCTGGTTAGGCGTATTTTACCTGAGGCGCCGTGCTTAAGTAGGCGGTCGGGGTTGGGGAAGCGAGCGCGCAGGGCGATGGAGCCGGTGTTAGGATTGAACTCGCTCTCGGCGGTTTCGATATGGCCGGCTAGGGGGTAGGCGTCGCCGTTGGCCAGGGTCAGACGCACCGAGTCGGAGTGCAGTTCGGGGTGCTCGCGGCGGGCCTTGCTGTAGTTCATGTAGCTGCCCTCAGCCACGTCGAAGTAGGCAAAAATCGAGCTGAGGTCCGACACCGTCGTGAGTAGAGTGCCTTCTTCCACCACGCTGCCCACCTTGAGCGGAATGCGGTCGAGCACGCCGTCGAAGGGCGAGCGCACCAGCGTGTAGCTTAGGCTAAGGCGGGCGGCGGCCACCTGGGCCAGGGCATCGGCCACGCGGGCATCGGCCTCTTTCACTTTGCTGGTAGAGAGAGCCAGCTCGGTTTTGGCGATGATGTTTTTATCGACCAGTAGGCGCACGCGGTCGCGCTCCACGCGCACGGCGGCGGCCTGGGCCTGGGCGCTGGCCACGGCGGCCTGGGCCTGGCTCAGCTTGTTTTGGTAGGCACTGGCATTCAGGCGAAAGAGTGGCTGGCCCTTCTTCACGGGCTTGCCCTCATCCACGAATATCTGCTCCAGGAAGCCGGCTACCTGGGCGCGCACTTCCACGTTGCGCACGGCCTGCACGTCGGCCACGTAGTCGCGGTGCAGCTGCTGCTCCGAGGTTTTAAGGGTCACTACTGGCACCACAGGTGGAGCCTCGGCAGTGTCCTTTTCGGCCTTGGCCGAGCAGCCGCCCAGGCCCAGCGCCAGCAAGCCCGCCGCACTGGCCGTGGCGAGGTAATGAAAGAAAGAGCGGCTACACAAGGGGTTCATATAGAAGGGAGATACAAGTCGAAAAGCCCCGGCCCGCTACTGGGCCGAGGTGGCAGCCGTGGGCACGGCCTGGGGAAGGAGCGAAGGGTGTAGAGCCAGCAGGCTGTCCTGCTGGTGGTGGTCGGACTGGCAGCGGGCCAGCAGCCGCTGTGTAAGGCGCAGGTCGGCTTCTGTTTCCTGCAAGTCGTCGAAGTCGGCCGCTACCAGTGGCCGGCTGTAAAGCAAAAACCCATTGAGCACCAGCGACAACGCCAGTGCCCCGGCCAGCAGCACCGATAAGAAGTTTAAGGACCGAAAGGGGCTGGGCATGGAAAGGTAGGGCAGTGGCAACTGCCCGCAAAGCACCCCAGCCGACATTAAAACGGTATGAGAACCGTATTAGAAAAGATGAAAACGGGGTGAGGCGCTACGTCAGAACAGACTCCTGCGCTACACAGGCAGCGCCGGCAGCCACACCGTAGCCGTAGTGCCTTCGCCCACCGCCGAAGCTAACTCTAGCCGGCCGCTGTGGCGCTGCACGATGCGCTGCGTGAGGGGTAAACCCAACCCATAGCCGGGGCGCCCCACCGCGCCGGCCGCCCGGTACAGCGGCTCGTAGATGTGGCTCAGCTCGTCGGGGCTGAGGCCGGGGCCGGCATCGGTGACGCGCACGCGCAGGGTGGCGGGGCCATCATAGGCTAGCTCGGCTACTACTTGGCTAGCCGAGTACTTGGCGGCGTTGTCGAGCAGGTTGAGTAGGGCGGTGGTGAGCAGCTCGGCGTTGCCGGGCAGCATGAAAATGTCGCCCTCATGTTCGGCTGGTAGAGCCCCGAAGGCTAGCCGCAGCTCGCGGCCGTGGTACTTGGCGCGGGCGAAGTCTAGCGCTTGGTTCAGGCACTCATCGAGGCGTACGGGGGTGAACTCGGGCAGCGTGCCATCGGCCTTGGCCAGGGCCAGGAGGCTAGCCGTGAGGCTTTGGAGGTGGCGGGCGGCGTCGAGCGAGTGGGCCAGGCTTTCACGGGCGGCGGGCAGGTTGTCGTCGTAGGCCAGGGCCGTTTCGAGAGTGCCGGTGAGGGTGGTGAGGGGGGTGCGTAGCTCGTGCGAGGCGTGGGCCAGGAAGCTTTTCTGCGCCTCAAAGGCCTGCTCCAGCCCGGCCAGCATCTCGTTAAATACCCTAGCCAACTGGGCCAGCTCGTCGCGGCCGTTGCCTTCCGATAAGCGCCGCCCCAGGCTGCTGGCCGAAATGCGCCCCGCCTGCCGGCTGATGCGCGCCACCGGCGCCAGCGCCGCGCCCGCGAAATACCAACCAGCCAGGATAGTGAGCGCCAGCGCGCCCACGTTGCCCACCAGCAGCAATAGCCCCAATTGGTGCAGCCGCGCCCAGCCCACCTGGTCTTCGGCCGAGACAAATATGCCGTACTGCTCGCCCTCGTGGCTGTACGCCATGCCCACGGCTTCGCGCCGCTGGCCGGTGGCAAAGGCCGTTGGCGGGCCGGGCCGCAGGCTAGCCAGCTGGGCCCGGTTCAGGGATTGGTCGATGTCGTCGGCGCTGCTATAGCGCAGGTCGCCGTCGGGGCCGTAAATGCTTATCTGCTCGTTGGTTAAGGTCAGCAGGTCGCGGCGGCGCAGGCTGCCGAGCTTGCCGGTTTCGAGCTTTCCGGGCCGGATGAGCAGCCGCGCCGCCAGGGTAATACTGGTGCCCAGCCGGTGCTCGAAGCGCTGCGACCGCGTGCTGGCATTGAAGTAATAAATGAACGCCGAAAAGCTGACCTGAATCGCCAGCACCACCAGCGTAAAACGCAGCATTAGCTTATTGCGAATCAGCATTGCCCAAGTGGTTGTAAAAGAAAATGGTTGTCATGCTGAACGTAGTGAAGCATCTCACTTAAATCGTTGAGCAGTGCAGACGAAGCGAGCGAGATGCTTCACTGCGTGGACGCCAGATGAGCATGACAACCGTCTCGGAAGGCGTTACTGTCGCTACTGCTCGCGCATCACGTAGCCCATGCCCACCACAGTATGAATGAGCTTGGGCGAAAAATCACGGTCCAGCTTCTTGCGCAAGTAGCTTACGTACACGTCGATAACGTTAGTGGTGGTGTCAAAATCCAAATCCCAGACGCGCTCGGCAATGTCCACGCGCGAGATGACGCGGCCGCGGTTGCGCAGCAAGTGCTCCAGCAGCGAATACTCGCGGGTGGTGAGGTCGATGCGCTGGCCGGCGCGGGTCACGGTTTTGGCGTCGAGGTCGAGCACGAGGTCGGCCATGCGCAGCTCGCGGCGCTGGCCGTTGGCCACGGCGTAGCGCTGGGTGAGGGCACGAGCGCGCATGAGTAATTCTCTGAACTCAAACGGCTTGACTAAGTAATCATCAGCCCCGGCTGCGAAGCCGGCTTCTTTATCATCCAGGCTGTCGAGGGCCGTGAGCAGCAGCAGCGGCACGCGCTGGCTGGCCCCCCGAATGCGGCGGCACAGTTCCACGCCATTCACGTAGGGCAGGTTCACGTCCAGAACAACGAGGTCGTAGGGCTGCTGCTCGTAGAGCGACCAGCCGGTGCGGCCGTCGTAGGCCACGGTTACGTCGTAGCCCTCGTGCTCGAAGCCTTTTTTCACGAAGGAGGCTAGCGGCGGCTCATCTTCAACCAGCAGGATTTTCATAAGGAGGGAGGCTAGCCAGCAATACTCCGCTGACTGAAAAAGAAGAGCGGGCCGCCCCGCAAGCTAGTGCCGGGCGGCCCGCCAGGGCAGTACGCAAGCGCTTACAACTGCGGCTGCACCTGGCCGCTTTGCTCGCGGCAATACGTGATGAAATCGGAGTTAACCGGCTCCAGGCCAGCCTCGCGCATCTTCACGGCTACCTGGCCGCGGTGGTAGCTGGCGTGCACCACGCAGTGGGTCAGGATGTCGCTCACCTGCGAGTCGAAAGCATCGCCCTGCGAGTTGCTATACTGGATGTGACGGGTCAGCTCAGCCTCGTCGGTGGTGGCGCAGAGGTCGGCAAACTTCTGTGAGGTTTGCTCGTGCCAGTGGTGCAGGCCAGCCAGGTCGTGCTCCTGCCACACTTTGAGGGGGCTGGCCGTGCCGCTGAGGCGAGCAATCCAGATGGCCTGGGCATTGATGACGTGGCTGAAAATGCGCAGCGCGGCCTTGGGCTCTTCGTGGCCGGCGGCCACCGACGAGTCGAGGCGGCGCAGCAGCGTTTCGTTGGCCCACACGTTGAAAACGCCGAGCTTGGCGATGGTGTTAATCATGAGATGAAAGTCAAAAACTAGGTTTGGAATGCAAATAAAAGAACGTCAGGCTGCGCTTGCCGAAGCATCTCTACCACGCCGCTAGGATTTCGTTTGGAAGAGATGCTTCGGCAAGCGCAGCCTGACGTTCTGTTTCGCTACGTAGGAGAACCTCAGCGTGGGTCTTGCCACACGAGCTGCTCGTTGGTTTTGCGCTTGTCGAAGTTGCCGCACCGGCCATCGCCCCGGCCAGTGATGCCGCCTTCGGGGTGGCACAGCACCTTGCCCTGCGCATCATAGAGCGTCGACTGCTGGTCGCAGCACGGGGCGGTTTCGTAGTACACGGTTTCGCCCTCAAACTGGTAGCGCGAAATGCGGATGATGGGGTTGCGCTTGCGCGTGGCCAGGATGCTCTGGATGCGGTTGCGCAGCCACAGCGGGCGGGCGGTGCTGTCGAGGCGCATGTCGCGGGCGGGCACAGCGTCCACGGTATTGGTGCTGGTGGGGGCGGGCGTATTGGGCTGGCTCACAAAGCCTTCGGCGGGCGGCGTGGTGGGGGTGTTCACCACCACATCCTGCTGGCAGGCGCCCAGTAGCAGGGCTAGCGCGGCAAAGGGAATAAACGAACGGCGCATGGGGCAGGCGGTAGAAAAGCGGGCGTATAAAATCAGGCTTGCTTACGCCAACCAGCCCCAATAGTTAGCGCGGCCACAGGGCCCACAGCTTGGGGCCGAATACGCAGGCGCCCACCACCACGGCCCCGAAGCCGGCCAGCAGCACCGCGCCGGCCGCCACATCCTTGGCCTTGCCCGCCAGGGGGTGAAACTCGGGCGAAACCAGGTCAGTGAGCGTTTCGATGGCCGTGTTGACCAGCTCGGCCGCCCACACGCCCGCCACGGCCAGGCCGATAAGCGCCCACTCTACCAAACTCAGCCCCAGGTAAAGCCCGGCGCCGATGACCACGACCGTGGACGCGGCGTGAAACTGCAAGTGCGCCTCGGAGCGCAGCGCCGCCCCAATGCCCCGAAACGCGTAGCCGAAGCTAGCCACCTGCCGGTGCCACAGGCTGGGATGGTCGGAGGCGAAGGGCTTAGCCACGGGCGTCGAACTCGGCAAAGGTGGTGCGGCGCAACTCGGGCCACTCGGGCCGGATGATGCTGAAAATGACCGTGTCGCGCCGCGTGCCGCCCTGCGTGAGGCGGTGGCTGCGCAGGGTGCCCTCCTCGGTAGCGCCCATGCGCCGCATGGCGGTCTGCGACTTGTGGTTGCGGCTGTCGGTTTCGAGCTCCACGCGCTCGCAGCCTAGCTGGTCGAAGGCGTAGCCCAGCAGCAGGTGCTTGGCGGCGCGGTTGAGGCCGGTGCGTTGAAAATCGGTGCCCACCCAAGTGTAGCCAATGCTCAGCTTGTGGTTGTCGGGGTCCACGTTGTAGTAGCTGGTGCTGCCCGCCAGCCGCCCGCTGGCCCTATCGATGAGGACGAAGGGGTAGCGGCGGCCGGCCTGGCGGTCGTGCACGGCCTGGGCCAGGTAGTCGGCCAGGCTCAGCGCGTCATCGGCGCGGGTGATGGTGAATTCCCAGATTTCGGGCTCAAAGGCAATGGCCTTCAACTCTTCAAAATCGGTGGTGTCGAGCGGGCGCAGGCGCACGCGGCTGTTTTCCAGCACGAGGTTTTGGGCGAAATCCATAGCGCAGCAGGCAGATTGGTAGGCCGCAAAGATGCGAAAAAACCAAAAGCCGCCCGACGCAGCGTCGGGCGGCTTTGCAAAGTAGTCAGCGACGATGCTGCTAAAGCTTGGCGAGTGGGCTAGCCCACATTCACCTCGCCCACCATGTCCTCGGGCTTCAGCCACTGGTCAAACTCCTCGGGGGTCACGTAGCCGAGCTGCACGGCGGTTTCCTTCAGGGTCGAGTGGTTTTTATGGGCCGTCTGGGCAATTTCGGCGGCCTTGTAGTAGCCGATGTGCGGGTTGAGAGCCGTCACGAGCATCAACGACGAGTCGACGTGCTTCTTGATGTTGGGCAGAATGGGCTCGATGCCCACGGCGCACTTGTCGTTGAAGGCCACGCACACGTCGCCGATGAGGCGGGCCGAGTGCAGGAAGTTGTAAATCATCACCGGCTTGAACACGTTCAGCTCGAAGTGGCCCATGCTGCCGCCCACCGTGATGGCCACGTCGTTGCCCATTACCTGGGCGGCCACCATCGTCATGGCCTCGCACTGGGTGGGGTTTACCTTGCCGGGCATGATGCTGGAGCCGGGCTCGTTGTCAGGAATCGAGATTTCGCCGATGCCCGCGCGCGGGCCGCTGCTGAGCATCCGCACGTCGTTGGCGATTTTCATCAGGCTCACGGCTACCGTTTTGAGGGCGCCGTGGGCTTCCACGATGGCGTCGTGGGCGGCCAGGGCTTCAAACTTGTTCTCGGCCGTCACGAAGGGCAGGCCGGTGAGGTCGGCAATGTGCTTGGCCACGTTCTCGGAGTAGCCGGCGGGCGTGTTGATGCCGGTGCCCACGGCGGTGCCGCCCAGCGCCAGCTCGCTCAAGTGGGCCAGCGTGTTGTTGATGGCGCGCAGGCCATGGTCGAGCTGCGATACGTAGCCCGAAAACTCCTGGCCCAGCGTCAGGGGCGTGGCATCCATGAAGTGAGTGCGGCCGATTTTTACCACGTTCTTAAACTCCACGGCCTTGGCGTGCAGCGTGTCGCGCAGCTTGGTGATGCCCGGAATCGTCAGCTCCACCAATATTTTGTAGGCTGCGATGTGCATGGCCGTCGGGAAGGTGTCGTTGCTCGACTGCGACTTGTTCACGTCGTCGTTCGGGGCCAGAAACTTCTTCTCGTCGCTCAGCAGGCCGCCGTGTAGCACGTGGCCGCGGTAGGCGATTACCTCGTTCACGTTCATGTTGCTCTGGGTGCCCGAGCCGGTCTGCCACACTACCAGCGGAAACTGGTCGGCTAGCTGGCCTTCCAGAATCTCGTCGGCCACGCGGCCAATCAGCTCGGCCTTCTCAGCGTCGAGCACACCCGCGTCGCGGTTGGTGAAGGCGGCGGCTTTCTTCAAATAAGCGAAGGCTTTGATGATTTCCTTCGGCATCTTGTTGATGTCCTGCGCAATCGGGAAGTTCTCGATGCTGCGCTGGGTTTGGGCGCCCCAATAGGCGTCGGCGGGCACTTGCACCTGGCCCATGGTATCTTTTTCGGTGCGGAACTGGCTCATTTGAACAACGTAGGAGTGGGAAAACTACCGGTGGTAACGGAGGCAAAAGTACACTGGCTAGCCGGCCTGGCACCGGGCCAGGCAGCCATAGCCCGGGCTAGCCCGTACACCCCGCAGTTTCTTCCTCGTTTTCCACCTCCTATGAACCAGCCCACGCACACCCCCGACCCGCACACCGAGCCGCCCGTACCTACCGAAGGAAACGGCGCCCCCGACTATAGCCACCTCGAAATCCACACCGAGTCGGACCTGCCCACGCCCGATAAAGCCGGCGGCAGCGCTACCGAGCCCGAAAGCGGCGGCGGCTACAGCGGCTAGCCGACCAGGGTGTTTTCACCGCAGAAGGCGCGGAGGGTTTCGCAGAAGAAACGCAGAAGAACAACCTCTGCGGCTCTTCCGCGAAACCCTCCGCGCCTTCTGCGGTGAAAACACAGTAGCTTAGCAGGCATGTCCTTCGCCCGCTACCTCCTGCTGCTAGTCGCCGCCTTGCCTGCCTGCCAGCCCAGCGCCCCCACGGCTGCAACTGGCCCCAGCCTCAGTACCTACTTTCCGGCGCCCGAAGCGGGTGTGAAAACGGGCGGCGTGCAGGTTATTCCCATCACCACGCCCAAGGGCAAGTTCAAGGTCTGGACTAAGCGCTTCGGCAACAACCCCAAAATCAAGGTGTTGCTGCTCAATGGCGGGCCGGGCGCCACGCACGAGTATTTCGAATGCATGGAGAGCTTCTTGCCGGAGGAAGGCATCGAGTTTATCTACTACGACCAGTTAGGCTGCGGCAACTCCGACAACCCCCGCGACACCAGCATGTGGAGCCTGCCGCGCTACGTGGAGGAAGTGGAGCAGGTGCGCCAGGCCCTGAAGCTGGATAAAAATAACTTCTACCTACTGGGCCACAGTTGGGGTGGCATCCTGGCCGCCGAGTACGCCTTCAAATATCAGCAAAACCTCAAAGGTCTCATCATCAGCAATATGATGATGAGCTGCCCCGCCTACGGCAAGTACGCCGACGAGGTGCTGGCCAAGCAGCTGAAGCCCGAGGTGCTGAAGGAAATTCGCCAGATTGAGGCCAGGAAAGACTTTGCCAACCCGCGCTACATGGGCCTGCTGGAGCCCAATTTCTACGCCCAACACCTGTGCCGCATCGTGCCCAACCCCGAGCCGGTGACGCGCGCCATGAGCAAAATCAACCAGTCGCTCTACGTGACCATGCAGGGCCCCAGCGAATTCGGCATCTCGGGCAAGCTCACCACCTGGGACCGGGTGCCCGACCTGCCCAAGCTGACGGTGCCGTTCCTGTCTATCGGTGGGAAATACGACACGATGGACCCCGACCACATGCGCATGATTGCCACCAAAGTGCAGCACGGCGCCGCCCTCATCTGCCCGCAGGGCAGCCACATGGCCATGTACGATGACCAGCAAACCTACATGACCGGCTTCGTCAAATTCCTGAAAACCGTGGATGATGGCTCATTCAAAGCTGGTATGCAGCTCTAACTACTTGTCATTGCGCGCAAAGCGAAGCAAGCGCACCAAAACGATACCCTGGCGAGGCCGTTTTGATGCGCTTGCTTCGCTTTGCGCGCAATGACAGGCGGCGTAGTATTCCTTACTCGAACACCACTGGCACGTCCACGACCTGCGCCGACCGGCGCCCGGCCGTGATGCCCGGCACCCAGGCGGGCCCTTCCTTGAGCAGGCGCACGGCCTCGGCGTCGTAGTCGGGGCGCAGCTTGCGTACGGCCTCGGCTTGCTCAATTTTGCCATCGGCCCCGAGGTGCAGGCGCACGAGTACCCGGCCCGGCTGGCGGCCCCCATCCCGGCTTTCGGGCTCAAACTCGGCGGCGCCTTTTTTCAGGTACTCGCGCAAGGCTGAGTAGCCACCCACCGGGCTGGCCGCCAGGGCCGGCGGGGGCGGCATGGCCGCCCGCAGCCGGGCCGAAGGCGCGCTTGCCACCGTGGGCACCGCTGCTGGGGCGGCCGCTATGGCCGGCTGCACGGCCGCTACCGGCGCCACTGAGTCGGCAGGCGTTGGAGCGCTGGTAAGGGCGTCCAGTTCATCTGTCTGGCTATTAGGTTTTTTAGGAGCCGCGTGGCTAGTAAAGGGGGCCGTGCTGCGGGCTACTTTAGGCCGCTGGGGGGCGCTGGCCAGGGGGGCGGTAGGTGTCGTTGTGGCAGCCGGTGCTTTGGCCACTTTAGACGGGGCTGTCGTCGTAGCCGAGGCTGCCGTCGTAGCTGGGGTGGTGGGGGCCGTGGCCGGCCGGGCTGGTGCTTGGTAGCTAGCCAGTACGTGCGGCCTGGCGGCGGGCGCGTGCTGGCGCTGCTGCCACGCCCACCAGCCCCCGGCCACCAAGCCCAGCAAGAGGGCCGCTGCCGTGGCGAGCTGCGGGGCCAGCCAGCGGTGCTGCCGGGGCCGCTGGGCCAGGCGCACCGGGGCGGCCTGCTGCTGCACGCGCTGGCGCAGCCGCTGCTGCAACTGGGCCAGGGCCTGGTCGGTAGTGGCGGGCGCGGTCTGGAGAAAACCTTCCAGCATATCGGCGCACCGGGTGCAGGCCAGCGTGTGGGCCTCTACCCGGTGCTGGGCCGCCGGGGCCAGCGTGCCCGCCGCATACTGGCGCAGCAGCGCCACCGGCAGGTGCGGGCCGGCCGGGGCAGTAGCGTTCAGCAGTGGGTTGGTGGGCAGCATGTGTTTAAGTATGAGTTATAAGTTATGAATTATGAGTTGGGGAGTTAGCGAGCTGAATCCTCAATAAAATCGGCGCGAAAGGCAATTTTCACTCCTCGCGCTTCATTCCCAGCTCCTTGCTAAGGGTGCGCTTGAGCATGCGGCGGCCGTTTTGCAGGTGGCTTTTTACGAGGTTGAGGGCTAGCCCGGTGGCGGCTACTATTTCCTGATACGACTTCTCTTCGAGGTAAAATAACTCCAGGCAACGGCGCTGCTCGGGGGGCAGCTGGGCCAGGGCCAGCTCCAGGGCTTGCAGGTCGGCCTCGTGCTGGCGGGCTTCCTCGGCTTCGGCCCCAGCATCGGGCAGATGCCGGGCGGCGGCGTTTTCCACATCGGTGGCCTCGGGCAGCAGTACCAGCGGGCCGCCGCTGGCCGTGCCGCGCTGGCGGGCGCGCAGCTCCATGAGGCAAAAATTGCGGGCCGTGGTGTAGAGCCAGGCCCCAAAATTATCGGGCACGTGGGTACGCAGCTTCACCACCAGCTGCTCGAAGAGCTGCATGGTAGCATCCTGGGCATCCTCATCGGGCGGGGCCAGGTAGCGGCGGCACACGGCAAATACCTCGGGCAGGTGCCGCTCGTAGAGCAAGCCCAGCGCGGCCACGTCGCCGCCCTGGCGGTAGCGCGCCAGCACTTCCTGGTCGGAAAGGGCGGCAGTGGGGGCAGCAGAAGCACGGCGGCGAAACAACACGGCAGCAAAATACGCCCCGCCGGCCCACTGGCGCACAAAAAAGCCCGCGCCGGGGCGCGGGCTTTTTCAGCGTGGGCAAAAATGATTACTGCTTGGCGGCAGCTTTCATGTTCTCCTTGGTTTCGCGGGCCGACTTGGCGGCGGCGTCGCCCATGGCGTCCATTTTGTCGCCGGCGGCGTCCATTTTAGCGTCCATCTTGGCACCGGCTTCCTTGGCGTTCATTTTGGCGCGGTCGGCAGCGGCATCCATTTTGTCGCCAGCGGCGTCCATTTTGGCGTCCATCTTGTCGCCGGCAGCTTCCATTTTGTCGCCAGCGGCGTCCATTTTGGCATCTACCTTGTCGCCTACCTGGTCGGCGCTGGGGGTGGTAACGGTGGTAGTGGTCGAGCCGTCAGCGTTCTTCGACGTGTCGGTCGAGCAAGCGGTGAAGCTCAGGGCGAGGGCAGCGGCAAACAGGGTTTTGAGCGAAGTAGTCATGGGAAAGTGGGGAGGGGTAAGGAGTGAGATTACGCCCCTTAATTGCCAGACCGGCAAAAGGTAACCTTGTGCCGCGCCGGAGGCAATTAACTTTTTAGCCCCAGCCTAAGTATAGCTCCCCAACTTATTCCTTTTCCCGCTCATGGATTCTACCGCCCCTACCCCGCACGCCACCCCGGCCCCCGAAGTTCAATTGCACGTCAGCGACGAGCAGCGCACGGCCCTGCTCACCGATACGCTTGGCCTGCTCGGCCAGGGCCTGCCCAATGCCGATGGCACCACCGGCCTGCACGAGCTGGAGCGCTGGGAAACCGTGCTCGCCGCCAGCGACCGCCCCGGCCTGGCCAAGATTAAGCAGGAGGTGAAGCTGCTGCGCGAAATGCTGGGCTCGGCCGATACCCAAAGCCACGAGGTGGCCGAAGTACTGGCCAGCCTGGGCGCCGAAACCGCCAAAGTAGCCGAGGAGTCGGCCAATGGCTACACCGACCCGCTGCACAATCTCAGCAAACTGCTCATCAAGGCCAGCAACCTGCTCTCGCGCTAGGTACTCGCCTACGCTGCCGAGCTGCGCCCAGGACAAGCCCCAGCCGGGAATTGTTCTGGGCGCAGTTTTTTTATGTGAAGCCCAGCGGTTTGCTGAGGATAAGGCATTTAAATAAAAGGAATAACACACTGCTAAGCGACATCTTGCCGCCTACCTCATCCGTAGAAGGCCCACTTTGGCTAGCGCTGGCTGGCCCGCGCTGTTTCCTTTTTTTCCTTCCTAAACCGTTTGGGTTTTTCCGTAATGAAACAATTTTTCCTTCTCGCAGCACTGGCATCGGGCACGCTGGCGGCACACGCCCAAAAGGGCTCCATTTACCTTGGCGGGCAAGCTGGGTTCAACTCGACCAATACTACCATCGAGGACCGTGGCACTAGCAGAGTCACCAGCAAGCGAAACGATTACACCTTTTCGCCCGAGATTGGTACGTTTCTCACCAATCAGGTGCAGTTGGGTGTGGGCTTCACGTTCAGCGGCTCGCGGCAGGAAACGCCCGCCACCAGCAATACCGTCTTCAGCAACACCAGCATCAATCGTTACGGGGGCACCATCTATAGTCGCTTTTTCTTTGGTGAAGGCGTGTTTCGCCCTTTCATCGGCCTGAATGCGTCGGTGCTGCCCGGCAACAGCACCACCGATTATGCCAACGCGGGGAGCAGCGTGAAGGCCAATACCCTGGACATCGGGGCCAACCTCAACGCGGGCTTTGGCTACGGCCTCACTAAGCGCGTGACGCTGGTGGGCTCATTCGGCACGTTCGGCTTTCTGCGCTCCTCCTCCAAGATAGAGGGTAGCGACACCAAAATAGTAACTAATAACTTTGGCCTGAATGCCAATACGTTGGGTAATTTATTTAACGTAGGTTTGTACTTCACGCTCGTGAGTGGCGAAAACCAGGAGGGCGGCAAATAGGCCCACTGGCGCCTTCGCTTCCGCGCTTGCCAAAGGCGCCGGCCCAGTCGGGCCGGCGCCTTTTTAGTTTTAGTGGAGCTAGTCGGCGTGGCGGATGCCTGCCCGCGCCGGCTAGGCCAGTCAGGGTTTTTAGACTGCCCCGGCCGACCTTTGCACCCGCAAGTTGCCTAGCCATGATTACCCTCTACGACCCCTTCGACGGCATGCAGTTTGGCCCCGGCCGCTGCTTCCTCACCGGCCAGCCCGTGGGCGCGGCCGATACCGTGCCCGTGTTTCCTGAGTGGCTGCAAGCCGCCTATGGCCTGGCCGGGCGCCCGCTCTACCTCCTCGACCAGAGCCAGACCACCTACGGCGCCCTGCGCCTGCCGCTGGCCCCCGAACTGCGCCCGCGCCTGGCCACACTGGAAGCTGAGGTGCAGGCGGCCGCCCAGGCCGGCCCCGCCGCGCTGCGCGCCCTGCCGCCCGAGCGCCTGTGGCAGTGGCTGGCCAAAATGTTCTACGGCATCTTCGTCACCGAGCTCATTCAGCAGCAGGCGCCGCTCATTATGCCCCAGTACCCGCTGGCCGAGAATGCGCAGCTGGTGCAGCGGTTTCGGGCGTTTTTTCAGCTGCTGCAAGGCCTGCGCGTGCCCACCGACTACGCCGACTTCGTGCCCGGCTCGGTATTCGTGCTGGAGGCCGACGCGGCGTATGAGGCGCCGGTTTTTGAGCTCGATGATGACCTCAATACACTGGTTATGAGCGTTAAGATGGGCCAGTCCGTCATCGTGGCCACGCTGGTTGATATTGGCTTCATCGGCCAGGCCATGCGCCAGGTGTATGCCGATGCCCAGCGCCCGCTGCACCCTGCGCAGGTGGCCGAGTTTAAGGCCCGTACTTACTACGCGGCCTACCTGCTGGCCGTGGTGCCCGACGTGTACCCCCGCCGCCCCACACCCGCCGACGCGCCCGGCGCCGAGCTGGTGCTCGATGCCCTGGTCGATGACGTGACCTCCACCATCTTCAACCCCTGGGACAACCTCGGCTACGGCCACACCCTCACCGGCCTCTGGCCGCGCTGGGGCCTCACCGAAGCCCAGATTCTGGCTAACCCTTTCCAGCCCCTCACCCTGCTTTACGATGCCGCCGGCCAGCCCCAGCCTGCCGCCGAAGCCGCCGAGCAGCTAGCCGTGCTGACGTATGTCAATTAAAAATTAAAAAGGAAGAATTAAAAATTCAGCCAGGCAGTCAAGCGGCCTCCCTAACTGAATTTTCAATTCTTCCTTTTTAATTTTTAATTCATTCTCGATAGGAAGGACCCTAGCCCAACGGCCGCGCCGCCCGCCCCGTATGCAAAACCCCGGCCCGCCCCCGAGCCGGGGTTTTCATTTCCTTTTCCGCTATGCGCTCCGTTCTTTCCTCTTCCTGTGCCCTGGCCGCCGCGGGCCTGCTGCTGGCTGGCTGCAACTCCAGCACTACTGCCGACAAGCCGCGCGGCACCATGCCCGCCGACTCGACCGCCGCCCACGTGCCCGCGCCCGTGCCGGCCGGCTCGCCGCTCACCATTGTGGGCGAGTTTAATGCCCCGCAGGTAACCGGCGTGGCCGTGGCGCCGGGTGGCAAGGTCTTCGCCTTTTCGCCCCGCTGGGACTACAACCCTACTTACCCGGTGGCGGTGGTAGGCCCCAGCAACACCCTTACGCCCTACCCCGACGCCGGCTGGTGCATGTGGAACGACTCGGTGAAAACCGAGCCCCTCAAGCACTGGATTTGCCCGCAGGCCGGCTACGTCGATAAGCAGGGCATGCTCTGGATTATCGACCCCGCCGCGCCCGGCCTCAAGTTCACGGTGCCCGGTGGCGTGAAACTGGTCAAAACCGACCCCAAAACCAACAAAGTGGTGCAGGTTATTCCCTTCCCCGAGAGCGTGGCTCCGCGCAAGTCGTATCTCAACGACGTGCGCATCGACCTGCAAAATAACTACGCTTACCTCACCGACTCGGGCACCGGGGCGCTGGTAGTCGTCGATTTGAAAACCACCAAATCGCGCCAGCTACTGGCCAAGCAGCCCTCCACGCTGCCCGATAAAGGCTTCATTACCAAGGCCCAGGGCAAAGCGCTGTACGACCCCATGGGAAAGCCCGGCCAGTTCAAGGCCGACGGCATTGCCCTGAGCACCGACAACCAGTACCTCTATTACCGCGCCCTCTCGGGTCACTCGCTCTACCGCATCAAAACCGCCGTGCTGCGCGATGCCGCCCTCAGCCCCGCCCAGGTGCAGGCCGCCGTGGAGAAGCTGCCCGATGCCCCCGCCTGCGACGGCATGGAACTCGACAGCAAGAACAACCTCTACCTCACGGCTTTCGAAACTGGCTCCATCCTGCGCCGCACGCCCGATGGCAAAACCGAAACCGTGGTGCAGGAGCAACGCCTCGAATGGCCCGACACCTTTGCCTGGGACCCCGATGGCAACAACATCTACTTCACGACCTCGGCCATTCACAAAACGCCGAACTGGAACAAGGGCGTGGGCCAGCCCCGCGAGCCGTTCCGCATCTACAAAATGGCCCTGGCTAAGTAGTTAGCTGGCCTGCGGCCGGCCCGCCCGGCGCGGGTGGTGGCTGGCTGTAGCTTTGGAAGAACGCCCCGGCCGGGCGTGAGCTGCTGCGGTGGCTTGCGCCCGGCTTTTGCGTGGGGCCCGGGGCGCGGTAGCCATCCGCAGCTGGGCGCCGGGCGCACAGATGGACAGCTTTTCGCGCCGGTGCGTGAGAATATCAATGCGGTGGCGGTGGCGCCGGTTCATGGTGTCGTGCACTGTGTACACGCCGTCGAGCTGCGGCGACACGCGGCTCACCTGCACCTTGTCGCCGTAGTGGAAGCGGCCGCCGCCTTGCTTCAGCAAATCGGGCGAGAGGGCCAGCCAGCGCGTGTGGCTGCCGTAGCGCGGCCGAATGCGCGAGTTATCAGCCGTGATGAATGGGCTGCGGTCCGTCTGGCCCGGTACGGCCTGGTACACGGTAGCCGTCACGCGGTAGATGCGGCTAGCGGGCGGTGCCTCCGCCGCCTGGTGCTTGGCTGGCCGGTGCGTGACCTTAGCCACGGCTCTGGTGGCGTGGTGCCGGGCAGACGCTGGGTGAGGCTTGTGGCTGGCTACCTGGTGCTTAGCCGGGTGGCGCTTGCTGGCCGTAGCTGATTTTACACCGCCCTTTCGCTTCTTGTTAGCCCTCGCAGCCTGCTTAGGCTGCGCCTTTTTGCGGAAGCTGGCGGCGGGCTGATGCCTGGCCACGGCGGTGTGGTGCCTGGCTGGGGCGGGCCGGTGGGCATCGACAGTTAGCGTGGAAGTAGCCAGCAAAAGGGAGGTTACGAGGGAGAAACTACGCATCAAAAAAAGCAAGGAGGGCGTTCTCGGCTAGGGTAGCGTCGTTCGCAGAGAGCCTTTAACATGAATCAAAATGTAATAGTTGCCTAGCAGTGCTCGTGTTGATAACCAACGATATAGTGCTCGGCAAGGCGGTACGCCCAGCCGGCTCACAAGCAGCAGCAGGGTTAGGTTAACTGCCTTCGAAGGGCTAGTACCAACCTGATTTACCCTAAATCAGTAACGAAATGGGCAATCGATACCGGCTGGTTTCTGCATAAATTAGCCGGCTCGCTTTGCAGCAAGTACTTTATTTATTAACAAGTATCAGTCTGACAGACTTATTTGTAAAACCGCATGTAGGTTTTTGGTTTGCTGTCAACGACTTTACTTTTGCCTAGCTGAATAGTCCTTCAATTTCCCACCTCATGGATACCTACTCCTATATCGCCAACGCCGACGCGGCGGCCATCGAAACGCTCTACCAAGCGTATCAAAAGAACCCCGAATCGGTCGATTTTGGCTGGCGTAAGTTCTTCGAGGGGTTCGACTTTTCGCAGCAGTTTCCGGAGGGCGCCTCGGTGCTGCCCGCCGCCAATGGCGCGGCTACCAAGCCCGCTACCAATGGCAGCGCACCCAAAACCGCCGCTAGCCCCGCGCCCGGCCCCGTGCCCCAGCCCGACGACTACGGCGTACTGAACACCAACGCCTCGACCAACAATGCCCCCGGCCTAGCTACCGGCGACATGGCCAGCGACAAGGAAACGGCCGTGCGCAACCTCATCTACGCCTTCCGCAGCCGCGGCCACCTGCGTGCCAAAACCAACCCCGTGCGCGAGCGCAAAGACCGCCAGGCCCGCCTCAACCTCGCCGATTTCGGCCTGAGCGACAGTGACCTAGATACCAAGTTTCGCCAGGGCGAGTCGCTGGGCCTGGGCCAGGGTGCCACGCTGCGCGAGATTGTGGCGGCGCTCACGAGCATCTATGCCGGCACGGTGGGCTTCGAGTTTACCTACATCCGCGACCCCCAGATTCTGGACTGGTTTCAGCAGAAAGCCGAGCACGGCGCGCTGGCCTTCAACCCCGATGTAGAGTACAAGAAGCGCATTCTCAAGAAGCTGAACGAGGCGGTGGTTTTCGAGAACTTCTTGCACACCAAGTTCTTGGGCCAGAAGCGCTTCTCGCTGGAAGGCGGCGAAACGACTATTCCGGCCCTCGACGCCATCATCAACCGCGCCGCCGAGCTGGGGGTGAAGGAAGTGATGATTGGCATGGCGCACCGCGGCCGCCTCAACGTGCTGGCCAACATCATGGGCAAGACCTATGAGCAAATTTTCAGCGAGTTTGAGGGCACGGCCACGCCCGACCTCACGATGGGCGACGGCGACGTGAAGTACCACATGGGCTACTCGTCGGAAGTGACGGCCACCAACGGCGCGCAAGTCAACCTGAAGCTGGCCCCCAACCCCTCGCACCTCGAGGCCGTGAACCCGGTGGTGGAAGGCTTCGTGCGGGCTAAAATTGAGCACCAGTACGGCGGCGACTACCACCAGATTCTGCCCATCCTCATCCACGGCGACGCGGCTTTGGCCGGCCAGGGCATTGGCTACGAGCTGACCCAGATGTCGCAGCTGGAAGGCTACAAGACGGGCGGCACGATTCACTTCGTGATTAATAACCAGGTGGGCTTCACCACTGATTTTGAGGATGCCCGCTCATCTATCTACAGCACCGACCTGGCTAAGATTATCGACGCGCCGGTGATTCACGTAAACGGTGATGACCCCGAAGCGGTGGTATTTGCGGTTCGCCTGGCGGCCGAGTACCGGCAACAGTTCCACGCCGATATCTTCATCGACATGGTGTGCTACCGCCGCCACGGCCACAACGAGTCGGACGAGCCCAAGTTCACCCAGCCCACGCTCTACAACGTCATCTCGAAGCACCCCAACCCGCGCGAGGTGTACAACGCCACGCTCGTGAAGCGCGGCGACGTGGATGCCGAACTGGCCAGCCAGATGGACAAGGAGTTCCGCGATATGCTGCAAGCCCGCCTCGACCAGGTGAAGCAGCAGCCGCTACCTTATAAGTACCAGGCGCTCGAAAACGAGTGGCGCACCCTGCGCCGCAGCACCAACGAAGACTTCGAGCAGTCGCCGGAGACCGGCATCAGCGAGGAAATCGTGGAGCGCGTGGCTAAGGCGTTGACCACGATTCCCGAGAATTTTCGGCCCATCAAGCAGATTGATAACCTGCTGAAGGAGCGCCGCAAAATGTTCTACGAAACCCGCACCCTCAACTGGGCCGCAGGCGAATTGCTGGCCTACGGCTCCCTGATGAGCGAAAACCACACGGTGCGCGTAAGTGGCCAGGACGTGCAGCGCGGCACGTTCTCGCACCGCCACGCGGTGCTGCACGACGCCGAAACATCGGCCCCCTACAACTCGCTCAACCACTTGGAAGGCGAGCATCAGGACCTGAACATCTATAACTCGCTACTGAGCGAGTACGCGGTGCTAGGCTTCGAATTTGGCTACGCGATGGCCAACCCGACGGCCCTCGTGATTTGGGAAGCCCAGTTTGGCGACTTTGCCAACGGCGCGCAGACCATGATTGACCAGTTCGTGGTGAGCTCCGAAAGCAAGTGGCAGCGCATGAACGGCATCGTGATGCAGCTGCCCCACGGCTACGAGGGCCAGGGCCCCGAGCACTCCAACGCCCGCCCCGAGCGCTTCCTGCAGCTGGCCGCCGAGAATAACATCGTGGTCGCTAACATCACGACGCCAGCCAACTTTTTCCACGCCCTGCGCCGCCAGCTGACGTGGAGCTTCCGCAAGCCGCTGGTGGTGATGTCGCCCAAGTCGATGCTGCGCAACCCGCTTTGCGTGTCGCCGGTGGAGGACTTCACGAGCGGCCGCTTCCAGGAAGTGCTGGGCGACGGCTTTGCCGACGCTAAGAAGGTGAAGCGCGTGCTGCTCTGCTCGGGCAAAGTATACTACGACCTGCTCGACGAGCAGCAGAAATCCGACCGTAAGGACGTGGCCATCGTGCGCCTCGAGCAGCTGCACCCCTTCCCCAAAAAGCAGCTCGACGCCGAGCTGGCCAAGTACCCCAAGGCGAAAATCTACTGGGTGCAGGAAGAGCCGGAAAACATGGGCTACTGGAACTACATGGTCCGCTTCATGCGCCGCGAGCTTGAAGACGTGGTGGCCCGCAAGCCCTCGGCGTCGCCCGCTACCGGCTACAACAAGGTGCACGTGAAGGAGCAGAAGGAAATCGTGGGCCGCGCCTTCGACAAGCCCAAGGAAACCGTGGCCGACGAGCAAATCAAGGAAACCGCCGAAGTAGCCAAAAAGCAGGAGTAGAAAGCCAGTCAGCCTGCGCAGCAGGCGTATCCCCGCAATCCGTTAAATCCGTTAAATCTGCGGTCCATGATAACCGAAGAGCAAATCCAAGCCGTGGTGCGCCGCATCGTTGAGGGCTACGCGCCGGACAAGATTATCTTGTTTGGCTCGTATGCCTACGGCGTGCCGACCGAGCACAGCGACCTGGATTTGCTTATTATCAAGGAAAAAGCAGAGGCTAAGCGCGTGGAGCGGGCAATTGCCGTTCGCACGTTACTGTGGTATTCGGAGGCGCCGCCGATGGACATTCTGATTCGAACTCCGGCAGAAATGGCGCGCGCCGCTGGTATCTCCTATTCAGTAGAAACGATTGCGGCTGAACAAGGTCGTTTGTTGTATGCAAGCCCCAACGCCTGACCAAAAGCGGGTGAGCATATCGCTCATAACCGCTGACCGCGATATGGCAGCCGCCGAACTGTTGGCTAACGAGGGCTCACCTCAATACGAGACAACCGGTTTCCACTGCCAGCAGGCCACGGAGAAATACCTCAAAGCAATGCTCGTCGTAGCGGGCCTGCCTGTAGTATTTACGCACGATTTGGTCAAGCTCATTTTGCCTCTTCAACAGCTGGGCACTATTCATTTCACTACGCAGGACATGGCCGCCGCCGCCGCGCTCAACGAATTTGCGGTGGAGTTTCGCTACGAAACCGACCACGCGCCCAGCTTTACCTCGGCCGACCTGCTAGTGATGGCCGACCGCTTTCGCACCAAGCTGCGCCCGTTGGCGCAAGCTTTTTTGATTTAATCTTAAAATACGCTTCCCTTACCACCCGTTGCCCATGCCCACCGAAATTAAAATCCCCGCCGTCGGCGAATCCATCACCGAAGTCACCATTGCCAAGTGGCTCAAGAAAGACGGCGAGGCCGTGAAGCGCGATGAAGTAATCGCCGAGCTGGAGTCGGACAAAGCCACGTTTGAACTGCCCGCCGAGGCCGACGGCACCCTCAAGATTCTGGTGGCCGAGGGCGAAACCATCGGCATCGGTACGGCCATTGCCCAGCTCGATGGCGAAGGAGCTAGCGCTGCCCCGGCCGCTGCTGCTCCCGCGGCCCCCGCCGCTACGTCGGGCGACCCGGTTTCGAAGGGTGAGCAAAACCCCCAGGCCAGCGACCAGAGCGGCTACGGCGGTACGCCCGCCGACCGCCCCAGCAACGACCCCACCACGCCCGGCGCGCCCGCCCCGGCTGCTGCTAGCCCCGCCGCCGGTGGGGGCGTGGTAGAAATGAAAATCCCCGCCGTGGGCGAGTCCATCACCGAAGTGACGGTAGCCAAGTGGCTCAAGCCCGACGGCGCTCAGGTATCGCGCGATGAGGTGATTGCCGAGCTGGAGTCGGATAAGGCCACGTTTGAACTGCCCGCCGAGGGCAGTGGCACGTTGCGCCACGCCGTGCAGGAAGGTGAAACCATTAGCATCGGTGCTACCATCGCCCGCATCGAGGGCGGCAGCGGTGCTGCTGCCGCGCCCGCTGCTAGCCCTGCTGCTGCGCCAGCCGCGGCTTCGGCCCCCGCCGTGGCCCAATCGGCCGCCAGCGGCGCGGCTACCTACGCTACCGGCGTACCCTCGCCAGCCGCGGGTAAGATTTTGGGTGAGAAAGGCATCAATGCCGCCGACGTGGCTGGCTCGGGCCGCGATGGCCGCATCACGAAGGAAGATGCTCAGAATGCCCAGGCTAAGCCGGCTGCCCCGGCGCCGGCGGCTGCCCCGGCCGCCTCGGCCCCGGCTAGCCCCGCCGCCCCGGCGGCCCCGGCCGGCGAGCGCGGCCAGCGCCGCGAGCGCATGAGCAACCTGCGCAAGACGGTAGCTCGCCGCCTCGTGACGGTAAAAAACGAAACGGCCATGCTCACCACCTTCAACGAGGTGAACATGCAGCCCATTATGGACCTGCGCACCAAGTTCAAGGACAAGTTCAAGGAGAAAAACGGCGTGAACCTGGGCTTCATGTCCTTCTTCACCAAGGCTGTGTGCGTGGCCCTGCAAGAGTGGCCCGCCGTGAACGCCTACATCGACGGCGACAGCATCGTGTACTCCGACTTCTGCGACATCAGCATTGCCGTATCGGCCCCCAAGGGCCTGGTGGTGCCGGTTATCCGCAACGCCGAGAAGCTAAGCTTCGACGGCGTGGAGAAGGAAGTGGTGCGCCTGGCTGGCTTGGCCCGCGACAACAAGCTGACCCTGGAGCAGATGACGGGTGGCACGTTCACCATCACCAACGGCGGCATCTTCGGCTCGATGCTGAGCACGCCCATCATCAATGCGCCGCAGTCGGCCATCTTGGGCATGCACAACATCATTCAGCGCCCCGTGGCCGAAAACGGCCAGGTAGTTATCCGCCCCATGATGTACCTGGCCCTGAGCTACGACCACCGCATCATCGACGGCCGTGAGTCGGTGTCGTTCCTGGTGCGCGTGAAAGAATTGCTCGAAGACCCGACGCGTTTGCTGCTCGGTGTTTAGGTAATAATGAATTGTATTTTAAAAAGGCTGCCTCCGGAAAGGGGGCAGCCTTTTTTTAAGTCTGTAAAAAATTAAATTACTGATAACCATGAAGTATTATTAACTACAATGGTTCACGTAAAACTCATTTTATAGAATAATAAAATCGCTGGTTGGTAACTTTGGTAGATTGCTCGCCCGAAAAACCAGTGCTGTATGAGCCGCTTTCTCTCGCCCAACTGCCATTCGTGCCCTAGCCGGCAGAGTCCGCTGCTAGGGTCTTGCCTGATGGAAGAGCTGGAGTTTATCGCCACTACCAAGTCGGCGCAGTTCTACCACAAGGGCCAGGCCATCTACCAGCAGGGAAGCCCAGTGCTGGGTATGCACTGCGTGCATCAGGGCAAGGTGAAGCTGACCAAGGTGGGTGGCGATGGCAAAGAGCACATTACGCAACTGGCCCGCCACGGCGACGTGCTGGGCTTCCGGGCGCTGCTGAGCGGTGGGCAATACACGACCTCGGCCGTGGCCCTCGACGACTGCGTGGTGTGCTTCATTCCGCGCCCCGACGTGCTGCGGCTCATTCAGTCCAACCGGCAGTTTGCCAATTCGCTGCTGCAACTGCTGGCCACCGGCCTGGGCGAGGCTGAAGAGCAGCTGCTGCGGCTAGCCTACAAGCCCGTGCGCGAGCGCCTGGCTGAAGCGCTGCTGCTCGTGCGCCGCACCTTCGACTCGGCCGCCGCGCCCAGCGAACCCTACACCATCGCCCTCTCGCGCGAGGACCTGGCCGCGCTGGTGGGCACAGCCAAGGAAACCGTGAGCCGCCTGCTCACCGAGTATAAGGAGGCGGGTATCATTGCCACACGCGGCAGCCACATCCGGCTGCTGCACGAAGACCAGCTGCTGGCCATCGCCACGCGCTACGAGTAAATACGCCGCTGCCCAACGCCACGAAGCCTTCGCCTAGCCACTGCGCCCGGCGAAGGCTTCGTGGCGTTGGGCCAGGCCGGTCTGGGGAGTAGCGTAGGCCGGCTGGCTAACATTTGCGTCGGTTAATGGAAAAATAAAAACGGAATAATTATACTTCATTTTGCATCCATCACTTTTGAATTTGACATAAATCAAAAGAAAAATTGACAACTGTCATTTTTTACAGATGGCTTGATATAGAGCTTTGTAATACCCGAAAAGGCCAAATAAAAGTAGTTTTTCGCGGTTAGTAATAGTGTGACTGGTTCGTTGAAGATTTATCGTGTTGTTTGTTTTATCCTAATCTATTAAAGTTGACTTCTGTGGCTTCCGTAAAGCCAGTTTGCTTTTCTAATCGGGCTGGCTTCGCCGAAATGCCAGGTGCCTGCCCACCATGAAGCTACCTTTTTTGCGCTACTTGCCCGGCTTGGGCAGCCCGCCGGTTCGCCAGGTGGTGGCGGGGCCCGGCCAGCCAGTCGGGCCGGCCACGGCCGCCCTGCACTACCTGCTGGCCGAGCTACCCGAACTCCTGCTGGCCGCCGTGCTCGACCTGCCCAGCGGCCAGCTGCTCGCTACCTACGCCGCCGAGCGCCAGTACCAGCCTAGCCTGGTGGCGGCCCCGGTAGCGGCCGTGGTGCAGCAGGCCCGGCTGCTGTGCCAGGGCCAGGGTGCCGAAGAGCCTGCCGAAGTGCTGCTCACGCTGGCCAGCCAGTTGCACCTGGTGCGGCTGGGGCCGGGTGGCCAGCAGGCCTTGTTTCTGGCCATCGGCAGCCACGATACCAACCTGGCGCTGGCCCGCCAGGTGGCTCAGGATGCGGGCCAGCAGCTCGCTGCCGCGCCGCCCGCTGCCTAGTCCTTTAGTCGTTTCACCTTTTTCCCACTCTTTTTCAAGCATGAAACTTACGGCTACTCCCTTCGACCCGCAGACCGGCGAATTGCTGCCCGTGTACCGCGATGCGTATCTGCGCGGCGACCTGGCCCGCGCCTCGGCCCAGGCCATAGAAGCCTACCTGCACCGCGATGCCGGCCAGGCGCACACCACCGTCACGCGCTGGCACCAGTTGCAAGCCGATGGGGCGCCCGCCGCCCCCAGCTGGGTGCGCCAGCAGCTCACCTTTATCCGCGAGCAGCCCCAGCGCTTCCGCCGCCGCGCCCTGAGCCTGGTAACGGTGGGCGCCCTGCTAGCCGGCGTGAGCATGGCCGCCACCAACCGCCCCTCGGCCGTGTTGCCCATCAGCAAGCTGCCCGTGGCCAGTGCCCTGCCCGCCGTGGCCAGCCTCGAAGTGGCCGCTCCCAGCGAGATAGCCGCTGCCAGCCGCACCGTGGTGCTGCGCGGCCGCATCCTCAACGAAAAAGGCCAGCCGCTGGCCGGCGCCACAGTGCTGCGCAAGGGCACGGCCCAGGGCACCAGCACCGATGCCCAGGGCAACTACTCGCTGCGCGTGCCCGCCGATGGCCTGGCCACGCTGCAATACGGCTACGGTGGCTACCACGAGCAGGAGGTGCTGGCCAGCCAGGCCGCCGCCGCGCCGGCCGTGACCTTGCAGCCCAAAGCCCCCAAGCGCCACCGCTGGCTGTTTTTCTAACCTTTTGATTTACCGGAAGTCCGCGGGCTTCCGCCCGCCGACGTGAAAGCGAAAACCTACCGCAAGCTAGTCGCCCGCAAACTCCAAGAAGACGCCCTCAAGCAGCAAGCAGCATTACCCAATCCTACTACCCCTAATACCCCTATCCCAGCCATCATGGCCTACTCGAAGAACAGCCCCGCCGGGCAAGCAGTTGACGCAATTATTACCGACCTGCCCAGCCTGATGGCCATTGCCGTAGTTGATGTAAGCTCGGGCATGGCCCTGGCCTCGCACTCCAACACGCCCAGCATCAACCCCGAAACGGCCGCCGCCTACAATACAGAAGTAGTGAAGCAGAAGCAGAAGGCCATGTCGGCCCTCAAGCTGCAAGGCGAAGTAATTGAGGACATCCTCATCACGCTCACCAACCAGCTGCACCTCATCAAGCTCAACCCGGCGGGCAGCAAATTCATCTACCTCGTGGTGAACTCGCGCGATACCAACCTAGCCATTGCCCGCGAGGTGCTGCGCTCGCACGCCGCCGGCATCAACTAAGCTTCTTCCTGCGCTACAAAACACGGTTGCAACGAGCCCGGCCGCCCAGCGGCCGGGCTTTTCCGTGAGTGGGCTAGCCGTTTTGGGGGGCTTTGCGTTTAATCGCTCATCTTTCTCTGATTCGCTTTTCCATGAAACCCAAGAAACTTAAATCCGCCGCCGCGCCCCGCACCGCCAAGTTCTGGCCCGCGCTGGGCTTTGCGGCCCTCACCGGCTCGCGTGCCACCAGCGGCCCTACCTTCCTCAGCAGCTACCTTTCGCAGCGGGCACTGGCCCCCGGGCTGGCCGGCTCGCCGCTCCGCTTTATGGCTAAGCCCGGCGTAGCCAGCCTGCTCAAGGTGCTCACGGCCGGCGAGCTGGTGGGCGACAAGCTGCCCAATACCCCTAACCGCACCGTGCCGCAGCAGCTCACGACCCGCGCCGCCTCGGGTGCGCTGGTGGGCGCCACTTGGTACAAGAGCCAGGGCGGCAGCGCCCTCACGGGGGCCTTGGTGGGCAGCCTGGGCGCAGTAGCAGCCACGTTTTTGACCTTCTACCTGCGTACGGGCATCAGCAAGAAAACCGGCCTGGCCAGCTCCACCGTGGGCGCGGGTGAAGACGCCCTGGTGCTGGCCGGCGGCGTGGCCCTGAGCCCCCAGCCCAAGCGGTAACGATTGCACCAAAAAGCGCGGGCTTCGGGGGCTAGCTGCCCGCGGGGCCCGCGTATCTTTGCCGGAACCAACCGGCGGTGTGCGCCTGTTTTTGTTCCTATGAATCAATACGACGTTACCGTTATCGGCTCGGGGCCGGGCGGCTATGTAGCCGCCATCCGCTGCGCCCAGCTGGGTCTTAAAACCGCCCTCATCGAGAAGTACCCTACGCTCGGCGGCACCTGCCTCAACGTGGGCTGCATCCCGAGCAAGGCCCTGCTCGACAGCACCGAGCACTACCACAATGCCCACACCACCTTCAAGGAGCACGGCATTGAGCTGGAGAACCTGGCGGTGAACATGAACCAGATGATAGACCGTAAAAACGGCGTCGTGAAGGCCAATGTGGACGGCATCGCCTACCTGATGAAGAAAAACAAAATCGACGTGCTCAAGGGCGTCGGTTCGTTTGTTGATAAAAACCATATCAGCATCGCACCCACCGAGGGCGGCGAGGCCCAGCAGATTGAAACCAAGAACGTTATCATCGCCACCGGTTCCAAGCCCACGGTGCTGCCGTTCATCGCGCAAGACAAGCAGCGCATCATCACCAGCACCGAGGCGCTGAACATCCGCGAAGTGCCCAAGCACCTCATTGTGATTGGCGGCGGCGTGATTGGCCTCGAAATGGCCTCCGTGTACGCCCGCGTGGGCGCTAAGGTGAGCGTAGTCGAGTTTACCGACAGCCTCATCCCGACCATGGACCTGGCTTTGGGTAAGGAGCTGAAGCGCATCCTGGGCAAAATCGGCATCGAGTTCTACCTCGGCCACAAGGTGACGAGCGCCACCCGCGAGGGCGACACCGTAACCGTGACCGCCACCACGCCCAAGGGCGAGGAGCTGAAACTGGAAGGCGACTACTGCCTCGTGGCCGTGGGCCGCGCGCCCTACACCGCTGGCCTCAACCTCGAAGCCGCCGGCGTGGAGATGGAAGAGCGCGGCCGCATCAAGGTCGATGCCCACCTGCAAACCAGCGTACCCGGCATCTATGCCATCGGCGACGTGATTCGGGGCGCCATGCTGGCCCACAAAGCCGAGGAAGAAGGCGTATTCGTGGCCGAAACCATCGTGGGCCAGAAGCCGCACATCAACTACCTGCTCATCCCGGGCGTAGTGTACACCTGGCCCGAAGTGGCCGGCGTGGGCTTCACCGAAGAGCAGCTCAAGCAGGAGGGCCGGGCCTACAAAACGGGCTCGTTCCCCTTCAAGGCCAGCGGCCGCGCCCGCGCCAGCATGGACACCGACGGTTTCGTGAAAGTACTGGCCGACAAGGCTACCGACGAAATCCTGGGCGTGCATATGATAGGGCCACGCATCGCCGACCTCATCGCCGAAGCCGTGACGGCTATGGAGTTCCGCGCCTCGGCCGAGGACGTGGCCCGCATGAGCCACGCCCACCCCACTTACGCCGAAGCCATGAAGGAAGCCTGCCTGGCGGCTACTGAGAACCGAGCCATTCACATGTAGTAGCGACGAGCTTTCGTCTGAGTAAAAGGGGCCTGAAGCGGTAGTAGCTTTAGGCCCCTTTTTCTATGTTGCCCCATGCGTATTCATTGTCTGCTGCTCTTGCTACCGCCACTGCTGGCGGCGTGCGAAAGCAAGCCCCAAGAGGACAAAGCGGCTGCTAGCCCGGCCTCGGCCATGCGTACTGCGCCAGCCAGAAAGGTAGCCCGGCCACAGGCTAGCCCCATCGCCCCAGCCCTGGCGGCCGCCGAGTATCACGGCAGCGTGACGCCTCACTTGATGAAGTTTACGCGCATCAGCGAGGAGGAGATGCAGCGTAAAATAGAGCGTGGCGACGTAGAGCCGACACTCCTGCTGGGTCGGTTTTTAGTGGGGCACGAAGATGAGGGCCATAGCTCGCTGCTATATTATCGCTCGCCCACTTACCCTGATGGCTGGCTGGAAACCCATTTTGAGTTGGTAGGGGAGTGGCTGAGCAGCCAAAATGTGACGCTGGATACCGTGCGGCTGGAGCCAACGGGGCCGCCGGCCATTATCGCTAAGTTTGAGTCTTCCGGCAGCCTACGGCACTGGTCTACTACTAACGAGGGCATCAACATCATCGATGTGAGCAAGGAGCCGGTGCTGGTACTCACGGCGGGCACCAGCAGCCACGAGTATGCTTTCGGCGGCGACGACGAAACGGACACTACGGATGTGAACATAGCGGCCAATAGCTTCGAGCAGCTGCTAACTCAGTCGATAGCCGTGCGTAAGCAGCTCATCATAATAGGCCCCGCAGAAGACGATGCCAGCTACACGCTGTCGCCCGCTCCGCCGGGTACCTACCGCTACCGGCAAGGTAAAATGACCCGCCTCAAAAAATAACGTGCTGGTGCCGATTGCCGCGCAAAAGCAGCTGAAACTCTGAGGAGTTTCAGCTGCTTTTTGTTGCTGCCAATAATAAAAACCGCAAAACGAGCCGCCACCCGCCGCCCAACGGCTAGCCAAGAGCTGGGCCCAGGTTCTTACTGGAACAAGCCGGCCCTAGAGCTCGAAGGCGGCCGAGAAGGCGGTGTCGGGGTTGAGCACTACGTGGCGGGGCGGCGCGCCAGCCAGGTGCGTGCCCCACGTCACGCGGGCCAGGGCCAGGCCGGGCGGCACGGCGGCCATGCCCGCCAGCGCCAGCAGGTTGGGCTGGGTGTAAAGCGGGGTCATCACGGTGTCGCCCTGCCCGAACGACGGCACAGCTAGCTTCTTTTCCTGTAGCTTGGCCTCGTCTACCAGCGCGTACACGCTGTGGGCGCGCACGGCGGCGGCCAGGGCAGCGGGGCCGCTGCTCTTATTGAATAGCAGCTTGAGCAGTTCCTGGGCCACCACGGTATCTTCCTGGCGCGCGAAGAACAGTAGCCCTTCTTCCTTGACGATGGCAAACGTGCCAGCATCGTGCTCAGTCGAAGCAAAGTACATGGGATTGTCGCCCAGGTACACGTTCTTGATGAGCAAAGTCATGCTTTGAATACCCTCGAGTTCGCCCACGTGCTCGACGCCCAGAAACAGGTCGTGCGTTTGACTGACGGCGCTAAAGAGGAACGCGAAATAGGCGGCCTGCACCGCGGATTTCTGGTCAAAATAGCTCACCAGGTCGTCGATGAGGGAGCGGGAAGCTGGCGTGGACATGGGCTGAAGCAGGAAAAGGATGGAGGCCAAATATAGCGATGGCCCTGGGGCGGGCGATAAGGCAAGAGGGGTTGCCGCCTGCCACCGTGCACCTATTCAGCTTCTGCTGAGCATTTGCAACGGCTGGCGCATAATGGCTTTGCGCATGGAGCAAGGCTAGCAGCGCGCCTCCCGGGCCGCTTCGAGAGCTTGGCGCAGTAGGAAGACGAAGCGCTCCTCATCAAGCTCGACCTGCGCCAGGGCATAGAGGTCTGCGTAACTGGGCACCTCATTGGGCCGCTCGCCGGGGGCAAAGCGGTTGGTATAGAGCAGCAGGTACTGCTCCTGCGGTGCCTCCAAGGGCCGGTAGTATGTCAGGTAGGGCGAACCACCCAGTAATAAGATGCTGCCATCCGTGGCCCCTAGCGAGCCATTGACCAAGCCTCCCACGGGCCAACTGGTAAAGACGGCAGCGATGCTCTCCAGCAACCCTATGTTGTACAATTGAAGGTATTGAGGCAAAGATTTTGAGCCTCTGAGCTGTGAAACAGGTTCACTAACCAATTCTGTGTGACGGCCTGGCCGGTAGTAGGCGAGGTGTGTTGCAGGCGCCAACCACCTTCGAGCGGAATCTGTGCAGGTAAGGTGACGCGCATTGGTCGTCTTTCAGGCTTGTCAGCTGCACACGGGTCTTTGTCATCACGCCGGATGGTAGCGGTGGCCTGAGTGACGATACCAAGGCGGCGGATGGGTAAACCTTCGGTTAGAGGAGTGATAGAAGACATCAGACTATTCTTTTAGGGTAGTCTCTGAGTTGTCGCACTTTATTATCAGGCAGCACTTCAAACTGACCGTTGGGCGAAGACTGCAAATCAATTTTTGCGAATTTTTGGTCCTGCATTTGCTGCCACTCTTCAAATTCCCAAGGCGTTCCCTTCGGGTATTCCTTAGGAAAGCGGATGTCAAGCTGAGTGCCACCGCCGGGCTGGCCGTACCAAGGAATGACGTTGGATACTTCGCCGTATACGGCATCGGTAGGCACATCCTGAAGAATGTTGATGGTGTATTTGAAGGGGTATTGGTCTTCCTCCATGTTTAGCGCCCGCGACTCGAAGGACTGCGGAGCATTCGGCAACCCCACCTTACCCAAGGGCGAAACAAAATTGCCCCCAAACGTAACCTTGAATTCATCCCCCGTTACGTGGTCAACGTCGAATTTTCTGGTTATGGGATTTTGGGTTTTGTCGAACACGCTGCCCTGGTAACGGTCGTAGCGGTCGCCCGCTTTGAGCTGGACGGTCTGGCGCTGGTAGCCGCCGTTGGCGGGGGCCAGTGGCCGTTCAACTTTTTGGTTTCGCCATCTTTGGGGTCAACGTAGTAGGAGCTGCGCATCAGGTTTTCCATTGCCTGCCAGTGGGCCAGCGCGGGCTGCCCCGGTAGCGAGGCTGCGCTGTGTAAGCTCAGCGCGCTTCGTATGCTGCGTCAACGGCTTGGCGCAGCAGGAAGAGGAAACGCTCCTCGTCAAGTTCTACTTGTGCTAGGGCATAGAGATTAACTAAGCTGGGCACTTCGTTAGGGCGTTCGCCAGGAGCGTAGCGATTGTCGTAGAGCAGTAAGTATTGCTCCTCAGGCGCTTCTAGGGGGCGATAGTACGTGAGGTTGGGAGTGCCGCCGGCCATAGGCCGCGGTGGGAGTACAGGAAAGCTATAGCCATAGTATCCTTCATCACGGTGGTCATCAAGGCGCAGGCCATTAAAGACAGCCGCAATGCTGTCAAGCAGGCCTATATTATACATGTTAAAAGTATGTAGGCAGATGGCGTTTTGGTAGAGCGAATCGTGAAACAGACTCACCAGCGCATTCTGGGTAACGAGTAGCCCTGTAGTCGTAGAAGCGTGTTGTAGGTACCAGCCCGCTTCCATCGGAATCTGGGCAGGAAAGGTGAGGGGTATAACGAGTCTTTCGGCTTTGGGAGTTGCGCTCAGTTCTTCATCGGTACGCCAGATAGTGGCGGTGGCCTGGGTGACGATACCACGGCGGCGGATTGGCAAGCCTTCGGTCAGAAAAGGAATGAAAATAGGCATTGACGAAGAAGGTTAGCGGCAGGCAACATGGCTTCGCCAGGCAAGGGCTAGCGGTGGCGGCGTGCCTCCCGGGCCGCGTCGAGGGCTTGGCGTAGCAAAAAGACGAAATGCTCCTCGTCGAGTTTGACCTGTGCTAAGGCGTAAAGGTCTGCGTAGCTGGGCACCTCATTAGGCCGCTCGCCTGGGGCAAATCGATTGTCATAGAGCAGCAGGTACTGTTCATGTGGTGCTTCCAAGGGCCGGTAATACGTTAGATGAGGCGAGCCGCCCGGCAGCAGGATGCTGCCATCCGTGGCCCCTAGCGAGCCGCTGACCAGGCCCCCCACGGGCCGGTTGGTAAAGACGGCAGCGAGGCTCTCCAGCAGCCCTACGTTGTACAAATTGAAGGTATTGAGGCGAAGATTTTGAGCCTCTGGGCTGTGAAACAAGTCCACTAACCAATTCTGTGTGACGGACTGGCCGCTAGTAGGCGAGGCGTGTTGCAGGCGCCAGCCACCCTCGAGCGGAATCTGTGCAGGCAAGGTGACGGGCATTGCTCGTCTTTCGGGCTTGTCAAATGCATACGGGTCTTTGTCATCACGCCGGATGGTAGCGGTGGCCTGGGTGACGATGCCCAAGTGGCGGATGAGCAAGCCTTCAGTTAAAAGAGGAGGTTGGGCAGGCATTAGACGATTTTTTTAGGATGGTCGCGCAGTTGCCGGACTTTGTTGTCAGGCAACACCTCAAACTGTCCGTTGGGAGAGGATTGCAGGTCAAGTTTGGCAAATTTTTGGTCTTGCATTTGCTGCCACTCCTGGTATCGCCAGAGCGTTCCTTTGGGGTATTCTTTAGGAAAGGAAATGTTGAGCTGGGTGCCGCCGCCGGGCTGGCCGTACCAGGGAATGACATTAGCTACCTCACCATACACGGCATCGGTAGGCACGTCCTGAAGGATGTTGATGGTGTATTTGAAGGGGTATTTGTCCTCGGCCATATTCAGCGCCCGCGACTCGAATGATTGCGGTACGCCCGGCGCCCCAGCCTGGCCCAGCGGGGACACGAAGTTGCCGCAAAACGTCACGTCAAACTCGTCCCCTGCTTCATAGTCAATGGGGTCTCCGGTAACGGGGTCAATTTTTTTGTTGAAGACACTGCCCTGATAGCGGTCGTAGGAGTCGCCTTCCTTGAGCTGCACAGTCTGGCGCTGGTAGCCGCCATTGGCGGGGGGCCAGTGGCCGTTCAGCTTTTTGGTCTCCCCATCTTTGGGGTCAACGTAGTAGGAGCTGCGCATCAGGTCTTCCACGGCTTGCCAGTGGGCCAGCGCGGGCTGCCCCGGTAGCGAGGCTGCGGAGGCCGCGTTGAAGAGGTGATAGAGCTGCTCAATGACTTCGGGCGGCTTCATATGCTGGGCCCCGCCGATGGTGGCGGCAAATTCGGGCAGGCTATGCTCGGCCACAAAGCCGGCGGGCAAGCCAGCGGGCAAAATGTGCGCGGCGGCCGCGGCGGTCCCCGCGGCGGCAACGTCGGGGGCCGAGGCCCCGGCCGCAGTAGCGGCGGCCTTGGCAGTAGCCGTGGCGGCGGCAGCCGCAGCGGCCACGGCGGCCGCGGCCGGCCGGGCCTGGTTAGCCACGCTGGCGGCCTTTTGCAGCGAGGCCGTGGCCACTGCGGCAGCGGCCGGCGCTCCGCCCGCCCGCAGCTCAAAGGCCGGGGCCGTGATGACGAGCTGGCACACGTAGGACCCGTCGCGGCCCGCCCCGCTCTCAAATACCTCCTGGTAGCCCACGCATTCGCCCGCCGTGAAGGCGATGGTTTCCAGGGCCACCAGTTGGGTAGGGTTATAAAAAACGACTTGGCCCGCCAGGGGTTTGTGCGGGGTGGCGGCCCAGTCCAGCAGTTCGTCGCCGTCGGGCACGTCCACGGTCAGGTGCAGCAGGTCGTGGCGCACGCGGGCACTGGCCCGGCCGCGGGCGTCGGTGGCCTGCGAGGCGCCGTAGTGGCAGTGCATCACCCGGTAGCGGTTGCCCGTCAGGTGCAGTTCAGCAAAGAAGGAAGGCATGAGCAGCAGAAACAGCAGGTAAACTGTAAATATATCGTTGCCGGCCCTAGCGGGGGTTCTGCCGCTCAGCTGCCTGCGTGGTACTGTGCAGCTTAGGTCAGCGCCGTATTGGGGCGCGTCAGGTCCAGCACGTCGCGGGTATCATACACCTCAAAGCGGTCGATGAGCGCATCCACGCCCTGCGCCATCTTCAGCTCCATTTCTTCGCGATAAATGGGGTAGAGGGTGTAGAACTGCACCGTTTTCTCGGGGCTCACCACCAGGGTCTGAAACTCCTCGGGTAGGCTCAGGGCCGTGAGCACCAGCATACAGCCCAGCTCCGTATCATCGGCAAAGGGCGCGGCCTCTTCGCCATTGGGCACGGTGTGGCCAAAGCCCAGCCAGGTGCCGTACTCGTGCGGCAGGCGGGCCAGCATCTTCAGCCAGCGAATGGGCCAGTACACGTTCTCATCCTCGAAGGCGCGGGCCACGTCGGCCGGGTCGGTGGGGATGGGCCAGGTGCTGGGCAGCAGCAGGCACAACTCGGCGTAGGGCGGGGCCTCGTCGGCGGGGGCGCCGGGCGGCACAGCCATGGGCCGGTCGCTCATGCCCGAAGTCACGAGGGTATAAAACGGAAACTCGGCGCTGGGCGGCACCACGTGCACATCGAGGTGCACCTTGTCCGAAATCAGTTCGTGGTACACGCCGCTCACCGGCCCCAGGTGGCGCTCTATGTGGTCGGCAATGGCCGTAATGCCGGCCTCATCGCCGCTGGCCAGCTCAAACGGCGCTGCCTCCTCGTGGCGGTAGATGGGTGCGCCCGAAGGCGAGTGCTCCGGCTCGTCGGGGCCAGCGGGGGAAGTAGGTAAATCAGCCATAAGTAGCTATACGGTTGCGGCTTGTGGCTAGGTTGCCGCTAGTTGGCCCGCGCGAGCCGGGTGCCGGCCCGCGTAGCGCTGGCCTCGCACACTGCGCCCTGGCTAGGGTGCGCAAGCGCCATGCGGGCTCAGAAAAGGTAGTTGGCCGCAGTACCCCAGTCTTCCTCCGTACTGCCGGTGGCTGGCTAGCCTGGCTGCCGAAGCCGGGCATTGCCCAAACCAAAAAAGGCGGCCGCAACCACCAGGGTCGCAGCCGCCTTTCCGAAGCCTAACGGGCTAGTGAAGCGCTAGGCGCTCATTTTCACGCGCACGGCGGTCGGGCCTTTCATGCCCGGCTCCACCTCAAACGTTACTTTGTTGCCTTCGAGCAGCGTGAGGCCCCCGAGGGCGTTGGCGTGCACGAAAATGCTTTCCTGACTAGCGGCATCCTTGATGAAGCCGTAGCCCTTCGACGAGTTGAAGAACGTCACGGTGCCGGTGCGCTGGGTGTCTTCCGGCTCGCGGTCTTCCTGCTTGGGCACGCCAATCTGGATGTCCTCGGCGTTGATTTCCTTCTTCTTCTTGGTCGGGTCGGGCGGGGTCGAGGTGATGTTGCCGTTCTCATCGACGTAGGCAAACATCTCTTCGAGCGTCGAATCCTTCTTGTTGGCCTGGCGCTCATCGCGGCGCTCGGCTTTCTCTTGCTGCTTCTTCAGCCGCTTCTTCTCGTTCTCTTTCTTGCTGAAACTCTCTTGCGCTCTGGCCATAGGGGGGTGATAGGGTATTCGGCTGCTGCCGGCGTGAAACCAGCACCGGGCGGCAACGGACTATTGTAGAACCACCTCGCACCGGAATAAGTCCCGAATTTACTCGGTATTTTTTGAAAAACTACTAACCTCGCGGCTGGCCCCCGCCGGCAGGCCATCGAGGTGCACCGCGCCCACCCGCACGCGCACCAGCCGTAGAGTCGGAAAGCCCACGGCGGCCGTCATTTTGCGCACCTGCCGGAACTTGCCTTCCGTGACCGTAATGGCCACCCAACTCGTAGGCCCGTGGCGCTCGTCGCGGATGCGGCGGCCCCGCGGGCCCAGCGCGGGCTCGCTATCAAGCAGGCGCGCCTGGCAGGGCAGGGTGCGGTAGGGCGTGCCGTGAATGCTGATGTCGACGCCGGTTTGCAGGCTAGCCAGGGCCTCGGGCGTGAGCTGGCCATCGACCTGGGCGTAGTACTCCTTCTCCACGTGGCGGCTGCGGATTTGCTCGCTCACGCGGCCATCGGTGGTGAGCAGCAGCAGGCCCTCGCTGTCCTCGTCGAGCCGCCCGATGGCCATAGTGCCAGCAGGAAAATCTCCTAACTCACCCAGGAACCGCTTCTTTTTCACTTCCTTGGCAAATTCGCTGGTGAACTGGCTAAGGTAGCCGCAGGGTTTGTGCAGCACGAAGTGGCGGTGGGCGGGCTGGTCGGTGGCGTCGGAGGAGGGAAGCATAGCCGGCAAAAATACGCCTCCGGCTACCCCCCTACAGCAGCGAGTCGAGGTTGCCGAGCACCGCCGCGGCCAGGCCGTAGGCCAGCACCCGGTGGGCATGGCGGTTGAGGTGGCTGGCATCCACAAAGTGCGGCTTGTCGGGGTGCAGTAGGGCGTGCGAGTTTACCCAGTGGCAGTTGGGGCGGCGCGCCAGCCGCTGGCGCAGCAGCCAGCCGCCCACGTGCCGGATGCAGTTGTGGGTAGGGTTGCAGGCCGGAAACGGCGACAAAAACACGAACGACGTGGCCGGGTGCCGCGCCATGCAGGCATTGAGCGCCGCAAAGCTGCGCCGGTGCCGGCCCGATACCCACCACAGCAGCGTGGTAAGTAGGCTCAGGCCCGCCACCCGGGCCCAGTGGCGCGGCCGGCTAGCCTGGCCAGCGGTGGCCGCGGTAGCTGTCGGGTTGTTTTTAGGAGTTTTGGCGGGCTTGTCGGGCCGGACCGCGGCTAGCGGCCGGGCAAAAAGCACGCTGCCCAGCTGGCGCAGCAGCGGCCGGAAGCTATCGGCAAACTCGTGGTTGCCGAGTTGTAGTACCACGTGCGAGGGCCGCCGCTGGTCGATAAGGGGTAAGTGCTCGGGCAGGTGCGTGAACGTGAGGTACGACACCTCGCCCACCACCTGGCCGCCGAGCAGCTCGCTCAGCTGCGCCGGAAACGCCTGGCTGGCGCCAATGGGGTAGCCGGCCACGTGGCAGCCGCCCAGCACAACTAACTCTACGGGTTTCATAGCACGCCGGTGTTTGCAGATAGGGCCCTTGGAGGCCGCCGAATGCTCGGCGTTTAAGCTCCAGCGTAGAAAAAGCTATTCTTGCCCTGCTTAGGCTTGAGAATGAATCGACTACTTTTTATATGGTGGCGGTACGCCACGCCGCCCAACCTAGCCGCCCAGCCTTGCGTTAGGACAGGCTGCACGTACTTTTTTAAGTTTCTACTCCTTTTCCATGTCTGATAAACCCACGATTTTTCCGCCCCAGCACCAGGACGCGGGCGCCGGCAAGCCCGGCCTCGAATACAAAATGACCCCTGAGCCCGAGTACATCCGCGAGGGCTACAAGGGCGCCGACAAACTCAAGAATAAGATTGCCCTTATCACGGGCGGCGACTCGGGCATTGGCCGGGCCGTGGCCGTGCATTTTGCCCGCGAGGGCGCCGACGTGGCCATCTCGTACTTCCCCACCGAGCAGCAGGATGCCGAGAAGGCGCAGCAGTTGGTGCAGGCCGAAGGCCGCCGCTGCCTGCTGCTGCCCGGCGACCTGAAGGTGCCCGCCTTCTGCGACGAGGTAGTGGCCCGCACCGTGGCCGAGTTTGGCCAGCTCGACATCGTGGTGAACAACGCCGCCGAGCAAAACTGGCACGACTCGCTCGAAGAAATTACCAACGAGGAGCTTGATAGCATCTTCAACCTCAACATCATCGCGCAGTTCCGCATTGTGCGCTCGGCCCTCAAGCACCTCAAGGAAGGCGCGGCCATCATCAACACCACCTCGGTGAACGCCTACAAGGGCAACGAGGCGCTGCTCGACTACACCTCCACCAAGGGCGCCATTGAGGCGTTCACGCGGGCGCTGTCGTTGCAACTCATCAAGAAGGGCATCCGGGTAAACTCGGTAGCCCCGGGCCCCATCTGGACGCCGTTTATCACGGGCGTGGGTCTGCTCAAGCTGCCGCTCTTTGGCCACGATGTGCCGATGGGCCGCGCCGGCCAGCCTTCGGAGGTGGCCCCGGCCTACGTGTTCCTGGCTTCGGAAGACGCCTCGTACTTCTCGGGCCAGACGCTGCATCCCAACGGCGGCTCAGTGGTAAACGCCTAGGCAAAACGCTAGCGTAGCTGCTAAATAAAATACTTGTTGCCAGTTCTTTATACGAGAACTGGCAACATCGTTTTCGGCCCTGCCGTATGAGCCTGAACCTGCGGTAATAGCCGCGCTTTACCTGCCTCTTCTCTAGCCTTATGAACACCAAAATCCTGTTGCTGGCCACGGCTGCCGCTTTCTCGTTCGCTTCCTGCTCGCAGGAAAAGAAAACCGAAACCACCGAAACGACCACTACGCCCGCTGGCACGGCCGAAACGACGACTACTACGACCACCACCGTGGACACCGCTGCCTACCGCACCAGCGCCGGCCAACTGGCTGACCAGGTGGCCGCCGACCTGCGCACCACTGATGCCGCTGCCAAGGCCCGCCTCCAGCAAATTTACTACAGCCGGGGCCGCGCCCTGCGCGACCTCGATGCCCGCACCGATACCGCCGGCCGCTACGCCGCCGTGCGCAACCTCAACGACATGACCACCCGCGAGGTGAAAACCGTGGTGACCGACCCCACGGCCTACGGCACCTACACCGCCAACCAGGGCAACTACTACGCTGGCCCCTACACCGCCGCCACCACGACCACGACGACGACCACCACGACTAGCTCGGGCGCTCGTCCCAGCCTGGGTGCCCGCGTGGGCCAAGGCTCGGGCGTGAAAAAGATGGAGCGCGAAAATGACGGCGACCACAAAGTGAAATACGAGAACGGCGCTAAAATCAAGCGCGAAAACGACGGCTCGGTAAAAATCAAGCGCGCCGACGGCACCAAGATTAAAATTGATGAGCACGGCAACCGCACCGTGAAGAAAGGCCTGTTCTAAGCGCTGGCCCCCGCCCACCAAAAAGGCCCGCTTCCAGTTTGGAGGCGGGCCTTTTTAGGCTTTTGGCGTGGTGTGGGGCTAGCCGTAGGAAACCGACTAGCTAGCCTGCCAAAAGTAAAAAGCCTCCTGTATCTTTCAGCTTCTCAACTTACTAAGCGTGCCTTGCTGGCCTGCGCTGCCTGCCCCATCCTATGTCTGACCTTGCTTTGGCGCCGCTGGCTGCCCCGCTGCCCCCGCTGGCTAGCCCCAACCGCTACGCCGCCGAGTTTGCGGCCCTGCAAGCCCACGCGCCGGTGCTGCGGCAGGAAGATGTGGCCGCCCGCCGCCGCCGGCTGGCCCGGCTGGCCGACTGGCTCACGGCGCACCGCCCCGATATTCAGCAGGCGCTGTACCAGGATTTCAGGAAGCCGCCCGAGGAAACCGACCTCACCGAAATCTGGCCCTCACTCACCGAAATAAGGCACACCAGCCGGCACCTGAAAAAGTGGCTGGCCCCGCGCCCGGTGGGCACGCCGCTGGCCCTGCTGGGCACCCGGGCCTGGGTGCAGCCCGAGCCGCAGGGCGTGGTGCTCATCATTGCGCCCTGGAACTACCCGTTTTACCTGGCCATTGACCCGCTGATTTCGGCCATCGCGGCCGGTAATGCCGTGGTGGTGAAGCCCGCCGAGCAAACCCCCGCCACCTCGGTCCTGCTGCGCCGCCTGGCCGAGGAGCTATTTCGGCCCGACGAGGTGCTGGTGCTGGAGGGCGGCAAGGAGGTGGCCACCGAGCTGCTGCGCCTGCCCTGGAACCACATTTTCTTCACCGGCTCGCCGCAGATTGGCAAAATCGTGATGCGGGCTGCCGCCGAGCACCTCACCAGCGTGACGCTAGAGCTGGGCGGCAAGAGCCCCGTCATCGTGGACGACACCGCTGACCTACGCGACGCGGCCGAAAAAATAGCGTGGGGCAAGTTTCTGAACGCCGGCCAAACCTGCGTGGCGCCCGACTACCTGCTGGTGCAGGCTAGCGTGCGCGACGCACTGGTAGCTGAGCTGCGGCGGGCCATAGCCCGCTTCTACGGGCCTGATAACGCGCAGATTAAGGCCTCGAAGTCGTTTGCTCGCATCGTCAATGCCCACCACTTTGCCCGGCTGGCCACCCTGCTCGAAGATGCCGAAACGCGCGGCGCCACCGTGGCCCAGGGCGGCAGCCTCGACGAGCACCAGTGCTACATCGAGCCTACCATCCTGACCGACGTGCCGGCCGGGGCCGCGGTGCTGGCCGAGGAGATATTTGGCCCGTTGCTGCCCGTCGTTACCTTCGAGCGCCTGCCCGAAACGGTGGCCTACGTCAACGCCCGCCTCAAGCCGCTGGCGCAGTATGTGTTCACGACCAGCGCCGCTAATCGCCGCTACCTGCTGGCCAACATCGCGGCCGGCGGCGCGGCCGTGAACGAGACGATTATCCAGCTCGCGCACCCCGACCTGCCCTTCGGCGGCGTGGGCAACAGCGGCCTGGGCAAGGCCCACGGCTACGCGGGCTTCCTGGCGTTCAGCAATGAAAAGGCCGTGTTGCAGCAGCGCGTGGGGCGCACCGGCATCAAGCAGTTTTACCCGCCCTACACGGGGCGGGTGCGCCGCCTGCTGGGCCTGCTGCTGAAGTACTTGTAGCCCGTGTTCACCGTTTATCTTTGAGAAAAATACCGCTATGGGACAAGCTGAGCTACAAACCCGCCATTACACGCCGGAAGAGTATTTTGCCCTGGAAGAAGCCAGCGAGCTGCGCCACGAATACTTCGAAGGAGAGGTATTTGCGATGGCTGGCGCGAGCATTTCGCATAACCTAATAAAAGGCAACCTGGTAGCTGCGCTGCGGCCAGAGGCGCGTAGGCGCGGTTGCCGGGTGTTTGACGAGAATGTGCGCTTGGTGGTGCACGAGCGGGTGATGTACGCCTATCCCGACGTAATGGTGACCTGCGACCCGGCCGACCGACGCGACGCCTACCTGGTGCGCCATCCGGTGCTGATTGCGGAGGTTCTGTCGGCCTCCACGGCCGAATATGACCGCACGGAGAAGTTTGCCAATTATCAGAAGCTACCCAGCCTGCGGCACTACCTGTTGATTTCGCAAACGGCCTGGGTAGTCGAGTATTTTCGGCGCGACGAGGCAGGGCAATGGATTTATACCTTACTCAGTACCGCTGAGGGCGTGCTGGAAATTCCTGAATTGGGTCTGTTGCTCCCCCTGCGCGAGCTATACGAAGACACCGACATAGCCCCGCTGCGCGTGCAGCCGGGGCCCGATGCTTTCCTGACCCAGCAGGGCTAGCGCTTCTGCATTTCGGCCTGAATCTGGGCGCGCTTTACCTGCATCTCGCGGTAGGTGGTGGGGCCCAGGATGGTACGCAACTGCCTGTCGGACGCGGCGTTGATGCGGGCCAGCGCGGTGTTGAGTTGGGGCGATTGGGCGGGGTGCTCCTTGCGGGCGGCGTTGACCTGCTCCACGGTTGAGTTCAGCACCTGGCGCACCTTGGTGGTTTGGTCGGGGCGCAGGCGCAGCACGGTAGTCATGGCATCGGCGAGGTCGCGGGCGGCGGTGGGCGGCGTGGGCGACTCGGGGGTGCGCACGGTTTCAACCACTACGGGCGGCGTGGCCACATCGCGGTGGCGGTGAAAAACAGAGCAGCTGGCCGTGGTGAGCAAGGCGAGCGCCAGCAAGGGTTGAAGGGCAGAAACGCGCATAGGTAAAAAAGCCGGCCTCCAGATGAAGCGGCAGTTGCCTTACGCAAAAGCCGCCGCCAGGGTCGGGTCCAGGTGGGAGCGGGCTAGCCGGGGCCGGGGAGCTGTGCTGCTGCCGCTTCGTTTGGAAGAATCGGTAATACTTGGTAGCCCACTCAGCTAAAGCCTAAGAAGCAGAGCAGATTATTAGTGCAGCCGCTACTTCAGGCCCTGCGCCGTGTAGTGGGCCAAGGCCATGATGGTGAGCATAGGGTTAGCGCCGCTGCACGCCGGAAACGCTGAGCCATCGGCCACGTAGAGGCCCTGCACCTCCACGGTTTCGCCGCTGGGGCGCAGCGGGTGGGTGCGGGCCTGGCCGCCAAGGCGGCAGGTGCTCATCTGGTGGGCGCTGTAGAGGCCGAAGCGGTTGGGGTGCCAGGGCAGGCGCGGTAGGCTGGCCAGCAGCTCGGGGTTTTGCAGCGCGCCGTTTTGGGCGTGCAGAGTGGGCAGCGTGCCGTGCGGCAGATACACGGTGTGGGCGCCGGCCGCCACGTGGATTTCGGCAGCGGCGCGCACGCCGGCCAGCATACTGCGGCGGTCGAAGGCCGAGAGGCGGTAGTCGATGAGCGGCGCGCCCTGGCGGTCGAGGTGCACCCGGCCGCCGTCGCGGTCGCGGGTGAGCACGATGAACGAGCCCAGGTGGTCGGCGGCTTGCAGCAGCTGGCGGTGCTGCGCCCCCGAGCGCCAGGGCAGCACCATCGCCAGCAGGCCGGGGTGGGTGGGCGGCGTTTCGAGCTTCACGCCAAAGTTGCTGCCATCGAGGCGGGTGTAGGTATCATTCACCACGCTCATGCTGGGGCCGTGCCACGAGTGCATGGGGTGCGGGTAGTGGGCGGCCACCGCCACGGTGGGGTGCAGGTGCAGGTGGCGCCCCAGGTGCGGGTGCCGCAGCCCCGAGCGCAGCAGCAGCGCGGGCGTCTGGATGGCGCCGCCCGCCACCACCACCCGCTCGGCCCGCACCGTGATGCGCACCGGCTGGCCGCCGGCCGTGGTGTGCACGGCCTCGGCCCCAGTGGCGCGGCCCGCCACGATGGTCACGCGCTCTACCCGCGCATCGGGCAGCAGGCGGGCGCCGTGGGCGGCGGCCGCGCGCAGGTAAGTATTCAGGGTGCCCTGCTTGATGCCGTGGGCGTCGCCCAGCGTCGAGTAGCCCAGGCCCTGAAAATGGGCGTCCGAGTCGGTGGCCCCCCGCTCGTTGCGCGGAATGAGCCGGGTGGCCTGCCCCAGCCGAGCCGAGCCATCGCGCAGGGCCTGGTTCTGGCCGTTGTGACGCGGGTAGTCGGTGTTCACGCCCAGCGCCTCGGCCACGGCATCGAGGCTGTGCTGAAAATCGGGGCTCAGAAACTGCGGCGCCGCGTGCTCGCTAGCCCACTCGGCCAGCACGTAGTCGGGGGTGCGAAAGGCGCCGGCCCAGTTGACGGTGGTGCCGCCGCCTAGGCAGGCCCCGGCCAGCAGGCCCACGCTGCCATCGCGGGTGCTGAGGGCGCCGTGCGCGTCGTAGAGCCGGCTCAGCATGTCCACTTCGCGCTGCGTAAAGTCGGCGCCGTGCAGGTAGGGGCCGGCTTCCAGCACCAGCACGTCGTGGCCGGCCTGGGCCAGCTCGCCGGCCACCACACCGCCGCCCGCCCCCGAGCCTATCACCAGTACCTGGCAGCTATAAGTAATGTCGGCCAGCGGGGCCAGCGGCGTGAGGGGGCGCCCGGCGGCACCGGGCGGCAGGCCATCGGGTGGGGGCAGGCGCGGGCCGGGGTAGCCCAGCGCCGCCCAGGCGGGGTTGGGGGTGCCATCGGCGGGGCTGTCGCCGTAGTAAAGAAAGGTGCACAGCTTGCGCAGCACCTGAAACGCCTTGCGCAGCGGGGCTAGCCGCGAGCCGGCCCAGCTTTGCAGCAGGCGCTCGCGCTGGGCGGGCGCCAGGGCGCAGAAGGGCCGCAGCGGCCCCCACCACGTGAGGCCCGCCAGCGGCTTCGCCAGCAGGTCAAGCAGCTGCCCAAACTCGGCCTGCGCGCCCAGCGGCTGTGCCCGAATGGCTGCCTCCAGCTTCTCCAGGTCTACCAGCGCCGAGCCGGGCGGCAGAATGGCCGGCGCTGGGCCGGCCGGAATAAAGGTGTCGGCCAGGGCGCGGAGTGTGGCCGCACGGGCAGGCGTGAGAGCAAACATGGAGAAGCAGGCTGGGAGCTTACGCGCAGAGGTTGAGGCGGAAAAGATAAGACAAGTTGCGCAAAGTAGTAGGCGTGCCGAGTAATTTGGGACCGAGCCAAGCGTTAGCCTACCCGCTATTTTACCTTTGCGCCATGGCCAAGCTCCTCCGCACTCCCGAAACCCAGCACCGCATCCACTTTCAGGACTGCGACATGCTGGGCCACCTCAACAATGCCCGCTACCTCGACTACTTCCTCAATGCCCGCGAAGACCAGGTGGCCGAGCACTATACCCTGAACATGGGCGAACTGGCCCGCGAGCAGCAAGCGGCCTGGGTTATTACCAAGCACCACCTCAGCTACCTCAAGCCCGCGCGGCAGGGCATTATGGTGCGCATCAGCAGCCAGATTATTCACTTCGACAACTCTAACCTGGTGGTGGAGATGCAGATGCGCACCGCCGACAACGAGCGCCTGCTGGCCCTGCTGTGGTCGGAAATGACCTTTGTGAAGCTGCCCGCCGGCACCCGCACCGACCACGCCGACGCCCTTATGGACCTGCTCGAAGAGCTCGACGTGCCCGGCATCGACTACGACGCCGATGGCTTCGACGACCGGGTGAAGGCCGTGCGCCAGGAGCTGAAAAAGGCGCGCCGCGCCGCCGGCCAGCCCGACTAGGCTAGCCCACCCGCAGCAACCCGCACTGGAGCCGGGGCGTACACCAAGGAACCCCGGCGGCAACTGCCCGCCTCCCATTCCTTTTCCATTTCCTCATGTCTCTTTTCAGCAGCGATAAGCTTAAAGGTAAGCGCATTGCCATCTTGGCCACCGATGGCTTTGAGCAAGTAGAGCTCACCGAGCCCCAGAAATTTCTTAAAAACGAAGGTGCCACGGTCGACGTTATTTCCCTCAAATCAGGCTCCATCAAAGGGTGGGACATGACGGACTGGGGCGATAAGGTGGACGTAGACAAAACCCTCGACGACGCCAAAGTAGCCGACTACGACGCCCTCGTGCTGCCCGGCGGCCAGATTAACCCCGACAAGCTGCGTGTGGAGCCCTTGGCTGTGGATTTTGTGCGCGAGTTTGCCCACTCGGGCAAGCTAGTGGCGGCCATCTGCCACGGTTCCTGGACGCTGATTGAGGCCGACGTGGTGCGCGGCAAGCACATGACGAGCTGGCCCAGCGTAAAAACCGACCTGCGCAACGCCGGCGCCGAGTGGCAGGACTCGGAAGTGGTGGTCGATGGTAACTTCATCACCAGCCGCAAGCCCGAGGACCTCGACGCCTTCAACAAGAAAATTGAGGAGAAGCTGCTCGGCACCGCCAGCTAGCCTAGCCACTTGCTAGTGACTTAATGAAAAGGGGAGCGCCACGCGTGGCGCTCCCCTTTTTGTATGCGGTAGGGTGGCAAGTTTTGGGCGCGGCGCTACTTCAGCAGCCACCACATCGCCACGTCGAACACCAGCAGAAACGCGCCTTGTAACTGCACCGAGCGGCCGTAGCCGTAGAGGCGCTCGGGGCGCTTGGCGCTGGGGTAGGTGGCCCGGTTGAGCAGCCACAGCGCCACCAGCAGGTAGCCCACATCGAGCGCCGCATTAAACAAAAAGACCTGGCCGGTGAAGTGAATGTCGGCCAGCGCCGCCGAGGGCCCGAAGCCCGCCGGCTGGTGGCCGGGGTGCGTGCGCAGGATGCCCACCGCCGCCAGCACGGCATTGACGAACGCCCAGGCGCAGTTCATGAGGTGAAAGTGGTGAGGCCACTCGCGGCGGTCGGCGCGCGGCAGCTGGTAGCCGCTGGCCACGAGGTTGAGCAGCGCCCAAGCCCCCAGGATGCTCAGGCCACGGCCCAGCAGCATCTGGTGGTGCTGGTAGGCAGCCAGCCAGGCCGGCGCGGCCGAAAGAACAGAAAGCAGCATAGCCACAAAGTACGCTACCGGCCAGGCTAGTGCGCGATGCCGAGGCCCAGGTACACTTGCAGCACCGAGTTGCGGATGTTGGCATCCGTGACGAGGGCGCTCAGCGGCTGGCCGTTGTAAGTGAGGGCGGCGCCGTCTTTGTAGAGGTTAGCAAAGCTCAGGTCGTAGCGCACGCCCAGTCGGGCGGGGCCCAGCCGCGCCTCGGCCCCGGCCACACCGCCAAAGTCGAAGCGGTGGTAGCCGCTCTGGCTCACGTCGAGGTCGGTGTTGCCGCTGCGGGCACTGGTGAGCACCGCCACCTGCGGGCCGAGGTGAAAGCTGAGCGTTTCGGTAATGTTGCCCACAAACAGCACCGGCAGGGCCAGGTAGTCGAGGCGGTTATCCTGCTGGCCGCCGGCCGGGTTGGTGCTCTGAAAGCCCTTGCGCGAGTACAGCGCCTCGACCTGCACCGAGGTAAAGCGCGTGAAGCCATACTGCCCGTACAGGCCGGCGTGGAAGGTCTTAAGTTGGTCGCGGCTGGTGAAAATGCTGGTACCGCTACCCTTCAAGTCGCTGTAACTCAAGCCACCCTTAATGCCGAAGCCGGTGTTGCGGGAGGTGGTGCTAGTACCTTCCGAGTAGTCGCTGGCCGCGGGCAGGCCCTTCACCTGGGCGTGGGCGGCGCCGGTGGCCGCGAGCGAAGCAAGAAGCAGGAGCGCGTGTTTCATAGGCTTCCCAACGCCCGGCCCGCCCGAAAGTTGTGAAAAAGCGCCCGCCAATGGGCTAGCCGACGTACTTTTGTGCCCGGCCCGCCGAGCGGGCCACCTAGCCTGGGGAGTTAGCTCAGCTGGTTAGAGCGCTACCTTGACATGGTAGAGGTCATCGGTTCGATTCCGATACTGCCCACCAATACCCTTCTAGCGAATTGCTAGAGGGGTATTTTAGGTTTGTGCCCCCGGTTTTGCTCCCGAATTGCGTATTTCAGTGCTCGAAATGAGAGCCCGCCTTACCTGCGGTGGGGCTGACGAGAGGAAAGCCCTGGCCCGTGTGGGTCAGGGCTTTTTCGTGCCCACCACGCGCTACGTCATCAGGGTGCGGGAGGTAGGGTGGCCAGCGGTAGACGGATGCGCACGTAGGCCCCCCCTACCAGCCGGTTGCCGACGGAAAGTTGACCGCCGAGTAGGGCGACCTGGTCGCGTATCGTGCGCAGGCCCAGGCCAGAGGGCTGCGGGGACTCGTCGGCGAAGCCGGGGCCATTGTCTTCGACTCGCAGCCACACCCACTCGGGCGTGGCTTCCAACTCCAGACTGGCCTCGGTGGCCCCGGCTGCGTGCTTGACGATGTTTTGGACCAATTCCTGGGCCATGCGATAGACGGCCAGCTGCAAGGGCAGGGGAAGCGGGGGGGCGCCTTCCTCCAGGGCTACCTGGCTGTGCAGGTGCAGGCGCACCGAACTCATCTTAGTAGCGATATCGTGCAAGGCGGCCGGTAACCCAAACTCCAGCAGCACCAATGGCACGAGCTCGTGGGAGAGGGCGCGGGTCTGGCGAATAGCGTCGGCCAGCAGCTGGTCGGCCTCGCGGTGGGCCGCTAGCAACTCGGGCGCAGTGCCCAGCAGCGGGGAGTGTAGGCGGTCGAGGCGCAGCTTGGTAGCATAGAGAATCTGACCGATGCCGTTGTGCAGGCTCTCGGCCATGCGCCGGCGCTCGGCTTCCTGGGCCGCCTGCACGGCCTCAAACAAGGCCCGCTGCTGGGTGAGGCGCAGGCGCAGGTTGTCGGCTTCGAGGCGATGCAGCTCGCTGAGGTCCAGGTCTACACCCAGTACCCGCAGCGGCTGGCCCGCCTCGTCGAAGAGCACCACGGCTTTGAGGTGCACGGTCTTGACTTGCCCATCCACGCGCAGGTGCAGGGTAGCCTCAAAGCTGCCGCTGCCGCTGGTGAGCCACTCCACCAGCTGCTCGGCCCGGTGGCGGTCCTCTTCTACCACATACCGCGTGTAGATAGCGGGCTCGACGGGCTGACCTGGGGGCAGGCCAAAGAGTCGGTACATGCCCTCCGACCAGTGAAAGGCCTGGCTACGCAGGTCATAGTCCCAACTGCCCAGGCCCGCCACGGCCTCGGCCTGCTCCAGCAGGCGCAGGTTCTTGTTGCGTTCCTGCTCGGCCCGCTTGCGTTCAGTCACGTCGAGGTTAGTGGCTACCACGCCGTCGCCCAGCTTCACGTACTGGCCAACAAACCAGTGGTTGAAGCCTTCATGTCCGTAGTGATACTCTAGTTCCTGCGGCTCGCCGGTGGCCAGGGTCCGCAGTAACAGGTCGAAGATGCCCACATCGCGGATGCCGGGGTATTCCTGGGTGTAGAGTCGCCCCACCAAGTCGCGGCGGTTGGTTTGGCGCTCCAACTCCCGGTTCACCAGCCGCAGCCGAAAATCCTGCACGGCGCCGGCGTCGTCGCGCACGGCTTCCAGCACCGACATGGCAATCAGGTTGGTATCGAACACCGACTGCAACAGGTCGCGGCTGGCTTGCAAGGCCTGCGTGCGGCGGGCCACTCGCTGTTCCAACTGGGCATTTAGCTCGGCTAGCTGTGCCTGGCTCGCACGCAGCGCTTCTTCAGTTTGCTTGCGGGCGGTAATGTCGAGCACGAATTCCACGCACTCCGTGTCATTCAGGCGCCGGCCCGCAAAGAGTCCCCACCAGCGTGAGCCGTCGGGGCGAATATATTGCTTTTCATAGGGCGTGTTCTGCCCGGCCGCCAGCAGCTCTTCCCGCGAGGTGTGCGTGGCTGCCATAAACTCCGGCGGCGTCAACACGTCCCACCGGACTGCACCGCTGGCCAGCTCGGCGCGGGAATAGCCGCTCATGTGTTCAAACGCTGCGTTGGCCTCGTGGATGGTGCCTTCTAAATCGAAGAAAATCACCCCCACCGTCGGGATGGCCAGGGCCTTTTGCAGGCGCTGCTCGCTCTCGCGCAGGGCCTGCTCAACGTGGGCACGCTTTACGGTTTGAGCATGGCGGGAAAGAATGATGCCCGCGGCCTGGGCCACTGCCTCGGCCACCGCCGCCTCCTGCGGGGTGGCCTCGTGTACCCCGGCAAAGTAGAGGGCCACGCTCCCGACGGCCTGGCCCTCCCGGGTCAGGATGGGGTAGGAGCTGCTGGCGCGGAACTCATGGGCGGCGGCCAGGTCCCGATAGGGTTGCCAGGCCGCATCTTTCTGCACGTCCGAGGTATGTACCGGACACCCAACCGCAATGGCGTAGCCGCTGCAAAACGACGCTTCCCCCGTGGGGAAGCCGTCTAAAGCTGCGGTGTAGGTGTCGGGCATGTCGCCGGCCCCGGCAATGGCATGGAGGCTGGCCCCGTCGGGGTAGGCCAGGTAAAACGCGGTGCGCACCCCGCGGCCCACCTGCTCCTTGACCATTTGGAGGAGGAGGTTCAGGGAGGTGGGCAGCGCGTCGCCGTTGATGGCAGACTGAAAGGCATCCTTCTGGATGCGGGTGCGCTGCTGATGCAGGCGCAATGTTTCCTCCGCTTTGGCTCGCTCCACGGCGGCCCAGGTGCGTTCGGTAGTTTCCTGCACCAGGGCAACGTCGTGGGCCGTCCACTCCCGGGCGGTGGCACTGTGCACGGTGAGGTCCGCCACTAGGCGCCCGTTTTTCACCAGCGGCACCATCAGCCAGGCTCGCGTGCCAAAGGTGGCGCACGCGGCCAGCTGCTCCGGGGTATGAACTTCGGTGAGCACGTCGTTGCGCCAGAGCGGGCGCCCAGCCTTCGCCTCGGCCAAGCCATCGGGCGTGAAATCCTGGAAGCGCATCACCAGTCCTTCCATCGGTACCAGGCCGGGGTCCCGGTTTTCGGTGCTGATGTACATGGTGCCTTCCTGGTCAAGCGCCTCGGCATATAGCGTGCGCGTGCCGCCCAGGTGGGCGCGCAGTACCGCCAGGGCCTCGCGCTGAATAGCCAGCGGGTCGGCTAGCTGGCGCAAAGCGTCCGTGAGATGCAGCAAAAACTGCTGGCGCTGCTCGGCCTGCTTACGGGCGGTGATATTGGTGAAAAGTACCGCCACCTGGCAGGCCTCGGGCGAGCCTAGGCGGAAGGCGTGCGCGTCGAACCAGCCGCTGAGCTGGGGCACCTCGCGCTCGAAGCGCGCGGCCGTGCCGGTGCGGGCCACCTGCCCGAAGGTATCGAACCAAAACGGTTCCAGGTCGGGCATCAGCGCGCGGATGGATTGGCCGACAGTATCAGCCGGCATGCCCGACTGCCGGGTAAATTCTGGATTCACTTCCAGGTAGCGGTAGTCCACGGCCCGCTCGCCGGCGTCGTCAAACTGCACTTCGAGCAGGCAAAACAGCTGCTCCATCGTCTGAAACAGCGCCTGATACTTGTATGTAGCCTGCTGCGTTAGCGCGTCGCGCAGGTGCAGCGTTTCGGCCTGCGTCTGGTGCAGCTCGGTGAGGTCGCGAGCAATACCGAGTACGGTTTCAATCTCGCCGTCGCGCAGTTCGGGCACGAGGCGCGAGTGGTAGGTCATGGTGCCGTGGGGCGTGGGCAGCGGATGGAACAGCTCCTGCGGTTGGCCCGTGTCGAACACCCGCTGTAAGGCAGCCATGTAGGCGCCGGCTACCTGCTCGGGCAGCCCCATTTCGCGCTTGGTTTTGCCGAGTAGCGCGGGCAGGGGTGCCCCGACTTTGGCGGTTAGGGCGGGGTTGGCGTAGCACAGGCGCAGGTCAGGCGTCCAGCGGGTGAGCACGTCCGGCGTGTTTTTGGCCAGGGCCTGGTACTGCTGCTCGCGCTGTTTCTGAGCCGTGATATCCTGCCCGTAAAGTACCCAGCCTTCAGGCTGAGCGGTGGCAGTGAAGGCAATCCATTGCGCGTGCGCGGGCAAAAAGACTTCGTGAGTGGCTGGCACACCTGGGTTGAGCAAGGGTAGCAGTACGTCGCGCAGGGTGGCCGCCAGGGGCACCGTTGCCAAGGGCTGTCCTAGCAAGGCCGCTGGCGGCGCTCCGCACCAGCGGGCGGCCTGTTGGTTGAGGCGTCGCACGATGAAGTGCGCGTCTACCACCAGCACGCCCCAGGGGAGCGTCTCAAGCAGCCAATCGGCCGAAATAAGGGTTTCCCACCCCACCGGAACGGGAAGCGTTTCAGCAGTAGAATCCATGCCCGGTTAGCGGGCTTTAAGTGTCCGCTGGCAGCAACTTACGCCGCAATGCGCAAAATAAATGTATAGTTGAGCTTCCAGGTAAGCTGGCAACTTCTTGACGTTCAGCAAGCAGATTCAGGTGGCTAATTTGGGGAAAACAGGGAAGTTGGTAAGTGTATTCCACAGTGTCTGGTACGGATTTGCTGCTTGTCTTCTCTCCAGGCCGGAGATAGAGGCAAGACAACTAACAGCAGGAACTTCCCGGCGTTAAATTTCGCTTTCTTGCGGTCTTAAATTCCCGTAGCTACCCTACCTAATGCCTGCTGCCGACGCTACCTCTTCTCTTACCCAGGAGTTACGAGCCCTCGAAACGGTACCTGATTCCTACATCGTGGTTTCGCCCGAGCTAGTGATTCTCACAGCCAGCAATGCCTACCTGACCGACACCCTGAAACGGCGCGACGAGTTGGTAGGGCGCTACCTGTTTGACGCTTTTCCCGACAACCCGGCCGCGCCCGAGGCGCAAGCCGTGCGTAACTGGCGCGCCTCGCTCGAGCACGTCATCGCTACGGGGCGGCCTCACCAGATGGCCTTGCAGCACTACGACGTGCTGGACCCTGAGCGGCCCGGGCACTTCGTGGAGCGCCACTGGCTGCCGCGCAATACCCCCGTGTTCGATGCAGGGGGAAAGCTGCGCTACATCATCCACAGCTCAGTCAACGTAACGGAGGAGGTGCGGGCGCGCCGGGCGACGGCCCTGGCGCAAGACCGGGAGCAACGGGCTCTGGTCGAAGTGGAGCGCCAGCGGGCCCGCCTGGCAAGCTTCCTGGCCCAGGCCCCCGCCGCCGTCTGCGTGTATAGCGGCCCTGACTTTGTGTATGAGTTGGTAAATGGCCCTTACCAGCAACTGTTTGGTGACCGCCCCCTGCTCGGGCTACCTGTGGCAGAGGCCGTACCGGAAGTTGTGGGCCAGCCGGCTTGGCAGGCGCTGTGCCATGTGTACGAAACCGGCCAGGCACACGAAGAGGTTGCCCAGCTGATACCCGTCGCGCGGGCCGACGGGCGGGGCTTGCAGGACCGTTATTTCACGTTTCGCTACCAGCCCCGCACCACCGAGCAAGGCCAGATAGACGGCGTACTAGTCTTCGTCTTCGAGGTGACAGAGCAGGTGGTGGCCGGCCAGCAGGTGCAGCACCTCAATCAGGAACTGCGCGAGACGAACCATCAACTCCTGCGGGCCAACGCCGACCTGGACACGTTTATCTATACGGCCTCGCACGACCTGCGCTCGCCCATCGCCAACATCGAAGGTCTAATAGATGCCCTGCGGCAGGAATTATGGGAATCGGCCACGAATGCGCCGGCTATCGAACACATTCTGCGCCTGCTAGACGATTCCGTCACCCGCTTCCAGACGACCATTGAGGAATTGACCACCGTGATGCGGCTACAGCAGGATGGTCAGTCGGTCTTACCGGAGCAGGTAGACGTAAGCAGTTTGGTCCATAATATTTGCCTGGACTTGGCAGCCCCCATTCAAGCAAGCCAAGCCCATATACGGGTAGAGGTAGCGCAGTGCCCTTCTTTGCGCTTCTCCCCCAAGAATTTGCGTAGCATCCTTTTTAATTTGCTGAGTAATGCGCTCAAGTACCGGGCGCCTGAGAGGCCGCTGCAAATTGAAGTACGCACGAGCTGCGACGAGCAGTGGGCCGAACTGCGCGTGCAGGATAATGGGCTGGGCTTAACTACTGAGCAACAGCACAAGCTGTTTCGCTTGTTTACCCGGCTGCATGACCACGTGGAGGGCTCTGGCGTGGGGCTCTACTCCATTCACAAACTGATACAAAATGCTGGGGGAACCATCTCGGTGTCGAGCGAGCTGGGCGTGGGCTCCGTCTTTAGCATACGATTGCCGATAACGCCGGATGGAAGGCAGAATTGAGACATATTTCACTAGCTGTGGTATCGGCCATCCCCGACGGAGGCAGCTAGGTCGTGGGTCTGCGGCGTCAGCGCACGCTTCGTACTAGCAAAGCAAACGGGCTGCTCCTGGCCGTAGTCCACGCCGACCTCGACAAAGAAGCCGCGGCCCTCATCGGCGGCCTTCATCGGCGGCCTCCCGGCGCTGGGCCAGGAAGGTGCCGTGCTTAAGCACCCAGTAGAGCTGCATCACGGGGCTGAGTTGGCGGAAGGCGTAGAAAGGCATGGGTACAAAGAAAAAGCCCCAGCTGGTGAGGCAGGGGCTTTTTTAGGCTTATTCAAAGCGATTGGCGGGCTCGAAAACTATTACAATAGCGTATGTTGTGCCGGTTGATGTTAGACTAGTCATTGAGATGACCTTAAAGCCTTCGCTACGTTGGGCCTCTATACCATCAGTTACTTGCTTATCGATTGCATCTATGTTCTTGCTAGGTGCTGTAGCTGGGTTGAAATCAATCGGAATTGTGAGAACCCTGACTTTGTTGGAAACATCCATTGCAGCGAGTTAGTGAGGTGAATCGCTAAAGTAGCATAAGCCACTATAGAAAGCCCCGTCAGCACACGCCGTACCCGCACTTCTTAAGCTTCGCCAGCGCCGTAGCGGCTAGCCGCTAGCGAGCATGGCGGCAATTCTCAACGAGCACCTTACTTCACTACCAAGCGGGCCGTGGCCGCGCCAACCCGCACCAGATAGAGCCCCGGGGCTAGCCCGGCAAGTGCAGCGGTGCCCGTTGCATCGGTGGTGAAGGTACCTGCCTGGCGCCCCACGGTGTCAAATACGTGTACGATGGCGCCGGGAGGGATGCCGCTAAGCGTGGCTGCGCCTGTACCCGTTGGGTTAGGCACGAGGGCCAGCGCTGGCGCTACGCTGCCAGGGCGGGTAGGCAAGACCGTAGGCGAGAGGCGAGCGATTACCAGGGAGCCTTCGCCGGTAGCACCCGCCACCGTGAGGCTGCCATAGGTGGCTGGTAGCCAGCTTTTGCTGATAGTATACACGCCTTGCCCAGTCAGCGCCAACGCATTGCCCGTATCATTAGAGGGGCTGCCACCCACCTGCGCCCACGCCACGGCCCCACTGCTGCCATTGTCCTGGTAGCGGGCTACCACCACATCATTGCTCGCGGTGCTGGTTGCCCCGCCGCGCCGTAGGTTGCCGGCCGTGGTGCCGCTCCCTCCAAACGTGACACCAGCAGCGTTGGTGTCGTTGTTGAAGCAGTCGCCCACAACGTAGATGCCTTGGTTACCGAGGGCAAGGTCATGAACCTGGTCAGTGCCGCTGCCGCCCGCCACTTGGCTCCATACAAAGCTGCCGCTGCTGCCATTGTCTTGGTATTTGAGCAACAGCAAGTCATTGCTAGGCACGGCGCTGGCCCCCAACTGGGGGCGGGTGCCAGGCGTAGCGCCGCTGCCGCCCAGTACCACGGCGCTGGCGTCGGTGCTACTATTGAAAAGGGTGCCCGCCACGTAGACGCTGGTGCCGCTCGCAACCAGGTCCTCGCTGCCGTCGGGGCCGGTGCCACCAGCCACCTGGCTCCAGTTGAAGGTGGCCGAGGTGCCGTTGTCGGTGTACTTGGCCAGCAGGATGTCGCCGCTGATTGTGGTGGTGGCTCCGTACTGAAGAGCAGTGCCCGCCGTAGTGCCATTGCTACCCAGCGTGATGGCCCCAGCGGCGGTGGCGCTGCTCTCTATTCCACCGCTTAGGTAAACGGCGTTGCCCTGCACGGCCACGCCCGTGGCCTGGTCGCTAAGGTCGCCACCGGCTACTTGTACCCAGCGCAGCACTCCCGTGCTACCCAGGTCGGTATACTTGGTCAGCAGCATATCATAGTAGCCACCGCTGCCGGGCGAGGCGCCATTCACGGGTACGGTGCCGGCCGTAGTCCCATCGCCCCCAAAGACCACCTGCCGGACATTCGCCGGCGTATTAGAGTAGCCGCCGGCCACGTACACACTGGTGCCGCTCACGGCCACCCGGCTGGCGTAGTCGGATACGGTGCCGCCGCCCACCTGCGTCCAGTTGAGGGTAGCCGAGGTGCCATTGTCGGTGTATTTGGCTAGCAGAAAGTCGGCGCTGGCAAGCCGGCTGGCCCCAAGCACGCGTACGCCACTTGTGCCGCTACTGCCGGCGGTGCCCAGCGTTACGAGGCTAGCATTGGTGAGGCTATTATTGATGTTGCCGACCGCGTAGATGGTATTGCCACTCACCACCACATCACTAAAGGCGTCGAAGTCGCGGCCGCCGCCCCGGTAAGCCCAGGCCCAGGTGTCAGTAGCCGGTAGGTACTTGGCGATGAATAAGTCCGTTGCGCCCGCGCTGGTAAGCGTAGTACTGCCCAGTGTAAACTGCCCTTGAAAGACGCCGACCACTATCAGGTTGCCTTGGGCATCGGCCGCCGTGTGATAAATAGTATGAGCGGTATTGATATTATTAGGGGGACCCAGGCGGGCGGCCAAGTCCCAGGCCGGCGCTTGCGCGCGGGTTCCGTGGGCAACGAGCAGCCCAGCGGCCACCATGCCGGTTCGTAGTAGGGTAGTGTACAAGTGCTTCATTATTGATTGTTAGTTATTATTCAATTTCAGCAAAAGTACAGCTGGCCAGCCGGTACTGAATTGCTCGTTCCCACAACTGGTAGTTCCAATAGGCAGCCCCGCAGTGTACACCTGCCACGGGGTAGCCCCCTTGTTGCGCTTGCTGGCGTTGAGGGCTTTCGCGTCCGGCGCGGTGGTGGCCGTGTCTTGGCCGGGGGCGATTCTAAGTTTTGCCCCCTTTAGGTAAAACGCTGCCGGTACTTGCAGCTAGCCCGCTAGCAAAACCCGCACAGTAGCACAGAACGGCACTTATGCCAGCAGGCATCGGCACCGTTTGGCAAATGCTTGAGCACGATGTGTCTCCTAAAATCTTGTTTGGGTGCTGTATGTGAGGTTTCTTGTTGAGTTAAACACCCGCAATTCGGCGGGGGTGCGTGCTAGCCACCACGCTAGCCTGACTGGGCGGCCGGCGCGTAGCGGCCCGGCCCTAGCGGCACAGAGCCAGCACTTCTTCCAGCACCTGGCGCGAGTTGGCCAGGCGGGGCACCTTGCGCTGGCCGCCCAGCCGGCCGCGGTGGCGCAGCCAAGTCTCGAAGGTGCCGGCCGGCACGAAGTGCACGCGCGGCGGGGCCAGCGCCAGGTCGCGGTGGCGCTTGGCATCGTAGTCGGAGTTGAGGCGGCGCAACTCGCCGTCCAGTAACTGGGCGAAGCGCGCCGCGTCGGCGGGCGCGGGGCCGTGCAGCTCCACGGCCCACTCGTGGCTGCCGCGCGAGGTGCCGCTGGCCGCCGCAAAGTAGACGGGCGCCGCCGTAAAGTCGCGCACGGCGCAGCCCGTGGCCGCCGCCGCCGCCGCAATGGCCGCCTCGGCATTTTCCACCACCACCTCTTCGCCAAAGGCATTGAGGAAGTGCTTGGTACGCCCCGTGATGCGCACCCGGTAGGGCCGCAGCGAGGTAAAGCGCACGGTGTCGCCCACGAGGTAGCGCCACAGCCCCGCGCTGCTACTGATGACGAGCGCGTAGCTCGGGCCGATGGTCACGTCCTCCAGCGGCACCGGGCGCGGGGCGGGGCTGTCGAACTGGTCAGCGGGCAAAAACTCGTAGTAGACGCCGTGTTCGAGCAGCAGCAGCAGGTCGGGGCTGCCGGGCTCATCCTGCAAGGCAAAGTAGCCCTCCGAGGCATTGTAAATCTCCAGGTAGCGTAGCTGCCCGCCCGGCAACAGCTCATCAAACAGCCCCCGGTAGGGCCCGAAGGCCACCGCGCCGTGCAAAAACAAGCCCAGCCGGGGCCACACCTCGCGCAGGTCGGTGGCGCCGGCCAGGGCCAGCACCCGGCGCAGCAGCACCAGCATCCAGGTGGGCACGCCGGCCAGCACGCGCACATCCTGGCGCAGCACGTGCTGCGCAATGCGCTCAATTTTTTCCTCCCACTCATCCAGCAAAGCCAGCGGCAGGGGCGGGGTGCGCAGCGCCTGCGCCCAGCCCGGCAGGCTCTGCATGATGAGGGCCGACACATCGCCGGCCACTGCGCCCCCGCCAAACGGGCTAGCCCCGAGGCTGCCGCCCAGGCTCAGCGTTTTGCCCCCGGTCACGCGCTGGCTGGGGTAGAGGTGGGTGGCCAGGGCCAGCATGTCGCGCCCGGCGCGGTAGTGGTTGTCGCGCAGGGCCTCCTGGGTGAGGGGGATGTACTTGCTGCGGGCGTTGGTGGTGCCGCTGCTGCGGGCCTGCCACTGCGGGGCCGGGCCGGGCCACAGCACGTCGGGCTGGCCTAGCAGCACTTTTTCCAGCTCGGGGTACAGCTGCTCGTAGGTGCTCACGGGCACACGCTCGGCAAACTGGCTGGCGCTCAGGGCCGGCGCGTAGCCGTAGCGCCGGCCCCAGGCCGTGCCCTGCGCCCGGCCCAGCAGGTAGCGCAATACGGCCGCCTGCGCCGCCAGCGGCTCGTGGCGCACCCGCGCCAGCCGGGGCAGGCTAGCCAGCTGAACGGCGCGGGCAACAAGCTGGTCGAGCACGGCTTTTTTAAGTATGAGTTAGAGGTTATGAATTATGAGTTGCGACTTTTGGCGCCCGGAGTTGATGAAGTAGAAAGCTATTTCTGGCTCACTAACAGCCGAGAAGAAACTCATAACTCATAATTTTTAACTCACAACTAACCATTACGCCTTCTTGCGCTTGAACTCAAAGTTGCGGCCCAGGTACACGCGGCGCACGGTTTCGTCGGCGGCGAGTTCCTCAGCGGTGCCGGCTTTCAGCAGCTTGCCTTCGAAGAGCAGGTAGGCGCGGTCCACGATTTCGAGGGTTTTCTGCACGTCGTGGTCGGTGATGAGCACGCCGATGTTCTGGTGCTTGAGCTTGGACACGATGCCCTGGATTTCCTCGGTCGCGATGGGGTCCACGCCGGCGAAGGGCTCATCGAGGAGCACGAATTTGGGGCTCACGGCCAGGGCGCGGGCTATTTCGGTGCGGCGGCGCTCGCCGCCGCTCAGCACCTTGCCCAGGTTTTTGCGCACGTGGCCCAGGCTGAATTCTTCGAGCAACTCCTCCACCTTGTCGAGCTGGGCTTTTTTGGGCATGTCCGTCATTTCGAGCACCGAGAGGATGTTTTCCTCCACGCTCAGGTCGCGAAACACGCTGGCTTCCTGGGCCAGGTAGCCCATGCCGCGCCGCGCCCGCTGGTAAATGGGCAGGCGCGTAACCTCCTCGTCATCCAGGAAAATGCGGCCGCCGTTGGGCTTCACCATGCCCACCATCATGTAGAAGCAGGTGGTTTTGCCAGCGCCGTTGGGACCCAGCAGCCCCACTATTTCGCCCTGCTCCACGGTGAGCGACATGTCGTTGATGACGGTGCGGGCTTTGTATTGCTTGACGAGGTGCTCGGCGCGGAGTATCATAGGCTATGAAGCAAAGGTAAAACCGGGCGCGCAGGCAGCGCGCTAGCCCGCTAACCCGGGGGCGCCACCAAAATTGTGTAGCGCCCGGCCGGCGGGCGAGGGCGAGTAGTGTTGCGCCGGGTGGTTGGCTAACTACCGCGTATACTTGCTACGTTATGGCAGCTCCCGACCTTTCAAAAGAACAGCTTTTTCACGCCCTCGCGGCGCGCCTGCAAGCCCAAGGCCTGCGCGTGGCGCACCAAGACCCCAGCCGGCCCTGGGGCGGCTTTTTCGTGCTCGACGAAAGCCAGGCCCAGCAGTTTGCTGACTTGTATTTCAACGGCCTGGCGGTCGAGAAGCTGCGCATTGCGGGCCAGCTGAGCCCCAAGATTTTGCTCGTGGCCCCGCACCAGCGCCTGAGCTGGCAGTACCACCACCGCCGCGCCGAAATCTGGCAGGTAGTGGAAGGCCCGGTGGGCGTGGCCATTAGCGACACCGACGAGCAGACCGAAGTAAAATCGTACCAGCCCGGCGAGCGCATCATCCTGGCCCAGGGCCAGCGCCACCGCCTCGTAGGCCTAGCCGGCTGGGGCGTAGTGGCCGAAATCTGGCAGCACACCGACGCGGGCCAGCCCAGCGACGAAGACGACATCGTGCGGGTGCAGGATGACTTTGGCCGCTAGCCCCGCCGGGCCCGCCCACGAGCCGGCCAGCCGCCGCTGGCTGCGCTACGGGCTGGCGCTGCTGTTTGTGGGCGCGGGCGTGCTGCATTTCGTGCGGCCCGCAATCTACCTGCGTATCATGCCGCCAGCCCTGCCCGCGCCCCGGCTGCTGGTGCTGCTGAGCGGCGCGGCCGAGGTGGCGGGCGGCCTGGGCCTGCTGCTGCCCGCCACCCGGCGCGCGGCCGGCTGGGGCTTGCTGGCGCTGCTGGCGGCCGTGTTTCCGGCTAATAGCTACATGGTGGGGCTGGCCAATGTGCTGCACATTCCGGCGTGGGTACTATGGGCGCGGCTGCCGTTGCAGCCGCTGCTGATGTGGCTAGTGTGGCGGGCGGCGGGGCTAGCCCGCGCTACCCGCTAGCTACTGCAAGTTCGCTAGCAAAATGCACTGGGCGCTAGCAAAACACTAGGGCCGCTGGCCGCTGGCGGTAACCTGGGTATTGCTATTTTACCTAGGTAATAAGGTGATTGTTAATAGAGTTAAGGCGTAGTGAAATGGGCAGCCGGGCCGCTGGCACTGGCTTTGTCTTCATTGGCCCGAGCCCCAATAAGTAGTCCGGCAGCTGGCCCAACTGCGGCTGGCCCCTCCCTTGGCAGTAGCGCGCCGGGCGAGGGGCTTCGGCCCGGGCGCTTGCTACCGGGCCCCGCGCCCCCATTCTATTGCGATGACGTTGAAAGTAAAAATTACCCTCGGTTTCGTGGCCCTGCTCGGGCTGCTGCTGGGAGTAGGGAGCTACGCGCTGTATGCGCTGCAACAGCTCGACCGCGCGGCGGCAGCGGCGCTCCAGGCCAACATACGGGCGGCGCAGCCGGCACCGCGCAGGGCCACCCCCGATGCGCCGGGCGCAGCCCGGCAGGTGGCGCCGCAGTTGAACGCGGTGCCAGCCGACAATGAGGCCGTTCCGCAAAGCCTGCGGCAAGCCGAAAGCAGCCTAGCCGCCGCCCGCCGCACCGAGGCCGTGGCGCGCACCGCCCCCCAGGGTCGGCAGTGCCTACTGGCCCTGCTGGCGGCGAGCAGCCTGCTGCTGTTGGCCGGCGCGCTCGCGGTTCCTGGGCTGGCCACGCGGTCGTTGCGCCGGCTGCTGGCCGCTATCCGCAAGGCTGACCAACAGGATTTTACGGGGAGTATTCCGGCCGGCACGGCGGGCGAGCTGGGCCAGGTGGCCCAGGCTTTCAACCACGTGCTGGCGCAGCTGCGCGACTACCGCACCTCCACGGTGGCGCAGTTTCGGGCCGAGCGCGACCGCCTGACGAGCGTGGTCAATGCTCTCGACGAAGGCCTGCTGGTAGTAGATGAGCACCGCCGCATCATCGTGGCCAACCCCGTGATGAGCCACCTGCTGGGGCTGCCGGCCGCCCAGCTCACGGGCCACCTGGCCACCGAAGTGGCGGCCCGCAGCGAACAGGCGGCCAGGCTACTGGCCCACCTGGAGGTGCCCGCCGCCCAGCGCCCGGCCGGGGCGCCCATGCTGGCGTTGCCCCAGCCCGGCGGCGGCGAGGCCTATTACCACCTGCTGGCCAAGGCGGTGATGAGCACCAACGACTTCACCCAGCAAAAGGAGACGGTGGGAGCGGTGCTGACGCTGCGCGACGTGTCGGAATACCGCCGGCTCGACCAGGTGAAGTGGCGCTTTCTCAGCACCGTGTCGCAGGAGCTGCACGGGCCGCTCGCGCTGATGCAGCTGAGCCTGCACCGGCTGGAGGCCAGCCAGGCCGGCCCGCTCACGCCCGAGCAACACAACATCGTGTACACGCTGGCCCGCGAAAACAAACACCTGCTGAAGGTAGTGCACGAGCTGCTCGACGTGTCGCAGCTGGAGCAGGGTACCATTCAGCTCAATTTTCAGGTGGCCCGGCTGCCCGAGCTGGTGCAGTTTGTGGTCGATACTATCCGGCCCCAGCTCCAGCCCAAGCGGCTAGCCCTGGAGGTGGAGGTGCCCGCTGCGCTGCCCGCCGTGCGCGCCGACGTGGAAAAAACCACCTGGGTGCTGCTGAGTTTGCTGGCCAATGCCATTCGCTACGCGCACCTGCAAGACACGCTGCGCATAAGGGCCGGCCTGCTGCCCGATGGCCAGCACGTGCAGGTGGCGGTGCAGGACCAGGGCCCGGGCATCGCGCCCGACCGGCAGGAGCTGATATTTCAGCGCTTTACCCAGGTGCCCGGCCAGGGCGGCTCGGGCCTGGGCCTGAGCATTGCCCGCGAGTTTATGACCAGCCAGGGCGGCCAGTTGGGCGTGGTGAGCGAGCCGGGCCAGGGCAGCACGTTTGTGCTGACGCTGCCCGTGAGCCGGGGCTAGCGGGGGCGCGATAGGAATTGAGCCCGCGCTTGTGCAAGAAATAGCTTTTCGGCATCAGCTTGAAGTATAAATTGCTTCAGGTTGATGCCAAAACTGCTTGCCACCTTATTGCCTGCGCTGCTTGGGAGCGTAGCAACAGCACATGCCCAAAAGGAAGCCAACTTGTATGCGGCGCCCGGAATGACAGTAACGATAACGCGCCGATTGCCAGTGGCCGCAGTGTCAGTGGCTAAGCCTTGGCTAACCCAGCCGCTGCCGCGCTTCTGGAAAAATACTGATTCACTGCAATGGCAGCAAGGCAGCACGCAGCTTCGCCGAGCGATAGCGCAGCGCCTGCATTATCCCAAATTGGCTTTACTAAGTCAGTTAAGCGGTTTTGTGAAGATGCGCATAATTGTTAGCCCTAGCGGTGCGCCGCTGGGAGTGAGCATTGTGGAAAGTGTCTTTGCTTTTGAAATACCTGATAAAAAGGCTGGCGAAGCATTGCAGACTGAGGCGATAAGAGTGGCTCAACTTCTACGTTTTCAGCCAAATGACGGCCTAAACGATACGGTCACCATTCCGTTCTCCTATCACTTTGATACTGGCCAGTAACCGCCCCCGGCGGGTTACTTATTGCCACTTCCGGGTACTATAGGGCGGACTGACTTCTGCGCAGAAGAGCCACTTTTTCAGATACCTTCTACCCCCCGGATAAGCCATGAAAAAAGTGCTTTGCCTGCTCGCCGTGCCCTTTGCGCTGGTCAGCTGCCACCAAACCCAGCAGGCGGTGGAATACACCGAACCCACCGAACAACTGGCCCGCGAGGCCGCCAGCCCCCCGCTCGCTACGGCGGGCGACACCTACGCCAAAATCGAAGAAAATGCCTTCCGCCCGGTGGCCCGCGAGCCGCTGAGCACCTTCAGCCTCGACGTGGACCGGGCCAGCTACGCCAACGTGCGCCGCTTCCTGCGCGACGGCCAGCTGCCCCCGCCCGACGCCGTGCGGGTGGAGGAGCTGCTCAATTATTTCGACTACGAGTTGCCCGCGCCGGCCGCCGCCAGCCCCGACCCGGTGCGCATCAGCACCGAACTCAGCGACTGCCCCTGGGCGCCCGGCCACCAACTGGCGCGCATCGGCATTCAGGCCAAAAAAGTGGATGCCGCTAGCCTACCACCTGCCAACCTGGTATTCCTCATCGATGTGTCGGGTTCGATGCAGGGTACCGACCGCCTGGGGCTGGTGCAGGCCGGCCTGCGGCTGCTGGTGCGCCAGCTACGGCCCCAGGACCACGTGGCGCTGGTGGCCTACGCTGGCGCGGCTGGCCTGGTGCTGCCGCCCACCTCGGGCGCCGAGCAATCGACCATTCTCGACGCCCTCGACCGGCTGGAGGCGGGCGGCTCCACGGCCGGCGGCGAGGGCCTGCGCCTGGCCTACGCCGTGGCCCGCCAACACCTACAGCCCGAAGGCAACAGCCGCGTTATCCTGGCCAGCGATGGCGATTTCAACGTGGGCGAAACCTCCGACGCCGCTATGGAGCAGCTTATCACGGAGGAGCGCGAATCGGGCGTGTTCCTCACAGTGCTGGGCGTGGGGCGCGGCAACCTGCGCGACAACCGCATGGAGCTTCTGGCCGACAAGGGCAACGGCAACTACGCCTACCTCGATAACCTTGACGAGGCCCGCCGCACGCTGGTGGCGCAGTTTGGCGGCACGCTCTTTACGGTGGCCAAGGATGTGAAGCTGCAAGTCGAGTTCAACCCCGCCCGCGTGGCCGACTACCGCCTCATCGGCTATGAAAACCGCCTGCTCGCCAACGAGGACTTCAACAACGACCGCAAAGACGCTGGCGAGCTCGGCGCGGGCCACACCGTTACGGCCCTCTACGAGCTGGTGCCCGCCGGCTCCGCTAGCCCCTTGGTGGATAAGCTGAAGTACCAGTCCGGCGCCGCCAGCCCCGCCGCGCCGCCCGCCGCCAGCGCCGATGCCAATGCCGACGTGCTCACCGTGAAGCTGCGCTACCAGGCGCCGCAGGGTGGCCCTAGCCAGCTACTGGCCCAGCCCTTGGCCGGCGCGGCCCGGCCCATCGCCCAGGCCTCGGCCGACCAACAATTCGCCGCCGCCGTGGCCGAGTTTGGGCTGCTGCTACGCCAGAGCCCGCAGCGTGGCACGGCCACCTACGCCAGCGCCGCCCAGCTGGCCCAGGCCAGCCGCAGCGCGGCCCCGGACCGCGCCGAGCTGGTGCAATTGCTGGGGCTAGCCCAGGAAATAACGGCGGCTAACCCAACCGCCAGCCTCCGCTAGGGTTACGTAGCGCGGACTAGAAGTCCGCGCTACTACTTTCGCCGCCTATGTCGCAGCCTACTCTTCAACGCCGCCTGGGCTTAGTGCAGGCTACGGCGCTCAATATGATTGACATGGTGGGCATCGGGCCCTTCGTGACCTTGCCGCTCGTGATGGGCTTTATGGGCCCCAACTTCCTGCTGGCTTGGCTGGTAGGCGCGGCTCTGGCCGTGGTCGATGGCCTCATCTGGAGCGAGCTGGGCGCCGCCTATCCCGAGGCGGGCGGTTCGTACCGCTTCCTCAAGCTGGCCTACGGCGAGCAGAAATGGGGCCGCTACATGTCGTTTCTCTACGTGTGGCAAACGCTTATTCAGTCGCCGCTGGTGCTGGCCTCAGGCGCCATTGGCTTTGCGCAATACTTCAGCTACCTGGTGCCGCTGCCCGAATGGTGGCAGCCCAAGCTGGTGGCCGGCTCGGTGGTGCTGCTGCTAATAGTGTTGCTTTACCGCCGCATTGAAGACATCGGCAAGCTCGGCGTGGCCCTGTGGGTAGGCGTGCTGGGCCTCATGGGATGGCTGATTTTTGGCGGCCTCACCCACGTCAATCATCCGGTAGCCATTTTCCCGAGCGGCGGCTTTTCGGCTTTGCCGGGTCTGCTGATTTCGGCCGCGATGGGCCAGGCGGCCGTCAAAACCATCTATTCCTACCTCGGCTATTACAACGTGTGCCACCTCGGCGCCGAAATTATCAAGCCCGAGCGCGTCATCCCGCGCAGCATTTTCCTGAGCATACTAGGCATCGCGGCGCTGTATCTGCTGCTGAACTGGAGCGTGGGCACCGTCATTGGCTGGCAGGAGGTGCAGGGCTGGCAGGCCGGGGCTGGCGATAAGTCGCAGTTCATCATCAGCGTGTTTATGGAGCGCCTTTATGGGCCGGCCGCCGCGCAGGCGGCCACCGGGCTGGTGCTGCTGGTGGCGTTTGCGTCGCTCTTCGCGGTGCTGCTGGGCTACTCGCGTATCCCCTACGCGGCCGCGGCCGATGGCGAGTTTCTGCCCGTATTTGGCAAGCTGCACCCCACCAAGCAGTTCCCCTACGTGTCGCTGCTGCTGCTGGGCGGCGTGGGCTTCGTGTTCAGCCTGCTGTTTCGGCTGGGCGAGGTGATTTCGGCCATCCTGGCCATGCGCATTCTGGTGCAGTTCGTGGGCCAGGCGGTGGGCCTGATGCTGCTGCGCCGCCGCCGCGGCACGGCGGCCCTGCCCTTCAAGATGCCGCTCTACCCGCTGCCCGTTATCGTAGCCATTCTCGTGTGGCTGGCCGTGTTCTGGGGCATCGCGCCGGCCGAGGTGAGCTGGGGCGGGCTGCACTTCAAGCTCTATTTCCAGTTTGCGGCGCTGGGTATGATGGCGCTGGGCACCCTGGCGTTTCTGCTCTGGAGCAAGCGGCAGGCGAAGTGGCCGTTTGAGAAATAGCCCCTTCTTAGTAGAAGAGCGATAAAGGCGCGCAACTGGTACAAAGCCAGTTGCGCGCCTTTTTGCTATCCGTTTGCCCCCTGGCTAGCCCAGCCAATACCCCAGCCCGCCGGCCACCAGCGCCCCGGTCAGGGTATTGAGAAAATTAACCGCGTTGTTGCCTAGCCAGCCGCGCCGCTCCACCGTGGCGCCCAGCGCCGAGTCGGCCAGGTTGCCGGCCGTGCCCGCCACCAGTAGCCAGCCAAAGGCCGGGCCCCATCCCGCACCCAGGCAGTAGGCTGCCGCCAGCACCGCCGTGCCCGCTAGCCCCAGCGCGGTGCCTTCGAGGCTGACAACCCCATTGAGGCCGCGCGTGTCGGGCTTCAGGGTCAAGATGTTGTAGTAGCGGCGGCCATACACGTTGCCCAACTCCGAGGCCAGCGTATCGGCCGTGGCGGCGGCAAAGCTGCCGGCCAGCATCAGGCGGGCCAGCGGGGCGGCGGGCGGCCATTGCCAGGCTAGCAGGCCCAGTAGGCCGGCCACGCCGGCGTTGGCCACCACCTGGCCGGCGGTGCGGCGGCCCCGGTTTTCTTCGGCTAGCCCCAGGCGACGCTTGTCGGCCACGCGCCAGCCCGAGGCAGCCGTGCCCAACCCAAAAAACAGGCCCAGCAGGGACAGCCCGCCAAAGCCACTGCCCTGGTATATGAGCAGCCCCAGCGCGCCACCCGTCCACACGGCGCCCGCCGTTAGCTTGCCGGCCCGCCAGCTATACGCCATGCCCAGGCCCAGCAGCGCCACCACCAGCCCGAGGCGAACAAAATCAGTCATGCCCGCGAAGTTCGGCGCCCGCCGGACTTTGGGGCGCCCGACCACGGATAGCCGCCGGAAATTGCGTTACTTGCCGCTCGCTACCGCCTGCCCGCCACACCGGCCCGCCGGACCGGGCTGGCCGTATAAACGCCGGTTAGCCTTGCGCGGCCGAATGCCTAACTATCGTTCCACAAGCCATAATTTGTTGCTTATGCGCCGCTGGCTGACCGGGTTGCTGCTGCCTATGCTGCTGGCGGGCTGCGCGTCGAGCAGTCTGGTACGCCCTGGCTTTCGGCTGCCCCCGGCGAAGGGGCTGGCCTACGTGTCGCCCGTGACCACGATAGCCGTCAGCCGCAACCTGTCGCCGGCCACCGCCGACAAAGCGGCCACGCTCGAATCGGCGCGGCTCCTGAGCTTGGCGCTGCTCCAGCATCGCGCCGAGTTGCAGCTGCGCAACGAAGTCACGATTCCCGACTCGCTGCTGTTGCAGGCGCGCCGCGAAATCTACGCGGCGGTGCTTGGTATTGAGGAGCATTGGCAGCTAACCAGCGGGGCCAATTTGCCCGTGCTCGACTACCTGCTGGCCCAGCAGCGCCAGCGCTACGCCCTGCTTACGGTGGCCAGCGGGCTCACCTACATTCCCAAGCGGCCCCCGCCCAACCTAGCGGGGCAGCCCCGCCTGGGCAGCAGCCCCGGCCGCCCCTACACGGCAGCCGGGCGGCCCAAATCCAATATTTTCCTGCTCATCTACGACCAGCAGCAGCACGTCATCGTGTACTACCGGCACACGCCGCCCCTGGCCACTAACGAGCCCCTCGACGGTCTCACGCTGCAACAGGATTTTGCCAAGCTCCTCAAAAAGGACTTTCGCCTTCCCAAACAGTCAAATTAAAGCAGCTTCTCGTAGCAGAAAAAGCGTAGTCCCGGCCGAAACGTCAGCTTTATCTCGCCCGCAAAGCGGTAGCCCAGCTTCGGAAACAGCCGCTGGGTAGCCAGGTTCTCCGAGTTGGTATCCACGCGCAGCGTGCGTAGGCCCAGCTGGCTGGCCTCGTGCTCGGCCTGGCGCAGCAGGGCGGCGGCCACGCCCCGGCCCTGGGCGGCGGGGGCCACGGCCAGCCGGTGCGTCACGAGGGCCGGCGCGGCGGCGTCCCAGTCGGCGTCGGCATACTCGGGGTCCTGGTCCTGGGTGAGGGCGGCCACGCCTTCAAGCTCGCCCAGGCGCTCGGCCACCCACAACTGCTGCTTTTCAATATCTCTTTGAAAAACCTCTTCGTTCGGATACTCGCTGGTCCACTGCATGTTGCCGCTGGCATTCATCAGCGGCACCACAGCCTGGATTAGCGCCATCACAGCCGGCAAATCGGCCGTCGTGGCGCGGCGAATGGTGAGGTCGTGCGTCATTTTTATAAGATGCTTAAGCGGTTTAAAGATTTCGTTGAAACAAGAAGAACGTCATGCTGAGCTTGCCGAAGCATCTCTACCGCGCCACTAAGGTTAGTAATCCTAGCGGCGCGGTAGAGATGCTTCGGCAAGCTCAGCATGACGTTCTTCTTGCCTCGAGTGATAGAGTACTCAGCTGTTAAAAAGCCTAGCCGCGCCGCAGCACCTCGGCCGCGTCCTTGGCGAAGTACGTCAGAATGGCGTCGGCGCCGGCGCGCTTGATGCTCATGAGCACCTCCATCATGGTTTTTTCGCCATCGACCCAGCCGTTTTGGGCGGCGGCTTTTATCATCGCGTACTCGCCGCTCACGTTGTAGGCCGTCACGGGCAGGTTGGTGTTGTTCTTCACCTCCCGGATGATGTCGAGGTAGCTCAGGGCGGGCTTAATCATCACCATGTCAGCGCCCTCAGCCTCGTCGAGCTGCAACTCGCGCAGGGCTTCGAGGCGGTTAGCGGGGTTCATCTGGTAGCTCTTTTTATCGCCTTTTTTGGGCGCCGAGTCGAGCGCGTCGCGGAAGGGCCCGTAGAAAGCCGAGGCGTACTTGGCGGTATAGCTCATGATGCTGACGTGGCTGAACGCGTTGCGGTCGAGCACATCCCGAATCCAGGCCACGCGGCCATCCATCATATCGCTGGGGCCGATGATGTCGGCGCCGGCGCGGGCCTGGGCCAGGGCCATCTGGCCGAGCACTTCCAGGCTGGCGTCGTTGAGGATTTCGCCGGTTTCCTGGTTCACCACGCCGTCGTGGCCGTCGCTGGAGTAGGGGTCCATTGCCACGTCGGTCATAATAACCACGTCGGGAAACTGGCGCTTGATATCCGCCACCGTCTTCAGGTAGAGCCCGTCCATATTGGTCGATTCGCGGGCCAGCGGGTCTTTCACGTCGTCGCTCAGGCCGGGGAAGGGCGCGAAGGAGTTGATACCCAACTCTACGGCCGCCCCAATTTCATCGATAATGCGGTCGGCCGAATAGCGGTACACGCCGGGCATCGACTTCACTTCGAGCCGTTGGTTCTGGCCTTCAACTACAAAAACGGGGTAGATAAAATCGTGGGCCGTGAGGCGCGTTTCCTGTACCATGTCGCGGATAACCTGCGACTTACGGTTGCGGCGGGGGCGGTGAGTTGGAATCATAGCAAGAAGAACAAGCGGCCGGGTCATTTGTGTACAAAATATGCGGTATGCTTCAGCTTGCCCTAGGCCATTCCAGCCTAGTTGCGGCACCCTAAACCCTACGTCTTTTTCTTCTTGCCGCCGCTCACCAGGCTGTACAGTAAAAACAGTACCACCAGCGCCGCCACCGCCAACCCCAGCCCGCCCCAGAAGCTCACGCCCGGAATGAGGGCCAGTAGCGCCGCCAAACCCGCTACCACCGCCAGCGCCACCCCGATAAAGAACAAGGCCACCCGGCCCAGCCCATTCTCGGCCGCGCCCTCGGTAGCGTGCCGCCGCAGGTGCGGCAGGCGCTGCATAAGCGGCTGGCTAGCCGGCGCGGGCGCTGTCGTTGCGAGGGTAGTCAACGCGCTTGGCGGCAGCGCCTTGAGGGCAGCAGCCAACTGGCGCGGGCGCAGTCGTTGCGCGGCCTTCGGCGCGGGCGTGGCGCTAGGTGCAGCCGCGGTTTCGGCGGGCGTAGCGGCCCCCACAACGGTTATTTCGGGGCTAGCCCCTGCCGCAGGGGCGGCCACGGGCACCGACGTAGCCGGGGCCGGCTGAAACTGGAAGGCCACCTGCTGGCTGTGGCAGCTAGCCAGCAGCAGGGCCGGCACCACGCATAAAATTTTTCGCATGAAGCCTTATACTCAAAAAGCCCGGATAACGTCGGCAATGATGATGCAGGCCTCGCGCAATTCAGCTTCGGTAATCACTAGCGGCGGCGCAAAGCGGATGATGTCGCCGTGCGTAGGCTTGGCCAGCACACCGCGCTCCAGGAGGCTCACGCACACGTCCCAGGCCGTGCGGCCATCTTCGCTAGGGTTGATAACCACAGCGTTGAGCAGGCCACGGCCGCGCACGAGGTCTACGGTGGCGGGGCATTCGCGCTGCACCTGGCGCATCTCCTCGCGAAAAATCTCGCCCAGGCGGAAGGCATTATCGGCCAGCTTTTCATCGCGCAACACGTCGAGCGCAGCCTGCATCACGGCGCAGGCCAGCGGGTTGCCGCCGAAAGTAGAGCCGTGCTGCCCCGGCTGAATGGTGAGCATAATCTCATCGTTGGCCAGCACCGCCGACACCGGCAGCACGCCGCCGCTGAGCGCCTTGCCCAGGATGAGGATGTCGCCGCGCACCCCTTCGTAGTCGGTGGCCAGCAGCTTGCCGGTGCGGCCCAGCCCGGTCTGAATTTCATCGGTGAGCAGCAGCACCTTGTGCTGGCGGCACAGCGAGGCCGCGCCCGCCAGGTAGCCCTCGCTGGGCACCACCACGCCCGCCTCGCCCTGGATGGGCTCGACCAAAAAGCCGCACACGTGCGGGTCGGCCAGCGCCTCGGCCAGGGCCGCCAGGTCATCGTAGGGCACCACCTGGTAGCCCGGCACGAAGGGCCCGAAGCCGCCCGTGCTATCGCCGTCGGTGCTGAAGGAAATAATGCCCGTGGTGCGGCCGTGGAAATTGTGCTCGGCCACCACGATGCGCGCCTGGTTGGGCGCAATGCCCTTTTCCTGGTAGCCCCACTTGCGGGCCAGCTTAATGGCCGTTTCCACGGCCTCGGCGCCCGAGTTCATTAACAAGGCCTTGTCGTAGCCGAACAGCTCGCAGAGCTGCTGCTCGGCCGCCCCCAGCCGGTCGTTGAAAAACGCCCGCGAAGTCAGCGTCAGCTTCTGCGCCTGCTCCGTCAGCGCCCCGATGATGCGCGGGTGACAGTGGCCCTGGTTCACGGCCGAGTAGGCCGAGAGGAAGTCGAAATACTGCTTGCCAGCCACGTCCCAGAGGTGCACGCCCTGGCCCCGGCTCAGCACCACGGGCAGCGGGTGGTAGTTGTGGGCACCGTACTGGTCTTCGAGTTGCATCAACTCTTCGGCGCGCGAGGTGGCGGGGGCGTGGGTGGTAGGCATGGGGTGGGGGCGAGGGGAAAAAGGAAGTCGTTCAAAATTACAAACAAAGCAGCAGCAGGTTCGGGCCCAGGCCGCGCTGCTTCTACCTTTGCCGCCCTACTTTTAGTATGCTATGGAAACCCTGCACCACCCCGACGCGCCCCAGGCGGTAGGCCCCTACGCCCAGGCCATTGTGGCCGGCGGCTTCGTGTTTTGCTCGGGCCAGACGCCGCTCGTGCCCGCCACCATGCGCATCGAGGCCACCACCATTGAGGAGCAGACGCGCCAGGTGCTCGCCAACCTTCGCACCGTGCTCTCCGCCAAGGGCCTGGGGGTGAATGACATCGTGAAGACCACCGTCTTCCTGAAAAACTTCGCCGATTTTCAGCGCATGAACGCCGTGTACGCCGAGGTATTCGGGGCGCACCGGCCGGCCCGCACCACCGTGGAAGTATCGCGCCTGCCGCTGGAGGCGCTGGTCGAAATCGAGTGCATCGCTGCCCTGCCCGATGCCCGCTGACACCCGACTGGCCGCCTTTGCCGCCCTGCCGCTGCAACCCGGCGACGTCTACTACACCCCCGAAGGCTATATGGTCTTCACCGAGCAGTACCACCGCCGCCGGGGCTTCTGCTGCGGCAACGGCTGCCGCCACTGCCCGTGGAAGAAAAATGTGACAAATGGGGCGGATGTGGAAATATGAAAATGAAAAGCCGGGGGTGGCTAGGCATCTCGCACATTGCCACATTTTTACATCTTCACATTTTTTTTGTATATTTGCGGCCCGTTTCGGAATAGCATCATCTAACCCTTCGATATCATGGCCCGAGTTTGTGATTTGACCGGCAAGCGTACCCGCGTAGGCAACAACGTATCGCACGCCAACAACAAAACCA
>Ga0160428_1000094_pt1 | contig 112979 bp, 103 predicted proteins | sample SolpanmetagenomM_FD_108198 | JGI IMG/M metagenome (GOLD analysis project Ga0160428, IMG submission 108198) | Solar panel surface microbial communities from Lawrence Berkeley National Laboratory, California, USA - M | ecosystem: Engineered > Built environment > Solar panel > Unclassified ...
CCGAAATAGCGGCCCAACTTGCCAGTGTGGGCCGCACGCCCACGGCTTTCGTGGCCGGTGTGGGTACGGGCGGCACCGTCATGGGCACCGGTCATTACCTGAAGGAGCATTTTCCTGGCATTAAGATTCATCCCCTGGAGCCGGCCGAGTCTCCTACCCTCACCACGGGCTACAAAGTAGGCTCGCACCGCATTCAGGGCATTTCGGACGAGTTTATTCCAGCCATCGTAAAGCTGGACGAACTAGACGAGGTAGTGCAGGCTTCGGACGGCGACGCCATCCTGGTAGCTCAAAAGCTGGCCCAGCAGCTTGGGTTAGCTGTGGGTATCTCGTCGGGTGCCAATGTGATTGCCGCCATTCGCCTGGCTGCCGAACTGGGTCCCGATGCTACCGTTGTCACGCTGCTTTGCGACAGCAACAAGAAGTACCTCAGTACCGACTTGCTGCGTGAGGAGCCTGTGCGCGCCGGCTACTTAGCCTCCGAAGTGGAGTTCATTGATTACCGCCCTATCAGCCGCCTAGCCGCGCCATGCACGCACGGCAACTAGCTAGTCATCAATTGTAGTTGAGATCAAACTCCGAAGTCTATTCTTGGCTAAAGAATAAGCTTCGGAGTTTTGCTTGGTAATGAGGGGGTAGGGCGCTAGGCAAAACTCATTCTTAGCGCACATAGGGGGGTAGGGGAGGTGCTACAAGTATTTAATCTCTTGCAAGCCAAAGCGCTGCACTTGGCCTGCAATCTCTACAGCCAGGCGGCCGTCGGGCTCCACACCCACTATCTGGCCGCGCACTCGGCGGCTGGCTACCTCATACTCGTGCCACTCCTGGTAGCGATACAGGGCAGCTAAGTAGGCCCGGCGCAGATCGCCCACCTGGCCAGCACGCAGCTGCAGGTAGCGGCGCTCCAAGCATTCGAGCAGGCGCTCGGCCTGGGTCGCTCGCTGAAAATGCCGGCCCGTGAGCGCACTCAGCGACGTGGCCGTGGGCATAGAAAAGTGCTGCTGATTCACGTTTAAGCCAGTGCCCACGATGCTAGACTGAATTTTTGGGCCGCTTAGACTGTTCTCAATCAGCACCCCGCCCAGCTTTTGGGTGCCGAAGTACAAGTCATTGGGCCACTTCACCCGTAGCTGGGCCGAGGGGCCCAAACTCAGTTCGGCCCAGTCGCGCATAGCCAGTGCCACAGCTTGACTTAGCAAAAACTGCTGGCTGGCGTCTAAAAACGTGGGCAGCCAAACGACCGACAGCGTCAGGTTTTCGCCTGGTGCCGCCTGCCATTGGTTGCCACGCTGGCCGCGGCCAGCAAACTGGTCGTCCGTTATGACGGTACAACCTTCGCTGGCCCGGTTTTCGCGCAACAGTTGCTGCGCTTCCGAGTTAGTAGAGGCGCAGGCGGGCAGCCAGATGAGCTGCTGGCCCGTGAATAAGGTATTAGGGCTGATGACCACGCAGGTTAGCAGTCGTATATTAGCTAGTAAACAACGCAAACTTACTCTATGAAGAGCATTCAGGTCCGGCAGGATTCGGACAAATTGGCAGACGTAGCCGTACGTGGCCTCCAAGACCGCAAAGGAATGGACATTGTGGTGATGAACTTGAAAGAGTTGAAAAACGCAGTGGCCGATTATTTTATCATCTGCTCGGCCTCGTCCGACACGCAACTCGACGCTCTCGCCCGCTCGGTAGAGGAAGAAGTTGAAAAAGTGACTGGCCAAGCCCCTTGGCAGAGTGAAGGTCGCACCAATCGCGAGTGGATTCTGTTGGATTATGTGGACGTAGTAGTCCACGTGTTCTTGCGCGACCGCCGGCAGTTTTACGCGCTGGAGGAGCTTTGGGGCGATGCCGAAATTACGCACGTAGAAGATACAGCCGACGTGGTGCAGCGCTAAAGCATTGGCGTGCTGGTTGCGTCTGCTGGTAGCGTGGTCTCCAACATCGCTGGTCTGGCGCGGTTGCTTTTGACTTAGTACAACTCAAGTAATTTTTTTATGTCTGATACGACGCCCACTAAACGCCGCAAGCCGACGCTGCCTACCCCCTCGCCCCGGCCGGGAGTACAGCTGTGGGTGATGGCGGGGCTGCTGGTGCTATTCACCGGCATGTTTTATTTTACGAGCTACAACTCGGCCGTTAAAATCAATCAGCAACGCTTCGAGCAGATGTTGGCCGCTGGCGATGTGCACGACATTACGGTGGTAAACAAGCAGCTAGTAGAAGTGGGCTTGACGCCCGCCGCTCTGCAAAAGCCGGAATACCAGCGTGACCTAGCCACGCACCGTGGCCCTTTTGCAGCCGACCGCAGCGCTGAGTACTTTTTCCCAGTTTTCGACGCTAAGGTATTTCAAGAGCAGCTTGATAAACTACAGGCCAATAAGCCACTAGCTCAGCAAGTGCCTCTTGATATTTCAGAGCGCCAAAGCGTGGTAGATTTCATTAGCGGTTACGGGCTCATCATCGCCAGCATTATTCTGTTTGTGTTCCTCATGCGTCGTATGAGTAGCGCAGGCGGTCCTGGCGGGCAGATTTTCAACATTGGCAAAAGCCGCGCTGCTCTTTTCGAAGGTGGTGATAAAGTGAAGATTACCTTTAAGGACGTAGCTGGCCTCGAAGAAGCCAAAGAAGAAGTACAGGAAATTGTGGAGTTCCTCAAGAACCCCAGCAAATTCACCATTCTTGGTGGCAAGATACCTAAGGGTGCTTTGCTAGTAGGCCCTCCTGGTACCGGCAAAACCTTGCTGGCCAAAGCAGTAGCTGGTGAAGCCGACGTGCCTTTCTTCTCACTTTCAGGTTCTGACTTTGTCGAGATGTTCGTAGGGGTAGGCGCGGCTCGGGTGCGTGACTTGTTTAAGCAAGCCAAGGCTAAGGCACCGTGCATCATTTTCATCGATGAGATTGACGCTGTAGGCCGCTCGCGTAGCAAGGGTGCTATGCCCGGTGGCAACGACGAGCGCGAAAACACGCTGATCTCGCTGCTAGTAGAGATGGATGGCTTCGGTACCGACTCCGGCGTCATCATTCTGGCCGCCACTAACCGTCCTGATACGCTGGACTCAGCATTGCTGCGTCCCGGCCGTTTCGACCGTCAGATTAGCATTGACAAGCCCGATATCAACGGCCGCACCCAGATTTTCCAGGTGCACCTCAAGCCGCTAACGCTTGGCCCCGATGTAGATGCCAAGAAGCTTTCGGCTCAGACGCCAGGTTTCGCCGGCGCCGAGATTGCCAACGTCTGCAACGAGGCCGCACTTATTGCCGCGCGCCGCGACAAGAAGTTTATCACCAACCAGGACTTCACGGACGCTATCGACCGCGTAATTGGCGGCCTTGAGAAGCGGAACAAGATTATCAGCCCTGGTGAGAAGCGCATTGTGGCTTACCATGAAGCGGGCCACGCCATCGCTGGCTGGTTTTTAGAGCACACCGACCCGTTGGTGAAAGTTTCTATCGTGCCACGAGGGGTAGCGGCACTCGGTTATGCGCAGTATCTACCCAAAGAGCAGTTTCTGTACAACACAGAGCAACTGATTGATGAGATGTGTATGGCTTTGGGTGGCCGCGCCGCCGAGGAGTTGGTATTTGGTAAAATCTCGACCGGGGCGCTTAGCGACCTGGAGCGGATTACCAAAATGGCTTACTCCATCGTGACGATGTACGGCATGAACTCTAAGCTCGGCAATGTTTCCTTCTACGATTCGAAAGGGCAGAATGAGTACGGTTTCTCGAAGCCTTATTCGGAAGCTACTTCGCAAATGATTGACGAAGAAGTACGCAGCATCATCGACCAGGCTTACACCCGCACGAAAGAGTTGCTGACTGAGCGCCGCCATGAGCTAGAGGTGATTGCAAAAGAACTTCTTGAAAAAGAAGTGCTTTTGCAAGACGACTTGGAGCGCCTTGTAGGCAAACGCCCTTATGGCGGCCAGACCAACTACCAGGCGCACATGGCTGGCACCGACCGTTCGGAGACCGCTAGTGAGCGCCATGCCGAGCACCCTGAGGTGCCGCTAGATGGTGACCTGCCGACCCTGCACCTACCGGGCATGCCCGAAGCCGAAACTGTTTAGCTCTTCTAACCAAAGCTGCTACTATGTCAATAGAAAGGCCAGCCGCAAGGCTGGCCTTTTTTATGTAGCCTACCTTTGCGGTATGTCTTCCTCGCGCGATAGTATGCTGGCCCGCATTCGCACGGCCCTGGCGGCCGGGCCGGCGCCCCTCCCCCTCACGCCCGACTGGACTGCACCTGTGCACCCGCCACTGCCGCTGAATGACCTAGCCGTAGTATTTGCCGAAAATTTTCGGCGCATTGGGGGCGAGTTTGTCTATTGCGAAAGCTTGGTGCAGTTGGGGCCGGCATTACGCAGCTGGCTGGCTGAGCGCCTGCCCCTCGGCCAGCAATGCTATGTCTGGGAGCCAGCGCTGCAAGCATTGCTAACGCAAGCGGAGGTTCCTTTCCAAGCTACGGAAGCTGATTTTTGGGGGCAAGCGGCCGTGGGTATTACCTCGTGCGAGGCCTTGGTAGCGCGCACGGGTAGCCTACTGGTGGCGCCGGCCACAGCCAGCGGCCGTCGGCTTAGCATCTACCCCGACCAGCACTTGGTACTGGCCCGGCCCAGCCAGGTAGTGGCCGAAATCGGGGATGCGCTGCGGGCTGTGCAGGCGCGTTGCGGAGCCACTTTGCCCTCAATGCTCTCGCTCACGACGGGGCCTAGCCGCACCGCCGACATCGAAAAAACCTTGGTGCTGGGCGCGCACGGTCCGCGTCGCCTCAGCTTGTTCTTACTAGAAGATGATGCCGAAAATGCTGCCTGAGTTGCCGCCGCTGACGCTGGCTGCGGGCCAGCGCGTGTATTTTGCTTCCGACTTTCACTTGGGCGTGCCCGATGCTGCTACCTCGCGTGAGCGCGAGCGCCGCATCGTGCGCTGGCTCGATGAGGTAGCCCAAGATGCGGCGGCCATCTACCTAGTGGGCGACATATTCGACTTTTGGTTTGAATATAAGCACGCTATTCCGCGAGGCTTCAGCCGGTTGCAGGGCAAGTTGGCGGAGCTTACCGATGGTGGCCTGCCCATCACGCTCTTCACCGGCAACCACGATATGTGGATGTTTGGCTACTTCACCCAGGAGATGGGCATTCCGATTTTGCGTGACCCTGTGTCGCAGCGCATAGGTAGCCAGCTGTTTCACATCGGCCACGGCGATGGCCTGGGCCCCGGCGATTTTGCCTATAAGCGCGTAATGAAGCCCTTGTTCAGCTCGCGGTTTACGCAGTGGCTTTTTGCGCGCCTACACCCCAACCTGGGCATCGGCCTGGCCAACCACTGGAGCCGTCACTCGCGCCTACAAAACGGTGACGCCGATGCTAAGTACTTTGGAGAAGAGGAATGGCTGCTCATTTATTGCCGCGAACTCGAAAAGCGCCAGCACCACGATTACTACGTGTTTGGCCATCGCCACCTACCTCTTGATGTGGCGGTAGGCCCTGGCAGCCGCTACGTCAACCTAGGCGAATGGGTCAATTATTGTTCCTACGGTGTGTATGATGGCAACGAGTTGGTACTGCGCGAGTTTAAGGGCTAAAATAGGTCAATCTGCTGCCTTAGTGTCCGGCCGGCGCGCTCCCCTATTATGGCTCGCGGCGCTCGGCGGGCTGCTTTCTCTTAGTAGTGCACAGGCGCAGGGTAGCGTACCTAGTGCAGCCTCGGTGGCGCCGGCCGCGCGGGTAGCCCCGGTAGAAGTAGCCCCTACCCCCCCCGGCTCGGCCAAAAACGCTGGCGCGCCTGCGCCGCCTGCTGGGGCTTGGATTTTGGCTAAAGCCTTGACGCTGCCTAACCCTGGTGTAGCCTCGCTCGACCGGCGTGGCACGCTCTACGTAGCCGACCGCGATAACAACCTGCGCCAGTTGGGCCGCGATGGCCAGCCACTCAACACTTACTCGCCCGCGCAGCCTGGCCACGTGGCCGTCGTCGAGGCCTGGAACCAGAACAGTCTGCTGGTTTTTTACGACGACCGGCAGCAGGTACTGCTGCTCGACCGGTTTTTGGCGCCGTTGAGCGAAATCAGGCTGGCCGACTATATCGACGGTACCATTCGCACCGCTACGTTGGCTCCCGATGGCCTACTGTGGCTGCTCGATGAGAGTGCCCTCACGCTGCGCGAATTTGACCCGCAGGCGCTGCGCGTGGTGCAGAGCACGCCGCTTGACCTCATCATCGGCCATAGTCGGCCTGACTTCCGCTTCCTGCGCCAATACCAGAACAACGTGTACTTGGTAGACCGCACCAGCGGCATTTTTGTATTTGATAACCTGGGTAATTACCGCAAAAAGTTGCCGTTTACGGGCCTGGATTTTATCACCTTCCGTGGCGATGAGCTGGTGTATCTGAGCCAGGGGCAGCTGCACTTTTTTCACCTCTACAACCTGACGGAGCGCACCCGGCCCCTACCCCCCGACCTCGATGCAACGACTGTGCGCCAAGTGCTGCTGGGCGACGACCAAGCGTACTTCGTGACGACTGCTGGGCTGCGCATCTACCAGTTGTGAGAGAGTAGGAAGAAGTCGTTGGTATTGAGGAATTTGTTCATAAGTAAGGTTTAGCTTGTTGTCGCGAAAGAAAGCTGTAATCTGCCTTGCGTAACAGTGTTGCACGCGCACAGAAAGACGCCGGAATGCACAACCAGGTGCCGGGGAGACCGTTAGGATGGGGAAGTTTGATTCCACCTTTTCCTTCCTTTTCCATGAAAGCATTAATGTTTCACGGCCCGCGCAACGTGAGCGTCGATACCGTAGACGACCCCACGCTGAAGGACTCGCGCGATGCAATTATTCGCGTGACGAGCACGGCCATTTGTGGCTCCGACCTGCACATCTACAACGGCTCGCTGCCGACCAAACCCATGGTGCTCGGGCACGAGTTCATGGGCATTGTAGAGGAAGTAGGCAAGGGTGTGGGCAACCTCAAGCGCGGCGACCGCGTGGTGGTGCCCTTCCCGGTGGCTTGCGGCTCCTGCTTTTTTTGCAACCACGAGCTGCCTGGCCACTGCGAAAACTCTAACCCCGACCACTACGGCCCCGAGGGCGGCCTACTGACCGAAAAAGGCGGTGCGCTCTTCGGCTACACCGACCTGTACGGCGGCTACGACGGCGGCCAGGCCGAGTTTGTGCGCGTGCCCTACGCCGATTTTGGCCCGCGCAAAGTGCCTGATTTCTTGAGCGATGAGCAGGTGCTTTTCCTCACAGACATCTTCCCAACTGGCTACTCGGGCATCGACTGGGCTGAGGTGAAGGGCGGCGAGTTTATTGCCATTTTTGGCGCTGGCCCGGTGGGCATCATGGCGGCCAAGAGCGCTTGGCTGCGCGGCGCGGCCCGCGTAGTGATTATCGACACGCAGAAATATCGCTTGGCCAAGGCCAAAGAAACGACCCGCTGCGAAACCATCCTGTGGGAAAGTCACGACCAGGTGGTGGCGCAAATTCGGGATATGAGCCAGGGCCGTGGGGCCGACGTGTGCGTCGATTGCGTAGGCTTTGAGCCCGACCGCGACCTACTCGACCGTGCCAAAGCCGTTATCAACCTCGAAAAAGGCTCGCCCAAAGTTATCGAAACCTGCATGAGCGCCGTACGGCGCGGTGGCGTGGTGTCGGTACTGGGCGTGTACGTTACTACCAACGACAATTTCCCGGTCGGTCAGTTTTTTGATAAAGGCATCAAGCTAGTAGGTGGCCAAGCGCCGGCCCACCGGCACATCGATAAGCTGTTGCAGCACATCATCAAGGGTGAAGTGGTGCTGGATGACATTATCTCGCACCGCCTACCCCTCTCGCAGGCGGCGCACGGCTACGATATTTTCCGTCACAAAAAGGACAACTGCTTGAAAGTAGTCCTGCGCCCCGGTGAATAAAGTATAGTTATTTAGGCCTGAATAGCCCGGCTGCTTATCTCCAAAGGGGTAGGCGGCCGGGCTTTTTTGTTGGCACAAACTGCTTTAGGACGGCGCTAGGCTGACGTAAATGGGCTGATTCGAGCTTCTTCCGGGTTAAGCCCAGCATTCGTGCGTTATTTTGTGGGGCGGTGGACTGCTTGCCGCGCCTGGCTTTGTTTGTGACTTTTCTACTACCCCTGTTTTTGCGGCGCATTGTGCCGGCCCTATTGTTGCTGGGGCTGCTGGCGGCGCCCGCCATGGCCCAGCGCCACCGCCCCGCCAAAAAGCCGACCCGGTCCGCCGCCCGCGCCAAGCGCCCGGCCCGCAAGGCCGCGCGCCCTACCCCCCGCCCACGCGGCAAAAGCAAGGAGCAGTTGGAGCGCGAGCGCCAAGCCAACCTGGCACGCATTGCCGAAGCGGGCCAGGTGCTGACTCAAACCACCCAAAAGAAGCAGGCTTCGCTAGGCCAGCTCAACGTTATTAAAGAGAAGCTGACGGTAAAGCAGGGCCAGATTCAGCACATCTCGACCCAGCTGCAGGGCATCGAAACCAATGTGCACCAGACCGTGAAGCAGGTACTGAGCACCCAGGAGCAGCTGGCCCGCCTCAAAGGAGAATATGCCCGGCTGATTTATACGGCGTCTAAAACGAGCAATGGCTTCAATCAGCTCCTCTTTTTATTTGCTGCCGAGTCGTTCAACCAGTTTGTATTGCGGCTGCGCTACGTGCGTCAGTACACCGAGGAGCGGCAGCAGCAAGCGCTACGTATTGTAGGGGCGCAACGGCAACTTAGCCACGAGCTAAACGGCCTCACGCAGCAGCGCCAGCGCCAGAAAAGCTTGCTCACCAATCAATTGGTAGAAAGCCGTAACCTACAAGGCCTCAAGGTAGAACAGGACGAAGTGGTGCAGCAACTCAGCCAGCAGGAGCAGGGCCTGCGCCAGGAGCTAGCCCAGCGGCAGCAAGCCGTGGCCCGGCTCGATGACCTTATTGCCCAGCGCGTGCGCGAGGAGATAGCCCGCGCCGCCCGCGAGGCCCGCCTAGCCGCGGCGGCGGCCCGCCGTCGCGCCGCCCGCATTGCTCAGGCCGAGGCCGCCGCGCGCCGCCGCCCCCGCCGCGGCGAAAGCTCTGCCGCAGACGAGGCTAGCACCAACCCCGAAAGCGACGCACCCGAAGAAACTACCGCCGACCGCCACGCCAGCCGCGTAGCCCTCACGCCCGAAACTGCTATGCTCTCGTCTAGTTTTGCTGGCAACCGGGGGCGGCTGCCTTGGCCAGTGGCCCACGGTTTCGTGGCCCAGCACTTTGGCCGGCACCCGCACCCGGTACTGCGCCACGTCACGGTCGATAACCGTGGCGTTGATATTCAGACGAATAACGGCGAGTCGGTACGCGCCGTGTTTGCGGGCCGGGTGCTCACGGTGGCCCAGGTACCGGGCATGAACACCATCGTCATGATTCAGCACGGCGAGTACTTCACGGTGTATGCCAAGCTGCGCTCGGTGAACGTGCACGAAGGCGAGCAGGTGAGCGCCCGCGAGGCCATCGGCACGGCCGCCCTCGACTCGGAGGGCACGGCACAGGTGCAGTTTCAGGTGTGGCGCAACTCGGCTAACCTCAATCCGGAGAGCTGGCTGGGGCGGAAATAAAAACGTTGGTCCTTGCAAGCGCAAGGACCAACGTTTTTAAGTGAGTTTGCCTTTTACCTACAGCTCCATAATATCTTCATTCCAGAGGGTAGGCTCGGCTTCGATGAATTCGCGCATCAGCTCCACGCACTCGGGCGAGTTGAGAATTTCGACCTCCACGCCGTGCGACTGCAAAAACTCCAGCGACTCGCCGAAGGTCTGGGCCTCGCCCACCACTACTTTCGGAATTTTGAACTGCACGATGGTGCCGGCGCACATGTAGCAGGGCATGAGCGTGGTATAAAGCACGGTGTCACGGTAGGTGCGCTGGCGGCCGGCGTTGCGTAGGGCATCCATTTCGCCGTGGGCGATGGGGTCGAGGTCTTGCACGCGCTTGTTGTGGCCGCGGCCCACAATGTCTTGGCCGCGCCGTAGTACCGAGCCAATCGGGATGCCGCCCTCGCGGCGGCCCTGCCGTGCCTCGTCGATGGCGGCCTGCATGAAAATATCCATAGTGGTGTTTTAGGTGGTTGTTGAGAACTGATTTTTAATAGGTTGTCATTGCGAGCACAATGACAGAGGTTTGCTATTGCTTACCCCAAACTTACCGCACCAATTCTACCCAGCCCTTGATGGTGGCCGCGCCATCGGGCGGGGTGAGCAGGTAGTAATAGATGCCGGCGGCTACGCCCGCGCCGTCCCAGGTATTTTGGTAGGCTGCGTTTTCATACACTTGCTGGCCCCAGCGCGAGAACACTTGTAGGCGCGGCGGGCAGCCGCCCAGGCGCGGGGCAAACAGGTCGTTCTGGCCATCGCCGTTGGGCGTGAACACGTTGGGTACCAGCATTCCTTGCACCACTACGGGGGGTAGGGCCAGCGATTTGCCGCAGCGGTTTTGGTTGAAGCCCACCGCCACGCGCGGCCGGTAGGTGCCGGCCCGCACGTAGGTGTGCGTCACGTCGAAGCCCGTGGCCACGGCCGTGCTGTCGTCGCCGAAGTGCCAAGTCAGGACCGCGTCGGGGGGTAGGGTGGCCGCATCCTGCTGGAAGTGCACCGCCAGCGGCGCCACCGAGCTGGGTACGCACGCGCCCGGCACCAAGGCCGGCGCTAGCACTGCAGGGGCCAGCAGCGTGATGCGCCGCGTGCCTACCACCGGGCAGGCCGTGCCCGCATTCACGGTGTAGCTAAGCACAAAGGTGCCCGGCGCGGTCGGGGGCGTAAATACATTGCCCGCCGACACGCCCGGTCCTGCCCACACGCCGCCGGCCGGTGTGCCCCGCAGCCGAAATGATTGCGTGCTACCGGGGCACAGTACCGTATCGGGGGCCACGGCCACGGTGGGTACGCCTATTACCTGAATGGTGGTACTGGCCTGGCTGCCTTGGTTGCCGCAAGCCGCCACCGCCGCAATGGTGTAGGTAAGCCGCTGCGGGCCCACCAGCGCTGCACTCGGCGTGAAGACAAAGCCCGCCGCCACCGAGCCCGATACGACGGGCCCACTCCAGGTGCCGCCGGCCGGTGTGCCGTTAGTAAGCGGCACTGGGCCATTATTGGCGCACACGGCGGGTAGGGCGGCTGCCACAGCTGTGGCAGCACTGCTCACTGTTACCGTCAGCCTGGCCTCTGCGGTGCAGGCCGTGGTGGCGCCCGGCACGGTGTAGGTGAGCTGCTGGGGGCCGGCCAGGGCCCGACTCGGCGTAAAGATGTAGCCCGTCGCTACCGAGCCCGATACGCCCGGTCCGCTCCAGATGCCGCCGGCGGGCGTGCCGCTCAGCGGTAGGGGTGGCGAGTTGTCGCACACGGCTTGGCTGGGGCCCACGGCCGCCACGGTGGGCTCAAAATTCAGCTTGAAGGCGGCGTTGTTACAGGGCGTGTTGTAGCCGGGCAGCGCTACGCCCCCGTTCACAGGCGAATACGAATAGGCACCCGGCGGCACCGGAAAGCCATTGCGGTTAAAGCATGAGCACACGGCCGCATACACGATGCCGCGCGGGTCGAAGCGCGAGGTGCCGCCGTCCACGTGGTCGCCCTCCGAGTAGGGGGTAGGGTCGCCGTAGTAGGTGGCGTAGCTCAGGGCGGTGAGGCCGGGCGCAAACTGGGCCAGGTAAAAATCGGAGCCAGCGCCCGGCGTATCGGGTGCGGTGCGCACGGCGTTGGGGGTAGTGGGTAGCCCGTGGGTATAGCCATTGTTAGAAACGTAGCCGCTGTAGCTGTAGAGCTGCTGGTTCACGTCGCCGCCCCAGCCGCAGGCATACACCCGGTCGCACTGGTCCACCAAGAAAGCCGTGGGCGAAATGTCAATCGTGCTGCGCCCGCTGCCAAATACCGTGCTCAGCAGCGTCTTATCCAGGTCGGGGCTCAGCTTGTGAATAAACTGCCGGCTGCCCGCATTGCGGTAAACGCCCGCCGATACCGGCCAGCTGCCCAGCGTTTGACCCAGAATGTACACCCCGCCATCGCCGCCAATCTGCGCAAAAAATGCCTGGTCGTAGGCGCTGGTACCCAAGTAGGTGGCCCGCTGCACGGCGCTACCCGTGGCCCCAATGCGGGCCACAAAGCCATCGACGCTGCCCTGCGCCTGCGCTTGGTAGCCGCCCGCCGTACCCGGAAAATTAGTGCTGAGCGTGCCGCCCGCCACGTAGGCGTTGCCGCTGGCGTCGAGTTGCACCGAGTAGGCCGCATCGGCGGCGCTGCCGCCTAGGTAGCCGCTCCAGGCCAGGCTGTTCAGCGTGGGTGTAAGCTTGACCACCACCGCATCGCAGGCGCCGCCCCGAAAGCCGGTGCCGAAGCTGCCGCTGGTCACCGGAAAGTTGGTAGAGCTCGTCACCGACGCCACGTACACGTTGCCCGCCGCGTCAGTCAGGATGTCGCCGCGCAACGCATCGCCGTAGTTTTGGGGTAGCTGCCGGGTAGCCGAAACTGGGTTGTAAGCCGCGATGCCGTCGTTGCCACTGCCGCCCAGGTAGGTCGAGGCTAGCAGCGCGCTGCCGTCGGCACTCAGGCGCGAAACCACCAAATCGGTGCCATTACTGACCCGGTAGATGGGGGTGGGGGCGTAGCCAAAGGGGTCAACCGACTGCCCGCCCGCGAAGCTGCGCTGCACGGCGCCGTTGGTGGTCGGGTAGTTGGTCGAAGACGTGCTGCCGAGCACCAGCAGCTCATTCTGGGCATTCACCACCAGGCTGCTCGGAAAGTCGGCGCGGTTGCCGCCCAGGTAGGTGGCCCACACCCGCGAAGCTGCCCCATTCACCGCCGGGTTATACTTGATGAGCGCAATGTCGATGACTGCCCCAAAGGTAGTCTGGAACGCGCCCGGTGTAGTGGGGTAGCTCGGAATGGCCACCATATCATCGAGCACAATGCCGCCCGAGTACAGGTTGCCCGCCGCGTCATACGTTGCCGTGAAGCCCCAATTGCTGCCCTTAGCTCCCGAGTAAGTTGAGAATATGACCGTGGGGTCAATCACCAGCGGCCGGCTATGGTCATACGCCCCCAGCTCGAATGATACCCGCGCTTCGGCCGTAGCCAGGCGGTAGCGGCACGCTACGGGCTGGCGCGCGCCGGTGGCCGGGTCGAGCTGGTAGGCGTGTGGGGCCAGCTCGGTCAGCTCGCCCACCGAGGTGCCCACGTGCAGCTGCCCATCGGCGCTGAGCGTGAGGCTGGTGGCGCCCTCGTAGCGCAGCTGCACCTGGCTGGCGGCGGCCCCAGCGGCCACCTCGAAGTCGTATTCCAGGTGCTGAGTTGCGTTTTCGTAGAAGCGGGCGGCCACGCCCGGCCACGGTGCCTGGTAGCGCACCTGCCGGTAGCTGGGCACGGCCTGGGCCCACTGGGCGGGGTCGGCGCCGTGCAGGTAGTTGCGCACCTCGGCCGTGGCCTGGCTGGGTAGCAGCGGAGTAGCCGCGTCGGCCCCTTCGAAGCGCACCCGCAGCTGGTGGCCCTGCACTGGCGCAACGGCCTCGGCAGGGGTAGGCGCCACGGCACTCGCGCGGGCGCTAGCCTTAGCCGCTGACTTGGCCGAGCCGTGCCCTTTTTCGCCCGAATGCGGGTGCTCGATGGGCTGCAGCAAAATGTAGCGCAGGCCGCCCGGCTCGAGGCACAGGTGGCCGCCTGGCACGGCCGCCGCGTAGCGCACAACGCTGGGCCACTGGCCTTTGTTGGCCACAAACTCCAGGCTGGGGGGCGTTTCGGGCAGGGTTACCGCGGCGGCGGGCCGACCCGCGGGCAGGTGCTGGCTGTGGGCCACGGCACTCAACCCCACTAAACAGAGACTAGCGTAAAACTTTTTCCACATAAAATAGGGGGTAGGCAACCTCGTAGTAAAGCTAAGCCTCGGTGCGCCATGCCACAACTGCCCGTTGGTGCCAGCGGCGGCGGGCGTATTTTTGCCAGCCCGGGGGCCAGTTGGCGCGCCGCCGGCCTTTTGTGCGTCGCTTGCTGTCCTACCGTTTTACCCTGCTGGTGCTGCTAGGCTTGCTGCTGAGCGTGGCGGCCGAGCGGGTGCAGGCCAGCCAGTTTTCGCTAGCGCCGCTGCTGGCCCTCACTGTGCCGGGGTGGTTGGCCCTCACAGCGGGGGTAGGGCTAGGCTGGGCGCTGCGGGCTCGCCGTGTGGCGCTGCTGCCGCTGGCGGCGCTGGTGCTGGCCTGGCCGCAGGTGCAGCGCGGCCTGCCGCTGCACGTTGCGCAACTGTCAAGCAACAAAGAGCTATTAGCAAGCGATAACCAGCCGCTAAGCACCACGCGCCACGCACCCAAAACCCTGCGCTTATTGTCGGCCAATGTGCGCATTTTTAACGTGTATGCGCAGCTGCGCAAGCCTGACCCCGCAGCCCCAGCTAAGTTTATGAAGTGGCTGGCGGCCAGCCCCGCCGATGTGCTGTGCCTGCAAGAATTTTACAACGAGCCGGCCGGTACGAAGTCGGCCGACGGCGACTTGTTTCGGGTAGGGGAGAAACTGGGCGTGGACATTGGCCGGCAGGTGTTTATTTCCAAGAGCTTGACCAACAGCATAGGAGCAGAGTTTGGCTTGGCTATTTTTTCGCGGCTACCCATTGTGGGGCGGGGCGAAATCGCCTTCGGCCGCCTCAGCCAGAACCACGCCATGTGGGTCGATGTGGCCGGCCCCGGCGCCCACGATACCGTGCGCATCTTCAACGCCCACCTCCAGAGCATGAGCCTCGACGAGCGCGACATCGTGACGGCTGGCTCTAGCCAGGCGGGCTTCAAGCGCAAGGGCCGGGGCTTGCTCGGGCGCTTTGTGCGCGGCGCGGCGGCCCGCGCCTGGCAGGCCGACACGCTGCTGGCTCACATGGGCCGCTCGCCCTACCCCGTGCTGCTGGCCGGCGACCTCAACGACGTGCCTTATTCCTACGCCTACAATGCGCTGGCCGGCCCGCTCCAGAATGCCTGGGCCACTGTGGGTTTTGGGCCGGGCAATACGTACCACGGCCGCCTGCCGCCACTGCTGCGCATCGACCAGCAGTTTGCCGGCCCGCAGTGGCAGGTGCTGGCCTGCCGCATTCACACCGAGATTCCATACGCCGACCACTTTCCGGTCGAGGGCTTGTATCGGCTGCCGTAGCGCGGGCGTTGTAGTCCAAGCCAGCGCGAGGCGGGTGCAGATGACAAAGTCGGCGCTACTTGCTAAACTTTGCCAGACCTTTGCCGTTGGCTACTGCCCGCTTATCAACCGTCAGCCAAGCTGATGCCTGATGACCGATGACTGATACTTGATAAAATGCTGACGCTTTACAATACACTGTCCCGTAAAAAGGAATCCTTCGCGCCCCTGCACCCGCCGCTGGTGGGCCTCTACCTGTGCGGCCCCACCGTGTACAACGATGCCCACCTGGGCAACGCGCGCGGCCCCATCGTGTTCGACGTACTTACACGCTACCTGCGCCACCAGGGACTGCAGGTGCGCTACGTGCGCAACATCACCGACGTAGGCCACCTGCAAGGCGACTCGGACGACGGTGAGGACAAGATGGCCAAAACCGCCCGCGCTCAAAAGCTGGAGCCCATGCAAGTGGCCCAGCACTATACCGTGCGCTACCGCCAGGCCATGGCCGCCCTCGGCTGCTTGCCTCCCGATATCGAGCCCCAGGCCAGCGGCCACATCACGGAGCAAATCGGGCTGATTGAGGAGATAATGAGCCGCGGCTTGGCCTACGAGGCCAATGGCTCGGTGTATTTCGACGTGCCTAAGTACAATGCCGAGGGCCTCAACTACGGCCGCCTCTCGGGCCGTGTGGTGGAGGAGCTGCTGGCCGGCACCCGCGCCGAGCTGGCGGGCCAAGACGAAAAGCGCTCGCCCATCGACTTCGCGCTCTGGAAAAAAGCCTCGCCCGAGCACCTCATGCGCTGGCCCTCGCCCTGGAGCGACGGCTTTCCGGGCTGGCACCTCGAGTGCTCGGCTATGAGCCGCAAGTACCTCGGCGCCGAGTTCGACATTCACGGCGGCGGCCTGGACCTCATGTTTCCGCACCACGAGTGCGAAATCGCGCAGAACGAGGCCAGCAACACGCCCAGCGCGGGCGCCCGCTTCTGGCTGCACAACAACATGCTGACCGTGAACGGCCAGAAGATGAGCAAGTCGCTGGGTAATTTTATCACCCTCAACGAGTTTTTTCAGGGGGGTAGCGCGGCGCTGTCGCAGGCTTACTCGCCCATGACGCTGCGCTTCTTCTTCCTGCAAGCCCAGTACCGCTCGCCCATCGACCTCTCGGACGATGCCCTGCAAGCCGCCCGCAAAGGCTACCGCAAGCTCATGAACGGCCTGCGTCTGCTCGATAAGCTGCTGGCGATGAGCGTCGAAACGGAGCGCGCCGAAGTCCCTATCCCCTCGGAGCTGGCCAAGCCCGGCCCGCCTTCGCCCGAGCAGCAACTGCGTAACCTGGCGGCCAAGCCGTTCGAGTTTCTGAACGACGACCTAAACACGCCGCGCGCCCTGGCTGCGCTGTTCGACTTGCTCAAGCGCTTCAACACGCTGGCTACTACCCCCGCTGGGCTGGCCGAAATCGGGGCCGAAGTGGTGGCCGAAGCCGCCGCTGCCTACCGCGCCGTGGTGGTCGATATCCTGGGCCTGCGCGACGAGCCCCGCGCCAGCGCCGAGGAACTGCTGACCCTGGCTCTGGAGTTCTATCAGGAAGCCAAATCGGAGAAAGCCTACGACAAGGTGGACCAGATTCGTAGTGCCCTCAAAACCCAGGGCATCGTCATCAAGGACACTAAGACCGGCATCGAGTGGTCCTATAGCGAAGAGTAGCGTCTTGCTGAGGAACGAGGCATCTTATCACGGCCGCGTTTCGCAGCTCTATCAAAACCCGGCGGCGTAGGCGTGACAAGGTCCTCCGCATGCTTAGGCTGACAACTGAATTCTATGCGTTTCCAACACATTCGCTTTTCCTTGGTGGCCGTGGCCGGCCTGGCGCTGCTCACCGCCTGCCCCTCCGAAAAACCCGCCGAGGTGACTACCCCGCCCGCGGCTACCCAGGCACGCCCGGCCCCGGCGTTCAATGCCGATTCGGCCTACGCCTTCACGGCCAAGCAGGTGGCATTTGGGCCACGCGTGCCCAACACTAAGGCACACGTGGCCTGCGGCAATTACTTGGTGGCCAAGCTCAAACAGTTCGGTATGAGCGTGCGCGAGCAGCCATTTCAGGCTATGACCTTTGATGGCACCCAGATTAGCGGCCGCAACATCATTGCCCAATACCAGCCCACGGCAGCGCGGCGCGTAGCCATTTTTGCGCACTGGGACACTCGGCCTTTCGCCGACGCTGATAAGCAGCACAAAAACGCACCGATGGATGGCGCCAGCGACGGCGCCAGTGCCGCCGCCACTGCCCTCGAAATTGCCCGTGTGCTGCACCTGCAGCCCGAAAATCTGGCCCCGAACGTGGGGGTAGACGTGATTCTGTTCGACGCTGAGGACTGGGGTTACGAAGCCGATACGCAGGCCGACATCAAAAACCAGCTGCCTGCCGGCAGCGATTCGTGGTGCCTGGGCTCGCAGTACTGGGCCAAAAACCTGGTGCCCGCCGGCTATAAGGCCGAGTACGGCGTCTTGCTCGACATGGTAGGGGCGAAGGATGGTCACTTCACCCGCGAAGGCACTTCGCTGCAAAACGCTCGCTCGGTGGTAGACAAAATCTGGAACACGGCCACCAAACTGGGCTACTCCGATTATTTCCTGTACAAAGACACTTCAGGTATTCTCGATGACCATGTGTATACCAATCAGGCGGGCATCCCGACTGTTGATATCTACGACCATCCGGCTTTCGGCGAAGAATTCTTCCCGCCCTACCACCACGCCACCACTGATAACATGAGCATCATCGATCGCAAAACGATGAAGGTCGTGGGCCAAACGTTGTTGCAAGTGATTTACCAAGAGTAGGTTTCACCGCCGGTTTCAACAAGATAAGGGGGGTAGGGACTAAGACCATCTGCATTAGTAGATGGTCTTAGTCCCTACCCCCCTTGTCGTAGTAAAGCTTATTTTTTGGCAGCAGCCGTTACTTGTTCAGCCTGCTTAGCATAGCGCTGAATGTGGGTAACTAATGCTTCTAGTACATCGGTAAGGCGCAAGCGCAGCCAGGGGTGCAGCGGGTTAGGCACGCGCACGGCACCGGCATCTACCTGGCGAGCCAGCAGCAACAGGCGCAGCAGCTCATCGAGCTGGCGGTTGAAGGCCTCCACTACGGTGCCCGTTAGGCGCACGCCGGTGGGCGAAAACTGCTTGGGCCGGCGTAGTAAGTTATCACCCAAGCCATTGTTGCGCTGGGCCGTTTCGGTAAAGTAGCGTCCTAGCCAACCGCTGCGCACTAGATTGCCAGCAGTAGAGCCGCTGGCCTGCGCTAGGCGCAAGCGTTCCTTGAGGCTGGGCAGGTAATACCCGCCCACGATATTAAGGTGCTCAAGGCACTGGGCCGCGCTCCACTTGTCGTAAGCGGGGCGGCGATTGAGCTGCTCGGAGGTGAGGGGTCGCAGCCGCTGGTGAGATAGCACCCGCAGGGACAGCACCTGGTTGGTGAGCCGGTCAAAAAACTCGGTGGTATCACGTGCGGAAGCACTCATAGGATAGAAAACAGCGGAAAGAGTAGGATGTTCAGGCTGTAATATTACGGGATAGGTTGGAAATTAACTCAATTTCTGGGCGGTCTTCTTCTTGTATTTATGCAAAATCATGTTTCTGCCCTACCTCGTTTTTTAAGTGTCCCAAAATTGGACCTAAACGCAGTTGTTAGCATGGTCACATCGGCCACACTTCGCTACAAATAAGGAAACAAACAACCGGGTAACATTCGGTCTGTCAGCATCGGTGCCGAGTAGTGATACTGGCTCCACGAAGAATTCCCTCTGCTTACCCTCTTTCACTGAGCGCAGGCTTAGCTATGTAGGGTTTTGAGGCTGGCAGGCAGAAACAACGCAGGCCTAATGCTGACTAACTACCTATTAGTAGCACGAGCTTCGTTTATAAAAGACGCAGCCAATGCAGTAGTCAGTTTGAAACCAACTCAGATGCCTACTCTCTCTTTGGGCCATCATTCCAGGCAACAAACCCGCAGTGATTAAACAACCTCAACAGCAAATATTTCAATTTCGGCTTACTCGATTTAGCAAATAAAACACTAGGGGCACAGTAGGGAACTGGATGCAGCAAGCAGTAGAATAGGCACCAGAAGAACGCTCGATTAAACGTAAAGCAGCCGAGCGTTCTTCTGGTGCCTAGTTTACCTATTGTTGCTCGTCGCGGCCGGCGTTGCGGCGCGGCGCGGTATTGTTGGCATCCTGAGGCTGGTCGCCGTCGGCGGGCCGAAAGTCGTCGCGCTTATCCTGGCCGTAGTTCTGAGCCTTGTCTTGGTTGGTAAAATTGTCGTGCGCGGGGCCACGCGCACCGGGGTTTTGGTCGTCATACGAGCCACCTTTGGAGCCGTAGCCCTGGCTCGAATCCCCTTCCTTAGAGCCACCAGCGCCGAACCCGTTGCGCGAGTCACCGGTGTCGGGGTTACCGGGCTGGGCTGCCTCACTGCGCTCGTGGCCATAACCATAGCCCGGGGTTTGCGGCGCATTGGGTGCATCGACAGGGGCGGGAGCGCCTTGGCCAGCAGGCGCATTGCCGCCGGGCTGCTGGTCGTGGCTGCGGCCGCCCTGGCTGCCTTGGTTGTCGTAGCCACCGCGCGAGGAGCGTTGGTCTTCCAAATCGCCGTGGCCATTAGGGCCCATGGGCAGGTGGTTGTCGGCAGCGCCGGCGGGCAGCCCTACCCCCGACGTGTGGCCATAATCTGCCGCGTACGCGTCGCCAACGGTAGGCGAGCCATTATCATTCTGAAAAGCCGCCGCCTCGCCCGATTTACTGGGCAAGTTGCGCGTATCATGCGCATTGCCGCGGCCATCAGTAGGCTGCTGCCGGTCAGTGATATTATCGCCAAAATTCATGCTAGGCGGCGTGGGGGTGTCGCGCACTGCATTACCCTGTTGGCTGGGGCGCTGGTCGCGGCCATCATAGGCACGATAGGCATTGTGCTGCAGGCCGCGCTCTGAGGCGCCTTCGCCGTAGTATTTTTCTTCTGTAGCCTCGGCGGCGGGGTGCTCAGCGGCCGTGTTAACCTCACGAAACTGGTTGCCAAAGCCGCCGTGCGTGCCGCCCAGCGTGCCCTGCTCCCCAAACTCGCCTCGGTTGGCATCGGCACGCTGGTTGCTGCCCCGGTCGTGGTCCCGAAAGCTGCCCTGCACGTCGTTGCCAAAGTTGCCGCCATACACATTGGGCTGCTTCGAGTCGGTGGGTGGGGCCGGGGCGGCCTCTACGTCGGCGGGCTTAGCCTCGCGGTTTTCCTGCTCGCCGCCGGGCTCCACGGCTCCTTTGCCCGCATCCATCTCGCTGTCGAATAATTCTTTGCTCGACGGCGGGGGGGTAGGGGTAGGCTCGCCCGACTGCATGGCGGGCGTGGCGGCTTGCAAAGGGCTGTTGACGTTGGTGTTGCGGGCGTCGGCGCCCATCTTGGTGAGTTCGTCGGCTGGCTGGTTGGGGCGGTTGCCGGCAATATCGTTGGGCTGGTCGTTGAGGCTGGGCATGGGAGGCGGATGAAGAAGGTGAAGGGTGGGAAAAGGCGGGCGAATACCGCTCATCTATACGCCCCAGCGCGCCCGGCGTTTAGCTAGCTTGGCTTGGCGCAAAAAAATGCCCCTGCTGCACCTTGGCCGCGCCGGGGCTAGGCTTACATTTGGCGACTTCATCTGCTCGCCTATTAAGTCAAGTTTACCCACGCATTATGCAACGCCGCCAATTTCTTCAGCACGGCACGCAGGCCGCCCTGGCCTCGGCCCTGCTGCCGCTCGCCGCCGCCGCCACTACCGCCCCGGCGGGCCCTACCCCCCCGCTCACGGCCAATTCTGCGCTAGTGCCTGGTGCCGATTCTTTTGCGCTCAGCGAAGTAAGCATCAGTGATTTACAAAAGCAGCTGGCCGCCGGCAAAGCCACCAGCCGCAGCCTATGCCAGCAGTACCTAGCCCGCATTGCGGCTATCGACAAAGCCGGCCCTGGCCTGAACGCGGTGATTGAGCTGAACCCCGACGCCCTCAGCATCGCCGATGGCCTCGATAAGGAGCGCAAGGCCGGCAAGCTGCGCGGCCCCATGCACGGCATTCCGGTGCTCATCAAAGACAATATCGACACCGGCGACAAGATGCAGACCACCGCCGGCGCACTGGCCATGGCCGGCCACCACGCCGCCCAAGATTCGCACGTGGCCAAGCAGCTGCGGGCCGCCGGGGCCATCATTCTAGGTAAAACCAACCTGAGTGAATGGGCCAATTTCCGCTCGACGCACTCGGCCAGCGGCTGGAGCAGCCGCGGTGGCCAAACCCACAACCCCCACGTGCTCGACCGCACGCCCAGCGGCAGCAGCGCCGGCTCGGGCTCGGCGGCCTAGGCCAGCCTGTGTGCCGCGGCGGTAGGCACCGAAACCAACGGCTCCATCGTGTCGCCTTCGTCGGTCAATGGCCTCGTTGGCCTCAAGCCCACCGTGGGGTTGGTAAGCCGCACGGGCATCATTCCCATCTCGGCCACCCAAGACACGGCCGGCCCCATGGCCCGCTGCGTGCGCGACGCAGCCCTGCTGCTCGGCGCCCTGGCTGGCCCCGACCCAGCCGACGCCGTAACCTTAGCACCGACCAACCCGGCTAAGGCTGCCGACTACACCCGGTTATTGCGCCCCGATGCGCTCAAGGGCCAGAAACTGGGCGTCGAGAAAAGCCACCTCGCTAGCCAAACCGCCGGTGGCGAGCTGCTGCGCAAAGCTGTGGCCGACCTCAAAGCCCAGGGCGCCACGGTGGTAGAAGTGGATGTGCGCACGGCCACCCAGCCCATCGGCGAGGCCGAGTTCGACGTGCTGCTCTACGAGTTTAAGGATGGTGTGAACAAGTACCTGGCCGGCACCAAGGCCCCCGTGAAAACGCTGGCCGACGTTATCGCTTTCAACAAAGCCAATGCGGCCAAAGCCATGCCGTTCTTCCAGCAGGAAATCCTGGAGCAAGCCGAAAAAACCGACGGCCTAGGCAGCGATAAGTACAAGGCTTCGCTGCGCAAAGTGGTCGACATCTCGCGCGCCGCGCTCGACGCCGCGCTCAAAACCGACGGCGGTCTGGCGGGCATCGTGGCCATTACCACCGGCCCCGCCGCCTGCATCGACCTCGTGAATGGCGAATACAACACCGGCCCCGGCTACGCCAGTGCGGCCGCCATGGCCGGCTACCCGCACCTCACGCTGCCCATGGGCTACGTGCACGGCCTGCCCATCGGCTTGTCCTTCGTGGGCGCTCCGTACAAAGAAGCCGAATTACTGGCCCTCGGCTACGCCTACGAGCAGGCCACCAAGCACCGCAAGGCACCGCAGTTAAAAGCAGTGATAGGGTAGTAGTATAAAACAGAATAAAACAGAACGTCATGCTGAGCTTGTCGAAGCATCTCGCTCGCATCGTTGGACGACCTCTAACGATGCGAGCGAGATGCTTCGACAAGCTCAGCATGACGTTCTGTTACTTTTTAACCGCAGCTAATTAGAATATTTTCCCAGGGTTCAGAATGCCCTTAGGGTCAAATACTTGCTTGATGCCGCGCATGATGTTGAGGTTGGCTTCGGCCAGGGCAATGTGCATGTAGGGCTTCTGCACCAGCCCAATGCCGTGCTCGCCCGAAATGGTGCCGCCGAGCTTCACGCAGAGCGCAAAAATCTCCGAAATCGGCTCGCGCAGGCCCACGTTCCACTGCTCGTCGCTGAGCTCGCCCCGGATGATGTTGACGTGCAGGTTGCCGTCGCCGGCGTGGCCGTAGCACACGCTCTTAAAGCCGTAGCGCGCCCCAATTTCTTTCACGCCCTTTAGGAGGGTAGGGAGTTCGGCGCGCGGCACCACGGTGTCTTCTTCCTTATACACGGAGTTGTAGCGCACCGAATTGCCGATGTTGCGCCGGATTTTCCACAGGTCGTCTTTCTGCCCGGCCGTGTCGGCGAGCAAGATTTCGCCCACGTCGTATTTCTCCAGCACCTCGTACACCTGCTCGGCTTCTTTATACAGTTCGTCGAGGTCCTGGCCATCGAGCTCGATGAGCAGGTGGGCCGTGATGTCCTCGGGCAGTGTAAGCGGAATCTTAAGGTAATCGGACGACCAAGCAATGGCTTCGCGCTCCATAAACTCCATGCCCGACGGGATGATGCCCGCCCGGAACACCGCCGACACCGCCTCGGCCGCCTGCGCCTCTTGGCGGAAAGGCACCAGCATTAGGATGTTGTGCTGGGGGTAGGGCAGGAGCCGAAACACCGACTTGGTAATAATGCCCAGCGTGCCCTCCGAGCCCACCATGAGCTGCGTGAGGTTGTAACCCGTGGCATACTTGAGGGTGTTGGCGCCGGTCCAGATAATCTCGCCGGTCGGCAGCACTACTTGCAGGTTCAGCACGTAGTCGCGGGTGGTGCCGTACTTCACGGCCTTGGGGCCGCCGCTGCTCTGGCTCAAGTTGCCACCCAAAAAGCACGAGCCTTTGCTGGCCGGGTCGGGGGGGTAGAACAGGCCCACTTCCTTCACTGCGTTCTGGAATGCCTCGGTCACCACGCCCGGCTCCACGGTAGCCTGTAGGTTGCGCTCATCGATTTTGAGTATCTTATTGAAGCGCTCCATGCTCAGCACCACGCCATTGTGGATGGGTAGGGCGCCGCCGCTGAGGCCGGTGCCGGCGCCGCGGGCCGTCACCGGCACCTGGTGCTCATGGCACAGCTTCATGATGGCGCTGACCTCCTCGGGGGTACCGGGCCGCAGTACCACATCGGGCGCAAAATGGAAATCCTCGGTGTGGTCGCGGCCGTAGGCTTCGTACTGTTGGGCCTCGGCGGTGGCGGCCGTGAGCACATGCGCCGGGCTCAGCAGCGCTTCAAAAGCGGATACTAGGGCGGGGGTAAGGGCGTTAAAAGGCATGAGTGAAAAAATGCGGCTGAAAGTCGCCGGGCTATATTTGCCAGTAATGCAGTGTGAAAAAACGAAGGTACGGCCGCTGGCCAAAGTGCTACCAATAGAGCGCTGGCTAGCGGCTAGCAGAGCGGGGCGAGGGTATTATAGCCTGGTAATCGTATTGTTACTGCTGGGTAGCAGCTGCCAGCGCAAGCTCAACCAGCACAATGGCCGCTATTACTCGGCCCGCGACATGGCCCGCCTCAAGCATGGCGAGCGGGTGGCTCGGCCCAGTGGTGGCCGTAGCTCCACGATTAAGACTAAGAGTCGGGCTACTACCCCCACTGGAAGTGCCACCACTACCAAAATTGTGGTAAAGCGCCCCACGCGCACCGGCAATGCCACCGGTACGCTGGCCAGCGTTATCGAAAATGCCCGCGCCTACCAGGGTACGCCTTACCTTTTTGGTGGCACCACGCGCCTGGGCATGGACTGCTCGGCGCTGCTCCAGCTCTCGTTTGCTGATGCGGGCGTCACTATTCCGCGCTCATCAAACGAGCAGGCCGCCTGGGGCGACCCCGTGAAGCCAACCGATTTAAAGCCTGGCGACTTTCTTTTTTTTGGGGCTTCACCCGGCTCGCAGGTTATTACCCACGTGGGCATGGTGACGGTCGTCGATGTAGAGGGGGTAGAATTCATTCATGCTTCCACCTCGCTGGGTGTCATCGAGAATAGCTTTGAAGCTGACTATTACCTCAGCCGTTTCATTCGGGCAGTGCGACCTCGTTTATGAAGTGAAAATGAGGATTTGGTGAAGAAAAGAGCCGGCAAGCCGCTAACAATTAGATTGTTAACATTGCCGTAACATGGGATTTTCAGGGGTGCGAAGTACCTTTGTGCCCCCATCCGCTGCTCTTTTTTCTCACTTTTTCTTCTTATTCATGAAGTTATTGTACTTACGACACGCGTTTGCGCTGGTAGTACTGCTGCTGTTGGCCCACGTGGGCTGGGGCCAGGGTGCTACCACAGCTGCCATGAGTGGCACCATCACCGATGCCAAGGGCCAAGCTCTACCGGGGGCCACGGTTATTGCGGTGCACACGCCTACCAACACGCAGTATGTAGCGCCTACTAACGCCGACGGCCGCTTCAATATTCAGAACATGCGGGTGGGTGGACCTTACACCGTAAAAGTTACGTTTGTAGGCTTCCAGGATTTCAACCGGACGGGCGTTAACCTGACGCTGGCCGAAAACTTCCGCCTCGATGTAAAACTCGGCGAAGCTTCGACTCAGTTGACGGAAGTAACCGTGACTGGCCGTCAAAACCCGGTTATCAATGCCGACCGGACGGGAGCTGCTACCACCATTCAGCGCGCCCAAATTGAGCGCTTGCCTACTATCAACCGCTCGCTAAGCGACTACACCCGCCTCACGCCGCAGTCTAGCGGCAATGGTGGCTTTGCGGGCCGTAACGGCCTGTACAACAACATCACTATCGACGGAGCCATCTTTAACAACTCGTTTGGCTTATCGGGTACCATTGGGGGCCAGGCCAACGCGCAGCCTATCTCGCTCGACGCCATCGACCAAATTCAGGTAAGCATTGCGCCGTTCGATGTGCGGCAGGGTTCATTTACCGGCGCCGGTGTAAACGCTGTGACCCGCTCGGGCACCAACAAATTCTCGGCTTCGGTATACGGTTTTTACCGCAACCAGAACTACGTAGGCGACAAAGTGCAGGATAGCAATTCGCCAATTGCCACGTTTAACCTTTACAACGTTGGTTTCCGCTTCGGTGGTCCCATTATCAAGGACAAGTTGTTCTTCTTCGTGAACGCCGAGCGCGAGCGTCGCACCGACCCGCCTACGGGCAACTTCACGGCCAACCGTGGCACGGCTGGCTCCACTGTGTCGAGTGCTTCGGCTGCCGACCTCGATGGCCTGAGTTCTTTTCTCACCAGCAACTACGGCTACAACCCCGGCGCGTACGAAGGCTTCACGCTGGCCTCGAACAGTGATAAGATTACGGCGAAGCTCGACTGGAACATCAGCCAGAACCACCGTTTCAATATCAAGTACAACTACCTCAAGTCGTACCGCGATGTGCCGGCTAGCGGCTCGGGTGCCGTGGGTAATAGCCGCTCGCAGTCCATTTTCGGCCTGCCCTTCCTGTCGTCTTACTACCGCATCAACAACAACCTCAACTCGTTCATTGCTGAGTTGAACAGCACGTTTGGCGCCCGCTTTTCGAACAACCTGACCGCTGGCTACCTCGCCAACCGCGACTACCGCCAGAGTGCTGGCGGCGGCGAAATTCCTTTGTTCCCGCTGGTTGACATTGGCACTACTGGGACACTAAGCGCTGTAAATGCCCGTGTAACTGCTTCGCAGGAATTGACGGCTTTCGGCTACGAGCCTTTCTCAGCTTTCAACGTGCTGAACTCCGACACGTACCAGTTTGGTGACAACTTCACGGCTTACCTCGGCAAGCACAACGTAACGGTTGGTACTTACAACGAGCTTTATAAGTACAGCAACGGCTTTGCGCCTCAGTACTACGGCGCGTTTGTGTACAACTCGATTCAGGACTTCTACGCTTCGGCTGCCACGGCGGCGGCGCCTTACGGCTACAACTATGTGAACGGCTCGGGTACGCCTACCCCCCGTACGCAAAATGAAGGCCTGCGCTCGGCGCAGCGCTACCAGGTGCGCTATGCTGCTACTGCCGATGGCTCGTTCCCCTTCGCCATCACCAAAGCTGCGCAGATTGGCCTGTACGTGCAGGACGAGTGGTCGCCCATCAGCAACTTCAAGGTGACCTACGGCATCCGGGGCGACTTGCCGATTGTGTTTTCTGACATCGTACAAAACACTGGGTTAGCTGCCCTGACCGGTTTCCGCGATGGTATCCGAATTAACACCAGCCAGCTGCCCAAGAAGACGCCGCTGTTCTCGCCCCGCGTTGGTTTCAACTGGGACGTGAACGACGACAAGCGCACCCAGGTGCGTGGTGGTACGGGTATCTTCACCGGCCGTATTCCGTTCGTATGGGTATCAAACCAGGCCGGTAACAACGGCGTGCAGTTTGGCTCCATCGACGTGCAAGGCACGACGGCGGCTGGCTACCCCTTCAGCCCCAATGTAGACACCTACCGCAACCAACTAAAAGCACTCGGCCCGAACACGTCGTATAACGTAGCCTTCACGGCCCGCGACTTTAAGTTTCCCCAAGTGTATCGCAGCAACCTGGCTATCGACCAAGAGCTGCCCGGCGGTATCATCGCTACCCTCGAAGGTATCTACACCAAGGACCTGAACGCGGTATACTTCCAGAACGTGAACCTGCCTTACTCGACTGTAAACGCCAACTCGTCGTCGAGCGACCCGAACAGCGGTGACCGGCGCCCAATATTCTATACGACGACGGCGCGCACCAATCCAGTGGCTACGCCCAATTTGTTTGCTCCTACCAATCGCATCTACGGCCAGGTACTAAACGGTGCACCTGTTATAAATAGCACGACGTACTCGCTGAATAGCCCAAACATCACGGATGCTATTCTGCTGAATAATACCAATAAGGGTTATTCGTACAGCGTAACGGCTCAGTTGCAGAAGACCTTCAGCGCTGGTTTCTACGCCATGGCTGCCTATACCTACTCCGACTCGCGCTCGGTAAACGACGGTGGCTCGGTAGCCCAGTCGAGCTGGGCCGGCCGCGCCGTATCGGGTGACCCGAATGCCGACGTGCTAAGCTACTCGTCTTATCTGGTGCAGCACCGCGTAATCGGCTCGCTTTCCTACCGCAAGGAGTACATTGGCCACCTGGCTACCAGCATCTCGCTGTTCTACGAAGGCGCTCCGGCCGGTCGCTTCTCTTATGTGTATGGCGGCGACATGAACGGTGACAACGTAACTGGCAATGACCTGATGTACATCCCGCGCAGCCAGAGCGAAATTGTGTTGGTTGACCGCGCTATCGCCGCTAGCCCCACCGGTGCCTTCACCTACACCGCGGCCCAGCAGTGGACTGACTTGGACAACTTCATTAAGCAGGACAAGTACCTAAGCCAGCGCCGTGGCCAGTATGCCGAGCGCAATGGCGCCTCAAACCCCTGGCAGCACCGCGTTGACTTCCGCATCTTGCAGGACATCTTCACCAACATCGGAGAAAACCGCAATTCGCTGCAGTTGAGTGTGGATATCTTCAACATCGGCAACCTGTTGAACCGCAACTGGGGCACCTACCAGTTCCAGTACACCAGCTCACCGCTTGCCTTCCAGAACTACGACAGCCAAGGCCGCCCGACGTTCCAGTACCAGTTCGCTACGGCGCCTAGCACTACCACGCGTGCTCAGACGCTGAATACAACGTTCCGCAACGATGTGACTACGCTCAACTCGCGCTGGCAGGCCCAGGTAGGTATCCGCTACATCTTCAACTAAGTAGCAACACCTAGCCTTTACCGGCAGAAACCCGAAAAGGCGGGGTAGGAAGTAATTCCTACCCCGCCTTTTTTTGGTGTCTAAAGGAAGAAAATGGTATTATTTAGGTATTTTGCTTAGCTAGGTATGAGGTGCTAAGTACCTGTTGGTACGTGTGTGAGATAGGCTAACATATATAACGGGTGTCAATTAGCGCAAGACTTTAAAAATGTATTACGGCTGAATAACTGCTTAGGCTAAATGAGGATTTGATGAGAAAATAAGGCACCAAGTATCAGAGCCGCGTAACTTTGCAGCATATTGGCAATTGCGAGCCTTTTCACTTTTCTTCATTTTATGAGAAATTTATCTTTACGCCACTTTACGCTGCTTCTGCTGCTTATGCTAACGGCCCATTTGGGTTGGGGGCAGGGTGCTACTACCGCTTCGATGAGCGGGGCAGTGACCGACGCTACTGGCGGGGCCCTGCCAGGGGCTACGGTGCTGGCCATCCACACCCCAACTAATACGCAGTATGGGGTAGGGACCAATGGCGACGGCCGCTACAATATTCAGGGTATGCGCGTGGGCGGTCCCTACACGATTAAGGTATCGTTTGTGGGCTACCAAGATGTAACCCGCACTGGCATCGTATTGGCCCTGGGCGAAACCCTGCGCCTTGACATTCCGCTGAGCACATCGACCACCGAGCTCTGCAACGTGGTAGTGACTGGCCGCCCCGACCCGGTTATCAACGCGGGCCGCACCGGCGCCGAAACCAATGTGAGCCGCGCGCAGATACAGCAGTTGCCTACCCTCAACCGCAGCCTGAACGATTTTACCCGTCTCACGCCCCAGGCGGCTGGCGGCGGCAGCTCGTCATTTGGCGGCGCTAACAACCGCTACAACAACATCACCATCGACGGCGCCGTGAACAACGACGTGTTTGGCTTGGCTCCTACGGGCACGCCCGGTGGCCAGGCGGGCACCAACCCCATCGCCCTCGACGCCATCGACCAGATTCAGGTAGTGCTGGCTCCCTACGACGTAACGTTGGGCAGCTTCACTGGCGCTGGCGTAAACGCCGTAACCCGCTCGGGTAGCAATGATTTCTCGGCTTCTATCTATGGCTTTGGTCGTAACCAAAACACGGCCGGTAAGAGCGTAAACGAGCCCCGCACCAAGCTCGACGAGTTCTACAACTATCAGACGGGCTTCCGTGTGGGTGGTGCCGTAGTGAAGGACAAGGTTTTCTTCTTCCTGAACGGCGAGATTGCCCGTGTGAGCGCGCCGCTCGGCTTTGTGCCGGGCACCGCCGACTCGCGGGCCAGCATAGCTGACTTGCAGCGGATTGCCAATGCCGCCAACACGGCCCGCTATGGCAACTACGATGTGGGTAGCTATGGTAACTTCAACCGCCGTACTCAAAGCAACAAGATTTTTGCTCGCTTAGACTTCAACCTCTCGGAAAACAATACCCTGACGCTACGCCACAACTTCGTGAACGCGTTCGATGACAACCTCACGCGCTCTTCGGCTAGCATTCGCTTCAGCAACAATGCCTACCAGTTCAACAACACGACTAATAGCACGGTAGCTGAATTGAACTCGCGCTTCGCGGGTGGCTTGTCTAACAAGCTGATTTTGACCTACACGGCCATCCGCGACTCGCGCGATGTGGTGGGTGCCCCCGGCCCGGCGTACCAGATTGTAGACAACGGCATTACTTACCAGTTCGGCCAGGAGCGGGCTTCGGTTGGAAATCAGCTTGACCAGGACATCGTCGAAATCACCGACAACCTGACCAAGCAGTTTGGCAAGCACACACTCACTTTGGGCACGCACAACGAAGGCTTCAAATTCCGCAACCTGTTCCTCAACAACGGCGCGGGCTACTACACCTTCACCTCAATTGACAACTTCGTAAACGGCCGTGCTTCGGGCGTTCAAGCTAGCTACCCCACTGCCAATGGTGGTGAATCCCGTTTCAAAGCCGCACAGCTGGGCTTCTATGCTCAAGATGAATACACGCCCGTGGAAAATCTGCGCCTGACGTTGGGTATGCGTATCGACGTCCCCGTGTTCGTAGATAAGCCCGGCAACAATGAAGGCGTAGCTGCCCGTTTTGGTAGCCAGTACAGCACCAGTAACACCCCCAGCGGCCAGGTGCTATACTCGCCCCGTATCGGCTTTAACTGGGACGTGAACAACGACTCAAAAGTGCAAGTGCGCGGTGGTACGGGTATCTTTTCGGGCCGCGTGCCGTTCGTGTGGCTGTCAAACAGCTATACCAACAGCGGTTTGATTCAGGGCTCGGTTAACCAAACTTCGAACACGGCATTCCTGCCTACTATTGGCCTGACGATAGACCAGATTAGAAATGCGGGTTATACGGCTGTATCCCAGTCGCAAATCAACCTGGTGCGCAACGACTTCAAACTACCCCAGGTATGGCGCTCGAACTTGGCTGTTGACTTCCGCTTGCCCGGTGATGTCGTAGCTACGCTGGAAGGTATTTATTCTAAGACGGCAAACGATATTTACTATAAAGACATCAACTTGGCGGCCCCGATTGGCCGCTTGGCTGGCCCCGACCAGCGCCCGGTGTATGACCCCGCCAATAATGGTTCCGCCCGCCGCATAGATAACCGCTACACCAACGTATACCTGCTCGACAATACCAGCCGGGGTTATCGCTACAACGCTACTATCCAGTTGCAGAAGCGCTTTATGGGTGGCCTGAACTCGACGGTAGCCTATACCTACGGCGAGGCTAAAGAAATCAACAGCGGCTCGAGCAGCACCGCTATGTCGAACTTCGCCTTCAACCAGGTTGCGTTTGACCCCAACAACCCAGAGCTGGGCTACTCGCGCAACGACCAGCGCCACCGCGTAATCGCCAGCACGGGCTACACCTTCGGCTATGCCGGTGGGGCTATGGCCACCACGTTCACGGCGTTCTACGAAGGTTTGTCGGGCCAACCGCTTACTTACATCTACGGCCAGGGCCGCGATGTAAACAATGACGGTAACACCGGCAATGACCTGCTTTACGTGCCGACTAATGTGCGCGATGCTAGCCAGATTGTCTTGGTGCGCAGCAGCGCTACTGATACGCGCAGCGTAGCCACGATTCAGGACCAACTCGATGCCTACATCGAAAACGACCCGTATCTGCGCAGCCACCGTGGCCAGGTAGTAGAGCGCTTTGCCGCCCGCCTACCCTGGACACACGAGCTAGACATTCGTGTAGCACAGGATTTCAACTTCATGGCAGGTGGTAAGAAAAACACCATCCAGATTACATTTGATATCTTCAACCTCGGCAACCTGCTCAACCAGAACTGGGGCCGCCAGTATTCGGTAGCCAACAACGCAATAGAGCTGCTACGCCCCGAAACAACGGGTGCCAACGTGCAGCCGACCTACTCGTTCCCGGTTTCGTTTACTACTACCAACCGCTCGTATGACTTCTCGAACCTCGGTTCGCGCTGGCAGGGGCAGTTGGGCGTACGCTACATCTTCAACTAAGCCAAACTGGCCAGATGAAAGTCAAAAAGGGCGGGGAAATTTCCTCGCCCTTTTTTTTGCGCCTGATTTTGGGGTAGTTGCGAAGAATATTGGCTCGTACGCTTGCGTAAGCCAACTGCCGACGTACTTTTGCAGAACCAACGCGCAATAGGCGCCACGGTAGAGATACCAAACGGGGGATTAGCTCAGCTGGCTAGAGCGCTTGCATGGCATGCAAGAGGTCATCGGTTCGACTCCGATATTCTCCACTCCCGTTACAACTGAAAGCGTCCGCAGGCCTAGGCTTGCGGACGCTTTTTGCGTTTGGGCAGGGGAGTAGGGAACACCAGAGGCCCTACCCCCCTGCTCGACTAAAAAGAACTAGTGGGCGCAGCTATTTAGCTCTGACAGAACTGGCAGGTCCCGGAGAGCAGGAAATCGCGGCGCTGAGCCTGGAAGCCGCCGGGCAACTGCACCGCCGGAATAGCAACCTGGCTTAGGCAATAAGTGTGGCTGCACACGCCGCACTTGAAGTGCACGTGGTTGTCGAAGTGAGCTTCGGCCGAGCACTCGATGGAGCAGGCGGCGTAGCGCAGCACGTCGGTATCGTCGATAACGCGGTGGATAAGGCCCTGCTGCTCGAAGCTTTTTAGGGTGCGGTAGAGCGTGATACGGTCGGTGTCGGTGCCGATTTCCTGCTCAATCTCGGCCCCGGTGAGGGCATAGCCTTTGCCGCTGAGAGCAGCCAGCACGGCGCGGCGCACGGGCGTTTGGCGTAGGCCGTGGCGCAGCAGCGTTTGGGTGAGGCGGTCGGGCGGGGTAGGGGCAGTAGGGGACGACATACGTCAAACTTACGAAATGATAGGATGCTTGCCATGCGCAGGCCAGCCTGCGTTGGTGGCGTACCTTTGTGAGGTTGCCACCCACTGGGGGCCGCGCCGTCTGCGGGTGGCCGCTGGCGGGCAGCTACTCCCGAACAACTAACCAAACTTGTGGTAGAATCGTTAGCCCGCCGGGCAATTACTGCCCTCAGCCAACGTCCGTGGTGGGTGGCGGCGCTTACGCTACTGCTGGCGCTGCCGGCGCTGCTGCTGCATCTGGGCTGGCAGCCGCTGCTGGTAGATGAGCCCATTCGGGCGTTGGTGGCACTGGAGATGCACTACTCCGACCAGTTCTTTGCGCCTACGCTCCAGGGCTTTCCTTATTACAACAAGCCGCCGCTCTTCAACTGGCTGCTGGTGGCGCTGTTTCGGCTCACGGGCCGGCAGGATGAGTTTATTTTGCGCGTGCCCACCATTGCAGCGCTGTTGCTCTACACTACGGCGCTGTGGCGGGTGCTGCGCCCGCAGCTGGGCACGCGGCTGGCTTTTACGGTAGCGCTGGCGTTTGCTACTACCGGCCGGGTGCTGTTTTACGATTCCTTTTTGGGGCTGATTGACCTGTGGCACGCGGCGCTCACGTGGCTGGGCTTTATGGCCGTGTGGTACCTGGGCCAGCGCGGGCAGTGGACGCGGCTCTTCGTGCTCACCTACGCGCTCACGGCGGTCGGCTTCTTGCTGAAAGGGCTGCCTTCGATGGTTTTCCAGGGCATTGCCTTGCTCGTGTATTGCCTCGATACCCGGCAGTGGCGGCGCTTGTTTAGTTGGCAGCACGTGCTGGGGGTAGGGGTGATGCTGGCCATTTTGGGTACCTACTTTTTGATTTACAGCCGCCACAACTCGCTCGAAGTGGCGCTGGAAACGCTCTGGTCGCAGTCGAGCCAGCGCACGGTGGCCGCTCAGCCTCTGGCCGATTCTATCCAGTACGTGCTGCTGTTTCCGTTTGACTTTATCAAGCATTTCCTGCCCTGGACGCTGCTGGTGGCTGGCCTGCTGGTGCCGGGAGCGCGCCGCTGGGTGCTGGGGCAGCCGTTTTTGCGCTATAATACGCTGCTGTTTCTGGCCATTTTGCCGGTGTACTGGTTATCGCCGGCTACCATTCCGCGCTATCTGTTCATGCTGGTACCGCTGGGCCTCACGGTCGTCATCCCACTCTACCAGCACCTGCGGCAGCAACTGGCGGGGCGCAAGCTGGTGAGCTGGCTCGACGGCGCGCTGTTGGCTTTGCTGGTGCTCAGCACCGCGTCGCTGCTGGCCCCGCCACTATTGCGCGCGGCTGAGGGGGTAGGGCTGCTGTCGGCAGGGCACGTGGCGTTTCTGCGCGGGGTGCCGGCTTCGTGGCCACTGATCCTGGGACTGTTTGTAGTGCTGGCGCTGGGCACGTATTTGTTTTGGAAGCTGGCCGACTACCGCCTGTTGGTGTTGGGCTACTACCTGCTGGTGCTGCGGCTGGCGTTCGATATTTTTATCTTTCCGGCCCGCATGACTACCTCGCCCGAAGTGCCCTACCGCACGGCCGCCATGCGCATTGGCCGCGAAACCAAGGGTAGGCCGCTACTGCTGCTGCCCGGCACGCCGCTCGACAATGTGGAGGCCTTCTACATCGCCCGTGAGCGCGGCCAAACCCTACGCACTGCCACCCACCCGCCCCACCCCGATACGCTATACCTCGGCGACGAGTACTGGCTCAGCGCCCTGCGCTACTGCACGCTCGATACGATGCGGGTAGACCGCAATATCCACTTCCGGGTCATTCAGCTGCTGCCGTGAGTTACCCGCCTGCTGCCGAAGCTGCCGCGCAGCCTACCCCCCGCTGGCGCCGCTACGCGGCACTGCTGCTGAAGCTGGCGTTTATGGCCGGGGCGCTGTGGCTGGTGGCCCGCCACCTCGACCTGCCGGCCCTGGGCCGCACGCTGCGGCAGGCCCGGCCGGGCTGGCTGGCGCTGGCCGCGGCCCTGTTCACACTGTCTAAGCTGATTTCGTCGGTGCGGCTGAATACGTTTTTTCGCACCGTCGATATCCAGCTCACCGAGCGCTACAATTTGCGGCTGTACTGGCTGGGCATGTTTTACAACCTGTTTTTGCCCGGTGGCGTAGGCGGCGATGGCTACAAGGTGTACCTACTGGGCCGCGAGTTCCCCGGGCGGCGGACGCTCATTTTTCGAGCTTTGCTGCTCGACAGGCTCAGCGGCATGGTGGCCTTGCTGGTGCTGCTGCTGGTGCTGTTGGCCGTGGTGCCTACTGCCGAGCTGCGCTCGGTAGGTGGGCTGGCCCTACCCCCCTGGTGGCGGGCAGTACCGCTAGCGCTGGTGCCACTGGGCTTAGGCCTGAGCTACGCGCTAGGCCGCGGGCTGTTCAAAGAATTTGGGCGGGCCTTTGGGCGTACCTCGTGGGAGGCGCTAGGCGTGCAGGGTGCGCAGGTGCTGTGTGCGTGGGCGCTGCTGGCCGCGCTGGGTGCCGCTGGTGGGCCGGTGCTGCCCTACCTGCTGGTATTTCTGGCCTCCAGTATCGCAGCAGTGCTGCCCCTCACGGTGGGTGGCCTGGGTGCGCGTGAGCTCACGTTTCTGTATGGTGCCCAGCTCTTTGCGCTTAGCGCGCCGGTAGCGGTGAGCGTAAGCGTGCTGTTTTACGTGATTACGGCGGCGGTATCGCTGGTGGGCGCGGTAGTGAAGGTAGAGCGAGTGCGCTAACTCACTCAGTGTTGCACCACTGGCCCAAGCGTCTGGAAACCTTTAGGTAGAAACTCATCGGGTTGCGAAGTGTCTATGGTCGTGACGGCCACCAGATTTAGCGTCACGCGGCGGTCATTCAAGGTGCGATAAGCTAGGCGCACGAAGCCGTAGCGCGGGTTGTAGAAGGAGGTGAGGGCAGCCGTACCCTTTTTGCAGGTGGCTTGGGCTTCCACCACCCAGCATGATAGCTTACCCACGGGAGTGGCCAGTAGCTGCTGGCCGGTTACTTCATAAGTGCTGGTTATGCGCATCTCGCCCTGCCAGGTAGCCCATTGGGCATCGCCCCACTGGTGGCCCACGCCTAGCTCCCACTGCCAGCGTTGCCCCTGGCGGACGGGTAGTTTGATGTAGGGAAACGGGCTCAGCTCTAGGATACGGTATTGGCCATCGCGGGGCGGGTGGTACCACAGCACGGTGTCATTTTCTAGCACACCCGGAAACGAGCTGGGCGCCGAAGTAGCATTGTAGCTGTACCCTATTTTGAATTGCGTGGTATCGTATCGGCCCGGTTTGTACTTGCCCAAGCAAGTTATCGCCACCGTGTCGCGGTTCAATAGGTGCCCGTCGGGGGCAGTGTGCGAAGCCGCATAAATAAATTTGCGGCCTCGCACAAAAATCTTCTCGGGGGTAGGCGCTTGCTGAACCGACCCCTGGCAGCCCAGCAAAATAGCTGAACCCAGGAGCAAGAAGGAATGCCGAAGGAGTTGAAAGCGACTGAAAATCACAGCGAAAGATAGCTCACCAGCTCGCCGCCCAGCTCGCGCAGCAGCTCACGCGCCGCGCCGCCGCGCCAGAATTCGTACTCGGGCACCCGCATCAGCGGCGAGCCGGAGCGCTCGCTTAGGCCCGGGTGGCTCATGAACTCTACCACGTCGGCCTGCCGAAACGCGGCCCCTACCCCCCTTCGGAAGCCGAAAGAACTGGCCGGCTCGGTCGAAAACGTGCTCACCAGCGCGCCCGGCGTAGCGAGGCCGCGCAGGGCGTGGCTGCTGCTGCGCGCAAAGGCCTGCAGCACCAGCCCGCGGCTATCGAGCCGGCCGGCCGCTGTGAGGCGGCGCACCCGGCGCACGCCCAGCTCGCGCAAGATGCCAAGCAGCGCCGGGCCCAGCACCGGGTATTGGTGCAGGTGTTGGTGGCTGTCGGCATGCGAGGGGGGTAGGCCGGCAGCGGCCAAGCGGCGCAGCTGGGCAGCTACTTCCTGCTTCATTTCTTCGCGCCGTACCAGGCCGCGCAGGTAGCGTTGCCACAACTGGCTGGAAGGATAAAATTGCCCGTCTTTATCAACCAATGAGGGTACGGCTGAGGCGGCGCTCAGCGGCGCGCCAGCGTTCAGGGTCAAGTGCAGGCCCACCGAGAGGGGAGGGGAGGCCAGCTCGCGCAGGGCGCGCAGGTCGGCGTCGCTGGCGAAGTTGGCCATCACGGTGGTGCTGCTCACTTGTCCGGCCGCGCCCAGCTCCAGGATGGCCTGGGTAGCGGGCGCGTCCCAGCCGTAGTCGTCGCAGTTGATGATGAGCTTTTTCAAGGAGCTACTTTCTGAAAAGCGGGTGAGTCACTAAAAAATCGTTTGTCAGTGCGAGCGCAGCGCGGCACTGACAAACGATTCAGGAAGGAGCAAAAAACTAACTAGAAACAGCTCCTAAAATGCGTAGCGCACTCTCGTTGCCTTACCCCCCCGTCAGGTGCCGCACCACATAAGGTTTGCGTGAGGGCCGCGAGTAGTAGTTGTACATCCCGATTTCGGCTAGCACGCCGAAGCAGAGCAGGAAAATGCCGGCCATTATCAGGAACAGGCTGAAGATGAATTCGAGGGGGTAGCGGGCTTCGATATTGAGGCCGAAGAAGATGGAGCGCACCAGAAACTGGCCCGATAGCACGCCGCCCACCAGCAAGCTGAGCAGGCCCGCCAGGCCAAACAGCCGGAATGGCTTGCGCGAGTGCACGATGAAAAAGCGCAGAATAAACAAGTCCAGAATGACATAGAACAGCTTGCTAATCTTGTAGTTGCTCTGGCCAAACTGCCGCTCGTGAATCTCAATCGGAAACTCGCAGTAGCGCAGGTTTTTGCGGGCCACCAGCGCGCCCAAGAAGCGGTGGGCGTCGCCGAGCAGCTCCACATTCTTCACCAAGTAGCTGCGGTAGGCCTTGTAGGTAGCCCCAAAGTAGCGCAGCTGCACCCCCGACAAGCGCCGGATGATGCCGTGCGCCGTGGTGGCCAGCGCCGTGGCAATGGGCCCTTCGGGCCGCTTGGCCTTGGCGCCGCCCACCATGTCGTAGCCCTCGTTGATGAGGCTGATAAACTGCGGAATGTAGGCCGGGTCGTGCTGCAAGTCGCCGTCCATGGCGATAATGACCTCGCCGCGGGCCTGGGCAAAGCCGGCGCGCAGGCTGATGGTCTGGCCGTAGTTGCCGGCCAGGTCGATGGCCACCAGGTGGCGGTCGTGGGCGGCCAGCTCGCGCATCAGCTGCCAGCTGCGGTCGGTGCTGCCGTCGTTGACGAGGATGAGCTCGTAGTCGTAGCCGTGCTGCTGCATCACGGTGGCCACCCGGCTCACGAGCTGGGCCACGGTGTCGACCTCGTTGTAGAGGGGCGCTACTACGGAGATGAGGCCAGAGAAAGCGGTGTTGGCGGTGGGCGTGGCGAGCGGCGGCATAGGCAGAAAGGGAAACCACAAAGGTACTGGCGCGGGCGCGGGGGGTAGGCCGTAGGCCAAAGCCAGCGATAAGCTCAACCAGTGAATGATTCCGCACCGTCCCCGGTTAAGCCAGTCGTAACTTTGATGTATGCAATATTTGGAAGGCCGGCGCTACGTGGTGCTGGCAATTTTTACGCTGGTGGGGCTGCTGTTTGCGAGTCGGCTGTTCTACCTGCAAGTGCTGGATGACTCCTACAAAACGGCTGCTGACCGCAACACGCTGCAGCGGCAGGTGCAGGTGCCGTATCGGGGCGCTATTTACGACCGCCACGACTCGCTGCTCGTCACCAACACGCCCGTGTACGACCTCATGGTGGTGCCCCGCGAAGTGAAGCGCCTCGATTCGGCCAAGTTTTGCCAGCTCATGCAGCTGTCCCTGGAAGACCTGCGCCTGGCCCTGCACACCGCCAAAATGTACTCGCGGGTGCGGCCGTCGCCCATTATCCAGAACCTGAGCACGCCCGAGCTGGCGGCTATCAACGACAACCTGATTAATTTTCCGGGCTTCCGGGTGCAGGCGCGCATGGCCCGCGCCTACCGCACCCAAAACCTGGCCCACGCCCTGGGCTACGTGGGCTCCATCACGCCCAAGCTGCTCGAAGCGCCCAAATACGCGCACTACGCGCCGGGCGAGAACGTGGGTATTTCAGGCCTGGAGTCATACTACGAGCGCGTGCTGATGGGCCGGCGCGGCGTGCAGTACCGCCTTGTAAACGTGCGCGGCATCGACAAGGGTGCTTTTCGGGGCGGGCAGTTCGACACGCTTTCGCAGGCGGGGCAAGACCTGCACCTCAGCATCGACGCCGGCTTGCAAGCCTACGGCGAAAAGCTGCTGGCCGGCCGCCGCGGCTGGATAGTAGCCCTCGACCCCAAAACCGGCGAAATTCTCTGCTTCGTGTCGGCCCCGCACTACGAGCCTCAGATGCTGCCGGGCAAGGGCATGGGCAATCGCTACATGGACCTGCTGCGCAACCCCGAACTGCCGCTCTTCGACCGCCCGCTGATGGCAACGTTTCCGCCCGGCTCGGTCTTCAAGCTCGTCAATGAGCTGGTGGCCATGCAGCTGGGCGTGGTAACGCCGGCCACCGGCTTCCCGTGCGACCAGCACCTCATTCACTGCACGCACCGCCACGAGTACCCCAGCAACGTCAGCATCGCCATCAAGCAAAGCTGCAACCCGTATTTCTACCAGGTAATGCGCGCCGCCGTGCTGCGCGGGCAGTCCACCAACAAGTTTGAGGACGCCCGCCTGGGCCTGGGCCAGTGGCAGAAAATGGTGAAAACCTTCGGCCTGGGCGAAAAGCTGGGGGTAGACATGGGCCACGAAAAGCGCGGCCTCATTCCCTCGCCCGAGTTCTACGACAAGCTGCGTGGCTACCACCACTGGAATTACAAAACGGTGTACTCGCTCAGCATCGGGCAGGGCGAAATCGGCATTACATGCCTGCAAATGGCCAACGTGCTGGCCACCATTGCCAACCGCGGCTGGTACGTGACGCCCCATTTTGTGCGCGGCATAGGGGGTAGCGGGCAGCCGCTGCCCGAGTTTCGGGAGCGCCACTACACGGCCGTCGATACGGCGCTCTTCAAATACCTTATCCCCGGCATGCAGGCCGTGGTAGACGGGCGCGGTGGCACCGGCGAGTTTGCCAGCCTGGCGCAGTACGGCATCTCGGTGGCCGGCAAAACTGGCACCGTGCAAAACGGCCACGGCGCCGACCACTCCACCTTCGCCGCCTTCGCCCCCGCCAACGACCCCAAAATCGCCATTGCCGTCTTTATCGAGAATGCTGGCTTTGGTGGTACGGCTGCCGCCCCCGCTGCCGGCCTCATGATAGAGCGCTACCTGCGCGGCAAAGTGGCCGCCCGCCGCAGCCGCTGGGAAAACTGGGTGATGTACGGCGACCTCACCAAGCGCCGCCACTAGCCGTAGCGCGGACTTTCTAGTCCGCGCTACACTCCCTGCCGACCTTTGCCGAAAGTTTCCTGAATGTCCCCTGCTACCCCCCGTTCCTCACGCAGCATCGACTGGCCGCTGCTGCTTATTTACCTAGTGCTGGTGGGCCTGGGCTGGGTGGCCGTGTACGCGGCCAGCTACTCGCCCGATGCCCCGGCCAATCCGCTCAGCTCGCTCGGTTTTTCGGAGCTCATGGCCTTCAACTGGTTTAAGCAGCTTATCTGGATGGGCACGGCCGCCGTGCTCATCGTCATCTTGCTGGTGGTTGACTACAAAACCTACGACACGTTTGCCTACGTGCTGTATGGTGGCATGATAGCCCTGCTGCTGGTCACGCTGGTTATTGCGCGGCCCATTGCAGGCTCGCGCTCGTGGCTTGAATTTGGGCCGGTGCGCCTGCAACCGGCCGAGTTTGCCAAGTTTACGACCGCGCTGGCCGCCTCGCGCTTCATGGCCGGCATCAACCTGCGCAACCAGAACTGGCGCGACCAGGCTGTGCTGGCCGGCCTCACGCTGCTGCCGGTGGCGCTCATTTTGGCGAGTAATGAGACGGGGCAGGCGCTGGTGTTTGGGGCGCTGCTGCTGGCGTATTTCCGCGAGGGCATGTCGCCGATTATTCTGCTGCTGCTGGCGGCGGGCGGCATCATTTTGCTGCTGGCGCTGCTGGTGCCCAAGCTGTGGCTGGTGGGCATTTTTACGGTAGTGCTAGGGGTAGCGTTTTTGCTAAACTCGCGGCTGTGGCGTCACCACCTGCCGCTGAGCCTGAGCGCCTGGGCGCTGGTGATTGGCATGGTGTTCGGCGTAGATTTCTTCTTCAACCAGGTGCTACAACCCCACCAGCGCCAGCGCATCGAGATGCTCATCGACCCCGGTAAAGACCCGCTGGGCAAAGGTTGGAACGTGACGCAAAGCAAAATCGCGCTCGGCTCGGGCGGCTGGTTTGGCAAAGGTTTCCTCAACGGCACCCAAACCAAGTTCGACTTTGTGCCCGAGCAGAGCACCGACTTCATCTTCTGCACCGTGGGCGAGGAGTGGGGCTGGGCCGGCTGCCTGGTGGTCATTGGCCTGTACCTGGCGCTGCTGTGGCGCATTTTGCTGGTGGCCGAGCGCCAAAAATCGGTGTTTGGGCGCACCTATGGCTACTGCGCGGCCAGCATCCTGTTCGTGCACTTCACCGTGAACCTGGGCATGACGATGGGCCTGATGCCGGTGGTGGGCATTCCGCTGCCGTTTTTCAGCTACGGCGGCTCGTCGCTGTGGTCGTTCACGGTGCTGCTCTTCACGCTGCTGGCCCTCGATGCGCACCGCAAGCAAGACTTGCTGCGCTAGGCAGGGGTAGGGCTGCTTACCTTAGCTGGCATGAAAAAGCTCCTCCTCTTGTGCGCCTGCCTGCTGGCGCTGGCCGCCCCGCTGCGGGCCGCCGTGGTCCCACCTACCGACATTGTAGTGGTGCGTATTTACGATAACGGCGCTTCCATTAATGCCGTTATTACCCGTGGCGAGGGTAGGAGCGAAAAGGTAGCTTTTGAGAGCGGTGCCTCTGATAAGCGGCTTACCGATAGTGGTTTAGGGTACTACAAGCTTATAAGTAATCTATACCAAGAAGGGTATAAGTTACAGAGCACCATTAGTGATGGTCGGAGCGGTCTTATTACCCTGCTATTTGTCAAAGCCCCATAAGCGGTGAGATTGGATAGCCGCGCCCGCGCCTAGCTTGCGCCTCCTATGCCGCGCCGCACTATTGCCTACCCCCCTCGCCCTGGCCAAACCTGGCCCAGCCTGGCCGTAGCGGGCCTGCTCACGGCCCTGTGCCTGGCGCTGCCCACCGCTAACGCCACCGGCGACGCGTGGTACTACGCCGCCTGCGCCCGCTGGGGCCAAGAGCTGTGGCAGCCCCACCACCTGCTGTATAATGGTATCGGCGCGCATTGGCTGCGGCTGGTAGGCGCCAGCGGCCCCACGCCGGCCGGCTGGTCCGCGCTGGTGTGGCTGCAGCGTCTGAATGCGCTGGCCGCCGGCGGCTGCCTGCTGGCACTGGCGCCGCTGCTGCGCCGGGCGGGCGCGCCGAGTGGCGCAATAGCGGCGTGGGTGCTGATGGTGGGCAGCTGCTTTGGCATGCTGCGCTTTGCTACCGAAAATGAGACGTACATCCAGCCGCTGCTACTGGCGCTGCTGGCAAGCCTGGCTTGGGCGCGGGCTATTCAAGCAGAAGAGAAAAGTCGAAGCTGGCTGCTGCTGGCCGGGCTGCTGGCCGGGCTGGCCTGCCTGGTGCATCAACTTATGGTGTGGTGGTGGCTGGGGCTGCTGCTGGGGCTGCGGCCCTGGCGGGGGCGGCTCACGCTGGCCAACGCCGGGTGCTACGCCGTACCCGCGCTGCTGGTACCGCTGGCCTACACTTTGGCCGCGCCGGGGGGGGTAGGGCACGTGGTGCGCTTTGCGCTGCACGACTACCTCACGGGCGGCGCGCGGGTGGAGATAGAGAGTAAGGCATTGTTGCTCACGGCCATCAGCCTGGTGAGGACGGCTGTGCAGGTGCACGGCAACCTGCTGCCGCTGCTGCACCGCTGGCCCCTGCTGCTGGGTGGCGTGGCACTGAGCAGCCTGGCGCTGGGCGTATATAGCGCGCTGGGTGGCAGCCGCCCGGCCCCAGCCCTACCCCCCGTGGCAGCGGTAAGTTTGGCCCGCACCGTGCGGCGCACGCACGCGCTCATTGGGGGGCTGCACCTGGCCTTTGCGGCGCAGGCGGCCGGCAATGCCGAGTTTATGACCATGCTGCCTGCGCTGGCGGCGGTGGCGCTGGCCGGGGGCTGGCTGGTGGCCTGGCCGCCGCGCCGGGTGGCGGCCGCGGGCTTGGCCTTGCTGAGCTGGAATCTGTCTTTCGGGTTGGTGCCGGCGCATTTGCTCGATTACACCGGTACCGGGCCGGCGCTGCGGGCGCGGGTGCTCAGCCAGCCTAGTGCGTGGTTTTTGCTGCGCGACCCCAACTTGCTGCGTAATCAGCTGCACTACTACACCGGCCAGCCCAACGCCGCGCCCCGCGTGGGTGGGCTGACGCGACCCGATAAGGCGGATTTCCGAGTTTGGCTAATGGCTCGCCTGGCTGCTGGCGACATCGTGTATACCGACGCGCTGGGTGGCTACCGGCCCCTCGATCGTGCCCAGCTCACGCAGGGCGATGAGGCTGCGCACCTGCTGGCCGGGCTGGATACCCAGCGGGTCGACTCGTTCGTTACTTTTTTCGGCCCGCGTTACCTTACGCGGCTGGTATCGGTGGCAGGAAGTAACCGCCCTAGCCAGCCTAGGCTCAAAGCCAACGCTGTTGTAAAGGCCGGGGCCAGCAGGTAGCCCATGCGGCCCAGGTCGCCCGAGAGCAGCTGATGCACCGCTACCACGGCTAATAGCCCCGCCTCGGGCCAGCCCAGTACCGGGGCCAGTGCCCGCCGCCCAGCTGGCCGCGCCCCTGCTACTAACACTGGTAGCCAGAACAAACCAAAAACGCTGAACAGCTCCGCCGCGCCTTTCAGCGAAAACCCACGCCGCAGCGAATACGTGATGTTTTCGACGTGCGCCAAGGCGTTGTGCACGCTCGCTGAGGCTGGGGCGCCGGTCGCTTTATCAACCCATGCATGCACTGCCACCAGTGCTGCTACGCCCACAGCTAGCGCCACCGCTTGTCCGCGCCAGCCCAGCGCTCGCCGCCCAAACCACAGCAGCCAGGGCAGCAAAAACACGAACGATTCCTTCGCCAGCGGCCCCAGCAACAAAGCTGCCGCTAGGGCCCAACCTGCTCCCGGCTCGCCGCCTGCCTGGCTGCGCCGCACCGCGTAGTAGCCCAGCCCAAACACTAGTAAATACAGGCTATCGGTGAGGGGTAGGCCCGCCGCGTAGCCAGCCCAGCGGCTGCTAAGCACCGCCAGCAGCGCCATGCCTGCCGCACCTTCGCCAGCGCCAGCCAGCCGCGCCGCCTGGTAAAATAATGCACCCGCTGCGCTCAGCACCAAGCAATTAATCAAATAAAAAGCCAGCCGTGCTGGCCACTCGCCGGGCGGGCGCACCGCACCAGCGGGGTCGCCGAGCTTAGCCAATGGCCGAGCCAGCGCGCCGGCCGCCAGCGGTACCAGTAGCCGGTAGCGCCGCGTCACGCTTACACTATCGAAGCGGCCACTGGCCAGGCGCAGGTAGCTGCGTGTGTCGAGCGAGTGCGAAAAATCGTAGTGCCGGTACATGGGGTAGGCCGCGTTGAGTAGCGCGCCCAGTGCTAGCGCCCAGGGCAGCAGCCAGCGCCGTAGCCAGCCGACTTGGCAAGCCATGCTAGGCCCCCGCAAACTTGCGCTCAATCAGCTTGAGCAGTTTGCCCAGGTGCTCTTCCTTGCGGCCCCAGTCGTAGCGCGGGGCTAGCTCCTGCTGCACGTAGACCGCGGCCGCGTCAGCATCGGGCAGCTCGTCGAGGTGCTGAATGGCCGCGTGGTACTCCATGTTCTCCCCATTAAATAGCTCATTAATAAAGCTAAAGCGCTGGTTGATGGAGATGGCCTCGCGCAGGCTACCCACCTTGGGCGCTCCCCGCTCGGCCAAGGGAGGGGCCGCGCTATGGGCCGCACCGCGTAGCGTGTCGGCCAGGTGCGGCGTGGCCGGCTGGGTAGCTTTCAGCTTTTCATAAAGCGGCGTTCCAGCCGACGGCAAGGGGGTAGGGGCAGGCGCTGGCAGCGGCTGGACCGACGGCAAGGGGGTAGGAGCAGACGCAACTTCGGCAACGGGCGCGGTTGGCTTAGGCGCTGGCGCGGCTGGGGTTGCCGGGGCTACGCTAGGTGCGGTAGGCGCCGGCGCAGTAGCAACGGGTGGCAGTGGGCCAGCGGGTGCCGGCGAAGGCGCGGCGGGCTTGGCTGGGCCATCGTCCCAAAGGTCGGCTTCGGTGAGGGGCAGCAGGGCGCTGAACTCGCGCACGAGCTGCGCCAAGGCGGGTAGTTCCTTAGTGTGCGCGGCTTGGTAAAGGTCGAAGCGCTGGCGCAAAAACTCGCGGCTCAGCGGGGCATTGCCAGTGGGTAGACTGTTCACGAAGCCTTCAAAAAATGGCTTGGCCTGGTCGAAGTAGCGCAGGTGGTCGCGCAGCGTGGCCAGCGGTACATCATCATCGGCGTCGGCCGCGTTGACGGGGGGTAGCAGCAAGCGCTCGAAGGCCGCTAGCGGGTTGGTAGCCAGCACCAAGGTGTCGGCCACGGCCTCGGCCAGCAGCGGCTCCAGCGCCGCCCGGTCAAGGCGAATATGGCGCGAGAGCACGTTCATGAATTGTTCCAGCGCAGTGCGCACCGGCGCGGCTTCAAAGTCGAAGTAGGGGCTGCGCAACTGACTGGCTTCCTGCTGCCAGCGGCCCAACAGCTGGCGCAGTACCAGCAGGTTGGTTTGCCGCACGGGCGTGAACTTGAGCAGCGCTGGCCCATCGAGGGTCGCGTCGGGCTGGGGGCCAAAAAACTGCTGGCTGAGCCGGGTGGCCAGCCGGCGTCCGTATTGCGCGCACTTGGCGAGGCTATATTTGTCGGGCATAGCATGGGCCGGCCGGTAGGCCGGTTTCGTGTGCCAAGTTAGCCACAAAATGCCCCTGCTGACCATTGCGGGCCTGCCCGGCCCCCCGCTCGACGTGCCCGCCGGCCGCACCGTGCTGGCCGCCATCCACGCGGCGGGCCACGATTGGTGGCACGCCTGTGGGGCAAAGGGCCGCTGCACTACCTGCCGGGTGCGGGTGCTGGCCGGGGCCGAATTCCTTACCCCCCTCACCGCGCCCGAACTTCGCTACCAGGCCGCTGGTCGCCTTCAGGAGGCTGAGCGCCTAGCCTGCCAGGCACGGATGCTGCTGGAAGTGACGTAGAAGCCAAGCCGTAAGTTGCCGCATGTCACGCTTCAACACCCCGACCTAGAACGTAAGTACTACCGCCTGTTTCAGCGCGAGCCACACCAGGAACCCCGTCTGACGGCGCGTGGAGCAATTAGCCGGACTGTGCAGGCTTGCTTTTGGATGGTAGTGGGGGGCATACTTCTCTCAGTATTGCCTAGCCGACACCCAGCGCAAAAGCCAATAGGTTGGCTTGTATCAGCTGTTATGGTCTTAATAGGAGGTGTTCCCTATCTAACTCGCATTTGGAGAAATTGGCGCGAGGGTCCGCCTGGCTACCGCCTGGTAGGCGAGTTTGAGGTGCGCGAAAAAGACCACCTATTCTCCATGTGCTGGGTGCGGCTGCTCCCAGGAGACAACTTTAAGGTGCAGGTAGACCAGAAGCTGTACGAGCGCTTGCACGTGGGCAGTCGCCTGCGCCTGACTTATGATGCTGAGGGGGAGCAGGTTAGTGTAGAAATGTTGCCCTAGAAGGCGCGTTATCGGCGCGGCGGCCCGTACTTTACCATTATAATAACGTGCGTTTTCGGGGCGTTGCCGCCTAGGCAGCTCGCCGGCGCGCAGTACTAAGTAGCTGAACAATAATTACCTTGTTTACCGAGCCGCACCCCAGCCCGCGCCGTCCGTCCTTCGACCAACCTCGCCACCGGGGCTGGCTAGAAGTCATTTGCGGCTCCATGTTTTCGGGTAAAACCGAGGAGCTGATTCGCCGCCTCACCCGCGCCCGCATTGCGCGGCAGCGGGTCGAGATTTTCAAGCCCGCCCTCGATACCCGCTACCACACCCAGGATGTGGTGAGCCACAACCAAAACAGCATCCGCTCGACGCCGGTGCAGTCGCCGGCCGAAATCCTGCTGTTGGCTGGCGGCAGCACCGACGTAGTAGGCATCGACGAGGCCCAGTTTTTCGACGAAAGCCTGGTGGAGGTGTGCAAGCAGCTGGCCGACAGCGGCATTCGCGTTATCGTGGCTGGGCTGGATATGGACTACCGCGGCCGCCCCTTCGGGCCCATGCCGGCGCTGCTGGCCACCGCCGAGTTTGTGACCAAGGTGCACGCCGTGTGTGTGTGCTGCGGCGAGTTAGCTGCCTACTCTTACCGCATTGCGGCCAGCGAAAAACAAGTGCTGCTGGGCGAAACCGACAGCTACGAGGCTCGCTGCCGCCCCTGCTTCTTGGCTGGCACGTCCGCCCGAGCCATGGGCACCGAGCCCCTGCCTGCGCGCAAGGAGCAGTAGCCGCTCGCGCCTGGGTACGGGGTGGCGCGCCCTACCCCCACTTCTCGCAATGATAAACAGCGCCTGCGCGTTAGGCACTGTTATTTGCTGATTGCTCACTGCTAATTGACCCTGTATGCCGCGTTTTTCCGCTTGGTTCTTTTTATTAGGAATGCTGGCCGCGGCGCGGGCCTGGGGCCAGGGCGCCGCCTACGGCGACTGGGAGCTGCACCTGCCGGCCCGCCACCCACTGGGCCTGGCCGAAGCCGGCAGTCGGCTGTATGTGCGAGACGAGTCGTCGTTTTATTTCTACGACAAAAGCCTGCATACTACCCAGCTGCTGTCGCGCCGCGATGGTCTTAGCGACGTGAGCGTGAAGGCTATGGCCTACGACTCGGCCTCGGCGCAGTTGGTCATCGTGTACAACAATGGCAATATCGACCTGCTGGGTGCTAACGGTGGCGTGCGCAACGTGACGGACTTGCTGCGCAAGGAAAGCCAAGCAGCCAAGAGCGTTTACCAAGTGCAGGTATACAATGGGCTGGCCTACATTGGCAGCACGCTGGGCGTGATAGTGCTGGACCTGGCCAAGCGGGAGGTGCGCGATACCTATAGCGCTATTGGGCCGGGTGGCCAGGCCATTACGTCTTACGCCACCGTTGTGCTGCACGATACCATTTACGCGTCTACCTCGGCGGGAATCTTGCGGGGCCGCATCGGTGTGGGCATCAACCTGCTTGACTATCGCAACTGGACGGTTGATGGCCCTACCCCCGCCAGTAGACCAGTGCAGGTGTACGAGCAAATGACTGCTTACCGGGGGCACGTGGTCACGGCGAGTACTTTTCGGGGCGTCGACTACTTGGCGGGGGTAGGGGCTGCCCGCCGCTGGCGCAGCGTGCCCAACGGCTACGGCGCGGGCGTGCGGCGCCTGCGAGCGAGCGGCGGCCAGCTGCTGGTAGCGTTTGATAATAGCGCGCTGCGACGCTTCGACGCGCCCACCGGCTACCTGGCCGACGTGCTGCCGGTGGCCGCCGTAGGTACGCTCGTGGCCGACGCCATGCGTGAAACCGATGGCACGCTGTACGTGGCCAGCTACGACAAAGGCTTGCTGCGCTTTGGGCCCGGCACCACCGCCGCGCCCGAGCTCATCCAGCCTAATGCCCCCGAACGGGCCCTTACTTACAGCCTGGTGGCCAACGCCGCTACCAATACTGTGGACGCATTCAGCGGCGGCTACTCCGGCAACAGCGGCTTGCAGCTAGACCAGCGGCTGGGTTTTTACGAATACAAAGACCGACAGTGGACCAACTACACGGCTACTACCTTCCCCTCGCCCACCGACTTCCCCAACCTGCTCGACCTCGCGCATGGCACCCGTACCCCCGACGGCAAGCTCTACATCGCCAGCTACGGCCAAGGTTTGCTCGAATGGATGGGGGTAGGGCAATTTCGGCAGTTCACGGCTGGTACGGCGGGCTCACCGCTGCGCAGCAGCCTGCCCGCTACTGACATTAAGGTATCCGACTTCGTGCGCGTCACCGACGTGGCCGCCGACCCCAACAATGGCCAGGTATGGGTTGTGAACCGCCACCAGCTGGCTGGGGTGCCGGCCTTGTTCCGCTTCCGGCCTGCCAATGCTACCTGGCTGGTGGTGCCGGGCTACGCAGGCTTCGAAAACCTCGACCGCGTGGCGGTCGATAACTTCGGCAATCCTTGGGTCACGCGGGCGCGGGCGCAGGGGTTAGGCGGCCTGGTAGCCTACGACACGGCCAGCAAAAAGCCGTTTTATTTCAGTGCTACGGGTCCTAACGACAAAACCGGCCTGCCCGATAATTCACTTTATGCCGTGGCGCGCGACCGCCAGGGGGCCATTTGGGTGGGCACAGCGGCGGGGGTAGCTGTTTACAACGACCCTAGCCAGTTGGTGAGCGCGGCAGCGACGGGCATCGCGCCCCCCGATTTTGACCGGCCCTACGCCCAAAGCGGCAGCGGCTTATATGCGACGCTTTACAACGAAACCGTGCGCTGCATAGCCATCGACGGGGCCAACCGCAAGTGGTTTGGTACGCCCAACGGCCTGTGGCTGTTCAACGAAACTGCTACCGAGGCGCTGCTGCACTTCACCACCGCCAACAGCCCGCTGCCCAGCAATAGCATCGTAGACGTGGCTGTGAACGATAAAACCGGCGAGGTCTTCGTGGCCACCGATGCCGGCCTGGTTAGCTACCAGGGCTCAGCTAGCGTCACGGACGGCGCCCCGAGCTGCGCCCAGGTGTCGCCCAATCCCGTGCGGCCCGATTTTGCGGGCACCGTAGGCATCAGCGGCGTGGCCAATAATGCTCAGGTGCGCATTACCGACGTAGCCGGCCACCTCGTATACAGCACCCGCGCCGCGGGCGGCACCGTCACCTGGAACCTGGCCGACACCGCCGGCCGCCGCGTGCGCTCGGGCGTATACCTCGTACTCACTTCTGACGCCAACGGCAAAAATACCTGCGTAAGTAAAGTGGCCGTACTCAGCAACTGAGGAGCAAAGGCGCCATTTGCCATTGCGGGGAGGAACGACGAAGCAATCTTTCCTTGTCGTATGCATTAGCCTAACAAAGAAGGAAAAATTGCTTCGTCGTTCCTCCTCATAATGACAACTTCTCATGCTAATCAAAACCCGCGGTATCGTCCTCAGCTACCTCAAATACCGCGAAAGCAGCATCATCGCCCGCGTCTACACCGAGCAGCGCGGTGTGCAGAGCTACCTCGTGAACGGCGTGCGCCGGGCCAAGCCGCCGGGGCGCATCGCGCTTTTTCAGCCGCTCACCCTGCTCGAATTGGTGGCCTACGTGCCGCGGCAGGGGGGAGGCCTCACGCGGCTGGCCGAGTTTCGCTGTGCTGAGCCGTTTCGGTCCTTGCCCTACGAGATGCGCAAGAGCAGCGTAGGCCTGTTTTTGAGCGAAGTGCTGAGCAAATCGGTGCGTGAAGAAGAAGAAAACGTGTCGCTGTTTCGCTTCCTGCACGACTCTATCCTGGCCTTCGACCAGCAAGATGTGGGCATCGAAAACTTCGCCCTGCTTTTTCTGCTGCACTTGGCCAGCTACCTGGGCTTTGGGGCCGAAACCGGCGCCGAAATCACCGACCAGGTGGCTATGGCCGGCGCTGCGCCCACGGGCAGCGGCTTTAGCAGCGGCCCGGCCACGCTGCGCCTGCGCGAGTTTGAGCACTACTTCGACGAGTTGCTGCGCACCTCGGCCGGCAATTCCATCCCCAACGGCCACGTGCGGCGCGAGTTGCTAGCCGTGCTCATCCGCTACTACCAGCTGCATATCGAGGGCCTAGGCGAAATAAAATCGCTCGAAATCCTGAGTGATGTACTGGCCGGCTGAGATGAATAGTGGGTAAAATGAGCAAGGGGAGTAATGTCGTTCAGATGTGAGAACGACATTACTCCCCTTGCTCATTTTACCTACTACCTATTTCACTCCCACTAGCTCCACGTCGAAGCGCAACACGGCATTGGCCGGAATGTCGCCGCCCGCGCCGCGCTCGCCGTAGGCCAGCGGCGATGGAATGAGCAGCATGGCTTTGCTACCCTTCGGTAAGGCCGCAATGCCCTGGTCCCAGCCCTTAATTACCTGGCCCGCGCCCAGCAAAAAGTCAAATGGCGTGCCGCCGTGCTTGGCACTCGAGTCAAACTCCTTGCCCGTGGCCAGTACCGTGCCGCGGTATTTTACGCTCACTGTTTGGCCCTTTTTGGGGGGGAGGCCCTTGCCGGGCGTCGTAATGACGTACCAGGTGCCGCCGGCCGTCTTTTTAGCCTTGGCCGTTAGCTTGTTTTTCTTAAGATAAGCCTGAATGGCGGCGTCATCCTTCACTAGCTGCTTGGCGGCGTGCGCTTTGCTCAACCGCTCCTGCTCGGCCATCATGGCCTGCTGCTTGGCCTGCATCTGCTCGGTAGTGAGTAGCTGCTTGGCAGCCACCGTCACGCGCAGGGCATTGCCCGCCCGCTGAATAAATGGCGGCACCGGCTGCCGCATCGATTTGGTAAACACCGTGTCGGCGTTGAAGCGGAAGATGGCGCTGTCGCCGGGCAGCAGCAGGCTCATCGCTTCTTCGAGGCCACCTTTGGGGGGGGTAGGGCTTAGCGGCACCGGCACGGGCTCGGGCCGCATCTGGCGTGAGTCCATCAGCAGCGAGTCGCGGTCGGTGCGGTACTGAATGTAGATGAGCAGCACCTGGCCCGCACGGCTGGCATAGGGCGCGTCGCCGGCTGGGGCCAGCGTCCGCGGGGCATAGCGCCCCGCCGCATCGCGCCGAAACAGCCGGTACTCGATGCCACTGGGGCTACGCTCAAAGCCAGCGGCGGGGGTAGAGGCCGTGGTTTGGGCCGCCGCCAGCCCTGGCATCAGCGCCAACGCCAGCCCGGCTAGCCCGAAAAAAGAAGCGCGTAAATTCATGGAAAAGAAGGGGGTAGGGAGAAAACAAAGCCGCCACGCCAGAGTGGCGTGGCGGCTGGTAGAGGCATAGGGCGGGGCCAGAGCTTAGCGGCCGGCTGGTGCCATCGAAGCAGCTGGGCCGGCGGCAGCATCCTGCATGTCCGTCAGCTCCACGTCGAAGCGCAGGGGCGAGTTGGCCGGAATGGCGGGCGGCGAGCCCTGCTTGCCATAGGCCAGCGACGATGGGATGAGGATAGTAGCCTTGCTGCCCTTGTTGAGCTGCTGTAGGGCATCGTCCCAGCCCGGAATCACCTGGCCGCGGCCCAGCGCAAACGAGAAGGGCTGGCCGCCGTGCTTGGCGCTTGAGTCAAACTCTTTACCGTCGAGCAGGGCACCGCGGTACTGCACAGTCACCGTCTGGCCGGGCTTGGCGTTGGCGCCGGTGCCGGGCTGCGTCGTGATAACGTACACGCCGCTCGGGGTTTTCTTGGCGTTGGTCAGGTTGTTTTTCTTGAGGTAGTCCTGCAAGATTACCTCGTCAGCCTTGTCTTGGGTAGCGGCGTAGGTGCGCATCTGCTTCTGCTGCTCGGCCATCATTTTTTGCTGGTCGGCCATTGCTTCGGCCATAGCGGCTTCGCGGGGCTGCAAGGCTACGGCCTTCACCGTCAAGATGATGAAGTTGCCTTTCTTCTTGAGGTTGGCGGGGGCCAATTGGCGGGCGTTACGCTTGTACAGCGTGTCGGCATTGAAGCGGAATACACCGCTGTCGCCAGGCTGAAGCAGCGAGAAAGCCTCGGGTTCGGCGCCCAATTGCTTGGCCGTCAGCGCTTCGAGCGGAATGCGCACGGGCACGCCAAACTGACGCTCGCGCGATTTCATCATCACCGAGTCGCCTGAGGTGCGGTACTCGATGTGGGCCGACATTACTTTGCCTACCCGGTCTTTGTAAGCGGCATCTTCGCCACCCGCTATCTCGCGCGACTCGTACTTGCCGCCCTCGTTTTTGAAAATCTTGTACTCCATGCCCGACTTGGTTTTGGCAAAGTCGCCTCCACCTTTATTGCACGAAGACAGGAAGGAAGCTGCGCTGAGCACGCCGGCCGCCAGGGCCAGCTGCCGGGCCGCGCGGGGCCGGAAAGAAAACTGCATGAAAACTACTAAATAATGTGAAGAATGTGGGGATGTGAAAAGATAAGCAAAGGCGAAAGAGCTTGGTAGCTTTCTGCGCATTTAATTACCTTTCCCACATTGGAAGGCAAAGTTAGGCTACGGGCGGCGCAACCGCCACGGGCGTGGCGGGTGTGCTCACAAGCTGGGCTTGGTACTGGGGTAGCACGCTCAAAAAGCGCGTCACGGTAGCATCCAGCGGCTCGTAGCTCACGCCACCTGAGGCGTTGTGGTGCCCGCCGCCGTCGAAGTGGTTGCGCGAGAAGTCGCTCACCGAGAAGTCGCCCACCGAGCGGAAGGAAATCTTGACGGCCGAGCCGCGGTCGATGAACACTGCAGCCAGCACAATGCCTTCGATGCTGAGCGCATAGTTGACCAAGCCTTCGGTATCGCCGGTTTTGCTTTCGTACTCGCGCAGCTCTTCTTTGGTCACGGCAATGTAGGCCGTGTTAAACTCGCGGTTTACCACAAGCTTATCCTTCAGAATGTAGCCCAAAAAGCGCAGCCGAATCTCAGAATGCGAGTCATAGATGCGACGGTGCACCGAAGCTAAGTCGATGTGCGCATTTAGCAGTTCGGCAATGATGAGGTGCACGTTGCGCGAGGTGCTGGGGTGCCGAAACGAGCCCGTATCGGTCATAATGTCCGCGTAGAGCGCCTCGCCCATACCTTGGTCAATGAGGTCTTGGTCGCCCAAGTCCCGGATAATCTCGAAAATCAGTTCGGCCGTGGCCGCCGCCTTGGGGTCCGAAAAGCTGACATCCGCAAAATCTTCGGGCCGCTGGTGGTGGTCGATGAGCACTTTGGTGCCCGGCGCCTGCCGCACCAGCTCGCCCAGCTCGTTAATGCGACCCAGGCAGTTGAAGTCGAGGCAAAAAATCAGCTCGGCCCGGTTCACCAGGTCGCGCACCTGCCGGTCGTTGTGGCGCGGCTCGTACACGACCACTTCGTCGTTGCCCTGCATCCAGTTGAGGAAAGCGGGGTAGTCAGAGGGCGTTACGACGGTCACGGAATGCCCTTTTTTCTTCAGGTACGTGGCCCAGGCCAGCGACGAGCCCAGCGCATCGGCGTCGGGCTTGTGGTGCGTGGTAATAAAAACCTGCCGGGGCTGGGCCAGCAAAGTCTGCAATTCGGATACGGAAGGAAACATCGACAACGTGAATGACCTACGAATGCACTGAAAAAGCGCCAGGCAACTGGCTTAGCGCAAATTGGCCGACAAAGGTCGGCATGAATTGGCAATCAACAATCAATCTCCCTGCGATGGTTCGGGCCGCCGGGGGTAGGGCCGGCCGCCCTACCTTTGTGCTACCAACCCAACAATTTTTTCTTAAGTCAAAAAAGAATGGCAACCAATCGCACCTTCACCATGATTAAGCCCGACGCCGTGGCCGAAAACCACATTGGCGGCATCCTGAGCATGATAGAGCAGGGCGGCTTCCGCATTGTGGAGCTTCAGAAAGTGACCCTCACGCCCGAGCGCGCCGGCGAATTTTACGCTGTGCATAAGGAGCGTCCTTTCTACAACGACCTCGTAAAATACATGTCGAGCGGTCCCATCGTGGCAGCCATCCTCGAAAAAGAAAACGGCGTAGCCGATTTCCGTACCCTCATTGGCGCTACCAACCCGGCCCAAGCTGCCGAAGGCACCATCCGTAAGAAGTACGCGAAGAGCATCGAAGCTAACGCTGTGCACGGCTCCGACTCGGACGAGAACGCCCAAATCGAAGGCGAATTCTTCTTCAGCAAGTAAGCCCTACCCCCCCTCCCAGGGGAAATGAAGCTAAAAAAAGCCGCTCTGCTTAGTGCAGAGCGGCTTTTTTTGTATACTTAAACCAGACCTTTTTTGTGCTAGTCTTGTACTGCCACGCTTAGCTGGCTCGCCCAAAGCCGATGCGGCCAGGGCCTTTGGGCTCGCTCAAGAAAGTAGGGTCGGTGCGGTTGTAGATGTCAGCCAGCGACATAGCTTCGGTAATAGGCGCCTGCTGGCCTAGCGATGTAGCCAGGGCCTGCGCTTTGTCTTGGGCCAGGGGCTCGAAAGCGTACGAGGCAATGAGCCGGCCCTTGCGCAGCAGCGCCTTGTCGATGCGCGTGAGGTCGGCGTTGAAAGTACAAATAATCTGAATATGAAAGCCATCGCTCAGCAGGCCATCGCTGAGATTCAGTAAGTTGCTCACGGCGTTGCTGCCCGTGGCATCGCGCTTGGTCAGCAGTTCCTCGGCGTCCTCGATGAGCAGGATGGAGTTGGTATTGTCGTGCAGCAGGTTGATAAACTCGGGGTCGGCGATGCGCAGGGCCAAGTTAGGCGGAATGAAAAGCTTAGGCTTGTCGGTAAGGCCGCAGAGGTGGCGGATGTAGCTGGTTTTGCCGGTGCCGGGCGGCCCATGCAAAATCACGAGGCCTTTATCGTCGGGCTTTTGCAGGCGCTGCACAATGGCTTCGTGCACCGGCAGCAGGTCGTCGTTGTAGTTGGTGACCAGGTCTAGGGCCGGAATTTTGAGGGGTAGGGGCGAGAACTCCAGGTCGCTGCCCATCAGGCGCAGCACCTGAATGCGTTGGCGCTCGGCTTGCCCGCTCTCGAGCTGTGCCACCAGCGCGGCTCGTAGCTGCGCCAGTACCACTGCATCGGTAGTGGGCGAGTAGTAGAGCGACGCGCCCTGGTCGCCGTAGCTGCCCACCACGCTAAATGAAAGCAGCGTGCACGGCGCGGGCGACAAGGCATAAAACTGCCACTCCGGCGTCTTGTCCTTGTCCTCAATAAAGACGGATTGGTAAACCGTTATTTGGTCAATATCATAGGTTTCGGCCAGGGTCGTGAGAACCGTCTGGCGGGCTTCGGCCGTGGCCAGCTGGTAGATTTCGCGTCGTGGCAGCTCGCCAAACATGGCGTAAAACCAGCTGGTAGGCTGAAAGGCACCCTGCGGACTGAAACTTTCGGACAGGTCGGGGTTGGCCGCCGGGGGCGGGGTAGGCATCATGCTAATCACGGGGGGGAGGCGGAAGGCTAAGCGGCCAGCACGGGCTCAGAATACTCGTTTTTGGCCGGCTGCGGCTCGTGCTTGTGCTTAAAAATGAATACGAAAAGCACGGCAATCACCAGCGCGTAGCCTGCAAAGGCCAGCCAGATGCCCTGCCAGTCTTTGTTGCCAGCGGCATCGGTAAAGTAATTCTGAATAACCAGGCCGCTGATAGAGCTGCCCAGCACGGCCCCAAAGCCGTTGGTCATCATCATAAACAACCCCTGGGCGCTGGCCCGAATGCTGGGCTGCGTCTGGGTTTCGACAAACAACGAGCCCGAAATATTGAAGAAGTCGAAGGCCATGCCGTACACAATGCACGAAAGAATAATCATCCAAAGCCCACCGGCGGGGTTGCTGTAAGCCAGCAGCCCAAAGCGCAGTACCCAGGCAATCATGCTAAATAGCATGACTTGCTTGATGCCAAAACGCCGCAAAAAGAAGGGAATGGCCAGAATAAACAGCGTTTCCGAAATCTGCGAAATTGACATGATGAAGGCCGGGTGCTGCACCGAGAGCGTATCGCGGTAAGCCGGTACCTTGTCGAAGTCGTGCAGAAAAGTATCGCCGTAGGCATTGGTGAGCTGTAAGGCGGCCCCCAGCAGTAGGGCAAAAGCAAAGAACGTAGCCAGCTTGCGGTCGCGCAGCAGCGCAAACGACTTGAGGCCCAGCGCATCGACCAGCGAGCGGCCCGTGGAGCCCTGCGAGGGCGGTGGGCACTTGGGTAGCGTGAACGAGTAGAAACCCAGCAGCAGCGCTGCCGCTGCCGCTACGTAAAACTGGTTGGCCGACTTTTCGAAACCCAGAAACGTGACCGTCCACATGGCCGCGATAAAACCAACGGTGCCCACACCCGAATGGGGGGGTAGTCCTTCACCACATCGAACCCTTGACTTTTCAGTGCCGAGTACGACACGGCAATCGAGAGCGCCAGTGTAGGCATGTAAAAAATCATGTTCAGCAGAATGACCCAGAAGAACACGCCGGGGTCCGTCACAAACGGAATGGCGCACAGCGTAATACCGCCCAGCAGGTGCAGCACGCCGTAGAGTTTCTCGGCATTAATCCACTTATCGGCCACAATGCCCATGAGCGAGGGCATGAAAATGGACGCGATGCCCATCGTCGAAAAGATGGCCCCGAACTGCGCGCCCGACCAGTGCTTAGTCTGAAACCAGTACGCGCCAATCGTAATCAGCCAGGCTCCCCAGATAAAAAACTGGAGAAAGCTCAGAATAGTAAGACGCAGCTTGATGCTCATTGCGGGCTCAGCGTTAAAGTTCGGAAAAGGGGCTTTTGCGCCTAAAGTTACACTACTTTTTGTTGGCACAGTGCCAACTGCGTAGCATTGGGGTAACAAAGTCCAGCCGCTGCCCACGCGCGGCCTGGCCACAAAAAAGCCCTTTTGCGCGGGGCAAAAGGGCTTTTAAAGGGTAGTAGGGGGGGAGGCCTACTTGGCGTCGGCAAAGCGCTTATTCACTTCGTCCCAATTGATGAGGTTGAAGAAAGCGGCGATGTAGTCGGGGCGCTTGTTTTGGTACTTGAGGTAGTAAGCGTGCTCCCACACATCGAGGCCCAAAATGGGCGTGCCCTTGCAGCCGGCGTCAGGCATCAGCGGGTTGTCTTGGTTGGGCGTCGAGCAGATTTGCAGTGAGCCGTCAACCTGCTTGCACAGCCACGCCCAGCCCGAGCCGAAGCGCGTAGTAGCCGCCTTGGTGAATTCCGTCTTGAAGTTATCGTAGCTGCCAAACGACTGAGTGATGGCTTCGCCGACCGCGCCCGTGGGCTGGCCGCCGCCGTTTGGGCTCAGGATGGTCCACCACAGCGAGTGGTTCCAATGGCCACCACCGTTGTTGCGCACGGCGGGGGTAGCAGCAGCAATGTTGTGCAAGATTTCCTCCAGCGACTGGTTTTCCATCGCCGTGCCCGCGATAGCCGCGTTGAGGTTGGTCACGTAAGCCTGGTGGTGCTTGGTATGGTGAATTTCCTGAGTTTGTGCGTCAAACGTAGGTTCGAGCGCGTCGTAGGAATACGGCAGCTTGGGCAGTTCAAAAGCCATGGGGCAGGGGATTGAAAGTGAAAAGATGGGTGTCAGGTAGTATAACCCCCAACCGGCCGCCGGGGTTACGGCCGCCCGTTGGGTGGCCCCAAAAGTAGCCTACCCCCGCTTCTCTTTGAAAAAAGTCTGCATGAGCGCCGTGCACTCGTCGGCGCACACGCCCGCTTGCATTCGGGTGCGCGGGTGCAGCAGCCCCAGGCTGTGGCGGCGGTAGCCCGTTTTGGGCTCGGCCGCGCCAAACACTACTCTCCCCAACTGAGCCCAAGCACTGGCGCCGGCGCACATCACGCAGGGCTCCACGGTTACGTATAGTGTGCAGTCAGTTAGGTATTTGTTGCCCAAATAATTGGCGGCGGCCGTCAGGGCTAGCATCTCGGCGTGGGCCGTCACGTCGTGCAGCTGCTCGGTTTGGTTATAGCCCCGGCCAATGATGGTGCCTGCCAGCACGACCACCGCCCCAATCGGGATTTCGCCCGCCGCTAGCGCCCGTCGCGCCTCGGCCAGCGCCTGTCGCATAAAATATTCGTCGGTGAGTAGAGGGGGGGTAGGGGATTTCGGCATGGCGAGCGCAACGCAGTGGAGCGCGGCAATCCTTCCTTCACGTAAGGATTGCCATCCCAGCGAGTAGGAAAAATTGCCGCGCTCCACTGCGTTGCGCTCGCAAAGACAAACAGATTATACTGAATTTTACTTCAGATTAATATCGGCCAGAGCCGCCTGGGCCACCGCCCGCCATTGAGCCTGCTCCTCGGCCGGGGCCGAGAAGGCAAAAATATACAGCTGCGTGCCCTGCACGGCATACTCGATATACTCATACTTGCGGACGGGCGCCAGCGCTACAGACGAGCGGCGGCTATCGCTGAGCGTCGATACAAATTCCAGCGCCACCACGTCGCGGCCGTTCACCTTATGCACCTCCTGGGTCAGAAATTCTACCTTCGTGTACAGGCGCTGCACGCTGGCTTTGTACATGGGTAGCAGCACGTTGTAGTCGGGGCCGAAGGTGGTGGGCCGCACCGATATGCTGTAATCGACGCGCCCACTGGGGTTGCTGTACACGGCCAGCGGCTTGCGCGGCGACGGAAACTTGGCGGCAATGGCGTCGTCGGGCAGCGGCATAAAGCCCTGCGGCACTGCCACCGACAAGCCACGTGCGAGCTTCACCGTCGTCAGCTTGGGCTTAGGCCCAAAACTAGTGAGTGCCAGAACGGCGAGCAGCAGAGGTAGGATTTTCATAAGTAAGGCAAAAATACGGGGCGGCCGCTGGGTACTCCAGCATAAAGGGCAGAACGTCATGCTGCGCTTGCCAAAGCCTCTCATTCGCGCCGCTGAATTAGTAATTCAACGCACGCGAGAGGCTTCGACAAGCGCAGCATGACGTTCTATGTAATCCTCAGCGTAACTAGCGGCGTACTACCGTTGGGTACTTGATACGGACCTTCTTCCAGTACACGTAATTACCGGTTTTAGCTTCTACTAAGTAGGTGCCAGCCTGGATGTGGCCCAGGTCTACGGGCTCGCCGGTATTGTTCTGCGGGTCTAGCTCCTGCTGGTACACTACCTTGTTCTTGTAGTCCGTCATCACCAGCGTGCCTGGCTTCGTAAACTGCTGCGTGAAGCTGAGCATCACGTTATTAGAATTGGGCTTGGGGAAGATATCGATGCCCGAAAGCGTTTCTACGCGCTTTATGGGGCCGTCGAGCGTCACGGCTGGCACCTGGCCTTTCGACTTTATTTCGGTGCCACCGTCGTACTTGTTCTTAGTCTTAACTTTCGTTTGGGCCTGGGCCGCACCAGCCGTAAGCAAAGCGGCCGCGAGGGCCAGCGAAGGAAGAAATTTCATGGTCGGTAGGGAAAAGAGAGCCAGCCAAAAAGGCTGCTATCCTGCTTACTTGCATACTCCGTACCAACTTAGGCAGGGCCGCCAATTTGAGTTTTGGCTGGCCAGCCTCACATAAGCTATGCGGCTAGGCCGCCCAGCGGGCTAACTTTGCCCGAAATCCTTTTGCCATGTTAAGAACGCACACCAACGGCGAGCTCCGCCAAGAACACGTCGGCCAAACCGTTACCCTCGTTGGCTGGGTCCAGCGCACCCGCGACAAAGGCGGCATCCTCTGGATTGATTTGCGCGACCGGTACGGCATCACCCAATTGGCCTTGGAAGAGGGGGTAGAGAGCGAAACCGTGCGCGAAACTGCTCGCACCCTAGGCCGCGAGTTCGTCATCAGCGTAACTGGCAAAGTGGCCGAGCGCTACTCCAAAAATGCGCACATCCCGACCGGCGACGTTGAAATCCGCGTCGAACAGCTCGAAGTGCTGAACCCAGCCAAGCTGCCGCCCTTCCTCATCGAAGACGACACCGACGGCGGCGACGAGCTGCGCATGAAGTACCGCTACCTCGACCTGCGCCGCACACCGGTGCGCAATAACCTGATGTTGCGCCACAAAATGGCCCAGGCCGTGCGCCGCTACCTCGATGGCCAAGAGTTTATCGAAGTGGAAACGCCCGTGCTCATCAAAAGCACGCCAGAAGGCGCCCGCGACTTTGTAGTGCCTTCGCGCATGAACCCCGGCGAGTTTTACGCCCTGCCGCAGTCGCCCCAGACATTTAAGCAGCTGCTCATGGTGTCGGGCTTCGACCGTTACTTCCAGATTGTGAAGTGCTTCCGCGACGAAGACCTGCGCGCTGACCGCCAGCCCGAGTTCACGCAGATTGACTGCGAAATGGCCTTTGTGGAGCAGGAAGACATTCTCAATACCTTCGAAGGCTTGGTGCGCTACCTGTTCAAGGAAATCAAAAACCTTGATTTCCCCACTGTGCCCCGCATGGAGTACGCCGACGCCATGCGCTGGTACGGCAACGACAAGCCCGACGTGCGCTTCGACATGAAGTTCGTAGAATTGGATGGGGTAGTAAAAGGCCAGGGCTTCCCGGTCTTCGACAGCGCCGAGCTGGTGGTGGGCATCAATGCCGCCACCTGTGCTGCCTACACCCGCAAGCAGCTCGACGAGCTAACCAACTTTGTAAAGAAACCACAGCTCGGCGCCACCGGCCTCGTGTACGCCCGCGTTGAAGCCGGCGGCGTAGTAAAATCGTCGGTTGATAAATTCTATTCGCAGGAAGAATTGCAGAAGTGGAAAGCCGCCTTCAACGCTAATGAAGGCGACCTGTTGCTCATCCTGGCCGGCCCGGCCGATAAAACCCGCAAGGCGCTCAGCGAGCTGCGCCTCGAAATGGGCCAGCGCCTCGGCCTGCGCGACAAGGATACCTTCGCCCCGCTGTGGGTCGTCAACTTCCCGCTGCTAGAGTACATCGAAGAGGAAGGCCGCTACTTCGCCATGCACCACCCCTTCACGTCGCCCAAACCCGACGATTTGCATTTGCTCGATAACCCCGACACCATCGGTCAGGCTCGTGCTAATGCGTATGACTTGGTTATCAATGGTGTAGAAGTGGGTGGCGGTTCCATCCGTATCCACGACCGGGCGGTGCAGGCGCGCATGTTTTCGCTGCTCGGCTTCTCGCCCGAGGAAGCGCAGGCGCAGTTCGGCTTTCTACTCGACGCCTTCGAGTACGGCGCCCCACCCCACGGTGGCATTGCCTTCGGCTTCGACCGCCTCTGCTCGCTCTTTGGAGGCGCCGATAGCATCCGCGACTTCATCGCCTTCCCCAAAAATAATTCGGGCCGCGATGTGATGATTGACTCGCCCTCGCCCATCTCAGACAAGCAATTGACTGAACTGAGTATCAAAACGGATGTGGTGGTAAAGTAGAGATTTGGTTTTAACACCGAAGCGGCGACTGAGGAATCAGTCGCCGTTTTCGTTTCTATCCGCTTATTACAAATAACTCAATGTACTGACTACAAAGAAAATGAGCCAAAATATCCAGAGAATAGGTACTTTGTAGCTGATAGGCTTTTGAGCGAAGTAGGCTATCAAATTCATGATGCCGAGCGCAAAGAACGGGAGCAGTAAAAAGGCGGTTGCTCTGCCTACAATTGCGCTCGCGAATGACAAAAAATTATTGCCACCAATTACAGTTGGGTGAAATAGGTATTGAATTATACAGTTAATGACAATCGATAGCCAAAACATTATCCAGAGTGTCTTCTTAGTTGTCACCAGTACTTTATTTTGGATATGTTACAAAAAAAGCGGCCACCGATATTTCGGTGGCCGCTTTTTGTTTCTTAGTAAAGGGTGATTTTAGAAATTCCGCTCGCCTGTTTCGCGCTTACCCAGCATCACAGAGCCAACCATGGCAGCTAGTAGCAAAATGGAGGCTAACTCGAAGGGTAAGGAATATTGCTTGAATAACACCATGCCTAGCCGGTCAACCATGCCCACTTGTGAATCGAAAGTAGCCGCGTTGTAGCCAGTTGGAACCACATTGCGCAGGGCTGCCACCATAATCAGCAGTAGCGAACCACCAGCGATAGTGGCGGCGATTTTAGCTAATGCTGGCTTGTGCGGCTCCGTGTCCTCATTCAGGTTCAAGAACATAATTACGAACAGGAATAGCACCATGATGGCCCCGGCGTACACGATGATATTGACGGCAGCCAAGAACTGCGCATTCAGCATCAAGTAATGAGCCGAGAGAGTGAAAAACGTGAGGATAAGAAATAGCACGCTATGCACCGGGTTTTTGACCAGCACCACACCCAGTGCACTCAGCAAGGCCACAAACGCGAGAAAGAGAAAGAGAGACATATGTTGTAGCGTAAGCTTTCGCTTACCATTCTGCTTGAAAATTTCGTCGGTCAGCAAGCTGGAGCTTACCCTAACGTACTATGCCAACTGGCCACGTAGTTTCTCGGCTTGCTCTGGCGTAAGCTGAATGCCACGCTTCGAGCGATTATCGGGCGAAACAGGCTCTACCAAGCGGTCTTTCCCATAAATGAACTCGTCGCGCTCGTAACGCGGCGGCGCCATTTTGTCGGCTTGGAGGTACACCGCAGCTTTCGGGCAAGCCTCTTCACAGAGACCGCAAAAGATGCAGCGTAGCATGTTTATCTCGTAGCTAACAGCATATTTCTCTTCACGATAGAGATTCTGTTCACCTTTTTTGCGCTCGCCAGCAACCATTGTTATGGCTTCGGCAGGGCAAGCCACGGCACACAAGCCACAGGCTGTGCAGCGCTCACGACCTTGCTCGTCACGCTTCAGCACATGCAAGCCTCGGAAAACGGGTGAAAACGGCCGCGTTTCTTCGGGGTAGCGAATAGTAACTTGCTTCTTAGTAGCAGCTCGAAAGAAGTGCTGCATCGTAATGGTCAGGCCCTGAAAAATCGCCGGTAGGTATGCCCGCTCAGCGAGCGTCATAGGCTTTTTTTCTAGTTTCTTGGCGCGGTTGCTTAGCGATTGCATGAATTTAGATAGGAAGAGGGGGGTAGGGCAGACGAGTTACGTCGCTTACCACCACTGCTTAATTTCCGGAATGATGCCAGTGGTAATAAGGCCGCCGGTAAGCAGGATATTGAAAATAGCAAGTGGGATAAGTATTGTCCAGCCCAAACGCATCAACTGGTCGTAGCGGAAGCGCGGCAGCGTCCAGCGCACCCACATGAAGAAGAAAATGAACGAGAAGATTTTAGCAAAAACGCTCACTACTCCCAAGATGGCAACAATATTCTGTGCTGCATCCAGCGATAGACCTTGAGATGAGGACAGCCAGCTACGCAGCTCGTATTGGAACGGGAAGTTGAAGCCACCAAAGTAGATAACGCTCATCACTGCCGAAGCCACGAAAACATTGACGTACTCCGCAAACAGGTACAAGCCCATTTTCATCGAGCTATACTCCGTGTGGTAGCCGCCTACCAGCTCGGTTTCACACTCAGGCAAGTCAAAAGGTGTACGGTTAGTCTCAGCAAAAGCGCAGACAATGAAGATGATAAAGCCTAGTGGCTGCTTCACAATGTTCCAAAAGTGCCACTCACCAGGTACCGATTGCTGCAGCGTGATGTCGCGCAACGAGAGCGATCCCGACATCATAAGTACTGCAATGAGAGCTAAGCCCATCGCCAATTCGTAGCTAATGTTCTGTGAGGCAGCACGAATAGCACCGAGGAGCGAAAACTTGTTGTTAGAGGCCCAGCCACCAATCATAATACCATAAACGCCCAGCGATACAATACCGAATACATAAAGCATTCCGACATTGATTTCGATGCCTTGCAAGTGCACTACGGTTTCTCCGAATTTGAGAAAGCTACCAAACGGAATAACAGCTGATGACATCAGTGCCGTTATCATGGCCAGGCAGGGGCCAAAAATGAAAAGTGCTTTATTTGCTCCACTTGGGAAGAATTCTTCCTTAGTGAAAAGCTTTACAGCATCAGCCAAAGGCTGCGCGAGACCGAAAGGGCCAGCACGGTCGGGTCCTACCCGGTCTTGCAAGAATGCGGCAATTACACGCTCAGCGTATGTACAGTACGTGGCAATCAGCAGCGAAACGCCAAATACCACCAGCACAACGAGGCCTTGCCAGCCTAAAGATTCGAGAGACATAGAAGAAAAGTGTCAGACTAGATTTTGCGAAGTGTTGTATCGTATTCGCCTATCTATAGGGTAACTAGTGCTAAGAAGGACTGGAAAAATATATCGCCTTTTTATCAACACGGCAATTAGAAACTGGTGCCATTGGGGCCGCCTAGTTTCAGTGGGGGATTCTTTTCTAACTCACGTACCGTACTCTCCGGCAAGTCAGCGATGACCTGCGCGTTGAGTACTGGTAGTTCGTAATGATTAGCTGAAATGACGGATGAACGGTCGATATGAGCGGGACCTTCAATAACCCAATCTGACGTTTCCTTCTTCTCAAAGCGGCACTCATTGCAAATCCACTCTTTCACCTCGCCGTATTCATCCTTGCGAGCAGTTACGCGCAATACGTCCTTGCCTTTGTACCACAATGTTACATGACCCGTGCACTTCTCATGATTGCAATCGCGGTGCGCATTCACCGGTTTAGTGAACCACACGCGCTGCTTGAAACGAAAGGTCTTGTCAGTGAGTGCACCTACTGGGCACACATCAATTACGTTGCCACTGAAATTGTTAGAAATTGTGTTCTCGATGTAAGTACCAATCTCAGCAGCATCACCGCGGCCTAATACTCCGTGCACCCGACCATCAGTAAGCTGCTCGGCAGTGTATACACAACGGTAGCACAGGATACAGCGCGTCATGTGCAATTGCACATAAGGACCAATATCGATTTTCTCAAACGTGCGCCGCTCTTCCTCATAGCGCGTAGTACTTACCCCATGCTCGAACGCAAAGTTTTGCAAGTCACACTCACCAGCTTGGTCGCAGACGGGACAGTCGAGTGGGTGGTTGATGAGTAGCATCTCTACTATGCCTTTGCGAACGTCGAGCACTTGCTGGCTAGTCGTATTTTCGACTACCATGCCGTCCTGCACTGGTGTGATGCAGGAAGCTACAAGCTTAGGCATCGGGCGCGGGTCTTTAGCTGAGCCAGCAGCTACGCGCACTAAGCAGGCACGGCACTTGCCGCCGCTACCCTTTAGAGGCGTATAGTAGCACATAGCGGGTGGCACCACACCGCCCCCAATTTTGCGGGCTGCGTTGAGGATAGTTGTGCCATCAGGCACTTCCACCTCAATTCCGTCGAAAGTTATTTTAGCCATTAGGTCGAAAATTATCAGAGCTGAGCCAAATACATTTTTCGCTGAGGTAGCGAAAAATTACTCGAAAGCTGCAATGTTTTGATAATTTGTAATTGATAACTATTAAGTGAGTCTAGGCTAATACTAGGTTACCGCGGTACACTGCACCCGGCGCAGTTGCCTCTTTTGGGTGCGTTACATGCCACTCAAATTCATCGCGGAAGTGACGCACAGCAGCAGCTACTGGCCAGGCAGCAGCTTCTCCAAGTGGGCAAATAGTATTGCCCTCAATCTGCTTGGCTACGCTTACAATAAGGTCGATATCGTGCATCGAACCGTGGCCATGTTCCAAGCGATGCAGCACTTTCTCGAGCCAGCCTGTGCCTTCACGGCAGGGCGAACATTGGCCGCAACTCTCATGGTGATAGAAGCGCGAAAAATTCCAAGTATTTTTCACAATGCACGTCGTCTCGTCCATTGCGATAAAACCACCCGAGCCAAGCATCGTGCCCGTCACAAAGCCGCCGTCGCTGAGCGATTCATAGGTCATCAGGCGATTTTCGCCAGCAGCTGTTTTGAGAATCAGTTCTTTAGGCAGAATTGGTACTGAAGAACCTCCTGCTACCACAGCCTTTAGTTCACGACCTTTCCAAATACCGCCGCAGTACTCGTCGGAATAGATAAACTCCTCTACTGGCACGCCTAGCTCTAACTCGTAGATACCCGGCTTATTAAGGTGACCGCAAGCCGAAAATAGCTTGGTGCCAGTGCTTTTCCCTACTCCTAATTTAGCGTACTCATCGCCGCCCATATTTAGAATGGGCACAACTGTAGCGATGCTCTCTACATTGTTAACCACAGTAGGACGGGCATACAGGCCCTGCACAGCCGGAAAAGGAGGCTTATTACGCGGATTACCACGTTTGCCTTCTAATGATTCTAACAATGCAGTTTCTTCGCCGCAGATATACGCACCGCCGCCCGGATGTACGTGCAAGTCAAGAGAATAGCCAGAGCCTTGAATATTCTCTCCGAGAAAGCCAGCAGCATAAGCCTCTGCAATAGCTTTTTCCAGAATACGCAATACATATAATAGCTCACCCCGGATATAGATGTAGCTGGTACGCGCGCCTAGTGCATAGCTGCCTGCAATCATGCCCTCAATGAGCAAGTGCGGCAGCTTCGACATTAAGTAGCGGTCTTTAAAAGTGCCCGGCTCTGACTCATCGGCGTTGCATACGAGGTAGCGTGGTACACCTTCAGGCTTAGCTAAAAAGCTCCACTTGAGGCCAGTTGGGAAGCCAGCGCCGCCGCGCCCACGTAGGCCTGACTTTTTCACTTCTTCTACCACTTCTTCCGGCGTCATCTTCAGCGCCTTCTCCACGGCGCGGTAACCACCATGTTTGCGATATACGGCGAAGGTTTCAATGCCTTCTACGTTAACATGTTCAGTTAATAGCTTGCGTCCCATATTATTAAACTAGTTCGCTATTAGTTATTTTGCAATGAAGTAGGCAAGCCAGTCTCTTCCCACGGCAGGATAGGCCGATGAACCAAGCCTCGCAGTTCACTAAGCATGGCGTTAACATTCTCCTCTGTGTCGAGTGATTCATAATACTTCTCGCGCACCTGTACTACAGGGGCAAAACCGCACGCGGCTAAGCATTCCACCTCCTTCAAAGTGAAATGACCATCGGGAGAAGTGCCGCCCACTTTAGCACCAGTGATGCGCTCAAGCTGTGCCGTTAATTCATCGGAGCCACGCAACATACAGGGGCCAGTACGGCATATTTCTAACACATGCTTACCCACTGGCTTGAGGTTGAACATGGTGTAGAATGTACTAACCTCGTACACCTCAATTGGGCGCAGACCTAGCGTTTCGGCTACCAAGTCTTGTACTTCAGGGCTTACCCAACCACCAAACTCAGCTTGCGCAATATGCAATACAGGCAGTAAGGTTGATTTCTTGCGGTCATCAGGATAATGCGTGAGTAGGCGCTTGATTTCAGCTTGGGCAGCGGGGGAAAACTGAGGTTTAGCAGCGGCGGTAGTCGGCTCCATATCAAATACTTTCAACTAAAAAACTAGGCGTCCAGCTCACCAGCGATTACATTCATCGACGATAGAATGACGATGGCGTCCGATAGGCTTGTGCCTACCACCATTTCCGAGTAGGCTTGGTAGTAAATAAAGCACGGCCGCCGGAAGTGCAGACGGTAGGGGGTGCGCCCACCATCCGAAATCAAGTAGAAGCCCAGTTCGCCATTACCACCTTCTACTGATTGATACACTTCACCCACAGGAGCATCAATCTCACCCATGATTATTTTGAAATGATAAATCAGCGCCTCCATGTTCTTGTACACAGCCTGCTTGGGGGGCAAGTAGTAGTGCGGAGCGTCGGCGTGGAAAGGACCTTCGGGTAAACGGTCAAGCGCTTGATTGATAATGCTTAGACTTTGCCAGATTTCCTCGTTGCGCACCAGAAAACGGTCATATGTATCGCCGTTGGTGCCTACTGGAATTTCGAAATCGAAATCTTCGTAAGAAGAATACGGGTTCATTACCCGCACATCGTAATCGACACCAGCAGCCCGTAGGTTTGGACCGGTAAATCCGTAGTTCAGTGCCTTTTCAGCCGTAATAGGACCTACGTTTACCACGCGGTCCATGAAGATGCGGTTGCGATTGAACATCGCCTCAAACTCCTTCATTACTGCTGGAAACTCTTTGAGCCACTTGCGTAGCTTTTCGATAGCTACCGGCGAAAAATCGCGCTCCATGCCGCCCACCCGACCCATGTTGGTGGTAAGACGCGAGCCGCAGACTTCTTCATATATTTCGTAAATCTTCTCTCGTTCTTGAAAAACGTAGAGAAAGCCAGTAAAGGCACCAGTATCTACCCCCAAAATAGAGTTGCAAATGAGGTGGTCGGCGATGCGGGCCAACTCCATCATTATCACGCGCATATATTGAGCGCGTTTAGGCACTGTTACGCCAAGTAGCTTTTCTACTGTAAGATGCCAGCCGATGTTGTTAATGGGCGATGAACAGTAGTTCATGCGGTCCGTTAGCGGCGTAATCTGGTAGAATGGGCGGCGCTCGGCTATCTTTTCGAATGCGCGGTGGATGTAGCCGATAGTTGGCACGCCCGAAATAATGCGCTCCCCATCCATCTGCAGGATGTTCTGAAAAATTCCGTGCGTAGCAGGATGAGTTGGACCCAAGTTAAGGGTTGTCAGTTCCTGCGAAAAGTCGTTGAGTGTAGGCACGAGCTGGCCGTTTTGCTGCTCGTGTGCTTCTTCGATAATCTTGTGAGTGCCGGCCAGGGCGTCATTTACTGCCATTGTGTAGGTGCCTGGAGCTTAGTTATGAGTGCTTGATTTCTGATACTGCTTTCTCAGGCCAAGTACTACGCACCGGGCACCAAGCACACTATTATTTATCGACCAAAGAATAGGTCCGTTTTGTCTTCGCGCGTGCCGTCTTCGAGGGGATATTGCCTGCGCATGGGATGATAGTCCATATCCTCGACATTCAAGATACGACGCAGATTTGGGTGACCAGTGAAGATAACGCCGTAGAAGTCGTAGGTCTCGCGCTCCATCCAGTTGGCGGCAGCGTAGAGGTCAGTAAGCGTTGGTACTACCGGGTCGGCTATCGGAAAAAAGATTTTGATGCGCAACCGAATGTTATGCACCAAACTGTGCAAATGATAAATTATGCCGAGTTCCTGGTTGAGGTTCTCGGGATAATTAATGCCACACATCGTGGTAAGGAAGTGAAACTTCAGTGTTTCGTCTTGCTGTAAGCCAGCCACAATGCGGTGGATATGCTCACGCTTGGTCGTCACTGTAAGCAGGCCGTAGGGCTCGTGTACCTCGGTGAAAGTGGCCTCACCAAACAGATTGTGAAGCAAGGCCAAAACCTGTGCATTTTGTTGCGCGGTAGGGTCCTGAGCAGCAGCAGTTTCCTGGGCAGCGGTCGACTCTTCTTTTGTTGGATCAGCCATATTCTAACGCAGGCCTATGTTATGCCCTTAGCTTATGACTGCCAGCTCTCAGCTCTTTAACTAACAGGCTTCTGAAAGAAAAGCTAATAGCTAACAGCTAATTATTTAATGTTGTAGGACGCTAGCAACGCCTGGTATTCAGGCGAGTTGCGCCGGCGAATGCTCTCGTTTTTGGCGAGGTCTTGCACGCGCATCAAGCCATCAAGCACCTGCTCGGGGCGGGGAGGGCAGCCAGGAATGTACACATCAACCGGGATAATGCGGTCAATGCCTTGCAGGACTGAATAGGAGTCGAATATGCCGCCTGAGCAGGCACAAGCGCCCATGGCAAGCACCCACCGGGGCTCGGCCATTTGCTCGTATACCTGCTTTACAATGGGCGCCATTTTCTTAGCGATGGTGCCCATTACCATCAGCAAGTCGGCCTGACGGGGCGAGAAGCTAGGGCGCTCGGAGCCAAAGCGTGAGATATCGTAGTGCGCGCCCATGGTAGCCATAAACTCGATGCCGCAGCATGAGGTAGCAAAAGGCAGCGGCCACAGGGAGTTGGCGCGGGCAATGCCCACTACCTTCTCCAAAGAAGTAGCGAAAAAGCCCGCACCCTCAATGCCTTCGGGGGCTGGTACGGATTTGATTTCAGGAACTCGGGTATCAACCATGAGAGTAAGTCAGTTTAAGCAGCCTGCGCAGCGATAGCGGGCTGTTTTTCCAACACCGGTTTTACCGCGAAAGTTTGACTAGGAACGGCTTCATTCCAGCGTAGAATTCCTTTCTTGATAACGTAGCCAAAGCCGGCCATCAGTAGGGTCATAAAGATTATCATCTCCACAAAACCAGCAGAGCCGAGCTGGCGGAAGTTCACAGCCCAGGGATACATGAAAATCACTTCCACGTCAAAAAGCACGAATAGGATAGCCGTCAGGAAGTACTTAACCGAGATAGGCGTGCGGGCATTACCCACACTCTCGATACCGCACTCAAAGGAAGAGTCTTTGACGCGGCTATGGCGCTTGGGGCCCACTAGGTGCGAGACAATCATGGCAAAGGCCACGAAGGCGACGGCTAACCCAAACTGGATGAGAATGGGGAGGTAGTCGCTGGGCTGGTAAGAGGAGTTTACGGCGAGAAGCATATCAGTCAGCTAGTTAGGTAGCGGGCGCACGAGCGCAGACAGGCAAAGGTACACCCGCGCCGGGTTGGACTAAAACGAAAAGTAGGTTGCCGCTGCTTAACGAGGGGTTTCGGTGGCTGGGGAGGGGGTAGGGCTAGCGCTGGGGTCGACTGTGGGCTGACCGTTCATGGCCCCGTCGAGGTTGCCGCCGTTGAAATAGTTTTCGGTAAAAATGCGGTAGCGGTCGAATACGGCGCGTACCGAGCGTACTAGCACGTACTCGCCCCGAATACCTTCGGGCAGCGTCACGCCCGAGGCGTAGCCGTTCCAGATGGCATTATCCGTTTTGGTATCTATAAGCGTCACCATGAGCGTGCCGTCGAGCAAAAGCAGGCGGGTAGGCTGGTAGGCGTGGCGCTGCTCGTCGGGGGTTTCTTCGTCTTCTGCATCGTTGTTTTTAACCCAACGTGTAATATCCTCTTGCATGAAGCCGGGGAAGCGCATATCGCCTTCAAACAGCTTGAAGCTGACCATCAAATCGGGGTTGCGGCGTGCAAAACGATAGCCTTGCAAGCGCATGCGCTGCCGCACGGCCTCGCGCAGGGCCTCACTGAGGCGGGTGCTGTCGGCAGTGAGACCGTTGCCGCTCAAAAAACCATAGGTGCGGTAGTGCCGAAAGCGGCCCCGGTAGCTGTAGCTCGACTCGACGCGTGCCTCGCGAGAGGTGAAGCAACCGGAGAGTAAGAGTAGGCTGAATAAGCCAGCTAACTTAAACGTAGTGGTGGGTTTCATGGAAGTAGGGTAGAGGTTTTAATCAACTCTCTAAGCTACGGACAGAAACAGATTTTCTGGCTAGGGTTCAGCTTATTAGCCCCGTGAGTAAGCAGAATAATTTGCACTGCTTGCGCTAGTAAGCAGTGCATGTAAAGCTCAAAAAATAGTCCTAGTCTGGTAAAAAGACCACGCTACTGCCTAGCCTTCTACCCTAAAGGAACCGGGCAATATGAGATATCAATGAAGCGCTTTTTACACCCACTTTGCTAGCGGTAGCCAGCGGCTTGCAGAGCGAAGAGCTCCGCATAGCGCCCGTCCTTGGCAAGTAGCTCTTCGTGCGAGCCAATTTCCTGTACCCGACCGTACTCAATGACCAGAATGCGGTCGGCCATGCGCACCGTACTAAAGCGATGGCTAATGAGCACCGCCGTCTTGCCCAGCGTCAGTTCTTTGAAGCGCTCAAACACCTCGAACTCGGCGCGGGCATCGAGGGCGGCAGTGGGCTCGTCGAGAATGAGCAACTGTGCTTCGCGCATGTAGGCGCGGCCCAGGGCGATTTTTTGCCATTCGCCGCCGCTTAGGTCTACGCCGCCGTTGAAGCGCCGGCCTATCATCTGGTCGTAGCCTAGTGGTAGCTTGGCAATGACTGAGTCGGCCAGACTTTGGTGGGCGGCCTGCTCGATACGCGGCTGATTTTGGCGCTCCTCGATGCGCCCCACGGCCAGGTTTTGGCCAGCGGGCAGCTGGAAGCGTACAAAATCCTGGAAAATGACGCCGATTTCCTGGCGTAGCTCGGCTGGGTCGTACTCGCGCAGGTCGTGGCCATCGAGCAGAATGCGGCCCTCGCTGGGGTCGTAAAGGCGCGCCAATAGCTTGACAAGGGTAGTCTTGCCAGCGCCGTTTTCGCCCACCAGCGCGAGCTTCTCCCCAGCTTTTAAATCAAAAGACAAGTGACGCAGCGCCCACTTTTCGGCGTTCTTATACTTAAAGCCGATATCTTCGAAGGTGAAACCCTGTTGGATGGGCCGCGGAAAAGCGCGCACTGCCTGGCCTAGGGTAGGCCGCACGATGCGGGGTGTAATCTGAAAGAAATCAAAGAAATCTTGCAGGTATAGTGCCCCATCGGCCACCTGGCTGAAGCGGCTCAGGATACCTTCTAGCAGGCTGCGCAGCCGGGCAAACGAGCCCGCCAGAAATGTGAGCTGGCCAATAGAAATGGCCCCGCCTACCGCTTGCTTAATAATATAGAGGTAGGCTCCGTAGTAGCCTGCCGCGCCCACGGCCGCGAACACTGTGCCCCAGCCGGCGCGCCGCAGTGCCAACGCCTTGTTTTGGGTATAAAACTGGTCTGACAGCGTTTCAAAGCGGGTAATCAGAAAGTCCGATAACCCAAAGATTTTTACCTCTTTAGCCGTTTCGTCGCTGGCGCCGGTTTGGCGCAGGTAGTCGAGCTCGCGGCGCTCGGGCGTCCAGGAGTGCGAAAGCGAGTAGCTGCGCTCGTTGAAGTGGCTTTCGCCTAGGAAGGCGGGCACCACGGCCAGCAGCAGCAGCCCCAGCAGCCACGGCTGAAACGCCACCAGCCCGCCGGCCAGCAGCACCAGCGTTACGGCATCTTGGCCCTGGGCCAGCACCTGGCTCATGAGCACCGAGCGCGACAGCGTTTGGCGGCGCGCGCGCTCCAGCTTGTCGTAGAAGGCGCTGTCTTCAAACTGGTCGAGGTCGAGCTCGGCGGCGTGGCGCATGAGGCGTACCGAGCTGGCGTTAGCAAATAAATCGCCGAGCAGCGAGTCGAGCAACGCTACGGCGCGGCCTAGCGCATCGGCCAGCAGCACTAGCCCAAACTCTAGCGCCACCAGCCCAAAAACGGGGGGTAGGGCGCGGCCAGCGGCTGGCAACCGCGTGAGCTGCACCACATCGTCGAGGATGAGCCGGCCCACGTAGAGCATGGCCAGCGGCAGGGCCGCCCGCACCAGCCGCAGCATAATGTTGCCAAGCGTGAGCGCCGGCGAAGTCAGCCAAATCAGCTTCAGGAAAGCGGGCAAATGGCGCAGGGCCGACACGCGCTCGCGCACACTTACGGCCGGCTTTTCGGGGCCACGTCCGTGGCCGGGGTTTTTAGCGGAGATTTTTGTGAGTAAGGAAGTTAACCAATTCATAGTAGGGGGTAGGGCACATTTGGGGCCGGGGTGCGGGAGTGGCCGTTTTGGCAGAAACACCCGAGCGGCTAGCCATCAGCACCAGCCGCCTTTGGCAGTCAAGCACAGGTTGCCAACAAGTGCCAGCATGGCTAACAACGAAACAGGCCGCTGTGCCGCAGCCCGCGGCACCTAGCGAACTGCTACTGCCGCCCATCTGTTGCGCAGCAAGGCGCACCCAATGCGCTACTGATGGCCCATTTAGTAAGGTGACGGCTCAAAGGATAAGGCGAAACCTGCCGGCTATAGCCGGGGTAGGCAGTCCCTTTCCTGAGCCTCTATAAATAGGTTATCTTTGCTAGATTCCCACTTTCGTGCGGCCCTTTACGCGGCTGCTTTTCTATATATATTATGGCTTGTGCCTCTTGTTCATCCGGCGGCGGCTGCTCTACCAGTAAGGTAGGCGGCTGCGGCTCCAAAGGCGGCTGCTCCTCGGGCGGCTGCACTCGGCTCAACGTATTCGACTGGCTTGCCGACGTTGATATGCCCTCCGATTTCCGCGGTTTCGACTGCGTAGAGATTCGCTTTAAGGGCGGCCGCAAAGAATTCTTTCGCAACGACAAGCGCCTGCCCCTCGTCACGGGCGACGCCGTAGTAGTAGAGGCTGCTGGCTCGGGCTGGCACCTGGGCCACGTGAGCCTCAAGGGCGAGCTGGTGCGCCTGCAAATGCGCAAAAAGAAAGTGCCTACCGACTCGCGCGACATCCGCCCCATTCTGCGCGTGGCTACCCCCGACGACGAGGAGCGCTGGCAGGCCGTGCGCGACCTCGAAAATGGCACCATGTTCCGGGCCCGCGCCGTGGTCGATGAACTGCGCCTCAAGATGAAACTCTCCGACGTCGAGTACCAGGCCGACCGCACGCGGGCGCTGTTCTACTACTCGGCTGAAGACCGGGTTGATTTTCGGGAACTCATTCGGCGGCTAGCCGACGAGTTTCGGGTGCGCGTCGAGATGCGCCAGATATCCTTGCGCCAGGAAGCTGGCCGTATCGGTGGCATCGGCGTATGTGGCCGCGAGCTGTGCTGCTCTACCTGGCTCACCGATTTTAAGGCTGTGAGTACCACCGCCGCACGCTATCAAAACCTCAGCCTCAACCCCCAGAAGCTGGCCGGCCAGTGCGGCCGTCTCAAGTGCTGCCTCAACTACGAGCTCGACGCCTACCTCGACGCGCTCAAGGACATTCCGCAGGTGCAGCGCCCGTTGCAACTGGCTAATGGCGAGGCGTTTTTGCAGAAAACCGATATCTTCCGCAAGCGCATGTGGTTTGCCTTCCGGGGCGATAACAACTGGGTAATGGTAAGTGCCGAGCGCGTGCGCGAAGTGCTGGAGCTCAATAAGAAAGGCGAGAAGCCCGACACCCTGCTACCCCCCCGCCAGGAAGCCGAAATCGCTCCCGCAGTTTCGACCCTGATGGAAGGCGAGCTCGACCGCCTCGACGACCAAATAAAGGCCGGCAGCAAGCGCGGCAAGCGCAAGCGTAAAGACCGCCCCGAAGCCAGCTCGTCTACCCCCCTCGAAGCCCGCGAACCCAGAGAGCCCCGCGAGCCGCGTGAAAACCGCGAGCCACGCCGCCGCGAGCGCCTACCCAACGCCGAGGGCGGGCGACCTCGTGCTGAAAACCAGCCGCGCCCCGAAAACCAGCCAATAGCCCCAGCTAGCGATGCCCCCGACGCGCCCACGCCCGAAGGCCAGGCTGAATCGCGGGGCCGGCGAGGGTCGGCAGCGCGCCCCCTCAACCGGCGCGGTGGCCGTAACCGCGAAGGCGGTGACGCCCAAGGCGCTCCCCGCGACCCGGCTCAGGAGGGGCGCCCGCGCCGCAATGAGCCCGCGGCTGGTAGCCCTACCCCCCGCCCGCCCCGCGAAGGTGGCGACCAGCCCCGCCCCGCTGGCCAGAACCCCGAAGGGGGCGCGGGCCGCAACCGTGGTCGCCGAGGTGGTAGCGGCCGCCGTGGCGAAGGTGGCAGCAACGCCGCCGCTCCTACCCCCCCCAGCGCAACCTAACTTATGCAACGCTTGCTTTTAGTAAACTGGCGGCTGGCCCCGCGGCGGGGCTGGCTGGCTCTGCTGCCGCTAGCCGTGGCCCTCAGTGCCTGCGATCCCAACCGCGTGTATGAGGAGAATGTGGACCTGAAATCGCCCTCCGGTGACCCCTATGTGTGGGATGTGCAGCAGCGTCCCACCTTCACGTTCTCTATTGCCGACACTGCGGCCCGCTACCAGGTGTACTTTGCGGTGCGCAATGCTTCGGGCTACGGGTTCTACAACCTCTACCTCAAGCACACGCTCACGGGCCCCGATAGCCGCCCGGCCGGCCCTGCGCTACTGCACCAAATGACGCTAATGGACCCCAAAACCGGCGAGCCGCTGGGTGCCGGGGCCGGCGATATCTTCGACCACCAGTTTTTGGCACTGCCGCACCAGCACTTCGCCAAGCCTGGCACTTACAAGCTGACGCTGGAGCAGTACATGCGCCAAAACCAGCTGCCCGGCATCATGTCGGTAGGCGTGCGGGTAGCCAAGGAAGGGAAGTAGTAAGTAGAAGAAGTAATAAAAAAGGCCGTCCTGCTTGTCGAAGCAGGACGGCCTTTTTTATTCTTTACGTTACTTTTTTGCCAATTCACGCCATACCACGTTAAGACCTTCGGCCCACACAGGATGGGCGATAACCATGTTTTGTAATTGCTGATAACGCAGGCGGCCGGCCATCACAATCTGAAGCATCGTCATGATTTCGCCGGCTTCGGGACCCACGATGGCAGCGCCCAAAATGCGGTCATCGGGACCCACCAGCACTTTCCAGAAGCCAGCCGACTCGCCCGTTTGCTGGGCCCGGCTGATAATGCGCACCGGAATTTTGCTCACTCGGTAATCGATTTTTTGGTCTTTTGCCTGCGTTTCGCTCAGGCCAATTCGGCCCAGAGCGGGGTCGGTAAAAACACAGTAGGGAAGGGGCCGCTGCTTGGCCGAGCGGCGCGAGCCCTGGTACAGTAGGTGGTCGCGGACCACTCGAAAATCGTCGTAGCTCAGGTGCGTAAACTGCGGCCCGCCGTGCACATCGCCTAGCGCGAAAACGCCCTTTATATTGGTTTCAAGCCGGCTATTGACCTGGATGTAGCCTTTCTCATCGGTTTTGATGCCCGTGGTTTCCAACGCTAGCTGGTCGGTGTTGGGCTGGCGGCCGGTGGCTACCAGCAAGTGGCTGCCGTGCACGTGGCGCGTGCCCTGCTGGGTGGCCAGCGCGAGGCTGTACTGGCCGCCCGCGGTGCGGGCCACGCTCTGGGCTTTGGCCTGCAAAATAAACTCGATGCCTTCCTGCTCCAAGGCCTCTTGCAAGGCCTGGCACACGTCGTCGTCTTCGCGCTCCAGCACCTGTTCGCCCGTGTCGATGATGGTGACCTGGCTGCCAAAGCGCCGGTACATCTGCCCGTATTCGAGCCCGATGTAGCCGCCACCCAGGATAATTAGGTGGGCCGGCACCTCCTGCACATCCAGCAGCTCAGTGGTGGTAAGAAAGCCAGTTTCAGCCAAGCCCGGTACCTCGGGCACGGCCGCGCGGGTGCCCGTATTGATAAATACCTGCTTGGCCACGATGATGCTGGCGCGGGTCTTGGTTTCCTGCACCTGCACCTGCTTGGGGCCAGTAAAGGCCGCGTGCCCGTGCAAGACCGTGATGTTTTGGTGCTCTGGAGCCAGCGAGTCGCGCAGGCTCTGGCGCGACTTGGCTAGCAGGGCGTCCTTGCGGGCTATCACGGCGGGCATGTCTACGGCAAACTCGCCGCTAGGCCGGATGCCCAGCGTGTCGGCGGTGCGCACTTCATGGGCGCGGGTGGCCGAGGCTAGTAGGGTCTTGGTGGGTACGCAGCCGTAGTTGAGGCACGAGCCGCCTAGCTGCGCTTCTTCTACCAGGATAACGGTGCGGCCGGCTTCGGCCAACGCCTTGGCTAGCGGGTTGCCGGCCTGGCCGGAGCCAATAATAAGGGCGTCGCAAGTATAATCGGACATAACAAACAGAAAAACCGCCGGATGCAGCAGCCCTACCCATACGTACGGTGAGGCTAAGATGAATAGTCAAGCTTAGATAAAATTCGTGCGCGCAACGGGGGTAGGCCAGTTTCCGGCCTGTGAACAGCGCCTTGGGGCTATGACCTAGCTTAGAAATACGCGGTATGGCGCAGTTGCAGCATCCAAGCAATGAGCTGCGACGGAGCCCTTGGTTATTGAATAAGACAAACCCGCGCATCAGTTCAGGCTGGCCGTCGCTAGACATATGCATCTTCCTACACGGGCTTTAGTAGCCAAACTAAATGTGTTGACTGCGTGGGCTAAAGTCCCGTGCATAGGTGCCTAAAAACCGCTTGCTGAGGTTTATAGGGCCGTATCTGGCTGGTGGTACATTGCTGCCTAGTGTCTTATGCGCTCAACTATAGCCTTGCTAGAATAGGTGCAAGTACCCGTTGTTTGCGGCACGTTAGCCCTGGTCCCTACCCCCCTTCTCTTGTGAAAACAATACGTATCGCTTACCCCCTTGGCCTCGGCCTATTGCTCGGCGGCTGCGCCGTGTATGTGCCCACTGTGCCCAGCACGCCGCTGCTCACCCAGCACCAGGTGGAACTAACCGGCAGCCTGCGGGGCATCAGCTCGTTGGAGGTAGACGCCGCTTGGGCGCCCACGGCCCACCTGCTGCTCGCTGGCGAGTCGGCCTTCCAGGGCAGCACCACCGAAACCACTACCAACAACGTCACCACCACTTACCAAGATTCGCACCGGCAGGCGGGGGTAGGGCTGGGCTACTACCAGGCGCCCACGGCGCACTCGGCTTGGTATTGGGCGGCGGTAGGGGGGGTAGGGTTTGCCAGTGTGCAGCTGCACAGCGTGGATGTAGGAGTGCTCTACATTCTGCCGGTGCCCATTATCTCTGGGCTCTATGAGGCGCAGTATTTTCGTTATTATGGGCAGCTATATGCGGCGCGGCCGCTGAGCCCAATCATCACGGCCGGGGCTTCGGTGCGCGGCACACTGGTCGATTATACCCGGCTCACCTACGAGGGCCAGCCGCTGGTGCCCACCAACCGCTTTTTCGTTGAGCCCACGCTCTTTATGCGCATCGGCCACGGCGTGGTGCAGGGCCAGGGCACGCTGGGCATCTCGCTGCCCACGGGCGGCGACAAAAGCAACCCGCTCAACCCACGCACCGCGCCGGTTTCGACGCTCGTCAGCATCGGCGTCATCTTCCGGCCCGATTTAATAGGGCGCGGCGGGTGGTAGTCGGTAGCAGCTGGACTTTACTCAAAAACTGCTTCAATAAAAACCACTGACTTTTGACCACTACTAGAGCGCCAAGCCTGGGTTTTAGCGTCGCGATGCCAGTTTTCGCCTGCGGCGGTCATCGGCGAGCCTCCTCCCAGGTCTGGAAAGTCCATTATGCTAACTAGCCGCGGGCTAGCTTCTGGTTGGCTATGCCGACTGATTTCATATTGGGCTGGTTGCTTTGGCCCCGACGGCGGAATAAATTTACTTACGTACTCGTCAGGGAAGCTACCTAGCCCTTCTATTACCAAGAAGAAACCACCTGCTGGTACTACTACCCGATTAGTCGGCCATGTCAGGGTAAGGTGCCGACGCGCCTGCTGCAAGGTGCCAGTAGTCAATGTTACCACCGAGGGCAGCAGGTTGTCATCGGCTGGGCTGCCATCGGCCGCTACGCTGGCCACCCGCACGCGCAGCTGGCCCTCCGCGATGTCGCCTGGGTTGTGCAGATGCACTAAAATCTCACGTAGTTGGTGGTAGCCGCCGCGCGGGGCCCAAAACCGCACCGCGTGCGCACCGCCCGGGCTGAGAATATGAAAATAATTGCGTTGCGACTTGCCTGAGGCTACGACCAAGCGTGCAATTTTATCATTGACAGCAACATCGCGCAGCACGACTACCCGCACCGAGTCGGGGCGTTGCCCAGATTGAGCGCGGAGTGCCTCGCTAGCTAGCGTAAAAATCACCAGCGCAACTAAAGACTTGGTCATTGGCTCTAAAAACAAAGAGTCGCTGCCAGCAGGTGGCAGCGACTCTTAAAAGCAAGGTTTAGCGAAGCAAGTTAACCTTACTTGCTGCCCAGCACGCGTAGCATGGTGTCGCCAATCTCGGCGGGCGAATCCACGACGTGGATGCCACACTCGCGCATGATGGCCATTTTGGCGGCGGCCGTGTCGTCGGCGCCGCCTACGATGGCACCAGCGTGGCCCATGCGGCGGCCGGGAGGGGCAGTTTGGCCCGCGATGAAGCCTACTACGGGCTTCTTGTTGCCGGTTTCCTTAATCCAGCGCGCAGCTTCGGCTTCCATGCCGCCGCCGATTTCGCCAATCATCACGATGCCTTCGGTTTCGGGGTCGTTCATGAGCAGCTCAACCGCCTGCTTGGTGGTGGTGCCGATGATGGGGTCACCGCCGATACCAATGGCCGTGGTCTGGCCCAGGCCAGCTTTGGTGAGTTGGTCTACTGCCTCGTAGGTCAGCGTGCCCGACTTGGACACAATGCCTACCCGGCCTTTTTGGAAGATAAAGCCTGGCATGATGCCCACTTTGCACTCGCCAGCGGTGATAACGCCGGGGCAGTTGGGGCCCACCATCGTGATGCCGGGGCGGTCCTTGAGGTAGTGCTTCACGGCAATCATATCCTTGGTCGGGATGCCTTCCGTGATGGTCACAATAACCTTGATGCCGGCCTGCGCGGCCTCCAAAATCGCATCGGCGGCAAACGCCGGGGGCACGAAGATGATGCTGGTATCGGCCTGGGTAGCGGCTACGGCGTCGGCCACGGTATTGAAGACGGGACGGCCGAGGTGCTCGGTGCCACCCTTGCCGGGCGTGACGCCGCCTACTACCTGGGTGCCGTAATCCATCATTTGCTGCGCGTGGAACGAGCCTTCGGAGCCGGTGAAGCCCTGCACGATGACCTTGGAATCTTTGTTGACGAGAACGCTCATGGGCGGCTAACTTGTTGGGAAGAATGAATTGGGGCAAAAGTAGGGCCGGGGCGGGCATTACCCGCACACCGGCCCTCGCCCGCCCGCCTTCCTACCTTTGTGGGCTCATTGGCTCCCTACCCCCTCCCTACCCGGCAGTATGTATTACGACCACATTATCGACACCCTCGGCAACACGCCGCTCGTGCGGCTTCATAAAGTTACCGAAGGCATTAAAGGCACTGTGCTGGCTAAGGTAGAGTACTTTAACCCCGGCAATTCGGTGAAAGACCGCATGGCCCTGCGCATGCTGGAAGACGCCGAAAAGGCCGGTCTCATTCAACCCGGCGGCACCATTATCGAGGGTACCAGCGGCAATACGGGCATGGGCCTGGCTCTGGCCGCTATCGCCAAAGGCTACAAAACGGTGTTTGTGATGAGCGACAAGCAGAGTAAAGAAAAGCAGGATATCCTGCGGGCCGTGGGCGCCGAGGTAGTGGTATGCCCCGTCGATGTCGCCCCCGACGACCCGCGCAGCTACTACTCGGTGGCTCGCCGCCTCAACCAGGAGACACCTAACTCCTTCTACCCCAACCAGTACGATAATACTTCGAACACGGCGGCACACTACGAAACTACGGGCCCCGAAATCTGGACGGGCACCGAGGGCAAGATTACGCACCTGGCGGCCGGCGTGGGCACGGGTGGCACTATCTGCGGCAGTAGCAAGTATCTGAAAGAGCAGAATGCCAGCATGTTCACGCTCGGAATAGATACCTACGGCTCCGTTTTCAAGAAATACAAGGAAACCGGCATTTTTGACCCGAACGAAATTTATCCCTACAAAACGGAGGGAATCGGCGAAGACATTTTGCCCAAAAATGTCGATTTCAGCGTCATCGACCAGTTTACGAAAGTGACCGATAAAGACGGTGCCCTCATGACGCGCCGCCTCGCTCGTGAGGAAGGCCTGTTTGTGGGCTGGAGCTGTGGCTCGGCTGTATTTGGGGCACTAGAATATGCCCGTGAGCACCTTACCGAGGAAGACACGATGGTAATCATCTTGCCCGACCACGGCACGCGCTACCTGGGCAAAATTTACAACGACGACTGGATGCGTGAGCAGGGCTGGCTATAGGCGCTGCGAACTTGCCGGCCCGCAGCCAATCAACTATCTTCGTTGACATAACTAAATACCTATTATGACCGACGCGCTCAACCATATCGTGCTGATAGAGGACAACGAGACGACGAGCTTTTTGAATAACCGCTTGCTGAGCCGGTTAGGGATAGCCCGGCAGGTCACTTCGTTTTCGAAAGCGGAAGAAGCCCTGCAAATTTTGTGGGAAAAAGAAACGGCCGACACCGCGCCCGACCTGGTATTTGTGGACTTGAAGATGCCTGGCATGAGCGGTTTCGACTTTTTGGAGCGCTACAGCCAGCTTCCTGCTGCCCTGCAAGAGCGTACCGTAGTGGCCGTGCTCACCACCTCGATGCACGCTGCCGACACTGCCCGCGTGGCCCAGTACCCCAACGTGGAGTACCTCACCAAGCCTCTGACTGAAGAAAAAATGCAGCGTTTGCTTGCCAAGCGCTTTGCGCTGAGCAACGAATAATTGCTGAAAAGCTTAAAAGCGTGAGGGGGGTAGGGCGTTCGCATCGGTGAACGCCCTACCCCCCTCACGCTTTTAAGCTTCTGCTTACCCAACGAAGGCAAACTGCTCGCCGTCGAACAGGCCTTTGTCGCTGAGCTTGAGGCTAGGAATAACCAGCAACGCCATGAACGACAGCGTCATAAACGGCGCCTGCAAGCCCGAGCCGAGCTGAGTTTTGGCAAAATTATCGAGGGCCGAGTAGGCAGCCGCCACCGCGGGGCCGGGCTGGTCTGACATGAGGCCGGCCACGGGCAGCGCCAGCACGTGCTCGGCGCCGGGCGCGGCACCCACGGCCGCCAAGCCGCCGCCAGCAGCCACCACTAGGTTGATGGCGCGGGCCAGGCTCTCGTCGTCGTAGCCCACGGCCGTGATGTTGTGCGAGTCGTGGCCCACGCTGCTAGCCAGCGCGCCCTGCCGCAGCCCAAAACCCTTGATAAAGGCCACCGCCGGCGGCGCGCCGGGCGTGTAGCGGTTTAGTACCACCAGCTTGAGCACGTCTTGGGCCGGGTCGGGCTGCAGCAGGCCGTGGGAAAGGGGTAAGGACAAATCGCGCCGCGCCGTAATGAGTTGGCCATCGAAGCATTCGATAACGGGGTGCGTGCCTGGCGATGCAGAATTAGTGCCCGACGCTAGGGGGGGTAGGGCCAGCGCGGTGGCCTCGATGGGCCGGGCATGAAAGTTATTGACCACGGCCACCGGCGCGGATGGCAGCAGGCACTGGCCATTTTCGGCCACCAGCACACCGTCGAGGTAGGTTTGCTGCACCGCAAACTCGGTCAGGTTATTAACCAAAATAAAGTCGGCGGGGTCGCCCACGCGCAGCTGGCCCACCGGCAACTGGTAGTGGGCCACGGGGTTGAGACAGGCCACTTGCAGCACATCAAACACTGAGTAGCCCAGCGCCACGGCCCGCTGCACCAGCTGGTTGATGTGGCCCAGCAGCAAGGTATCGGGGTGCTTGTCGTCGGAGCAAAACATCAGGTTTGCGTAGTGCTGGGGCAGCAGCTCGATGAGCGCATCGAAATTGCGGGCCGCCGAGCCCTCCCGAATAAGAATTTTCATGCCCACGGCCAGCTTGTCGCGTGCCTCGGTGGCCGTAAAGCATTCGTGGTCGGTGCTGATGCCGGCGCTGGCGTAGCATGCGGCATCCTCGCCCTGTAGGCCCGGTGCGTGGCCGTCTACGGGGCGGCCGTAGCGGTGAGCAAGCTCGATTTTTTCGAGCACATCGGGGTCGCGGTGCAGCACCCCGGGCCAGTTCATCATCTCGGCCAAGTAGCCGATTTTAGGGTTTTGAAATAGCGCCTCAATGTCTTGGGCCGTGATTTCGGCGCCGGCCGTTTCGAAGGGGGTAGCCGGCACGCAGCTCGGCGCCCCAAAGCAAAATTTAAACGGTACCTGGGTAGCATTGTCGAGCATGTAGTGCACGCCAGCCACACCCAGCACGTTGCCAATTTCGTGGGGGTCGCTCACGGTAGCTACTGTGCCGTGGGTGAGCGCCAGCCGCGCAAACTCGCTGGGTACCAGCAAGGAACTCTCAACGTGCACGTGCGCATCCACAAAGCCAGGCAGGGCGTAGGGTAACGCTGGGTCGGGGTCGGGCGCGCCGGTGGGTTCGATGGCACTAATGCACCCGTCAGTCAGCTGCAAGGTTGCTGGCCGAATAGTGCGGGCAAATAAATCTACCACGTTGGCGTGGATAGTATGGGAAGTAGACATGGCAAAAGGAAGGGAAATAGTGGCTACCCACCGCAGTTGGCGGGGTAGGGCGGGGCGGCAACTGCGGCACTGTCGGCCCCATAATTGCTAGTCGCCGGGAGCGCAAATTGGGTTGCAGAGGCGGTAGTTGGTACCCGCGGGGCCCATATAAATAAGGCGTCAGCCGAGCGTGCTGCCTAGCAAATTACTCGAATTACTCTACGAACGCATGATGCTGCCAAACTTAAAATTAGTACTAATCTTGCTGTTGCTGGCAGGGGTAGGGCACGCCCAAAGCCGCCACCCCAAGCTGTTTGAAACGGCCGTGCACAGCAAGTACAAGCCGGGGTTTTATACGCTGGCCGATGGCAGCCGGCACGCCGGCACACTCCGCATCTGGCAAGACCTGACCCACAGTGTAGTGCAGGCCGACCAAGGCAAGGCCGAGCCGCTCAACCTGCAAGTAGCTGAGTTGCGCGGCTGCGTTATCGGCCCCGATTCTTTTATGGTGGCACGGCAGGTAGCTGAGGCCGGCGACGCTGCGGCGCGGCCCTGCGGCGAGGTGGCCCTATTGCGAGTCATTCTGCGGGGCCAGCTGTTGGTGCTGGAGCACGACCAGTTGGTGAGCGGCACCCAAGCCCCGGCCATGGGGGTCGGAGGTAATATGTACGGTGGCAGCGGCCCCCAGCACCTGCGCACCTGGGTGCTGCGGCCCAGCCCCACGGCCAGCCTAGTGGCCCTGCCGCTGGGCGACCAGGCGTTTGCCCAGCACGTGGCGGGGCTGTTTGTGGCGTACCCGGCGCTGTGCCAGCGCATTCGGGCGGGCCTGGAGGGGCCCGCCGATTTCAAGCGCATCATCTACGCTTTTATGTTTCGGCAAGACATCAACCAGGTGAGCTACGAAAAGGCGGCGACAATTTTTCCGTAACTTTCACTGTTGGCGCCGGTAGCGAGCGTTTTCTGTTTCCGTTTTCTTCGTTGTCTTATGCAGTCTTTTTCGTCCCGCCGCCTTGGTATGCAACTAGCCAGCCTGCTGGCCCTAGCGGCCTGCTTGGCCGCGAGCGGCTGCGCCGGCCATAGCTCGTTGCAGCAAAAAACGCGCTGGTACCGCCACCACAGCAGCGGCAAGGCGGTGCCCTGCCCCTGTGGGCATTAGGTTGGTTTTTAGGATATTTGGTAGTAGGTTAGGCTAGGCGTCTTCTCAGTTGCCTGCTAACTAATGAAATACTTATATCAAGTAGGACTTTTTTTATTAGTGGCGGGGCCAGCGGCGGCCCAGCAGCCAGTGCCCCGCTTGCCACCCACCAGTTTTCGCAGCGGCTCGTACCAATTGAAAAATGGTGACTGGCAGCGGGCCAAGCTCCTCTACGACCCGCAGAGCCTGCGCGTGAGCGACGACCACTACAAGCCCGACGACCCGCTGCTGTTTTCGGCCAGCCAGGTGCAAGCGTTTGTGGTAGGCCGCGACACCTTCGGAGTAGTGCGCGAGGTCAATATTCCGCGGCCGGCGCAGCATTTGCGCGCCACCTTTGTGCGGCAGTTGTACCGGCGCGGTGGGTTTCAGGTGAGCGAGTACGTGGCCGTGCAAGCATCGCCCGAGCCGCCCATAGCTTACAAGGTGCTTAGCCAGGGCAGCCGGCTAGTCGCCGTGCTGCCGCCCGGCAACGTCGGGTTTCGGCTGGCGCTGGCCAAGGCGCTACAAGACTACGCCGTGCTGTCGCATCAGCTGGAGCTAGACCCTAACATCCTACCCGTGCAGCTGCCGCAATTGCTGAGCGCCTACGGTAGTTGGAAAGTCGACCACCCCACCGCGTCAAAATAGCGTAGCTATTCGGTGGCCTACCCGCCATTGCCAATAGCCTACCCCCCTTATCCTTTCGAAATTATTCTTTTTATGACCGAAAATGCTCCCGAAGTCGATTCTTTGCAAGCGGCCGCTGAGCAGGTGCGCCAGCAGCTGGGCCTAGCCACCTACGATGCCGCCGCCGTGCTCGAACTCGACCACTTCATCGAAGTGCAGCGCGCCGAGCTGTCGCCGCAGGCTCCCGAGCGTGAAGGCCTAGTGGCTGCCTTGGGCTGCTTTCTGGGCCAATGCCTAGTGCAGGCCTACCGCGCCGAGTGGGCCGCCGGCCCCGACGGTAGCACGGGGGTAGGGCTGGCCAACAAGCTTTTTTTTAACCCTTTTTATTTAGTTAATCAACAGCTCACTAAGGGCGAAGCGGCGTCGGTAGCGGCATTTTTTCGGTCGGTGCCGCAGCGGCTGGTAGCGGCTAGCGGCGCGCGAAAGCGCTGGATTTCGTAATCTTGCGGGGCCAATGGCCGTATCCGCGCGTTTATGAAAAACCTTGTCATCGCCATTGATGGCTATTCGTCCTGTGGCAAAAGTACTACTGCTAAGGCAGTTGCCGCCGCTCTGCACTATGCCTACCTCGACACGGGGGCTATGTACCGAGGCGTCACCCTTTTCCTGCTGGAAAACAACATTGCCTTTGGCGACATGCCTCGCGTGGAGCAGGCCCTGCGCGATGATATTCGCCTCAGCTTTAAGCGCAACCGCCGCACGGGCCGCAACGAGCTATGCCTAAATGATAAAGTGCGAGAAGACGATATTCGCCAGATGCGGATTTCAAATTCCGTGAGCGAGGTATCAGTGATTGCGCAGGTGCGGCACGCCATGGTGGCGCAGCAGCAGCAGCTCGGCCGCAAGCGGGGGGTAGTGATGGATGGCCGCGACATCGGCACCACAGTTTTCCCCGATGCCGAAGTCAAGATTTTTATGACGGCCGACGTTACCATTCGGGCCCGGCGCCGCCAAGATGAGCTGGCTGCCAACGGCGAAGATGTATCGCTCGATGCCATCATCGAGAACCTGCGCAAGCGCGACCACATCGACTCGACTCGCGCCGAGAGCCCCCTGCGCCGCGCCGCCGACGCCGTGCTGCTCGACACCACCCACATCACCATCACCGAGCAAGTCGATTTTGTGCTCGATAAAGTATCATCGGCTCTCTTTGCTGCCTACGCCCACAAGGTGAATGGGTAGCCACGAATTGATCTTTCATAAAAAAAGCCCGTCCTGCTGCGCTTGTTGAAGCAGGACGGGCTTTTGGTCTTTCACTGATTGCTAGTCATTCTTCAGTAGAAAGATATCGTCCGATAAGCGTTGGCTGAACTTGCGGGCGGCGCCGCGCCAGAGGTGGTTGCCATCGGTGGTGAGGTAGGGCTGGCCGGCATAATTGAAGTAGGGCACGCCGAGTGAATCACCGGTACGCTGCATCAGTTGGTCAAAACCGGGTTGGTACGTGGCTTCGAGCGCCGTCATGGCCGAGCCCGTGGGCACGCGCACCAGTACCACCTGGCCGTGCTCCTTTAGGAACCCAATGAGCGCACGCAGGCTAGCCAGCCGCGCCACCGAGGGCTGATTGCTAGCTGCTTGCTGGCGGTAGGTAGCGAGCCGCTCGGCCTCGCGCTGCCGGGTGCGGGCCGGGGTAGTGAGCGGCGAGGGCATCGCGATTTCAAGCCAGCCGTCGGGATGCAGGCGCTCCACTACCGTGGCGGTATCGTGGAGTAGCGCGCGGTAGAGTGGAAAATTCAAGTAGTGAGCCAGGTAGCCAAGGTTGGGGTTCTGACTCACTTGGTGCAGCTGCCCAATCATCAGCTGGTCCTCAGGAAACCCCAAGGCTTGGCCAGCCACCTTTGGCCGTGCTACCGATAGTGACCAGGGGTCTACGGCCAGCACAAACAGCCCCTGGCGGGTGCCCGGCGCCAGCTTGCGCCGGATGCTGGCCAGGTAGCTCGGCCCGTAGGGCGACTGGTAGAGTGTGAAGGCGTAGTTGAGCCACGGCCCGGCGTAGCGCCCACTCAGCCGCGCCTGCAGCACGCCTGGCAGCACCGCCTGCGCCGCCCGCGAGGTGCCCAGCACCAGTGAAGCCGCCGGCGGCGCCGTAAAGCGGGCGTAGAATGCGTCGAGGTAGGGCCGCCGTAGTGCCGGCGCCAGTGCCAGCCCGGCCACCAATCCTACCCCCCCCAGCAGCAGCATGAGCTGCGTAAGAAGCTTTTGCATAGCGCGCTAGAATTGAAAATAAATAAACTGCGTGCTATTAAAGAACCCGAGCAGCAGCGTAGCCAGCAGCAGCGCCGCGTAGCCGGCCCAGCGCACGGCCGGTGTCGGCCGGGGCCAGCGCGCCGCCCATGCCGGCCACTCCTGGTGCCAGTCTACAGCCAGCAGCAAGGCGCCGGCGGCCAGCGTTACTACAGCTTCGGGTGGGTAGTTGAGCAGGAAATGGCCCACCGTGAGCACCGCCTCGTGGCGCGTGAGCTGCCCCCAGCCCCTAAACAGGTGCGTGCTGATGTACCAGGCATCGGCCAGCGAGTTGGCCCGGAAAAATATCCATGCGTAGGCGACCAGCGCTAGGGTGGTAGCCACGCCCAGCGCATGCAGTAGGCGCGGCCGGGCCGCCAAGCCCAGCCCGCGCGCCAGCGCAGCCCGGCCCGGTTGCGTAAAGGCTTCGACCACCAAATACAGGCCGTGCAGCGCGCCCCAGGCCACAAACGTCCAGCTGGCGCCGTGCCACAAGCCGCTCAGCAAGAAGACGGAGAATAAGTTAGCGTAGCGGCGCGCCGGGCCGCGCCGGTTGCCGCCCAGCGGAATGTACACGTAATCGCGGAACCAGCTGGAAAGCGAAATGTGCCAGCGCCGCCAAAAATCGCCCACCGAAGCCGCGAAGTAAGGCTGCCGAAAATTGAGCACCATGTGGTAGCCCAGCACCCGCGCCGCGCCGCGTGCCAGGTCGGTGTAGCCTGAGAAGTCGGTGTAAATCTGAATGGTAAAGCCCGCCACGGCCAGTAGCAGGGGTAGGCCCTGGTAGCGCTGCGGGTGGTCGAAGATGGGCGTCACCATCTGGGCCAGGCGGTCGGCCAGCACTACTTTCTTAAACATGCCCCAAGCCATGAGGCGCAGCCCGCTGGCTACCCGGCCGTAGTCGAAGCCGTGCGGCTGCCGAAACTGCGGCAGCATCTGCTCGCCCCGCTCGATAGGGCCCGCCACCAGCTGCGGAAAAAACGCCACAAATAGCGCAAACCGCCCCAGGTTTTGCTCGGCCGCCAGCCGGCCCTGGTACACGTCCACGATATAGCCCACCGACTGAAACGTGTAGAACGACACGCCTACTGGCAGCGCCAGCGCTAGCGTAGGCGCCGCAAACGGCACGTGCAGGGCCGATGCTAGCGCATCGGTGGCGCCCACAAAAAAATTAAAGTACTTGAATACGAACAGCGTACCTAGGTTGCTGGCCAGGCTTAGGTATAGCCACGGCCGGCGCTCGGCCTTGGTGGCCAGCCGGCTCATGCGCACCCCGCTGAAGTAGTCGAGCAGGGTAGTAGCCGCCAGCAGCAGCCCATAGATGGGCCGCCAGCTTAGGTAGAAGTAGTAGCTGGCTGCCAGCAGCAGCGGCCCCCGCCAGCGCGCCGGTAAGCCAAAATACAGCCCGACGACCACCGGAAAAAAGACGAGGAAATGAAGCGAGTTGAATAGCATGGGCGGGGGTAGGACGGCAAAGTTCGGGCGAAACCGCGTTGCGCGCGCCGAGGCATCTTTGGCCGCTGGGGTGTGGGTAGGGCCAGCTCCGCGCTAAGTGGCCCAGCCGTCTCATTTGCAACGCCCTGCCGCTGGCGTACCTTTGCCCCCACGAACCCAAGGGCTTCTCGGGGGGTTTGACAGCTACTATGCAGGTAACCATCGATAAGAATTCCGGGTACTGTTTTGGGGTCGAGTTCGCCATTCAGATGGCGGAAGACGAATTGCGCCACGGCGACGGCACGCTCTATTGCCTCGGCGATATCGTGCACAACCGCATGGAGGTTGAGCGTCTCAACCAGCAGGGCCTGCGCGTGATAGACCGCGAGCAGCTCGGCACGCTGCACGATTGCAAGGTGCTCATTCGGGCCCACGGCGAGCCGCCCGAAACCTACCAGCTGGCCCTGCAAAACAACCTGGAGCTGATTGACGCCAGCTGCCCGGTGGTGCTCAAGCTCCAAAACCGCGTGAAGCACGCCTTCGACGCCACCACCCGCGAAAACGGCCAAATCGTGATTTATGGCCAGCCCGGCCACGCCGAGGTTATCGGCCTCACCGGCCAAACGCGCAACCAGGCGCTCATCGTGATGAACGAGGCCGACCTCGACCAGATTGACTTCGCGCGGCCCGTCACGCTCTTCAGCCAAACCACCAAAAGCACGGCCGGCTTCTATAAGATGAAGTCCCTAATGGAAGCCCGCATCGCGGCCGCCGGCGGCTCGCTCGCCAGCTTCGATGCCCATGACAGCATCTGCCGCCAGGTGAGCAACCGCGAGCCCCAGCTGGCCCGCTTTGCCCTGGAGCACGACGTGGTATTGTTCGTGAGCGGCCGCAAAAGCTCGAATGGCAAAGCACTTTTCTCCGTCGTGAACGCCGTGAACCAACGCAGCTACTTCATCGAAAATGAGCACGAAATCCAGGAAGAATGGTTTGCCGAAGCCACGTCGGTAGGCATTTGCGGGGCCACCAGCACGCCGTTGTGGCTCATGCGCCAGGTAGCCGATCGCGTCGAGGGCATCGGGGTAGCGGTGTAGCGACTTTGTGGGCCGGCGATGGGGTAGCACGGATTTTGTAGCCTGCGGCTAAAAATTTCTGATAGCCCTACCCCCCTCTGCCGACCCATGCTGAAGCCGATACATTTCTTGCTGTTGAGCGCGCTGAGTGCTGGCAGTAGCCTGGTCGCCCGCGCCCAAAGTCCTACCCCCCTTCCCGAGGCCGATTCGCTGGGCATGGCCAGCCAGCCCGACAGCCTGCGGCTAATCAAAGGCTTTGGCCTGGCCCACATCACGGAGCCCGATGGCCAAACCCACCGCGTGTACGTGCCCGCCGGCCTGATTGGCTTCGCGGGTATGCTGCCGTTTTACCGGCGCGAGGAAGAAATTCGGGCGTTTGGCCAGCCCTGGAGCATCAGCGTGGATAAAGTGCATACCATGCGGCTGCACGGCGTGCACTACGAGCACATGGTGATAAAAGGCAAGCGCAAGCACCTGCTGGCCGCCCGCGTGGCCAACGGCCCCGTCGAGCTGTTCAACTACACCGAGGTAACGCAGGTGCTGCCGGGGCCGGGCGGCCTGGTGGGCGCGGCTGTGGCGGGCGCCGTGCTGGCCGGCACCGGCGGCGCGGGCATTGCCGAGCGGCGCTGGTACGTGCGCCGCGGCGGCGAGCTGCTGCAAGTGCAGCGCACGGGCTTTGTGGAGCAAATGAGCGCGTTTTTTCAGGATGACCCCGCCACCGTAGCCGCCCTCGCGCAACAGCAGCTGCATTATCCCGACATGCTGGCCCTCGTGCGGGCCTACAACCAGCGCCAGCTCGCTGCGCCAGTTGTCAAGTAGCCACCGCTAGGCTCGCGCCCGCTCCTGCTCGTAGAGCCATTGGTTTTCCTGGTTAAAAGCTACCAATACTACCTCCCGCGGCCACGTGTGCGCTGCCAGCCACTGCCGAATCTCGCGCACGGCGATGGCCGCAGCCTCGGCCTTTGGGTAGCCATAAATGCCAGTGCTGATGCCGGGAAAGGCCACGGATTCAAGTTGGTTTTCCAGCGCCAGGCGCAGGCAGTTGCGGTAGCAACTCGCCAAAAGCTCGGGCTCTCCCTTGTGGCCTCCGTTCCAAACTGGCCCTACGGTGTGAATAACGTGGGCCGCTGGCAGCCGTCCGCCGGTGGTGATAACTGCTTCGCCAGTTTTGCAACCACCCTGCCGGGCCCTTATTTTTTGGCACTCTTCCAGAATTTTTGGCCCGCCGGCGCGGTGTATGGCCCCATCGACCCCACCGCCGCCAAGCAGCGACGAGTTGGCCGCGTTGACGATGGCCGTGGTGGCGAGCTTGGTAATATCGCCTTGTTCAACGCGCAGACGGGGGGTAGCAGACATCAGCCAAAAAGAAGGGGGTAGGGACCGGTGTACGCAACGCTTCGGGTGGCGTTTGGGCGGCTTGAGGGAGGTATAGCGGCGGTTCGGTAACGGTTAATTGCGGCGAGGCAGGGTAAAAAAGTACTTTTGAGCATCATCCTCAACTACTTAAACGCCCCAGCTATGCAGCCGATCAGCCCGATGTCCGCCTCCCTCCGCGACCAGCGCCTGTGGCAGATTGCCCGCGCTCGCACCAAGTTTCAGAGCCACGCGCTTGTGTTTCTTATCATCAATGCCGGCCTGTGGCTATTGTGGGCCTTTGCGCCCGAAAGACACGGCCGCCACAGCGAGCTGCCCTGGCCCATCTGGACGAGTGTATTCTGGGGCTTCGGGCTGGTGCTGCAAGGTATGGCCGCCTACAGCTCTCTCAGCAGTGGCGAGCGCACCCAGCGCGAGTATGAGCGCCTGTTAGCCGAGGAGAAATAGCGCGGTTTCCGTTTGTCATTGCGGGCGCAGGGCGGCAAGCGCACCAGAACGAGTCGTTCGGACGTTGTGCTGGTGCGATTGCCGCACTGCGCTCGCAATGACAATTCCTGCCTTTCTTTACAGACGATGACAGTGAAAAAGCGCCCCGCCAAACGCCTGCTCGGCCGCCGCGAGCTAATCGACTTGCCTGGCCTGCACCTGCGGGGCGTAGTGGCCAAGGTCGATACCGGGGCCTACACCAGCGCCATTCACTGCGCTGACCTGCACCTGGCGCCCGACCCCGCCACCGGCCAGCCTGTGCTGCACGTGCGCCTACTCGATCCCGAGCATCCCGCCACCGACGGCCAGCCGCTGGCTTTTCGCGAGTTTGCGCAGCGCGACATCCGCTCTTCCAACGGCGAGGTGCAGGCGCGCTACGTCATCCGCACCGTGGTGCGCCTCTACGGGCAGGACTTCGATACCGAGTTTTCGCTGGCCAATCGCTCCGACCTGCGCCACCCCGTGCTGCTGGGCCGCGCGCTGCTGCGCCAGGGCCGCTTCGTGGTCGATGTAGCGCGCCGCGAACTCTCGTATAAGGCTGAGTGCCGGGCTGCTGACAAAGTACGCCGGGCCGCCGCCGCGTCCGATGGAACAGTTCAGGCGTAGTTTGGCAGTGAAATTCAGCCAGAAAAAGCTGGTAGTAGCAACTTAGCTCCTGCTTACAGCCGCGCTTAAATTTCACGAACCTGCCCGCCATTTTACTAAACCGGGCGCTGATTAGCTGTATTTTATGAAACTGGCCATTCTCTCGCGCGAACCCAATTCGTACTCCACCAAGCGGCTGGTGGAAGCGGCCACTGCGCGGGGCCACGAGGCGCGGGTGCTCGACCACCTGCGCTGCAACCTGGTGCTCGAAAAGGGCCAGCCCAGCATCCTCTACCGAGGGCAAGTGCTGGAGCGGCCCGACGCCGTGATTCCGCGCATTGGAGCCTCCGTCACGTTTTACGGCACGGCCGTGGTGCGGCAATTTGAGATGATGAAGGTGCGAACAGCCGTAGATAGCCAAGCCATTGTGCGCTCGCGCGATAAGCTGCGCTCGATGCAAATCCTGAGCCGGGCGGGGGTAGGGATGCCCAAAACGGCCTTCACCAACGACACCGACGAGCTGCCCGCCCTCATCGAGCACGTGGGCGGCGCGCCCGTCATCATCAAGCTCCTGGAAGGCACGCAGGGCCTGGGTGTAGTGCTAGCCGAAAGCGCCAAAGCCGCGCAATCGGTCATTGAGGCTTTTCACAACCTCAAAGCCCGCATCTTGGTGCAAGAGTTCATTGGCGAGGCCAAAGGTGCCGACGTGCGCGCCTTCGTGGTCGATGGTGAGGTAGTAGGTGCCATGCGCCGGCAAGGCAAGGAGGGCGAGTTTCGCTCGAACCTGCACCGCGGCGGTACTGGCACGCTCGTGAAGCTGAGCCGCGCCGAAAAAGCCGCTGCCCTGCTCGCCACCAAGGCGCTCGGCCTGGGTGTGGCCGGCGTCGATATGCTGCAAAGCAAGCGCGGCCCGCTGGTGCTGGAAGTCAACTCATCGCCGGGCCTCGAAGGCATCGAGAAGGCTACTGGCCTCGACATTGCTGGCCGCATCATCGACTACACGGCTGCCCTCACGCTGCGCAAGCGTGGCGGCAAAACCAAGCCCAAGCACAAAAAGCCTACCCCCGACCCCGCCGCCGAAGCTTAAAGTATCTTACTAAAACGGGTTCGCCCTGTTTTAACGGCGTTATTGGGCGGCGCGCCGCATTCTTTTATTGCTCACTACTACGGCTGGCCGGGGGCGGCACGCCGGTAGCCTTTACCAGATGGTTTCTGATAACTCACTGGCTATAAATGGCCTGCATATTCAGCCCGGCGAGCGGGTGCTTACGCGCCTAGTCATTTCGCGCCTTCCCTCGGGTACGGTCATCGACGTGCCAGTGCACATTATCCGCTCTGTGGAGCCTGGCCCAGTACTGCTGCTGATGGCCGGCATGCACGGCGACGAGGTGAACGGCGTCGAAACTATCCGGCGGCTCATTCGGCGCGATTTGCTGCAGCCTACGTGCGGCACCGTCATCGCCATTCCGATTCTCAACATCTACGGCTTTCTCAATTTTAGCCGCGAAGTACCCGATGGCAAGGATGTAAACCGCTTGTTTCCGGGCCACCCGCGCGGGTCGCTGGCCAGCCGCGTGGCGCACCGCTTCATGCGCGAGATTATGCCGCTCGTGGACTACGGCATCGACTTCCACACCGGCGGCAAGGCGCGGGCCAACCACCCGCAGCTGCGCTGCCTGCTGGGCCAGGAGCCCACAATTGACGCGCTGGCGGCCGCGTTTTGCGCGCCCTTTACGCTGCATTCGCGGCTGCGCACGGGCTCGTTGCGGGCTACGGCCCACGCGCTGGGCAAACCTATTATCGTGTACGAAACTGGCGAAAGCCTGCGCTTCGACGAGGCGGGCATCGAAGAAGCTATTGCGGGCACGCTGCGGGTGCTGCACCACCTGGGCATGGGCCCCGCGGGCCCTACCCCCGCCCGCCCCAACATCGTGTGCCACCGCCACCGCTGGCTGCGCGCCCGCTACGCCGGCTTGTTTCGGACGCACGTGGCACTGGGCGATTATGTGCAGGAAGGCCAGATTTACGGCTCCATTGCCGACCCTTATGGCGAGCAGGCCGTGCGCCTCGAATCGACGCTTAGTGGCTACGTTATTGGCCTCAACCACATGCCCGTCGTCAATCAAGGCGATGCGCTGCTGCACCTGGCTGTGCCGATTCAATGAATAAGTAGCAAGTAACAGGGAATGAGAATAGCCTACTTGTTCTTTTTGCACTACGCATTGTTCATTGCAAGGCTACTTTTGTCGGTATGAAACAACACCCTGTTCAACTTATTTTTAATGCGGTACTGCTACTGGCTGTGGTCGCGCTCACCTTCGGGTACGTCAACCTGAACAAGAAGCTGCAAGCGGCCTCGCCCGTCGTCGCCGCTGCCCCCGAAGCTGGGGCGATGGCCGACGCCCCAGCCGACACCGCCAGCGCTGCCACGCCTACCCCCGCCGCCGAGCCTGAAACTGCTGCCCCAGTAGCAGCTGCTGCGCCAGCCGGACCAGCCCCAGCGGCTGGTGCCATTGTGTACGTCGAGTCGGCTAAGCTGCTCGATGGCTACCAAGGCATGAAGGATGCCCGCCGTGCATTTGAGGGCAAGGCCAAGGGCTGGGAGCGCCAAAACCAAGCACTAGTCAGCAGCTTCCGTACCGCTGTGGAAGCGTACCAGAAATCGGCTCCTACCCTTACCCCCGAGCAGCGCGCTGCTGCCGAGCAAAAGCTGCAACAGCAGCAACAGCAGGGCGCCGTGGAGCAGCAGAAAATTCAGCAGCAGGCCCAAGAAGCGGAAGGCAAGCTGACCCAAACCGTGCTTGAGAGCGTGAATAAAAAGGTAGAAGCCTACGGCAAAACCCACGGCTACAAGATGATACTCATCGCGTCGCCCAGCGGCACCATCGCCTACGGCGAGAAAGGCCTCGACATCACTACGCCCGTACTGGCGTACCTGAACAGCTCGTACCGGAAGAAATAGCCGGCCCCACGGCACATACAAAAGCGCGTCGAGTCTACTAGGCTTGACGCGCTTTTGCGTTTAAAAAATTATTTGTCATGGCAAGCCCTGCGCTCGCCATGACAAATGACTTAAAAAATTTCAACTAAATAAGGGGGGTAGGGCCTAGCCGGCCAGCACCACCTTGCCCAGCTGCTGGCCGGCTTCGAGGTAGCGTAGGGCAGCTTCGCCCTCGGCCAGCGGGAATACCTTGTCTACCACTGGCACGAGCTGGTACTCGTTGACCAGGGCCAGCATGTCGTCAAAATCCTGGAGCGAACCCATCGACGAGCCCAGGATGCTGAGCTGCTTCCAGAACACTTTGGCGGCCGGCAGCTGCGGCACGTTGCCCAGCGTGGCGCCGTAGAACACGAGGCGCCCGCCCGGCGTAGCCACGTCGAGCAGCGTACCAAAGGCGTCGCCGGCCGCGCTGTCAATAATCACGTCGAAGCTGCCGCCGGCCTGCTTGGTGAGGGTGCGGCCCCAGTTTTCTTGCTTGTAGCTAATGCCGCCCCGCAGGCCCAGCGGCAGAGCCAGGGCGCGGGCCAGCTTCTCCTCATCGCCCGAGGTCACCCACACGTCGGCCCCGCGGGCGGCGCAAAACTGCGCGGCCACCTGCGCCACGCCGCCGCCTACTCCCGTCACCAACACCCGCTCGCCGGCCTGCACCTGCGCCCGCCCAAAGGCCGCCCGGTAGGCCGTAAGGCCCGCCAGCGGTAGCGCGGCGGCCTGCTCCCAATTCAGGTGTGCGGGGCGGGGCCGTAGGTAGGCGGCCGGCACCGCGCTGTACTCAGCAAAAGTGCCGGGGTCGGGCATGCCCAACACCCGAAAATCGCGGCCCTGCGCCCGCTGCTCGTCGCCCCACTCCACGCCGGGGTAAATGATAACCGGCGCGCCCACTTGCCAGTCGATCACGCCCGCGCCCAGGGCCGCGATTTCGCCGCTGCCATCAGCACCTAGCGTGCAGGGAAGCTTGATGCCCGCATACTGTCCTTTCTGAATCCAAACGTCGCGGTGGTTGAGAGCGGTGGCGTGCAGCCGCACCAGCACTTCGTTAGCAGCGGGCTGGGGGGTAGGGATTTCCCGCGCCACGGCGGGTTGGTGCGGAGCGTCGAGTTGGAGCGCAAGCATGGGGGTAGTAAAAAAGAGTGAAGGGGAATTTTAGTCTCAGTAGATAATCAGCAACTAATTGGTAGTCAGCTTCTGCGGAATCTTGGGCAGCGTTTGCGAGCTTAGACTCAGCTAGATTTCACGTATTCTCTTTCACCGACGGAAGGGAGAAAGCCACCAGCGGCCCGGCTACACACAGCCCCAGTAGCAAGCCGCCGAGGTGGGCAATGTTGTCAATATTGCCCGTAAGCCCCGAAATCAAATTGCTAAGCACTAGGTATAAAACGAGGCCCAGCAGTCCACGGCGGTCCCACTTGTCGAGCACCGTCTTTTTGCTGAGCAGTAGCGTCAGCAGCAAGCCGTAGAGCCCAAAAATGGCCCCGCTGGCCCCCGTCGAATTGATGCCGCTGCTGTGGTACCAGAGCGTAGCCGCCGAGGCCGCCACGCCGCTAGCTAGGTACGTGGCCAGCAGGCGCCACCCGCCAGTGCGTACCTCTAGTAGCACGCCCAGCAGCCACAGGCTAGCCATATTTAGCAGTAAGTGCGTGATGCCGCCGTGCACAAACAAGCTGGTAACCAGCCGCCAGGGCTGGTGTGGCCAGGTGAGGCCCGACACGTTGGAGCCCCAACGGGCCAGCGCGTAGCCGGTGGGTGCGGTGCCCGACACGCCGCTCAGCGTCATGGCCAGCCACACCAGTAGGTTGAGGTCGAGCAGCAACGGCACCACCCAGTACTGCCGCGTGGGCCAAAACAGCCCGCGCAGCACCGGCCGCAGCAGCTGGGCCCAAGTTTCTTCGGGTGGGTTGGGGGCGGCAAGGGGGGGTAGGGGCGGGGCGGCCTCGGGCAACAGCCCCCGCCGCTGCAACTCGGCCACGGCGGCGGCCCCCACAGCGGGCGGGTAGCGGCTGGCATGCCGGGCCAGGTACAGCAGCTCGGCGTCGGGGCGCTGAGCAAAGTGCGCGGCGGCCGCCTCGGGGGTGGATACATCCATGGCCTCTTAACCAGCAAGCCTACCGCTTGGGTTTTGGCGGCCGTGCCTACAGGTGCGCCTTGAGCACAACAGCCTGGTAGGGCCGGCCCGTGACTGGCGACACCGGCCGCAGTCCCCGCATGAGGTCCTGAATATCAGTTCCGCGGGCTACCAGCTCTTTATCGGTCAAGAACTTGCGACCGGCTAGTTGGCTGGGTAGGCGGTCCAGCACGTGCTGCTGGCTGCCAGCTACCTGGCTCATGCGATCAAACTGGTCCTTCATTTTGGGCCCAAACGCAAAACCGTACACGGCCGCCTTGTTCCAGTCGCGCCAAGTGCCACGCACTACCAGCGCTTGGTCGGCAAACAAGTCGCCGGCTTTGCCAGCCTGGGCCTGGTCGGTGAGGTATTCGGTCTGCGTTTCGGCCGTCCAGAAGCGGCGGCACAACTCCCGAAACTGGCGCAGCGCCGCCGCCTGTCGTTTCTCGGTGGCCGGAATGGTGGCAACCTGGGTTTCAACGAGGCGGTCGATATCGAAGGTAGGCAGGGGGTGGGCCACTACTTCCACCAGCTTCAGCGAGTCGGGCGAGCGGTGGGTGGGGCGGCCGGCCGTCACGGGCGTGGCGGCCGGCGTGCGCTTTTGCCACAGCCATACCCCAGCCAGTACCAGTGCCAGCAGCGCCACCCACAGCAAGGGACTGCGGCGGGTAGGTGCCTCCTCGTCGTAGTCGTAGCTAGTTGGCGCGGCATACGTAGCCGCGGGGGCCGGCTCGGCGGCTGGGATAGGAGTAGGGCGGCTGGAAGGCGCCGCGCCATTTTCAGGTGCGGCAGGGGGGGTAGGGCGGCTGGTCGACGTCGGGCTAACTTCGGGTGCGGCAGGGGGGGAGGGCTCGCTGCCGGCCGCGCCGCCGCGGGCCCACGGCGCGCTAGCTCGCGCTGAGCGGCGGCCACGATATCGGCGTGGTAGAAGCTAGGATTATCAACGAAAAACTGAAGTTCCGCGTCCGTTTTGGCGCGCAGTGCGTCGGTAGGAGAAGCCATAGGATAAGCAGCCGTTGCGGCCGGGGCGCTGGTTCAAGGCAGTAAGTTGGGCATAAATCTTTGAATGCCGCCACGAACCAGCTACGCCCGGCTGCGTACACCTGGCTATATCCTTTTCCCTTGACCTATGTCTACCACCCGCCCCGAAAAAGACCAGGCTACCCAGCCCGCCCAGTCTGACGACTACCAGCCCCTCGGCCGCCAGGAAGCCCCCACCAATTCTGATGCCCTCTACGGCGGCAATGCCGACGATAATTCGGGCAGTGGTGGTAATGCCCACTCCAGCAGCAACGCCCAGGACAAGAAAGCCGCTAAGCTCGAAACCGACGCCGACGACAGTGCTGGCGAAAAAAACGACAGCGCCATTTCTGGCCCCGGCGTAAGCAGCGGCACCGGCGTCAGCGGCTCCAGCATGGGCCAGGTAAATCTCTAGCTTAAAAATTCCAGATTACTTACCCAATGCTGCGCAACTACTAGCAATCTGATTAATACAGCTGTTTAAAATCTTTTTAAGCAGCTGTGTTAGTCTCTTGAGCAGCAGCTAGCAGTAAGTAATCACCACCTACTACCTATCCGAAAATCATGGTAACTCCTAATCCCGCTCCCATCGAGGAAGGCGCGCAGCCCAGCACCGCTGGCCCCATCACCAACCCCGACGCTGACCGCGACCAAAACGCCAGCGGCAACCCCGAAACTGCTACCCAGGAAGACCTGGCCAGCAGCGATGGCGCCGGCATCCGGGGCGACTACGGCGACGCCGAACAAACCAATGGCCTCGAAGGTGGCGAAAATGCGCCTACCGACGCTAGCCCCGACCGCGCCGGCCACAACCCTACCAACGCCGCCGAGTCGAGCGAGGTATAGCTTTCAAAATTGCCTTGGCCGCTGGCCAAAACCATGAGCCCGTTTTGCCCCGCAAAACGGGCTTTTTGTGGCCCCACCGCTTTAGGAGCGCGCCAGCAGCCCGTACTTTGTCCTTGTGTTGAGTTTCTTGTTTTCCTACCCCCGCCTTCTTTTCTACTGTCTTCTAAGCTGGCTGCCCCTCGCTGCGTGGGCGCAAGTGCCGCCTACCCTCGGGGCCATTGCGGGCGCCGAAGACCTGCGCCCCGCCCCGCCCAAGCGCGAGCTGCGCGGCTTCTGGGTAGCCACGGTGGCCAATATCGACTGGCCCAACCAGCGCGGCGAAGCCCCCGAGCAGTACCGCCGCGAGTACCGCCGCCTCCTCGACGCGGGCCAGCGCGCTGGCCTCAATGCCGTGTTTGTGCAAATCAGGCCCGCGTCAGACGCCTTCTATAAGTCTGACCTAGAGCCTTGGAGCAAGTACCTAACTGGCCGCCAGGGCCGTGCGCCGGGCGGCAACGACGACCCGCTGCCCTTTCTCATCAATGAGGCGCACCGCCGCGGTATGGAATTCCACGCCTGGTTTAACCCCTACCGCGCTTCCCTCGACACTGTGACGCGGGCGCTGGCCCCGCTGCACCCCTACAAGCGCCACCCCGAGTGGTTTATCAAGTATGCGGGCCAGTACCTCTACAACCCCGGCCTGCCCGAAGTGCGCAATCACATCGAGCGCGTTATCCTGGACGTGGTGCGGCGTTATGATATTGACGGCGTGCACTTTGATGACTATTTCTATCCCTACCCCGAGCCGGGCCAGGTATTTCACGACGAGCAGGCTTTTCGCCGCCAAAACCCCGACAGCCTGAAGCTGGCCGACTGGCGCCGCCAAAACGTGAATATCCTGGTGCACGACCTGCACGATAGCATTCAGGCCGCTAAGCGCTGGGTAAAATTCGGGATTTCGCCCTTCGGCGTGTGGATGAACAAAAGCGCCAACCCGCTCGGCTCCGACACCCGCGCCGGCCAGCCCAGCTACGCCAACCTCTACGCCGACTCGCGCCTGTGGCTGGAAAAGGGCTGGGTTGACTACATCCTGCCGCAGCTGTACTGGAGCACTAAGTTTCGGCTTGTGCCCTACGCCACGCTGCTAGAGTGGTGGACGCGCAACCGCTTTCAGCGCCACCTCTACATCGGGCACGGTACCTACCGCATGCTCGAAAGCACCCGTTCGGACACGGCCTGGCGCAACCCGCGCGAACTGCTGCGCCAGGTGCGCCTCAACCGCGACTACCCCGCCGACGTGCAGGGCAGTGTGTTTTTCTCGGCCAAGTCGGTGGCTACCAACCCGCTGCATACTACCGACTCGCTGCGCCGCGATGCCTACCGCGCCCCGGCCCTAGTGCCCGTCATGCCCTGGCTCGATAGCCTGGCCCCGCGCCCGGTGCGCGAGCTGGTGCTCAACCGGCTGGGCCACACCGCTACTCTCACCTGGCAGCCCGACCTGCGCCCCGCCGCCGACGGCGACCTGGCCACGTACTACGTGCTCTACCGCTTCGAGCGCGGCCAAGTGATGGGCCCCAACGACCCGCGCCGCATCCTGGCCGTGGTGCGGCCCGCCACCCTGGCCCAGCCCGCTGCTTTTGCCGATACTACCGCCCAGCCCGGTGTGGCCTACGCCTACTACCTCACGGCCGTAGACCGCCTGCACAACGAGAGCATACCGGTGCGCATTTTTAGCGAAGGCAAACTGCCCATCGAAACGCTGGCTGCTGCGCCGCCCGCCGTGGCTTCGGCACCGCCGGTGGCGGCTACCCGCCCTGCCCCGCGCCCGCCGGTGGCAGCAGCACCCCGCCCACTGCCGCGCACCGCTGCCGAAACGGCTCCTAAAACGCAGGCTAAAGTTAAGGAAAGACCCCGGCGTCGTGGCTTTTTTGCTCGCCTCTTTGGGCTGAAGTAAGGGGTAGGGATGGTAAAACAAAAAAGAACGTCAGGCTTGCTGAGCGAAGCGAACCATGACGTTCTTTAGGGCCTATGCCAAACAGTTCCTCGTCTACGCTCCCTACCCGCCTGGTTTCGCTCGATGTGTTCCGAGGCCTCACCGTGATGCTGATGACGGTGGTGAATAACCCCGGCGACTGGGGCCACATCTACCCGCCCTTAGAGCACGCCGAGTGGAACGGCTGCACGCCTACCGACCTCGTCTTTCCGTTTTTCCTGTTCATCGTGGGCGTGAGCTTGGCCTACGCGCTGGCTGGCGCCCGGCGCAGCGGCGCCCCGCTGGGGCCGGTGCTGGCGCGGGTGGCCCGGCGGGCGGCCGTGCTGTTTGGGCTGGGCGTGCTCACGTCGCTCTACCCGCACTTCGACTTTGCCACCGTGCGCATCATGGGCGTGCTGCAACGCATTGCGCTGGTATATTTTGGGTGCAGCCTTATCTATCTGGTTACTACTTGGCGCACGCAACTTCTACTGCTGGTGGTGTTCCTGGCTGGCTACGCCGTGCTGATGCAGCTAGTACCAGTGCCCGGCTTCGGCCCCGCCAACCTGGAGCCTACCACCAACCTCGGCGCCTGGCTCGACCGCACCGTGCTCACCGAGCCGCACCTCTGGCAAACTTCCCGTACCTGGGACCCCGAAGGCCTATTGGGCACACTGCCTGCGCTGGGTACCGGGCTCCTAGGCCTGTTGGCCGGCACCTGGCTGCGTTGGCCCGGTGCCGCTCGACTCAGCAAGCCGGTGGGCCTCGCGGCGGCGGGTGCAGTAGCCGTGGTGGCCGGTTTGGTTTGGAATACGTGGTTCCCCATCAACAAGGCGCTGTGGACTAGCTCCTACGTGCTGGTTGCGGGTGGGCTGGCGCTGTGGCTGCTGGCGCTGCTCTACTGGCTTTGCGACGAGCGGGGCTACCGGAGGGGGGTAGGGCCGGCGATGGCCTTCGGCGTCAATGCCATCGCAGTCTTTTTCTTCTCCGCTATTCTGTCGCGCACCTTTGGGCTGCTGCGTCTACCGGGGCCAGCGGGCCAGCCGGTGGGCCTGAAGGAATGGCTTTATGAGTGGGGCATTGCGCCATTTTTCAACGACCCACGCAACGCTTCGCTGGCGGGCGCGGTGGTATGTTTGCTCATCTGGTGGGGCGTTCTTAGCTTTTTGCGGCGTCGGCACTGGGTCTGGAAAGTCTGACTTTATGGTTTGATACAGCGTTGCATTACAGTGTAAAACGATAATGCAACTATGTTTCATTTGTATTAAATAATTGATTTTCAGTAGTTAAAAACAATATTCTTACTCAATTTTCTTTCGGCTGCCTGTTAGCAGAGCTTGAAGGGCTAGCCAGCCAAGTAGTAAGCCTGCGCGGCTGCTGACTTTTTTACTGCATGAAAATTCTTATTATCGGCGGCGGCAACATGGGCCTGACCTACGCCCGCAGCTTCGTGCGCGCCCACATTACTTCGCGCCTCGATTTGCGCCTGTTGGCCCGTTCGCCCGAGCGCGTGCCGGCCCTGGCCGTCCACGAAATCGGCACCGTATGGGGCCAGCCCGAAGACTGCGTGCCGGGCGCCGATATTCTCATTTTGGCCGTGAAGCCGCAAGACTCGGCAGCGCTTTTCGAGCGGCTGCGCGGACTGGTGCAGCCGCAGCAAGTGGTGCTTAGTATCATGGCGGGCGTACGCATCGACACGCTGCGCGAGGCATTGGGCACGCCCAAAATCATTCGGGCCATGCCCAACCTGCCCGCCCAGATTGGCATGGGCATGACGGCCTTCACCAGTACCGACGAGGTAAGCCGGGCTGAACTGGTGCAGGTACAAAACCTGCTCTCGACTACCGGCAAAACCGTGTATGTGGAGCAGGAAAGCGCCATCGACGCCAGCACAGCCATCTCGGGTAGCGGCCCGGCCTACGTGTATTACTGCATGGAGGCCCTGATGGCCGCCGCCGCCCAAATGGGTTTTGCCCCTGCCGAGGCCGAGCTGCTCGTGAGCCAAACCTTCCGCGGGGCCGTCGAGCTGTATAGCCAAGCCGGCCTCAGCTGCCAAGACTGGATTGCCCGGGTGGCCTCTAAAGGTGGTACCACCGAGGCTGCGTTGGGCGCTTTCGGCAGTGGTGCCGTGCGCGAAGGCCTCATGGCCGGGGCCGAAGCCGCCCGCGCCCGCGCCGAAGAGTTAGGTAAAAAGTAGGGGGTAGGGCAATGCGTCCGCGTGCCTAGATGTGTCCTTCTATTTGGCGCGTAGGGCTAAACCACCGAGCCAGCAGCCCGTTAGTTCAGCAGCTTATTACTTGTCCTTCGTCGTTAGCTATGAAAAAAACTGCTTTACTCGCTGGCGCTACCGGGCTCGTCGGCAGCGCGTTGCTACCCATGCTGCTGGCTTCGGAGCGCTACGCGAAGGTGATTGTGGTGGGCCGCCGCCCGGTCAGCCTCAGCCACCCCAAGCTCACGCAAGTTGTCACCGACCTGGGGCAGCTCGAAGCCGAGCGGCTACGCCTCATTGCCGATGATGTGTACTGCTGCCTGGGCACTACCATCAAGCAAGCGGGCTCACGCGAGGCGTTTTACCAAGTCGATTTTTTGTACGTGGTGCAGCTGGCGGCCCTTACAGCGGCCAACTTTGCTGCTCAGTTTCTGGTCGTGTCTTCGCTCGGTGCCGATGTGGCGTCGCGCTTTTACTACAGCCGCGTGAAGGGAGAAATGGAAGAAGCTGTGCGTCAAACGCCTTTTCGCGCCATTCATATTTTTCGGCCGTCGCTGCTGCTGGGCGAGCGCCCTACCCCCCGCCTGGGCGAAAGGTTGGGAGCGGCTGTGCTGGCGCTGGCCCGGCCGCTACTGCGCGGCGGCTGGGCCCAGTATCGCCCCGTAGCTGCCACCACCGTAGCCCAAGCTATGCTGCGCGCCGCCCAAGACGATGGCGGGGGCATTCGCATCCACCGCTCCGATACCTTACAGTAGGGTTATCCAGGCAGGCAAAAACAAAAGCCCCTGATGAAGCTATGGCTATCATCGGGGGCTTTTGCTAGCCCATTACCATAAAATTAGTTACTACCAGCGGCGGCCATACCCGCGACCATAGCCGCGGCCGTAGCCGCCTCGGCCATAGTAGGGGGCCGGCGCGTAGTAGCGTGGCCGGGGCGCATAGTACACCGGGGCGGGGGCGTAGTATACGGGCGGCGGGGCGATTATCACGGGCGCTGCCACCGGAGGGTAGTAGCCGTATGGACGGGGCGCGTAGTAGGGCCGGCTGTAGTAAGGCCTACCCACCTGGGCGCTGATAACAACCTGAGCTGAGGCCGCGCCGGCACTTAACAAGCCGAGCAGTAAAGCAAAAAACAAGGGACGTAAACGCATAGCTGATTTGTGCCGAAGCACGCAGGTTAGAGAGTGAGAAAAGCGGGCTGCTAGCCCAGAATTGCAAAATGACTTTGAAAAACTGCCTGGTAGCGAGGGGGTAGGCTACCGGCCACCGCGCCGGCCACCATAGCCGCCCCCGTGCCCACCGTAGTTGCCACCACGGCCGCCTCCGCCGCCGCGCCAAGCCCGCTCGCCACCGCCGTACCGGCCACCACGGTAAACCGGCTGTGGCTGCACAATAATCGGCCGTGGTGCGTAGTAGCGAGGCCCGTAGTAGCCACCGCCGTAGGGGGCACCATAGCCGTAGCCAGGCCCGCCAACGCTGGCCCCGGCATACACACCAGGTGCACAGCTGCTAAGCCCCAAGCCGAGACCTAAAATCAAGAACAATGAAAAAAACAGGTTGCGACGCATGATAGAACGGGGCCGAAGCTCCCGGATTAAGTTGTTAAAAACAACGCCTGATTGGATAACAAATCGAGCGGCTGGTTTAATGCTGGTCACTACTTAGCTTGGATACGTACCCAGCTAAAGTACCGTTCAGTATTGTCCATAATACCAAAACCCTGCCAGAAATTAAAGCCAGAAATTGTGGGTAAAAATTAGTAGTAAGTGTCTAGAGTTGAGTGCAGTAAAAATGAATTTTACGGAATTTAATGGGGGTAGGAGGTGTTTATTTACCAACTAACCACCTACTGCACACTACTCATGAAAAATCCTGCTGATTACCTCGCTGGCCGCTCGTTTGAGGCTCGTCGTCCCCGTCGTGAATTGCAGGCTGTGGTAACCTACGCCGACGCCGAGCAAGCCATTGCCCAAGCCCTGGCCGATGCCGAAAAGTATAAGTACTTGCTCATGCGCGCCCTGCGCCGCCACGCCGATGAGGTGGCGCTTCCGGCCACCAGTGCGCCGCAGTCCGACGAGGCCCGCGTGCTGCCCCTCTACCCCGAGGGCTTGCCGCTAGCTGCCTAGCCAGTAGTTCCATTGCAAGCAAAAACGCCGCGCTGGTTTTGTCTAGCGCGGCGTTTTCTTTTCCTGAAATCTGAGTACTAGAGGGGGGGTAGGGCTGGGCGCCGGCTGGTCCTACCCCCCTTAAACTTGGGAATAACCCGAATTAAGCCGGAACTTGCCGGCTGCTTATGCCTACCCTCCTGCTTTCGCTCGAAACCTCGTCGCCCATTTGTGCCGTGGCTTTGCACCACCTTGCCGATGGCCGCCTGCTCGGCCAGACGGAGCTGCGCCTCGAAAAGTCGCACTCTACCCACCTCACCGTGCTCATCGAGCAGCTAGTAGCAAACGCTGGCTACGCGCTGGCCGACCTAGGGGCCGTGGCCGTGAGCGATGGCCCTGGCTCCTATACAGGCTTGCGCATTGGCGCGGCCGCTGCCAAAGGCTTGTGCTTTGCCCTCGATGTGCCGCTGCTGGCCGTGGGCACGCTGCCCGCGCTGGCCCACCAGGTAGCCGCCCGCACGCCCCGCGCGGCCGACTACCTCTACTGCCCCTTGCTCGACGCCCGCCGGCAGGAGGTGTATACGGCCCTCTACCGCGCCGATGGTGCCGAAGTATTGCCTCCCAACAACTTAGTGCTCGATACCGACGCGCTGGCCGAACATTTAGCCCACCACTCGTTGTTGTGTTTTGGCTCGGGGGCCGCTAAATTTCAGGACTTAGTCGGTACCAACCCCCAGGCCATTTTCCTGGCCAACGTGCAGCCTGCCGCCGTGAGTGTGGGCGAGCTGGCGCTGGCTGCCTATCAGCGCCAAGAGTTTCAGGATGTGGCTTACTACGAGCCGTTTTACTTGAAGGAAGTCTACACTACCACCCCGAAGTCTATTAACAGGTAACATTCAACAGGCTCGATTGCTTGGTTGCTAATTGTTACCTGATAAATGTTAAATAAAAACTATGGAGCCGCTCTTCGTCAATCGTGTTGCCGCCTCGGGCCTCGTTACGCTTAATCTGGAGGAATACATTCACCCCGGCGACCGCGTGGTGTACGACATCAAGGATAACCTCTTCCACGGCCTAATGCTGCGCGAAAAGGACTTCCGCGAGTTTGTGAAAACCCACGACTGGACGCAATACGATGGGAAGAACGTGGCCATTATTTGCTCGGCCGATGCCATCGTGCCCACTTGGGCCTACATGCTGCTGGCCAGCAAGCTGCAAGGCCACGCCCACCGCTACGTATTTGGCAACGAAGAAGCCCTAGAGCAGTCGCTCTTCGAAGAAGCTATTTCCGGTATTAACCCAGCTGATTACCAGGATGCTAAGCTGGTGATTAAAGGCTGCGGCGACAAGCCGGTGCCTACGTTTGCCTACGTAGCCATTATGCAACGCCTGCTGCCGGTGGCGACCAGCGTCATGTATGGCGAGCCGTGTAGCACCGTACCGCTTTATAAAAAGCCCAAGGTGGCCGCAATTGCGGAGAGCTAGTAGGTCGTAAAATTAGAATAGCCCTACCCCATGCTTCAGCGGCAAGGAGTAGGGCTTTTTAGTGGGGGTAGGGTAGCGGTGCGCCCCACCCGCCCGACCTTTGCCGACGTGCCAACTCAACCTTACCAGATAAATTTTCGCACGGGGGCCGCCATCGTTATTGCTAACATGGTCGGCACGGGCGTTTTTACCAGCCTCGGTTTCCAAATCTTGGGCATTCAGAGCGGTTTCGCGCTGCTGATGCTCTGGGTGGTGGGCGGCCTCATTGCCCTGTGCGGCGCCGTGAGCTACGGCGAACTGGCCGCCGCCATGCCGCGCTCGGGCGGCGAGTATCACTACCTCAGCCAGATATATCACCCGGCGCTGGGGTTTCTCTCTGGCTGGGTGTCGGCCACGGTGGGCTTTGCCGCGCCCACGGCGCTGGCGGCGCTCGCCTTGGCCCAGTACGCCCAAAGTGTGTGGCCTGCGCTCACTACGCCACTGCTGGCGGGCACCGCCTTCACTGGCGCCACTGCGCTGGCGGTTGGCGTGGTGCTGGTGCTGGCCCTGGTGCACGGCCGCAGCACGCGTGCTGGCAGCCGCCTGCAGGTGATTATTACGGCTATTAAAGTGCTTGTGTTAGTGGGGTTTATTCTGGCTGGTTTGGTTATAGGCCAGCCGCAACCACTGCGCTTTGCGCCCGCGGCGGCCGATTGGCGGGCACTGCTCAGCCCCGTTTTTGCCGTGTCGCTCGTCTACGTTAGCTATGCTTACTCGGGCTGGAATGCGGCTGTGTACCTCACCGGCGAAATCGAGCAGCCGCAGCGCAACCTCTCGCGCATCTTGCTCACTGGCACTGCCGTGGTGCTCCTCTTATATGTGGGGCTGAACTACGTGTTTCTGCGCGCCACGCCACTGGGTGTGCTCAAGGGGCAGGTCGAGGTAGGCTATCTGGCGGCTAGTTGGCTGTTCGGCCCCGTGGCAGGCCGGCTTACTGGGGCCGTCATTGCGGCGCTGCTTGTGTCTACCATCAGCGCGATGATTTTTGCTGGCCCCCGCATCGTTCAGACGATGGGGGAGGACCTACCGGCGCTGCGCTGGCTGGCGGTGCGCAGCGCTGCTGGCATTCCGGTGCGAGCACTTATGCTGCAAGTAGCCATCACGCTGCTGTTTATTCTAAAGCCTGACTTCAAGGCTGTGCTCGTTTACGCAGGCTTTGTGCTTAATCTTTTTACCTTTCTCACCGTGCTAGGCGTGTTTGTACTGCGCTGGCGGCAGCCTGCGCTTGTGCGTCCGTACCGCGCCTGGGGGTACCCGTTCACGCCGCTGTTGTTTCTGGCTCTCAGCGCCTGGACGCTCGTTTTCATCATCAAGGACAAACCCACCGAGTCGCTCTACGGCCTAGCCACCGTGGCCAGCGGCTTACTGGTTTATTTTGCTGCCCAAAAGCTTGGCTCGGCCCCTCGGCGGGTGTGAGTATTCGTGTTGTCTTTGCCCAGCGTGGCTCCTTGTGCCGCGCTACCCCGCTGCTCCTATCTATTCTTTCCCGATGCGCTTTTCTCTGCCTTCCCTAGTACCAGTTCTCGGCTTGCTGGCTGCCTGCTCCAACTCCTCCACCGAGCAGGCTGCCACTACCAAAACCGAAACAATGGCCGACACAGCCAGCAAGGTATCGCCCGCGTCGCCGGCTGCGCCTGCCGATAGTGCCACGCTGCCGCCCGCCAAAGCCACTGCCCAGCTGGCCCCCGACACCGCTGGCGTCCAAGGCGTAGCCAATTACCTGGCTGGCCTACCCCCCCAAACCGGCACTTCGCTTGCCAGCTTAGCTGCCCAGCCTGCTTGGCAATATTTTGCCAAAGACCAAGATAAAAGCTGGGCCAAGTACCGCGCCACCCACACCGACCCCATGGAGCACTGGGCCGCTACCGAGCTCGACTCGGTGCGGCAAGTCAGCCCTACGCTGTTTTACCCCTTCAGTGGCCCCGATTTCCTCAATGCCTTCACGCTCTTTCCAACTAGCAGCACCTACGTCATGATTGGCCTGGAGCCGGTGGGTAACATCCCTACCCCCGATAACCTAGCCAATCCCGTCCTGCTCGGCGCCGTCAAAAAGTCACTCTGGTCGGTGCTGAATTTCAGCTTCTTCCGCACCAACGATATGGCCATTGATCTAAAGTCGGTAAATCTTGATGGGGCCGTGCCGCTTATCATGCTATTCGCTGCTCGCACCGGCAACCACCTGCAGTCGGTGCGCCCCGTGCAGCTCGACGCCCAAGGCCAGCTCCAAGAAGTCACCGACACTACCCGCGCCCCTAGTGCCAATCAAAAGTTGGCGTTGGCTAAAGTTATTCCTGGTGCCGAACTCAAAATCCAAGCCGCCGACGGCACCGAGAAAACCATCTACTACTTCTCGGCCGACCTCAGCGACTGGAAGCTCGGCACTACCTCAGCCCCATTGAAATACGTGCGTAGCCTCGGTCCTCTCACCACCTACGTGAAGTCGGCCACCTACCTCATGCACAAAAGCTACTTCTCCAAAATCCGCAACCTCGTATTGGAGCGTAGCAACTACCTCCTGCAAGACGACAGTGGCATCGCCATGAAGTATTTCCCCAAGAGCGCCTGGCAATTCACCTACTACGGTACCTACCGCCGCCCTATTAACCACTTCGCCAAGCAATACCAGCCCGAACTCACTACCGCTTACCACGACAGTCTACGCCGCGCCCGTCCGCTTCCCTTCGGCACCGGCTACAACTGGCGCCAAACCGACAGCAATCTATTGTTAGCCAAACGCCGCACCCCTATCAGCAAGTAGCTTGGGCTTTGTAGTCTGAGCGCGAACGCAGCAAGCATCTGGTATTTATCTACCCCACACGCAAGTTGCTTACTCGCTAAATCAAGGTAGGTAGAGCAGGGTAGGGGAGAAGCCATCCACAAGATAAATTTGCTATGGCTCCTTTTCTTCTTCTCATAGGAGGGGGTAGGGATTGGTACCACACCAGCAAGAAGAAGGCCGTGATATAAATTATCACGGCCTTCCTTATTATATACAGTATGAAAATGCTCTCACCTATGAAGTCTATCCTAGTCCTCCTGTCGCTACTATTACCCATTCATGCCCAAGCCCAAACCGCCCAATATCCCGATTCATCCCTACTCGATAGTCTCCTCCATACCAACCCTGCCTTAGCTAAGGTTCTTAATCACCCCGCCACCTACCAACTCCAGCTTATCTACACCCAAATAAACCGCGACGCCCAAAACATCCCGCACTTCACCCAGCATACCTACCACGTCAACCCCCGCCAGTATTTTAACCCCGCCAGCCTTGTCAAGCTGCCCGTCGCCCTGCTAGCCCTCGAAAAGCTGCACACCCTACCTACTCCTATTAGTAGGAGCACCATAATGTCCACCGGCACCGCCTGTCGCTGCCAAACGCCCGTGCCCTTCGCTGCTCCCGCCGATTCCGACCGTCAAGCCACCATCGGCAACTACATCAAGCGGATGTTGCTCGTCAGCGACAACCTCGCTTACAACCGCCTCTACGAGTTCCTCGGCCAAAAGCCCCTCAACGACCGCCTCCAGCAGCTCGGCTACCACGGCAGCCGTATTGTGCGCCGCTTCGCCCCCTGCGACACCGCTGCCAACCGTCACACCAACCCTATTGCTTTTCACACCCAAGGGGGTGATACATTATATAAGCAGCCCGCCCAAATCAACCCCCGCACACCTGCCCCGCCCCTGGGACCCATTTTCGCCGGCCGCGCCTACCAAGTCGGTAGCCGCGTCATCCACCGCCCCTACGAGTTCACCACCGCTAATAACCTCCCCTTACCCGATATCACCGCTCTACTCCAAACTGCCCTTTTCCCCGAAGCCATCATCGCCGCCCAGCGCCCCCACCTCACGCCCGCCGACCATGCCTTCCTGCGGCTATACCTCCACCTCACGCCCCACGCCAGCCATTTCACCTTCTATGCTAGCCCCAAGTACTACAACACCTACAAAAAATACCTCTACTACGGTCGCCTCCCCGATGCCCAGCCCCAGCCCGGCCTCCGCATCTTTAACATCGTGGGTATGTCGCACGGCTACCTGGCTGACGTCGCTTACTTCGCCGATTCTCTTCACCAGTCCGAATTTCTGCTTAGCGCCGTCCTATACGTCAACCAAGACGGCATCATCAACGACGCCAATTACGAATACGACACGATCGGCGAGCCCTTTCTAGCCCAGCTAGGCCAGCTTTTCTACGAATATGAAGCTCACCGTCCTCGCCAGTACCGTCCCGATCTTACCCTTTTCTTTGAAAAAGGCCCCCAGCCCTGAATTTTTTTCACTCCTAGCCAGTTTGCTAACAGGCTGACTGCTACAGTAAGCATCGTACAACCATCAAGGGCAAAGCCAAAAGCCTACGGAAATAATCACGCCGTTGTTACCAGCGACTCGTTTCCCCTAGTACTTTTGCACTCCCAAATCGAACGGACGAGGGTAGCAGAGAGACTTGAGACAAAAATAATCCTCACTAATCTTTGCGAATTTCAAAATTCTCAGCGTACCTTTGCACCCCTTTCTAGCAACGGCTCATCGGAAACGCCGAAGAAGAGGTTAGAAAACTAAATTTTTTTTTCGCCTTAAATTTGGAAAGTCAGAAAAAAACACTACCTTTGCACTCCCAAACAAAATAAAGGCAAAAAAAGCAAATAACAACTAGTTATAAATCAAGTTGTTGTCAACAAGTTGCCAGCTTAAGCGAAGCTAGTAAGATCAGCAAAGTGGAATGAGAAACACTAAAAATTTCTCCTTTTAATTTTGAAAGTCAAAAAAACTTCTTACCTTTGCAGAGCGCTTCAATAGGAAGTTATCGCAAGCTAAGTCAAAGCGAAAGTGCTAACTTTTTTTCGCCCAAAACTTAACAAGTAAAAAGTTTCCTGTATCTTTGCACTCCCAATCGAAACGGGGTACTGCAAACAGCAAAATTGAGCTACTTATCTAGCTCACCATGTTGCCTCAATTGGAAGCAACAAACGTTCTTTGAATGACTGGAAAAGACAAATGGTAAGTATGCTTACGCAAGTAAGCAGAAACGTAACATTAAAATTGAACTCGTTAATACGAGTCGGATTAGCATCTCGACATCAGCCTTACTTCGGTAGGGTGTAGGAATATTTTACAATGGAGAGTTTGATCCTGGCTCAGGATGAACGCTAGCGGCAGGCCTAATACATGCAAGTCGAACGGTGGTAGC
>Ga0160428_1000096_pt1 | contig 111793 bp, 106 predicted proteins | sample SolpanmetagenomM_FD_108198 | JGI IMG/M metagenome (GOLD analysis project Ga0160428, IMG submission 108198) | Solar panel surface microbial communities from Lawrence Berkeley National Laboratory, California, USA - M | ecosystem: Engineered > Built environment > Solar panel > Unclassified ...
GATGCAGATGTACTACATCTAAATCGTTATGCTCGAGGGATCACAACACAAAATCTGTATCAATTCGACGATCCTGTAAGTCCGCATCTCGCTGCACAGTCGTTGAAGCGCAGCGTGCCAGACAAGACACTGCTACAAGGTGTATCGTCACAAATACGAGAAAATGCACGACAAGGCTCAGGTTTCATGCTGGTGGAGACTGCTGGTGGTCCCAACTCTCCTGGACCATCAGGAACGCTGCAAGCTGAGCTATACCGACCTCTTCGTCTACCAATAGTTTATGTTGCAGATTGGCACTTGGGTGGCATATCGACGTCAATCTCTGCCTACGAAAGCTTGAAAATGCGTGGCTATGATATCGAAGGTGTCGCAGTTCTTCGCGATTCCTACTACAAGAACTTTGAGTATTTCCAACAATATTTCGGAGACCGCAATATTCCACTTCTTACGGCGCCACATCCACCGGAACGTGGCAACGATGACGTTCAGAATATGCAGCAATATTACGACGATATTGAGCAAGAAACGCCACAATCAAGTTTCTCTGCTCGTGGGTTTGCTCAAAATCTGCTTCATGCTCATCAAGGACGCATTGATAGTCTGGATTCGATGGCAGAGAGGGCCATGGACTGTATATGGTGGCCGTTTACACAACATCAACATCTAAAAGCACAAACTATCACACCTATTGATTCGGCATATGGCGACTACTTCCAGACATATCGCGCGCCAGTAGAGCCTGCTGTAGTCACGAAGAGCGATACTCAGCCAACACCCACAGAAAGTAACATGCTAATTCCTACACTGGACGGCTCTGCATCATGGTGGACACAAGGTCTCGGCCATGGTAACCCAGATCTAACACTTGCAGCAGCCTATGCAGCAGGCCGATATGGACACGTCATGTTCGCCGAAGCCGTCAATGAGCCCGCACTTTCTCTAGCACAGCGCATGCTGAGCGTCCTCGATAATCCTCGTTTAGACAAAGTCTTCTACTCCGACAATGGTAGCACAGCTATGGAAGTAGCGGTCAAAATGGCACTTAAGGCAGCATGTGTGCGATATGGCTGGGATACCCCAGGTCAAAACATCGAGGTTCTAGGTCTGATGGGCAGTTATCATGGTGACACAATGGGAGCAATGGATCTCTCTGAGCCGTCCGTGTATAACGAGAAGATACCTTGGTACAAAGGACGAGGATACTGGTTTGAGTGCCCAAGTGTCAAGTTAAGGGAGGGTAAGTGGGTGATTGATCTGCCCGAGACAATTGCTACAGCAGGAGAACAAGAATCCGCTGCGAGCTTCGAATCACTACAAGATGTATTCGCCAAAGGTAGAGATGATGGCGAGTTAGTAAAGATTTATGAGCTGCATGTTCGAGGTACAATTGAGCGTCTTGTGCAGCAACATGGTCGACGATTTGGCGCATTGGTAATGGAGCCTGTTGTTCTCGGAGCAGGCGGTATGCTCCTGGTGGATCCGCTCTTCCAGCGTGTACTCACCAATGTCGTCCGAGACTCTGCTGCGGTGTTCTCGGGTATTGCTGAAACGGAGACGTCGTCTAACACCACATCCACATCTAATAACGTCTCGTGGACTGGTCTTCCGATAGTCGCAGACGAAGTCTTTACAGGTCTCTATCGTCTCGGCCATCACTCTTCTTGCTCTCTCCTTCATATCGACCCCGATATCTCTGCCCACGCCAAGCTGCTTACGGGTGGTCTTCTACCCCTGTCAGTGACTCTTGCCAGTCGCAGCATCTTTGATGCTTTCCTGGCTGATAACAAGGCGGATGCTTTACTGCATGGCCATAGCTACACTGCACATGCAATTGGTTGCCAAGTTGCTGACACATCTATCAAGACATTGGTAGGACTTGATAAAGGTGGAGCATGGAGTACTTTCAAAAAGGACTGGACCGGTTTGGCTGGGGGCGGATCGTCTATTAGCAAGATCAAGAACGTCTTCGGTACTACACTTACTACTCCAGAGACTGCTAGCAGCAATAGCACAGCTGACACGCCACAAATATGGAGTGTCTGGTCAAAAGACTTTGTGTACGCACTATCGCATGCAAGTGAGCGTGTAGACAGTGTCTGGGCTCTTGGGTCAGTTTTGGCAATTTCATTAAAGGATCCCGAAGGTGCTGGGTATACTTCGAATGTGGCGAGGGGATTGCAGCAAAAGTTGCTGAATGGAGGGATGAGAGAGTGGAATATTCATTCAAGGGTGCTTGGAAATGTGCTGTATCTTATGGCTGGACAGATGAGCGAGGTTGAGGATGTTAGGGAGTGGGAGAAGTTGGTTAGAGAGGGACTTGATCTCTGATATCGGTCGGAGAAGAAGCCTTCATATACAGAGACATACATGCGTAGATCAAAGTATGTAGAAATAAAACTACACAAACATGTACAGTAGAGTATTTCAAGAGGATAGATAGTACTGTGATGATGGAGTCGGAGATGTAGTTGTCAAAAAGGGGCTACTTTCAGCCCTAAATCATTCAAGACTCAATGCATCGAAGCCGCAAGCTTCACCTCGCCGACTGAGTCCATTGACCTTACCTTCAATCTCAGCATCACCGTATAACTCGCCTCTCAATCTCCATCTCCCACCACATCCGCCACCATGGTTCAAATGTACACCGTCGCCGGCCGACAAGTCGGATCCCACGTCGTACGTCGCTCGAATATTCCCAGTTACATCCAGAAACATAAAGATCCTAGCGCAGGCCATTCAACATCCCACATGGCCTCCTTTGCGCTCGCAAGAAACACATACGTCTCTATGTCATGAACGCGAGGATTGCTGACTCTGTTCTTCTCACAACAGCTCGCCATGATCACTCTCGGAGTTACTTTTGCTGGAGGCGCATTTGCTATGAGGGGAGACACCAAGGCTAAGGAGCAGGGCCCACCAATTAATGCGACTAGCAAGGAGGAGGAGAACTTTATCAAGTACGTTTGATCTCGATTTGAGGAGGATGGCCTGCTACGAATACAGCACGAAAGCAGTCAAGCAAGAGATGGACGAATGATGCAGCAGATTGGGTCTGTTGTGCCTACAGTCAAGTCCATATTCGACAAGTGAATGATTTTGGAGCAGCGTGATCAGGAAGCGAGAAGAGGCTAATGAATGGTTCTTCTATAGTGAATTCCTCAAGCAAGCAGAGGCAGAATCATCCAAGGCGACAGCGAAGCACTGAAGTGGTGATGAATAAGCGTGGGAGGATGAGGAGGGAGCAGCTATTTGTCTACGAGGGATTCCGTCGATACGACTACTGTACAAAAGATGCATCATAGAAGAAGAAAGCAGGATTGAGCTGGAGGCACAATCATGTCGCCGTCGACAAAGAACGTGACTTCCGCCGGATGAGACTCCTTGTGACGGCATTGCTTCATGTGTATTTGAGTAATCTGTGAATCCTGCCAAGAAAGATTTTGCTTTTGAACGTTCTCGAGAAGCACTCAAATTGTCCTTCACTCAAACCTTTCCTGCACAACTTTCCAATCCAAAAAAACGTCTCCATACGATTACGTCCGCGTTTAAGTTGGACGTATTACAGCATACCCTTCACAGGCACCCAACTCAGTCTCGTCGACTTCTCTACTCCCCAGCCTATCCTAACCCAAGCACAAAAAACAGGCTATTGCACTCGCAGACAACTATCCGAGACAATTTTCGCTTCATCCTCCTTCTAACACCCTTCCAGCGATTCGTGGACTTGAACATTTTCGTGAAGTGGTGAAATCCTGTTTGCTGACGATGCACCTATAGTGGGTATCGTCAAGCGCACAACAAACATCCACGTCGATCTCGACAGACTATATTAATATGTTCCATTATCTAAATCGGAAAGTGCACGACCAGCTGAATGAGGACTTTGCGCGTTCGAGACATGCAACTATATCACGAGGAAGTGTCTTCAAGAGCGACATAAGTTCGGATGCTTCCAAGTGAGTCGATCCATAGTGGAGGGACTCGAAGATAGTACTGAGTTCTGCAGCTTGTGGACGTGGTGCTTAGTTGAGCCTGAAGGCAGGCGGAAAGGGGGCCTGGTATAGTTATGAGAATGAACATTGAGTGGATATAGGAAGGGCGAGCAGGATTGGAATGGAAGTCTTGCTTTATATGTAGGGTGATGGGATGGAGAAGGAGTGGTTGGAGGGATGTGCTGTGTTGGTGAGTATGGGAAGATGTTTTACTATGGGAGGGAGCAATACTTGATACAAATGTTTCTCGACAAAGTTCCCAGATCGGACTTGGAGGGATCTCTCAACATACCTACTGAGTTTGATATGAAAAGTCTCTCCAGCACTCTCCACAACTTTTTTTCCTTAAGTTAAGAATTGGGAACGTCAGAAGTTTGAATGCCAAGGCTCTGGGATGTGAGATTCCATCTTCACTCACAACTTGGAAAAAATGCATTCAACCTCATTTATGAGCAAAGACTGGTTGATCTAGAATAGAGGATAGAGTGTGCTTTCCGCTTTCTTAATATTATGCATTATGTTTGTTTGTTCAATGACACCATTACCAGGCGCCTATTAGAAGAAAGACACCAGCGTGTGCATGAACAACGTGGCAGCTGCTAACCTCGCATTTCGTTAAGCAATCACAGCTAAGCACCAAGCATAACACTTATCCCTAAACTCGCAGTCATGCACTATCTTTTCACAGATTGTCATGCTCTAATTATCTTGCATATATAGATATCTATCCCGAACCATCGCGGCACGAGACAGATCAGGAACTGAATAGAGTCGGGAAACTACCTCCGGCACTCTCCCCTACATCACAGTCAAGTTACGCGCGCACGTCCGTGGCAAGACCGCAGGGCCTCAGCACAACATGTTCCAGTCATTCCAGCGCATCCTTAATGACGAAGGATGGAGTGGATTGTATGACGGCTACCTGCCCAAAATCCCTCAAAATTGTGATTACCACCGCACTGTTGTTCGCAGTCAAGAATGTGCTTTACGATGCTATAGTCAAGGCGAGGAGGACTGTCGCTACCAAGGAGATTGCTTAGGAAGTGACACAATAATGAGCAGTAGAGAATTCCAACTTGAGTTAAGATTGTTGTCTCACGAAAGTCAATTTGCCAAGCCTTTGGGATATCTTGTTTCGCAACACAGAACGAACGAGGACGCTAAGGTACCCTTGGCCGCTTACTATCGCGGACGTTTGTGTGCAGAATGTGTTACTTTCTCTGCCTGAGAGACGAGGGTATAGCGTGATTGGAGATAGTGCAAACGGAGGACAGAACCTAACGTCAGTCGTTTGGCAAGCACAAACAATCAGGTCTACTGTAAGTAACATTACAGCAAGGTGCATAAACACATGCCCATGAAGGCTAGCTATGTCTCAGCCATGTCACTAGAACGAGCTAGATCATGAGCTCGTTGGGATGAGGTAATATTACCAAAAGTATAATTTCTCTGTCTCGCCACCGTCAGCCATGTTTGTTTCAGGTTAGACAAGTCACCCTAACCTCAGCTCCCTGGGTTCATGCAGCAGCAGTGGGGTTACGATCACAACGCTGCATACTTAATCCTTGTTGTCGCCCATTCTTTTCATCTTTATTTCATTCTCCAGTATCCTTACCTTGATAACACCTGCCTCTTCACTACCACATCCAAATATCACATTTACATACAAACGAAGCATACGGCGCTCCACACTCCATCATCCCTCTACGACAGTGACTCTTCCATCATCAACAGGACACAAGATAGCCTACATCAAAAAGGTTTTAGCTCTCTTGCTCCTTCTCCTCTCACCCGTCGTCCTATCGTCTTTTTGGGCCGCCATTTCGACATCATTACCGGGACCAAACTCCATATTCCAATCTGTGCTTGCTGGAAAAGACAAGCTAATCAATATCACTACTACGTCTGGACACATGGCCGCCGATACCATCGTCGAACTTCGAATCTATGACCATTGTCAACTCCGGCTCGAAACTTCATGCCCTCAGCGTCCTGGAATGGCCACATCCTCTCGCCATGCTATATGTGGAGGTACCACCCAGCCCCAAATGGAATTGGAGACCGCTAACCGTCGTCTGGCCGGTCAAAAACAATTGGGACCTTCTACGGTCTGACCCGGGGTGGTGTAGCTTGTATGGAAACCTGGATGTGAAATATGTTTTCTTTAAACTTCGGGAAGCCGTTGACCGCGTGTCTGATGTACAGGTCAGGAAGCTTGTTCGCGACAAGTCGGCGAAGCAAGGTTGGACATGATCGAAGCAAGATTGACGTAGGCCTAGACAGCACTGGATAAATGCCGCATTAAGGAGCAGACCGCTTGCTAGAAGCTTGCTGCTGGTGTTCGAGATAACATCTTAGGTCACATCTTGTATTGTATCTTGTTCACACTTATCTCGAGCTTACGTGATCCTAAGTCGTTCTCTCTGTGAAGTCACTGTCTTGTCTCACTCACCAAGCAACTTCTTGTCTTTCAGCAGTCCAGCTCATGTCACACTTCACTGAAACCTCCTGTCTCACAGTACCATATTGTGCAGTATTATTTGATGTGGTCCATAAGAACTCGTTCAGATCCATTCATCGTCGTACTTCACTACCATCAATAACTCATAGTTAGCATCTTCATCAACTGCAGCTCTGAAATAACATCTTCAAACTCACCAACATATCTTTATCGCCCCATCTCTCATAATTCACCACACACATACATTCATACAAACCACAACCAACAAGCATGCAAGCAACATACCCAAACCTCCGCCGCGAATCTCAAGCCAACATAGCGCAAGGTCGTACTTCGATAATCAGATCAGGCAGCAGCAAATTCTCGGTCATGTTCAAAATCAGCCTAATCGTCATCGGCATCGCCATCCTTTGGTATCAATGCATCCGGTCATTCTCGTCTCTCAGCATGGAGAACCTACCTGGCCTTGGTCTCTTCCAAAAGGTGGACGGCACAATCCAGCAAATCAGGGTCAGCCCCGAGTGTTCCCTCCGTGCTAAGGACGACGAACTCACGATACGCCACTTCCCAAACGCACTCAAAGTGCTTGACATCGACATTCCAGCCAAGTTCGTGTTCGACGCCGACAAGGACAAAGAGTTACGAATGATCAAGATGTTGGGCAATACCACGGAATGGGACTCAGTTCTGGCATTGAAAGTTGGCCGACTCGAAGAGGCACGTCGTCAAGAGCTTATTCGCACTATCGATCGTCAGTACAGACTCATCTCTAAAGCGTGGCATCCCCAGATGACCATTGCTGCCGGTGCAGGTTGTAAGAAGCATGTCGAGGCTGTACACAACACTATGAAGAGGTGCTATGAGGCGCTGATGAGCGAAGAAGCATTGTATGACATCTGGAAGAAAGATCCGCACGCTAAGCCGATCATTGTGCTTCGATTGGGATGCGCTCAAGATTCCGAGGATAGAGGCAGAGGAGCATGCTTTTTTAGGCGAACTCGTCGATGCGATTAGTAGTGCTTTGGAGTGAGGTGTCGAATGGGCTTGAGGCTTGTATTCAGTGATAGGAATGACTAGGGATGAGAGAATGAAAGGAAGGAGATTCAAGTCGTGTATTAGTAATATACAGTTTTGTACTAGAATTTCATAGAGAGTCCTGACTTCCATTGAGCACTCTCGGGTGTACTTTGACTTCTTCTGGCACGGTGTTCATTGTCCGAGAAATGAGAATGGACACTATTAGCAGGACCACTGTCGATGCCAAAATTCCTGCGTAGTAAAACAAGCTAACAATGAAGCCCGGCATGAAAACAAGCAAGTAAAGCAAGTGAAGCTTTGCGGTTTGCCGCCCGGCTAGGCGTAGATCTCCAGTTTCTAAAAGTGTGACTACCATGACGAACAATGGAAACAGCATAGCCGCGATGAACCAGTTCCTATTGGTTGGCATAGTCGATTGAAGTGGTATATTGTAAGTCGAAGATGATAGTGGAATAGCGCAATACGTCTATTCTCCAAACAGACGTCGAACTCTTCTCAAAACACTGTCCTTCTCCGGGTCATATGGGTGATCTTTTGACGGGATTTCGAGGAGGGCGGGGAAGGCGGCTGTGTATGAGTCCACTCGTGGTCGAATCCGTTCAGCAATCTATCATCGTGAGCAACGAACTTGTGTGAGAAGAATGACCTTGGAATCGTACGTGTTGGTTGATAAGGAGAATAGCGATGTCCTTGCGATCTTGCGTGAAACGATCGAAGGCCTCTTCTATTGCTGAGTCTTCCGTTTTCTGGTCGACAACAAGGAAATTCTTCTGGGCGTCTGGTGGTGCTGTTACGTGCTTGTAGTTTCTATCAGTACGAGCTGGGAAGATATCGACGCTAGATGTGCTTACACCGACGCCAGCTAGCAATAGACCAGTAACTGAATCCTGAAACACTGATGTGAGCTTTGATGTTGATGGTATGAAGATGTTGACGAAGGGAAGTTTACCTCATCTCCAATCACGGCCAGAAACTGCCTGTCCTTTGACGACGCCATCGTACTTGCCTGGAAATGATGTTGTTGTTGTTGCAGTCGCAGCTTCCAATGTTCCAATGGAGAAGTCACGGCGATAAGCGATAAGCTGCCCTTATGTAATGCAGGGTCCAAACGTCATCGCCATTTCTGAAACAATCCTGAGACTCACTTTATGACCTGATATCGTGTTGCATCGTCTTGCGCGTTAGGAGGCTGTCGATGCTTGGAGGCGATATGTGAGGTTGTGCGAATCTTGATATACTAAGAACATGCCTCCCTTCGTTGCTCGCAAACGTTCGCGATCTGCCTCGCCACGACGTGAAGCGGACCAGGAACCACCAGCAAAAAGGAAGGCGACCTCAAGAGCGAAGTCTCAAACCAAGGCCAAGAAGCCAAAGAAGAAGACGCTTTTCGAAGAAGCAGATACGAAGCTCGATTCAGACTCTCTAGCCGACACCAAAGCCTTCCTCTCAAACATTGATGACCAAGATGATGACCACAGTGACGTCGACAGCGACGAGTTTGAAGACGTCGAGCTACACAAACAACAAAAGGGGAAGGGAAAGGCCAAGGTTACTAAGCTAGCTCATGAGACTGATGGCGACTCTGAGATGGACTGGGAAGAAGTACACACACATGCTCAAGACAGCTCTACCCTTTCCACGAAGCCGCCTTCTGTTTCTGGTGATTTGGAACTTACACTGAACGCTCTACCTTCCGCAGCACGAAGCACTCTTCCCACCGGCAAGAAAGGTCCGAGCAAGATTGAAAGACAGGTCCGAGTTAGCACGCACTGTCTACACGTCATGTCCCTTATCTTTCACAACCACGTTCGAAATGTTTGGATCAACGACGAGACTGTACAGAAGAATGTCTTGTCATCCTTGACGTCGCCAATTCAGAAAGAGATAGACAGATGGAAGACTGCATGTGGTGATCTACTTGGCGAAGAGAAGGCAGCTGAACACCGAGCTGAGAAGGGCAAGCGCAAGGAACAGGAGAAGAGCTCGAAGCTCAAGACACACAAAGGTCAGCGTGATTGGGGTGACAAGGCAGATCATGCAAACGAAGGTACACCTAATGTCAGTCGTGGAGACCCTACAGTACGATTGCTGAAGACGCTATGCGCCTTCTGGAGGAAGAGGTTTACTGTTACAGCTCCAGCTCTTCGCAAGCAAGGATACAAAGACGTCCAGAGACTCGAGGAGGAGGTCAAAGCGCATAGAGAGAATCCAGCAGACGAGGAGCAATTTGGCGAGAGAATCAAAGGTTTAACACAATTTAGGGAGCAGGCAAAACGTTGTCAAGGCAGCAGAGATGTTGGTGCGCAACTCTTTACCGCGTTGCTAAGAGCAGCGGGTCTTGAAGCAAGATTAGTAACGAATCTCCAACCTGTAGGCTTTGGATGGTCCAAGAGCGAAGAAGCGAAGGTGAAGAAGGATAAGGGAGATATCGACAGTGAGGAGTCAGATGAAGAGGCAGATGCTGAACAAGCGGAAGAGGATGTGACTGCCAAAAAAGCATCGACGCCACCTGAGCTGAAGAACCTCAAAAGGTCAATACAACCTACCAGCCCAAGAGCGCAAAGAAAGACGCCAAAGAGAGGTGGCAGTCTTGCAGATCCTGTCAAGCTTGATGATGAGTCGAGCGGATTGAGTGATGTTCCTGGTAGTGATGCAGAATCGGTCATCGATGTTACTCCAGCCAAACCGACGAGACCCAACAAGCGCTACGACCGTGACTTGCCGTTTCCTACGTATTGGACAGAAGTCCTCTCGCCAATCTCGGATACCTGGATACCTGTTGAGCCTATCATCTTGAATACTGTCGCCAACTCACCTGACCTTCTGATCGCCTTCGAGCCTCGGGGCGCCAAAGCTGATAGAGCCAAACAAGTCATAGCATATACCATTGCCTACTCCTCAGACCTGACAGCAAAAGACATCACTGTCCGCTACCTCAAACGTCATCTATGGCCTGGTAAAACCAAAGGCGTTCGCATAGGACCTGAGAAGGTTCCAATCTACAACAAACGAGGCAAGGTTCTCCGGACTGAAATGTACGATTGGTTCGCTTCTTCGATGAAGCCGTACCTTCGTCACCCAGCCAAGTATACCACAGCCGATCGAATCGAAGACAGCACCGATCTTGTAGCTGTTCACCCCGTTCGTGACACGTCAAAATCCACCGACGAAGATGCACCCTTCACCCTACAATCGCTCAAATCTTCCGCCACATACGTCCTTGCGCGCCACCTTCGCCGTGAGGAAGCGCTGCTGCCTGACGCAACTCCCGTCAAGGAATTCACCTCCGGCAAAGGTGACAAAGCCACTACCGAACCTGTCTACCTCCGCACATCCGTTGTGGCATGCAAAACAATCGAATCATGGCACAAAGAAGGTCGACAAGTCATTCCAGCTTCGCAGCCCCTCAAACACGTACCCATCCGTGCGGTGACACTGATACGAAAGCGCGAGATTGAGGAAATGGAAAGAGACACTGGTGAAAAAGCAAAACAGGCACTCTACGCTAAACATCAAACTGAATGGATCATACCGCCACCTATCCAGAATGGAAAGATTCCCAAGAATGCGTTTGGCAATATGGATGTTTATGTTCCCACTATGGTGCCGCAGGGTGCTGTTCACCTGCCTTATAGAGGGATGGCGAGGGTGTGTAAGAAGCTTGGTGTGGAGTTTGCGGAGGCGTGTACTGGGTTTGAGTTTGGGAACAAGAGAGCCGTGCCTATTTTGACTGGCGTCGTGGTCGCGAACGAGAACCAGGACTTAGTTGTTGACGCATGGCGCGCGGAAGAGAAGGAAAAGAGGAGGAAGGAGGTGGAGAAGAGGGAGAAGCTCGCATTGCAGTGGTGGAAGAAGATGATGAAGGGCTTGTTGGTAGTGGAACGAGTCAGAAAGGAGTACGGTGATGGTGTCGTAGCGGACAATCATGTCGCCGAAGAGCTGAAAAAGAAGACTAGAGGCGGCAAAGGAGCTGGACAAGCGGCGCAAGCCAAATCCGCTGCTGGGAAAAAAGCGGAAGGTGTGGTCGATCTGACAAGCGAGCCCGAGCATAACGATACTGGCAGTTTTATGCCAGCTGAAGACGATGAAGGTGGCGGCGGCTTCTTTCCAGAAGGCATGGAAGTTGAGCTTGTCAACAATCATCATGCTGTGCCTGAGCACGATGACGATGACGATAGCCATGCTGCTGGTGGATTCATCCTCGAAGACGACAGTATTACAAGCACTAAGGCCTCTACACCGGCAGGCGACAAGCTACCACGCAAACCTATCTCGCTCATGGCTATGCATACAACTGCAGGTGACGCCGACGCCTCGGATGGCGAAGACGACATGGACGTTGACGGCGAAAGTGCTCCTGCTACACCAGTAAAGAAATCAGTGAAACCACGCAACCCACGCGCTTCAGCTGCGGCAGCTGGAAGCAAAAAGACAACAAAAGCGGCCGCAAAGCCTAAAGCTGCAACAGCGACTAGTCGTGCGGCACCCAGAAGAGGATCTGGCAAGGTCAAGAGTCACTACTTTGTTGGGAACTCCGGTGACGAGGACGTGGAAGGTAATGAGGAGGAGTGAATCAGTCTGATTCTCTGCAGGAAGGAATGGCATGGCAGGTACTTCTCTGTAATAGTGGAATGGCATGGTAATGGCATACAGGTGTTTTGCGTTTGTGCTTTCAATGGTGATATACCCAACAGGTGCAAAGGAATAGAACACTACGATGAAGACAATGGAGTCTCAAATGCGGCCTCAATGACATGAGGGCTTAGGGCTTTATACAGATTTGCTTAGAAAATAATATAGCATAGCACAGAATACACATGATAGATCTAGCTACGCATTCACAGCCAAAGTTAGAGCAGGTATGGCAAGGGACCTATTCTGATAATATAGCCACAAAATAAAAGCAACGCAAAGGGTATCTATAAAAGCAAAAAAACACTGCCAAAGCCTCCTCCGCCCTCCCCAGCCGTCGTCAAATGCATTCAGCCAAGCCTGCATCCAGAGCAACCTTTCCCCAGTACCTTTTTCCGATTCCGCGCAGTCCTACAATGAACAGCACGTTGTCCCTAAGACTCCATCTGGTCACCTCAACTCATCTCCAACATCACTTTTCGCAGGACAAGACGTGTGCCATCTTTCATCGCTGAGGTTGCGGAGTATCAGGCACTTCCCACACATCTTCAACCTTCTTCTCCTGCTCCGCTGCTGCAGTATTTGATCGAGCCGGTTGTACAAATGCAAGCTCCGGTGTCCTATTGCCAAAAGGAATAGGACCATGTGCCGTGAACACCGGTAGTTTGTGCTGCGCGTGTCCATTCTGAGATTGGGCGTTTGGTGATGTGGTTAACACTTTGCTTTCGGAATTGTTGACATGAGGTGGAGTTCGAGCATTTTCGCTAGATTCCATATTGTTGGGTTGCAAGTGGCTGGTGTTTTGACTTTGGGCAGGAATGATGACGGTTGGTTCCGTTCCTTGGGACGGTGAGGTCGGATTCGTCTTGATATCTTGCTTGACTTCTGGCTGCGTTTCGATATTATGAACGAGCGGTCCTCGGAAGGCACTAGACGATCCAGATGCATTTGATATAGGTGGAGCAAAGTTCAGAGGCGCATCGATACGCACTGGCTGGAATGTGCTTATGCTATCTGGTCGATTGGCATTGCTCGCTGCAATCGAATCAACCACATTCGCTTCGGCTACAGATTTTTGTAAAGAATCCGGAATCTCGTTGATAGCCGAAGATGCTTGACTCTGTGCTTCCTCTGACAATGCTCTCGCAGCCGCCATGCCCGAAACGACATTGTTCTGTTCTGACGAGCTCGTAATATTCGAAAGTGGCGTCGAGGGTGTAGACTTTACCACTTTCGCCGATTTCGGTGTAGACGCCTTGGGAGTGACGGTTTTCGTAGTCCTTGGAGCTGGGGCTTTCTTGACGATTGGTCGACTTTCAGTGGGTTGTTTGAGTCTGCCGGTAGACTGAAGCTCTTTCTTGTCTTTTTCTGATAGCTTGAGGGTGATTCTTCTCACGCTGGCTGTGAGCTGGTTAATGTCGGTTGATCCTTCCCTAATCGTAGGAGTTGTTGCTGTTGCTGCTGGCGTTGTGGTCTTCACGTCTTTGACGGTAGCACTACTAGATTCAGGAGGGGTCGTGAAGCCGCTAATTGCAGGAGCTGCCCCAATAGCATCAGTAGCAGGTGGCAGTGAGTTTCTTTGTGCTTTGATAGTTTCCGTACTCTTTCGGCTGGGTCGAGCGCTTCGCAGGGGTAGTGTTGCATTGTTCACAGGCAGGACTGGCTCTTTTGTCTTCCGACCTCTAAGCTGCATCTTGTCGCCAGTCTGCTCTGTAGTAGGGATTACGGAAGCTGATAGACGCTCCTTCTTCACACGCGGTTCTACCAAATCCTCTGGTCGATGACTGTTCACCTGCCTATTGATTGGGATCAAGAGCTTGCTCAACTCAAAAGCAGCGGTAGCCCAATCCACAACAGGAGGTGGTGGTGCAGGCCCTTTCGACAGCTTCGAAGGATCAACAACTTTTGCCAGAAATGATTCTGTTGGGCTCGCGTGTGTGATGACATCTGAGAGTCGTGAACGTTTTGGTTGACCTTGCGCTTTGCTAACAAGAGCTCCGAGTTCAGTCATGGCAAGAGTATTCCACCAGGATGTAGGAAATATGTTGTCCAGAATTTGAAGAGACGATCTCCTTACATGATTGCTCGCTCTGCTCGTTGCTTCACTCGGACCAACAAGTCCCACTAGATGACTTAGAGCACCGCTTGCCAATGCTCGGTCACTATAACCGCCTTCAAGCACGCTGATGACTCTACCGTCCGTTGACAGGCCTTCTTCTTCTGCTAGCTTGACGATATCGGATGTGAAGCGCGCATAGAACTCTGTCGGAACGTTCACCTTATGTCGTTGCATACCTTCACCTTCGTATTCGCTCGCATCAAAGCCAGCTGAGATGAAAATTGCTGCTTTCGGTTGCACATTCCCTGATGCTGCACGTACTCTCTGCGTTTGAGCCCGCAAGAAAATACGGGTCTTTTCAAGTAAGGTAAGGTATCGCGTCCTGTAGATATCCCAGAATTCAGCTTCGGTCTTCCATGCTCGCAGATGCACATTCCACACTGTCTGCCCATGAGCATTTTCGATACACAAACTGGCTGCCTGGACCTTCTCCATGTCTCCATCTTCACATGGATAGCTGTTAATGTCGTGCAAACTGAAGTATCCAATTGCTGTCTTTTTGAGTGCAGAAACATTCTTTGCCATATTCCATGTTCTAGAGTTGCGCTGCCAGGTGATTGATTGTGAGCCATCTCCATGATGCAGGTCAAAGTCGATTATAGCTGCATGTGTCAGGCCATGAGCTTGAGCTGCATGCTCAATACCAACATGCACGTTGTTGAGCCAGCAGAAGCCAGATGGGAGATCAGCTGCACAATGATGTCCAGGCGGACGAACGCAAACAAAGGCTTTCTTGGTGGGAGATGGTCGCTCGGCTGTGGCAGGCTCGAAGACCATATCAACCGCGTCAAGGACTCCACCTAACGCGCCTTGGAAAGCTTCGAGTGACTCTGGACATAGGTAAAGGTCACCTTCATGTAGAGGTGGCTTCGATGTGGCTTCGCTGGGCTCGCCTACCCGCGCAAGCTCTTTCTGTCCAGACGCTAGTCGTGGACCAGTTGCTTCGCACATAGTCTTGAGCTCTTCCATCCACTTCTGTCCATGCACGCTCGTCACAACTGATGAGGTGACCGAGACTGACCTCGACGATGTCTTGATAGAGAACGGGATCGATCTTGGCCCCGAAGTTGAGGAGCTAGCCGACATGCCATTGCCGTACCTTCCTCCTAATCGCACATATGCGCTAGATATTCCTCTAATCACTGCTTGTACCCTTTCTGGTCTTTCCACAATCAAGCTCAAGTGTGTCTTCGATGTCCTCGGGCGTGAATAGCGGTGACCATAACATGCATCGTGAATAATTACAGCTGTGAAAGAGTCTAATTGCTGTGCATCTTGGCTATTGTGGAATGCTAGTTCTTTCGCAAAGAAGTCCTGTGCAACTGCTGAAGCTGTAATCGACGTAGATATAGGCTCTTGGACCGAAGACGCATCTGAGGTGCTTGTTGATGACTTGGAAGGGCTTGATCTTGCATTGCGCGTGACAGAATCAGCACGCTTGCTCGATTGCGGTTGATATGGTTGGGTTGAGCGGTTGATGTGAGGCGTAGGGGAGCCTTGACGGTGCAAGGTAGTGGTTGGAGGTTGGCGCAGCGGTGTGCTGCCTGATGCTTTGGGCTTCCGCGGCGAAGGCGAGCGTAGCGAACGAGGTTGCGATGAAGGGTTAAAGGCTGATGCTGGATGTCGGTCCTGGTGGATGCTCATGCGCCCTAGGTTCTCAGAGAGGTCTACCGCGGCGGGTTCGTGATCATCTGACATGGTGATGCTGGTGGATACATAGGCGAACACGAACAAGGGGAGATCGAGCTACTTAACGCGCGGTGTGCTACTCGTCCTCCTTGCGTTTCACATGAAACATTGTGTGAAACATCTCCTCCCGACACGTGAATAACGCGGTTGTTTCATGACGTACTATTTACTGAGATCTACACTTGACAACCTTCATGGGGGGTCATTATCTACAAAGCTTGTGCGATATCTTCGCCCTGTATAGCCGTACTACTTGTATTCTTAGAGAATTTGCGCCTCAGCTTGCTTCTGGTCTTGAAGACGCTCGAGGGGTCTGCATCTTCAGCAAATAATGCCTCTGTGGGCGTCTGAGGACGATTAACTAGAGGTGCTTCCTCTGTAATGCTGTCTATACAGGCCGCCCTCACATCTTCTACGGGAAGGCTTTGTGACGGTTCTCTTGTTTCTGAGACCGAAAAAGAGCTCCTGTCAACTTTCACTTCACCGACGTCCGCCGAGAGCTGGCTTGTTACCATCTGATCCGCTTGATCCGCTGCTTTTGCACGAAAAGGCAAAGGATTTAGATGGGCTTGCCGTGCAGCTGATGCTGGCCTAGGTAGAGGCGTTCGTCTTTGCGGGGAAGGCTGTGATCGATGCGATTTGTGCGGTGGTACAGCAAGTACTGGAGTAGTGATTGGCGCTTTTCTAGTAGGTGGGCGTACTGGTGTTGTAGTATGCTGGAATGGCCGTAACTTTCCCGGGCTTTTGATAGGGCTTTTCATAGGACTCTTCATCGGACTCAACACCACAAACTCTTCGTTGCGTCGCGAGACCTCCACTTGAAAGGCTTTCCAGCTCGCAAGTCGTGTCTTCTGAGCTTCGACACGAGACTCCAGGTCGGCAAGTAGACCTTTTGAGCTTGCATCAGGAGGTAAGCCTGTGTCTGCGATAGTCGGTAACCACAAGTTTTCGAACTCCTCCTCAATCAGAAGATCACGTCCTTGCTCCAAATCACCACTCAGCCCAATCTCGAGCCAGTCTTTGTCGACATTATGCTCATCTCTGATCTGTTGTTTCATTGTTTCGGCATCAATCATCGAAGAATCAAGCATTGCGCTGCTAGATGTGAGATGCTCCTCCGCTTTGCTTTGCCTGGCTTTCATCATGCTCCTTTTCATACGCAACGCGGTAGCTAGACCGCCAATCCTTGATCGCATTTGCTGCCGCTGCACTAACCAATCCTGGAGAGATCTACTCACAGCGAGAGATAAGGGTTGCACAAAGTCCAAGTCATCTGCCTCCAGCCAGGTTGCCATGCCAAGCTTATAGCATATATTTGGAGATGATCCAGCATGTTTCGTCTCAAGGACTTTACGTAGGACTGCTGATGAGAAAAAGAACAGCAGTTCCTCGAACTTCTCTCCCAAGCAATCGTCTAGCATAGTTTTGCGTAGTGTGCACTCGCGGGGTAAAATGCTATCGCTCTTCAGTTGGCTAAGCAGCTGGAAAAGCACACCTCGAAGCTTGATAGATTGGCGTGGCTCTAGAGCTGGATAGAATGGCCGCAGTTTCTGTAGCTTTTGTTAGCAGGTTTCTGCATTTGTGTGACAACAACTCGTATGTCGTACAAACTTTGCTGTAGGATAGTCAAATATCTCAAAGAGCTTGTAAAGAATGGTTTCTGCGCATTTGACGCGTTCTTTCTGTGTCACTCGTGCACTCGTGCCAGCACGGAAAGTCTCAATATTCACATTTGGCCAATCTGTCGTCAGGTCAAGATTGAGCAGGCGTAGATTCCTGACCAATAACGTTGCATCTGATGGCACGCTCATGGGCTTTGTACGACTGCTTCGTTGGCGCTGAGCAGCAGAGACGATTGTTGAGCGACAGACTGGACATACATCACCACGTCTTATCTTTAAGAGCTGTCGGATTTGTGTTGAGGATAGGATATAAGAAGGATGAGCTTGACTGCTGCTGTCAACACACGTTTTGTTTACTAATTATTCGGACACACTGTCCGGAATTAAGCTGTTTGATCGACAGGAGGCCTTCGTCCTTTGTTGATTTGATAAAGCCAACATCAAACAAAAGACGACATCAATATATTACTCCTGTGTCTCTGTAACTGCCAGTGTTTCGACGTTTCTCCTCTTCTTATTACACCGTCCTTCTGTTCTTATCAACATCCATTACTTCTTCCACTTCATCTGTCACTATGTCGCCCTCGCAGATTGAAGATGCCGTTCAGACGAATACTACGCCTCGTAAGTGTTTATATTCAGTGGCCGCACGCTCTTTTCTGCGATTTCTCTGATCTGTATTCTAGAGCCCACATCTGGTATCTTAGACCATACAAACACATCCAATGACGGCTCATGGACACCTCAATCTGTGCTCTCGACATTACCATCCCACTCCCAACCACAAGCAAACACATCGTCACCAGTAGCATTTTTCCATATGCTCGAACGGCTGAAGACTACGAAACGAGAAGGCTGGCGAAGATTTGGCATCAATCACGGCGAATCAATCTCTGACCACATGTACCGAATGTCCATCATTACTATGCTTTGCCCGGGATCATTAGCGTCAAAAATCGATATGAACCGCTGTATTAAAATGGCATTAGTGCACGACATGGCAGAATTGCTGGTCGGCGACATCACACCAGTGGACGGTGTATTGAAGAGCGAGAAGAGCAGAAGAGAATCTACGACCATGGACTTCTTGTGTAAAGACCTGTTGGGCAATGTTGGAGGAGGTGATGCTGGCGTAGAGATCAAGCGAGCATGGCAGGAATACGAAGATTCTGAGACACTGGAAAGCCACTTTGTACATGATGTTGACAAGATGGAGTTGATATTGCAGATGTTGGAGTATGAGAAATCGCATGACGGAAGGATCGACTTGGGCGAGTTCACACATGTGGCAAACAGGATAGTATTGCCAGAGGTGAAGCAGTGGTGCGACCAGGCGCTGGAGGATAGGAAGGCGTATTGGGAGAGCATTGGGAAGACGCCAACTGGATACCAGAACGCCGAGCAAGGACAAGATGCCGAGAAGAAGAAGATGTCAGATGAGTATTACTCAGGACAGTACGCCAATGGCAATCACAAGGAGCAGTAGATAGCCCAGCAGAGAGATGCTGAGACTGCTAGTAACGACATAGACGAGAAGCATTAGAGCATGGGTTAAGGCAGCATGAGCATCGACTTGGTTACATCTTCGGCATCAATTGACCCTATTAAAGATCTGATGAAGGCGGCTGTTTCATGCTCGGAGTTTGCAGATCTCGAATTCGACCGACCAAGATGATCTCGATCCCAAATTACACGTCAAATTACAATCTGCCTTCTTCTTCTGCTTTTGTCCTTTTAAGCTGCAGTAATAGGGCCTTTGACTTTATCGTTGTTTCTTCCTCTAATCCGTGGCTGCTACGGCACGAAAGAGAGTTTGCGCTTCATGCACGGCAACGGATGCCACGTTGAGTGGCCATGCTCTGTCATGTGTCCGAAGCCGGAAATCACAACACAACACAACAACTACAGCTCCAATTTCCATCCTCTTGCCACTCATGCAGGAGAGGCCGCACCAGTGAAAGCCGAGATTGGGCTGCAAAGGCCTTGTAGCTTATGTGGTTGGGACACTACCTTTTTAAAGCTAGTCTTCGTGCAACCCACTATGATCGCACAGCTCTGACTTAAGCCAATCGATGCCGTTCGATCTGTGGCCAAGTCGTTAATTTGAGGGGCTCTTCCTTCGTCGTTTCACCGTAGCACGACCTCAGCCGCTTTTGTGTAGCCTTGTACCTGCTGCTGCTAGCGTGGTCTGGGTAGTCTGTGATGCAGCAGAACCCTGCACGTCTTTAGCCTTTCGGACCTGCTGTCCAATGGCGTAAAAGTGACCTAAGAGATCAATGGCGTAAAAGTGACCTAAGAGGCCCCTCGGCCTCATTTATTCCTTCAAACTCCTCGTTCTTCCTCTTCTGCTATCCTCATCTGTTCTGTGCTTTGTGAAATATCTGGTGTTGCATACCCCCTTCGAGATTATTGAAAGAATTCAACTGCTCTCATTATAGACGGCCGAGGAATCAGCTTACCGCTAAGAGTGGACCGGACAGCACAAATACAAGTAAAAATACAAACGCACACTTCTGCAGCCTTCTGCTTGTGCTTCCGCTTACCTTTGTGCTACTATCCTTTATCAACTATCGCGCAGGAAAAGGTAGCTGAGGAACCCTCAACAGTTTTCTGTTTTGTCACCTTCTCGAGTCCTGGTCTCGACCACACTGAAAAGTCACCAAATCTCAGCTACAGCCCCACTGTGCTTGATCAGCCGGCCTGCGGTCAACCGCTGCTTTCAAAACTCGACTCTCACAAAAAGTTTTGCAGTGCCATCAACGAAGATACTGGAGAAAGGTGTTCGTACCAAAACAAAACATGTCGAACCCGACCAGGAGCTCTGGCAGTATAGCTTCATATACCAGCAACCGCAGCAGCAATATTCTAGCTCGAACACCTCGTGCATCCTTCCCAAGCGAGCCAAGCTCCATAGATTCAGCACTTGGAGCAGACTGCTTACCAGAGCCCGAATGTCTCTACGGAAACCCTACAAGGATGTCGCAGCACACTTTCGCAACTGCTACATATGCTTCCACAATCAGCGAGGACATGGACATCGACGAGCTCGAAGACGAGATCCTCCCCGCCGAACGCCCAGCAATGTCGGCCAATGTAGTGCCTTCCTCGCCCAAAGACTTTGCTGAGCTTTTCCCCTCTCCTCGACGCTTGTTCATTCGACACGATGATACCACGATTGACGGCAACATGAACCTTCGCATCGACACACCAGTCAAGACGACCCATGGCCACTTGAAAGACATGACCCTCTTTCATCTACGAATGCACGACCTGAAACGACGAGACTTCTCACTCCGCCGCTACTGCCGCGACTCCGGCCGCGAAATCTGCCATACCTCCCGAAAACCCGAAACACCACTCGAGAAAAAGGCACCCAAAGCTTCCGTCGGTGGCGGCTTCATGCGCAGCCTGCGCCCGAGCAACAAGAACTCAGACTCACTCCGCCGACAAGATTCCGGCTACGAATCCGACGGAGGCGAGGTAACCGAAACCAGAAAGTCCACTGTCGTACCACCTAACCCAGACGCTGCTTCAACCGCTCACCTCTCCAACGACATCAACCTCGAATTCTCCAACTACGCACGCTTCAAGCTCAGCTATGGCACTCGTGACGCCCAACGCTACACCTTCGAATACTACGGTCTCAGCTACGCATGGGAAAAGTGCACAGAAATGACGCTCGATGGCCCTGCTACTCGCTACACACTAGTTCGTCTGTGGGATCGCACCGCCGTAGCACACATTGACCCGTTGCTACTTAACGAAGACGAGTCACGAATGGAAATTGAGAAGGGTGGCTGGATTCCACCGTGTACGATGTGGATGAGCGATAAGAGTGTGACTGCTGGACCGGGTGATGTGGCGGATGTGGTTGTTGTGACGGGGTTGGTGGCACTGGCTGATGATACGATCAGGAAGAGATTTGAGGGACATCCGGTGGTTAAGCAGAAGCAGGAGGGACAGGTTCAGCAGTTGAGCCCTCTGCGCAAAACATCGAGTAGAGGGTTGTGGAGTAAACTTAGTTGCATGTAGGCGGAGGTGGAGTTGGTAGGTGGAGGCTTCTATGGCGAAACGCAAGTTATTGGAGCAGTCAGCATGTTTGTGGGATTTTTGGGGCCACATAATGTAGATATGATTTTCGGACCTTTCTTTATGAATGAATGAGATGATACATGACCATTTCAATCCATTTCAATGCTTAGATATATAACCTCTCTTCATGCAAATCTTGGCGCTTACACTTTGGCCTTCGTTTGCTTTCAAAGCCTTTTTTTAGGTCCTTCGTCTCTACGCTCTCGTCTTCTTTCTAGGCTCTTCATAATCACATTCCCTTTCAACGGAACATGACAAAACTGGTGGCAAGCATCTCTTCCAGCTTCTCAGAATGAACACAAATTCGTGCCTAAGTTCGAGTCCATGGCAATCGCAAGGTCTCAGAGCGAAATGAAGTATAGACCGATTGCGCATCTATTCGTAGTGAAACAGGCTCGACATGGAACCTTTGTGTTGATCGGCTAGCACCACCCACGAGTATGCCGCTAAGATGTCAGTCCATTGTAGATATACTGATATTCGCAATCATGCGACGTTCTGCTCCTGATCCTGCTTCTCCATCTCCTCTGCTAGCCATACTGCCTCCTTTTCCATGTCCTCCTCACTTCGAGGCATCCTTGAGTTTTCATCAGGCTTCGGAAACTTCCTAGCCTCTCTATATTGCCTTGCGAGATCCGCACTATCACTCTCCAGGAGATCATAAATAGCATCTCCACCACCATACTCGTCCATGTCTTTTAGCTTTCTTGGTATAATGTGAGCATGGAGGTGGGGCACCGTCTGACCAGCTGCAGGACCATCTTGGATTGCAATGTTGAGTGATGTACCTTGGAATACGCGTTCTATCATACCTCCAACCTTTTGCACTGTCTGAAATAGATCTTGCACTTCGGCAGCAGATAAATCACTTAAGCGTGGCACGACGCGCTGAGGGCAGACGAGAACATGACCAGGGATAAGTGGTTTGAGGTTGACAAGCGCGAACGATTGAGATGTCACGTAAAAGACTTGCGGGTTGACCGCGAACTTGCTGAAGTAGATGGTCTTACTTAGCACCGGAGGCATTGTTGATGTGAGTGAAAGTGAAGGCACTTTTGAGAACAATTAACTTTGATATATGCCAAGCATGAGGAGCTGACTCCGCGCGTGTATTGTTGTACTACAAACATCTTTGTCTATTCTCTTCATTACCACTTTCTTGCGCGCTTAATCACACACACCAAAAGGCTACGGCCAAATCAGAAGTAAACACATCTCGATGGCGTCAAACGGCACGTCGTCAGACGCGCTGCTCTGCTTGCGACAAGCTATCGCTTCGAACAACCACCCCATACTCACCACCTCTTCAACCCCAGCAGTAGCAGACAACACAACAACAGACTTGGCACAAGCAACGCATCTCCAATTTCACCATCCGAACCAACACCAAGACATCTTCCCTCTCAATGAGCCAACTCGATTCGTATCACCAGATAAAACTGTAGATTTACGTGCGGTGTACTTTGCGTGGCAGAGGAAAGATGATGCAGGCGCAGACTACATCGCTGCGACACGGAAGCTGAATGAAGAATTGCCAGCTGGAGCCGGAGGATCGATACAAAATCTAGTGTTTGCAGAGAGGTTAGACTTGATCAATTGGCTGGATGGATCGTCAGATGAAAGCGAGTTCATTAAGCCACTAGATGAAGAGGTTGCGAAAGCACACAAGGAAGCCGAAGGAGTAGCAAGACTAGCAGCTGGTGGTGCGGGAGGCTCTTCGGCGACAGATACGGGGTTTGCAGGCGCAAGTGAATCACAATTACAAGAAATCTACAACTCAGAGCGAAGAATGGGAGATAGGAATAGCATTCTTCATGGCATTAAAGCTACGGTATGATCGGATATTATGCACTGTGCCCTAATCTCCCGCTAATGGTGTCGATCAGGATTTCACGTACATTCGACAGCACGCCGAAACCTTCTTGCGCAAAAGCCGTCCACAACCAGCAGCAGGCCGTTCAGGCGCGCCTCCATCATCAATACCTCAGAACCCTGCCCTCATTCCAAACCGTCCCAAGACTGGTCGCCGTATCGAACCCATCATCCTTCTCTCCCCATCAGCCTCGTCACTTTTGCGAATTGGCAATATCAAATCCTTCCTTGAAAGCGGTCTCTACACCGACGCTGACGCTGCTTCTGGCTCAAATATTCTACACATATCACGATTACTACCCAGTTTGGATCCACAAAGACCACTTCGTTTCATCCTCGTCGACAGTCCTGATCAGTTCAAGCCTGACTACTGGTCGCGAGTCGTGGCAGTCTTCACAACAGGTCAGCAATGGCAGTTTAAGTCGTATAAATGGCAGAATCCGCCGGAGCTGTTTAGTCATGCTCTGGGCGTCTATGTTGGCTGGAGAGGCGAACAAGTGCCACAGACAGTGCGATCTTGGGGTCGAGGCGTCATGACAACGGAGATTGACAAGTATCATCCGGCGCAAGGAGTGCGAGGGCGCATCAGAGATCGCGAGGTTGTTGAAGCTATATGGACGACAATTGAAGAAAGAATGAGGAGCTCCGGGGAGTGGGGTTCTGGTCGCTAACAGCGTGCCTCAAGATGCTTTAAACAGGCAGAAGACCTCCTATTCATGGTTAGCTGAGTGCCTACCACGCCCCGAGCTCTCATAAACGAGAGGCTTACGGGCTATGTTACAATATTATACATAGAGCACGACTGCATCAGTCTCAAGCTCTAACCACCCAGCTCGACCTGTACCATCCTAGCTACAGTCTTTGCCTCCACCGGCTGCCCATCGAACACTCCTCCAGGCCCTATCAACTTCCTGATCAAACTACCCTTGTCCACCTTCGTCCCCTCCTTGTCCATCTCCATTCGCACATCCTTGACCTTTGCCTTGATCTCCTCCTCGTCGACCATTTTCACACTGCCTGCATATCCTTCCATAATAGCAACCTGCTCCTCCTCCTTTCCAACCAAATCCTCCCTCTTTGCTTTTTGAAATTCCTCCGCTGCTTGTTTCGACGCTGCTGCTCTTTTCCGTAATAACGAGACTATCTGGAGATCTGTTTTGGCGGGTGTCGCAGTTTTGGAGGCGTTTGTGATGTCGGAGAGTATGCCACGAAGGACGTTCAGGCGCGAGGTGTCCTTGGCTTTCATTGCTGTTTTAAGGTCGCCGCGGAGCTTTAAAAGCAGTGGTGGTGCGGGTGGTGGTGCATCGCTGGAGTATGGACATCTAGCCGAGAGAGATACTCGTGGTGCCCGAGGGCGTAAGGGCAGGCGTAGTAGTCTTTGTGTAGTCATATTGGTGGTTTTGATCTAGTCGAGCTTACCTAGTACTGAATGTTTCAATGGTTGTTTTAGAAACGCCAAGATGTCGGCCCGTAAGCTCAAACAACGAGTTTCACAATTCGAGAGACAACAAATAGTCCAACTCCATTCGTAACATCAGTAACAGCTTGAAGATAGTCAACGCCGTGTCCTACGCTCCTTCCAGCAACAACACATTGTATTTGGCAGAGACGACTGAAGCACGAAGCGCTACGCGCCGAGCGCGTGACGGTCAACATCAGACGATCTGTTGATGCATAGTCCCTCACATCCACGGATCTAACACCTACCTCGATATGGCGCTCGCAATGCCTCAAACGCCCCAGCGGCCACTGCCTGGCGGCTTCGTCAACACCCCTGCGCCAACCCATGCGCTCAGTCAAGTAGGTGCTTTGACTTCATCAATATTCAACAGGGGCATTCAGGCGTCAATGGCACAGAGCAGCGGGCAGCAACCTGGTCAAGGTGGTGGATACGGCCAGCAGCAAGCGCAGCAGGCACCGCAGCAGCAGCAGCAACAAGGTCAAATGCAACAATCCCAACAAGCGGCAGCTGTTTCGAGCACGGTTGGACAAGGTCTAGGTCTGGTGGAACGTGGAGCCAGGACAATAAGCACTGCATTGGAGCAAGAAGCAAAGTATCCAGCGTTGGACAACTATATCAGCCGTAAGTTGTGAGATTGCATAAGAATGAGCAAGTACTGATGTCACGCAGAGGGATTCTCCTCCGACTACGATATGCCATCCTCGGCAGCCTGGGCGCCTTTCCAAAAGATTAAGATGTACGATATACCAGACAAGATCTTTGAGCAATACAACCAAGCGCAGGTTTCCACAATGATGGGTCTTTTCGCTGAGCTGAACCATGCATGGATATCCATCGACAATGCTTTGTACCTATGGGATTACACTGAGCCAAATCCAGAACTCATCGGAGTCGAGGAACAACCTAACAGTATCACCGCCGTCAAATTGGTCACTCCACGCGCTGGCGTCTTCGTCCCACAAATCTCGCGCCTACTTGTTGTTGCGACAACCTCAGACATATTCTTGTTGGGAGTAGCTTGTCAATCCACCCCTACAGGCTCAAAGCAGGTTTCGCTCTATCAAACGCGCATGCAGGTCTCGGTACGTGGGATCAGTGTACAATGCATTACTGGATCGACAACGAGTGGCCGAATCTTCTTCGCTGGGCGCGGAGACGACGATGTGTATGAATTGACGTATCAGCAAGAGGAAAAGTGGTTTCAGAACAGATGCGCCAAAGTCAACAGGACGAGTCCAGGGTATACATCCATTGTGCCTGCTCTGCCTTTCATGAGTAAGGCGCCCCATGAGTTTGTGAATCAATTGGTTGTGGATGACACGCGAAATATTCTATTCACCTTATCATCACGCTCGACTATTCGCGTCTTTAGTTTGAGGGATCCGAACAACCTGACACTATGTGTAACTCGCTCACTGAGCTCGATTATGAATGACCTGGGACACAAGGTCGGACCAACAAGTCTCTTCAGGCAAGGCACATCGATCGTTTCTCTGAGCCCGATCAGCGCTACGGAATCCTCACGACTCAATCTTATTGGCACCACGTCGACTGGATGCCGCATATTCTTCAGCGCCGTATCAAGCAGCTACTATGGCGGAGATGCAACAAGTCCGCCTACAAGCATGCAGGTTCATCACGTCAAGTTCCCACCAAAAGATCCGAGCTTTTCACAGCAACAGCAGCAACAACAAGCAGGCTCCATCACTGCATTTCAGGCACCCCCCTCTGGCGATGACGCAAACACGTTGACAGAGACGCGCCTCACCCAGCGATTCGCACCTGGCTATTTCTTGTGCTTCGTGCAGAAAAATCCACAGGCAGCTAGCGATCTTCTCTTCATCACAGCACCAGATTCTGGGCGGATAGGCAACATACAAGACACAACACTGCAAGCAAAGTTCCCAGAGTTTGGGCTGTGGCTCAACCTGGACAGTCGTGCGGAAGATGTCGGAGAAGTTACACCAGCATTTGCTGCCACATCGAATCCGAATGGTTTTGGGAATGAGCTTGGTGTCCAGTTTGATAAACCTGCGACAGAGATTGCTGTACTGACGAATACTGGAGTTCACACTTTCCGTAGACGGCGTATGGTAGACATCTTCGCATCTGCCATACGATATGGTGGAGGTGATGAAGGACTAGATGGAGAAATCAAGAACTTTGTGCGCGTCTATGGTCGTGGTGAGACGATTGCCACCGCAATAGCTGTAGCATGTGGACAAGGCTCTGATGTGACCGCGGACGCTCGTGTGGCTAAAGTTACCGACCCTGAAGTGCTTGAGCGTGCACGGAAAGCTTTCATCGAGCACGGCGGCAAGCCTGTCTTAAATGAAAATGCTCTTTCGGATCAGGGTGCGCCCGCGGTCGACAATGTACAACCATCTCCAAGACATCAAGGGCTTGCGCTATACATATCAAGATTACTCAGATCAGTCTGGCAAGCCCCAGTAGTGCTTCAAGGAATGAGTCCGCAAGGTGGCATGCAGATAGTACCCGCAGTACCTTTGAGCAAGCTACAAGACGTCCAACAAGATCTCACTCGGCTACAGGAGTTTCTGAATACCAACAAAACATTCATCGAAGGCCTCGCTGGACCCGAAGCTCTGGGACGTGTTTCCACCAAGCAAGAAGAGGTTGCTTTGCAAGGCGAGCACCGTGCGCTCAATTCACTGCTCAGTCTTGTTTCAGACATTATTGAGGGCATCTCATTTGTACTTGTGCTATTCGATGAACGTGTATCGGAAATCTTCATGTCGATATCCCCAGAACCGAGGCAGCAAGTACAACAGATGACCTACGAAACACTGTTCAGCACACTTCAGGGCAAGGAACTTGCGAAAGAGCTGGTGAGAGCCATTGTCAACAGAAATATAGCAAGTGGCTCGAATGTGGATACTGTCACGGACGCACTTAGACGACGATGTGGTAGCTTCTGCAGTGCTGATGACTGCGTAATCTTCAAGGCTCAAGAGCAATTGAAGCGAGCGTCTGATCAGAATGTCAGCAGTGAGACAAGCCGCAATCTCCTAAATGAGAGTTTACGGTTGCTGCAAAAAGTGGCAGGCAGTCTGACTCTGGAGCATCTTCGGGACGCTATCCAGCAATATATCTCACTCAACTTTTACGCCGGGGCAATCCAACTCGCATTGAGTGTTGCGCAAGAGAGTGATCGTGGAAACAAAGCACTTTCTTGGTTGAATGACGGTTCACCACAAAATGCAAGTCAATGTCCTTATTACGGGAAGATAATTGCTAACACGTTTTAGGACACTCGTGCACAAGCATATGAAAGCCGTGTGAGATATTACGACCTCATTCATCAGATCATCGACTCCGTCGACCAAGCACCACCACAAGATCCAATGACCGGCAAGCGAAAACAAGAGGCATATGACGTGATCAACAACTCCAAAGATGAGGTATTCCAGATCAACCTGTACGACTGGTACCTGTCTCAAGGCTGGAGCGACAGACTACTTGACATTGATTCACCATTTGTCATCACCTACCTGCAACGCAAGTCAGTCCAAGACGTTGCACATGCCGACCTTCTATGGCGATACTATGCACACTATGAAGACTTTCTTGAGACGGCGAAAGTCCAGCTACAACTGGCGAAGAGTGCTTTCGAGTTGGATCTTGAACAGCGAATAGAATATCTCAGTCGTGCTAGAGCCAATGCTTCCACAAAATCGCTAGGTTTGGCAAATGTAGGACGACCTCGACAATCACGACAAGAGCTTCTCCGCGAAGTCTCTGATCTGCTTGACGTAGCGAATATCCAGGGCGACCTCCTTCAGCGCATGAAAGCGGACTCTCGTCTGACAGCTGAAAAGAGGCCGCAAGTACTCAAACAGCTTAATGCGCAGATTCTTGGTCTTGATGATCTGTACAATGGCTATGTTGACCAAGCAGGATACTATGACCTCGCGCTGGTCGTCTTCCAGACTGCCGACCACCGCAATCCCACCGACATTCGAGCTACATGGCAAAACCTCATCGAGTCACTTCACCAAGAGACTGAAAGTGAAGGCCAACTCCAACCTTATGAAGCAGTCTCAGAACGTGTTCGAATCCTTGGTGCACGGCTCAGCTTATCGGAGAGCACATTCCCTATTCGTAAGCATAAACTAAGACTACCATTCCAAATACACAAACTAACGTCCCACCTCCAGCAATACTCCTCCCCCTCCTCTCCCGCTACTCCTACGAATTCCAACGCACCACCTCCCCACCCACCTGGATCAGCACACTCTTCCTCGACCTGTCCGTCCCCCACGAAACACTCATCTCCATTCTCGAAACCATGTTCTACAACGACGAGGTCCCATTTAAAGGCCGAAATCGTCGCTTCATTGTCCCGGATCTCCTTAATGTGGTCCACAGCTGGATGGCGGAGAGTGCACAGACGGGCGGAAGGATGTTTGGAAGTGAGGAGAATACGGTCGCTGTTAGTGAGCTGTTGAGGGATTTGTTGGAGCAGGGCGCTGGTGCCGGGTTGGGTGAGGATGTGGTGGAGGAGATTAGGATGTTGAGGGGACGGGTGGATGGGGGTCTGAGAAGGTCGTAACTGGGATTGAAGCGGTGAGGCATTCATCGAAAAGAAGACAAATGTGGGATGTTGTTTTGGGTTCAAACTGGAAAAATCAGTCGAGAGGGATGGATATAATGAGCTGAATGAGAATGAGAGGAGGAAAGACTACATAGCATAGCATTACGCCCAGAAAAATTCAAGGTTTCGAAGCTAATACCCAAAATCAAGCTGGAATGGTGTGTTGCGCCGTAAACACCTCCATACTCTCCCGCCCTCCTCGACCTCATCTTCTTCCTCTACCTCGTCACCTACAGTATTCTCCATAATACTCTATTTCGACCTGAAACCTTCGTATCTAACCTTTATACGCGCTTCCTTCCCTTTTCCCGGGCCAGAGAATTCGTGCTTAACTTTACTCGGCAACAATAAAGAATGGCTAGAAAAACAGTCTTAGGAGAAATACGCTGTTGTGTTATAGCAGCTTCGCGCACAAACCTCTCGAAAAAGAAAGAAGATCCAATTACCCTACCCTCGTAGACTATTGTACCTCTTACTGTCATCTTAGCACGACTAGTGCTTGTTTCTGAGAGCAAGGAGCCAGCTGCGTCCTCAGATTGCGTAACGGGGTCACTGCACTTATTATCAGAATGGCGAATCTACCTTAGCGTTTGCACGATCCCGGACCGCTTGTAGAATTTTGGGCTTATAACTGACATTTGGTGTTTCTTTCGGGCACAGTCACGGAGTTAAGAGTTTCAGTGTGTAACATCCTGCAGACATCACGCTACGCTTGTCTTTACAGTAAGTGACGCAAGTTATCATGACTGTAGCATTGCTGTCATGCGAGGATGATATAGATAAGCGGAACGAGAACAGAAGTTTCAATGGGTCATTTGATGGAGCGAGCTCTTCATGTTGGATGCTTGAGCGGTTACGATGAGCATGAGTTATCGCCGTCTCTGCTAGGTAGTGTAGTGACGACGATGAGGAGGAGGATGCTATTTCTCGTCATGCTCAATCGACTGCGTTCTACGTTACTCAACCGCGATATCCTACCGCGATATTCGACTGCGACTGCAATACTAGACTACGACACTCCAGGCGGATGATGCGGCATGACACCTCCCATCTTGCGGCGCCTCGTGGCATTAGCATGGGCAATGACGGCGATGATGTGCTTTCTGTGGAGTATGGCTGCAGATCCGGCTGACCACGTGAGGGGTGGTTCGATGATTTGATAGATTTACACGTTCGAGTGTAATGTGATGCAGAAGAACGTGGTTCGTCGCATGTAATCGCAACAAGCACGATAACCATGTACTGATGACGAGGTCTTGGAATGCAGGATGTCGTCGTTGAAGCGGAGAGTGGTGGTATTCACGAGAGGTGATGCTGGTTCGATTGGCATGGAGTTGGTCAAGCATGAGAACTCATCGACATTGTTGTCTGCATCGGATTCGGGTTGGTGAAAAAAAGTTGTACGCATCGACGTCGACAGCGAGTGTTCATCGCAGAGAACGATAGCATGGCATCGCGGCTATTGCGCGAAGGAGCATCGAAGTCTCGGATAGGGTTTGTAAGGACGATGGGACAGTCGTGCACATCGACAAGTGTTGACAGACAGATAAAAAGGACGATGCGATGTGAGATGGGTTGAGTCTTGATAATAAACAACAACATCGGTCAATAGTTGTGTCTTGCTGGGCATCGCCGATGAGGATCGACTCAAGCTGGTGGATCGTGCCTCGTGACTTGCGTTCGTCGTTGAAAAACTTTGTATCTTGCCTTGGGTCGTGACTGGCACGCTGGCGGGATAGTTCGGGGCATCTTTGCAAAATCACCTCTGGTTCGGGGACAGAAGGTATGTTGATTGTTGACTGTAAACAAGGTGTGTGTAAAAAGTGCAAGTCTGTATACGAAGCTTACCTTCGATACACCAACCACATACAGCGCTATCACTTTCTCGTCCTCGAGATCGGTCCTGTCACCTCCATCTTCTCAGACAGTCGATGTCGATGCCATCGACAAGACTTGTCTCGGATGGCAGAAGGCCGAGTGTTAGACAGTCTCCTATCTACAAGCTCGCCGCAGTCATCGAAAATGGTAGTCCGGCACATCGAGGAACGCTCGAGACAAGCACATCGAAGATGCACAACAGAACCAGCGAAGATTGACCAGCTTACATACCAACATCGGTCAATGAACACGTTCAAGGCCATCGACGATGGTTCACGATGTTTCGTTGTGGAGAAACTCGTGTGTTCGTGTGTTCCTGGCATGTCGCCAAGAAGGAACGAGCTTGTCCGAGAGACATCCTCCCACAAATTGAGGCGCAGTCCGGAACTGCTTTGCGTGCGAATTGATTGTGCTTGTTTTGATAGATTGCAGATCTGATGTGTGGCGGATCTGTGTTTGTCAAAAGTGTGGTTGTGGGATACAGCGCTACCCGGCTGCTATTTCCCCTTTTTACTGATCTTCAGGGACGCCGAAGAAAGAGCGGAAGCGGAAGATGGTGTACGAACTTTGTCTGATGGCCTTGTCTTGCATCGTGATGTCGCGATGTCGCTATCCATCATCGTGGTCAAGAAGATGAGGGGTTGACGGGCGATGCGATAAGCTTAGATACACCACATCGGCGCATCTAACTCTTTACAGAAATGATCACCTCGATGCGCCGATGTCTCCTCTTCTGAAACACACACTACGGTGAATATAGCGAACATCTGTCTTATTGTTTACTGCTTTACATTCCGCATCATTTTTGTTTGTTGTTCTTGTCCTGTGCCACTTGTATGCAGAATACATGCGCTTTGAGTGATGCCATAGATAAGACTTGTTCTTCCTAGAACGGTTCGTCAGGCAGCATGGACGTAAGCGTTCAGATACTTGTGATAGCGTTGTGATAGAAAAGAGGGGTAGAAGTATCGCGCATACGAGTACAATTCATGGTAAGACATGAGACGCGACGACCAAGCAGTTTGGCGTGTGCCTGGCGGAGGTTTATTTTGTATAGGAGTGAGCGGCGCTTTAGCCCGTGCTGGTACAAAAATGTAATCGAGTTGTGTCGTTCAGAACTACAGCGCTGATGACTTGATCAGAATCTCATCGTTCTCGCTTGTATGTGCGGTCTAAGGACCTCCTGAAACAACCCAAGAAGAGCAGTGTCAGATGTGTGCCAGATCTGCGATCTGCAAACGTTTGTGAGGAGAGAGCATCCCGGTGCATCCGCGGATGAGGGCTGGACACAGCCAATCAAAATAAACGTCGATGCCAAGTTCGTCCCAAGGAACCATGGTTTGGTAAGAGTCCCCTTATATTGCCACAACTGACTCTCCAACTTTTCGCTGCTTCGCACTTTGCCATGTTGCTTTTGATGATCAGCAGATGCATATTCAATTTCTCATCGGCGTTTTTCGCGACATACCCATCTTCATCGACAAGCCGTTACATCTATACATCGAGATGTGATCGCTCAGCAAAGCTTGGCTGCTGGCTGAGCGTCGTCTGCCTTTTGTATATAGGTATTGTGGCTGCGCTGTTACATTTCTAGATTCTTCATACTCCAATAATAAAACACCACCACTTTAATTTTCCACGCTCTCTTCATCACGGTCGTTACTCCTTTGACGTCGACGAAGCTGGATCACTTAAACACATACTCACACTCACACCTACCTTTTCCATACCACAATCTCGCCTTCATGATGGACATGTCAAAACTCCTCCAGCTGCAAACAGCCGTCGCTCACCCAATCAACAACCGACCTCAAGCAACACCTAAACAACATCAACAGCGCAACAGCTCAGCAGACAGCAATTCTTCAGTATCTTCTTCATCGCCGTCCTCCTCTTCTTCTTCCAACGAGGAGGACAGCCGCTCATATTCACCTAATACATGTGTCACACCCAGCCGCATGACACCGGAACGAACACCATCTTTCCACGAGACTGGCTTTGTACGATGCAGTAGATGTCATCGAACAGCCAGCATCACTTCAACAAACCCTCTGGATGGCATGATCAGCTTTGGTCTCAACATGTACTATTGCCATCGATGCGCTGATCTCGTTGGCTACATGAGATGAAGAATTGTCTCCCGAATTGCACAACTCAAACACCACTCCTATCAATCACAACAACAACAATAATGTGTCTATCATTGGCATAAATTGTTTTATGATTTGAGACCACTACAACCACAGCCAAGCATCACGGAATGAGCTTGCGCTTGAAACACAGCATTGCTTTTGGTGCATCCAACGCACCTCCACAGCTACAGCTGCAAATCATCACAATGCAGCAGCAGCAGCAACGCAAGGAATGCGCACTGCAGATGCAACAACCAAAGCGCAGGCGCCAAATTTGAAACTCACATCGAACATCACATCGAAATCGACAAAGTGGCGTGTAATCGGCCAATTCAGAAACGACCAACGAGGACCGTGGGAGTTGGGATAGAGGGGTCCAAAAGCCAAGGAACGATTTTTCCAGGGTTCAAGGAAGGAACATCAAAACATCAAAGTTTGAAGAAGAAATGAAGAACGAAGAAGTGCACGAATTGACGAGGTATTTACGACTGATGACTTGCAAGCGACTCTTTTCTTTGTAATGACTATATACCCCAAATAGAACGAAGCTCTTAATGACCACGAAATTCTTGCTCTCACTCTGTTGCATCCCTCTCCAAAACTGTCTAAATTGCTTGAATTTTAATGATTAGTCGTGCCCCCGCGTTCAGGAGAGAAGGTCCGATGAGACATCGCAAATCTAAGTTTCAATCGAGGAACTCAGGTACATCGCAGATCCACCTCTACCACTATCCGTTGCTTCCGCCTCATCCTGTTGGCTGGTGCTTGACTCCACGACCACATCCGAAGAACACGGGTTGTTATATCGGTCTCTGTCTCGGAGGATTTGGCTCAGGGTGGCTTGATGCGCGATGCCGTCTTGGATGTGGCATATGATGTGGCGTATGATGCGGCGACGATGTGTCTGAGGACTCGCACTTGGATGATTGCTACCTGGTAAGCTTGTTAAAGCCTTGATCTTGTGATCGCAGCCATGTCGCGAGATGATCACGCAAACGCGTTTTGCTGGCTTTTTTAGCATTTCTTTCGACTCCTTAATTTTGATGTCTCTTTTAGTTGTTGTGCTCTGCTTGTCTGTCCCTGTAGAGGTCGAGTTGATACCAGGTATCAGAAGAAAAACCAAAAAGACGTCCGGGTTGCATGTGCTTACTGCGCTATGTTAACATCTACGTGCCTGCCATATACTCATCTATAGACTCATTTTCTCTGCTGACGAACGATGTCTGTGAGTAATGTTACTCTTGATAAAGTACCACCACGACGCTTGTGATTCATTACAATTCAACTGATGGATGTCAACAAATTGAGTCCTTCATGAATTATCGGCAAAATATCCTACCTTTTAAGCGAGCATGAACAACTCCTTTGCAGCGGACTTGGAACTCCGTCGTTGCAGCTTGAGCTTGGTTTCATTTTCATGAAGCCTCAGATGGAGCAGAAGTGTGACAGACCACGCTACGGCTATGCGGTAAGACCATGGCGAGAACGAGGAAAAGAAAGAAACGAAGTTCTGGAACAAACACCACAATGTTGTCTAGATGACCGTTTTTCGTGACCGTTTCAGCAACATGCAGCATGGAGAGTTCTAGAATATGCATGTTTTTTCGTGGTGGCTTTTTCGTTCTCGATGTGTTCTGGACTCTGCTGTTGCTGCAGCAGTGAGCCGCCGCGCATGGCTCCATGCTCGCGTGGGAGGATGTGAGATAAGGTAGTCCTTGCTGTCGGTTATGTGGTGGAGTGCAACGTGGCTGTGACAAGGACAGTAGTGAGCTCTAGACTTTGTTATGCTTAAAGGATGGAGTCTCGAACTGTTCTGGGTGTTCGAGGAGTACATTGCGAGAAGCATCATCGCCGATTGATGTCTTACTGACCCTTGTGAGTACTTCAGACGGACTTATCAAAGACTAAGAATTTGGTGAAGCCATTGGTCCTCTATTCTACAAAGATATTAGTCCTCTATTTTACAGATATTCACGAAGCATTCAACAGCGCTATAGCCTAGCCAAGGCACACCTTAGTAGTCGAGAGCACTTAAACGAGCTTGAGATCGAATGTGCTAGTGCGCCAGACATTCGCACAGTTACAACGAAGTGACACATCTGGGTGAGTAGTCATCTATGGTGGTATATATGCAACTGATACTACTTACTAGCCTATCTAGCAGACATTATTGCGCTATCCTTCGTAGTTGAGCTTTCGAACTTGTTTTTTTAGAGTACAAAAATAGTGTGATTCCGCAACACTTTTCACCAAGAACACGTCTGAAATCTTGCAGATCTTTATCTAGGTCTTTGAAGCGTGTGACGCCAATTAGCATCCAGGTACCATGCAATCATTAACGTGGCTGTGCGAGTTGTGGTCTGTTTCGAGGTCTCATGGCGTTCACCAAGACGTATGAGCCCCTTCCTTCAGGCTTTCGGGGGCCCAAGCCTTGCTGTCTTCAATGATGAAAACTGTAAATTTGCGAGAGAAGGAAAGCGTGCATTTGTCTATATAACATGTCGATTACTGCTCCAGATGGGGCTGTATCTGTTCATATCAGTCTTCACCTTACTACCGATATCCTGCGTCGCAATTCAATATACTGCTTCGTCATTCACTAGCCTGCCTCCACTAGTCACTATCCTGCTTCGTCCAGCCAAGCCAACATGCTTCTACACCACCTCCACAGCTGTATCCTCTTCACCAGCGTCGTGTCCGCAGGCTACTTTTCCAACATCTTCGACACCGCCAAAGACACCCTCCAAGGCAGAAACATCCTCAAATCCATACAGGACAACGTCATCAAATCCATCGGGAACAACGAGCTTTCAGCCGGCCTCTTCGTCTGTAACCTATTCGCCGGAAAGCCCGCTGCCGCGGCACAAGTTTTAGGGCAAACAGTCTCCAATGAGGTCGCGGCCGACTACAACTCCCTCGTCTCTCTCGTCAACACGATTCCGCATTTGGTCGAGTCGGACTGGCAGGCCATCGTCTCTGGCGGCAAGAATGCTGTTTCCATTGCGGAGGAAGTGATGACTGCGCCAACTAAGATCAAGACGATTGCGGCGTCCGCTTGGGCGGCGTTTACGAGTGGTGTGGCTTGTGAGTTCAAGACGTGTGGAACCAGTGCTCCGCCTTGGGCTGTGATGAGTAGTTCGTGCAGTGTCATCTTCGCACAGTCGACGAAGCCAGTTGTCGCGACTGTGACGCCTATCTCCACGAGCACGGTTGCGGTTACGACCACGCCCTCGGCCACCCAGAGGAGTGCTGTTACGACAACACTGCCGAGTTCTACTATGGCGGTGGTGACGCAGAGACCGACTACGACCTTGCCAAGCGCTGCACCCGTGGCTACGGGCTCGACATGCGCGAGACAGAGTCTTGTATCGCCTCCTACGAATATAGGGTCTGGCACGACTAAGACCTGCTGTCTTTACTACGTCCCCTCAACTGGCGATTCGTGCTATTCTATCGACAAGAAACATGGCATTACGCTTGATCAGTTCAGGTCGTGGAATACACAGATCGATGCTGGCTGCAGTAACTTGTTGGCGTCTGTCGCGTATTGTGTGAGTGGTTTCGTCGAAATTCCGGCAGCTGTCTCTGTGGCGTCGAGTGCTTCTTCGTCCATATTCTTGAAGACGACAATTGTAGCATCTGTGGCAGAAAGCACGAGCAAGACGAGTACAACATCTTCCACGACTACTTTAGCATCAACAACGATTGTGCCGCGGCCTTTGACTCCTACGACGCCAACCTCGGCTCCGACCTCTACCGTCACGCCGTACAGTAGTCCCTCTCCCACCACTCGTACGACTGTTGTGGCTCAGAGTGCTTCGACATTGATTGCATCAGCTTCAATAACGACTTCATCGATTGCACCTTTCAAAGCAAACGCAGCTATTATTATTGCAGACACTGGCAGATCCGTATTTGCTCTCGCTGCGGCAGTAGGAGTTGCGATTGCCATGTATGCTTTGTGAGTCTGCAGGAATTAGATTCTGGCGGCAGTGAGATATCTTGTGTCCTTCGGGCTCGCTGTGGTGCAGGATTTTTCTGGCACTGGTATCGGTGTTGACTCCCTTTGTTTCTGTGTAATAACGGAGATCTTCTTGTATTTAGTATTCCAAACCTGTGGATAATTCTTCCCGGAGGGTCGTGATGCTAAATCCGCACTGAAATTGAGTATGGTTCTCTGAATTTGTTCTCAAGCAGCACCAAATCGTTTCTCAAATTCAACAAATTTCGGTAAGATGTCGTAAGAATGCGCTGTTCATGTTTCGGCAGCCTTCGAACATGTTTATATATGAATATGCCAAGCACCACGGCCAAGTGCCAAGATTAGACCTGCATTCATTGTTTCAAATCTCCAAGCTGAAACAATGACCCTACCACAATATTCTACACTTCTCCTCCGCAAGTCACGATGAGTGTGCAGCATAGTGCGAGGCCACGCAGCTTTCCATCGTAAATGTGACCCACTTAAACCCCGGACGCCGCCAGCAGGAGAGTCGTCAGCTATCCGACGTCGGTCTTTACCTTACTGTCAGTCCGAGCTGAAGTACACGAGCTAAAGCTAAATCCAATGCTTGCGTGGTCGCAGCTTCTTGATGCTGTGCAGCGTAGATCAGCTCTGCGGTAGACCATTGGCATGCTGACCACTCGTCGTCTCGCCGTAATCTTAGTTCTGACGGTCATTGCCTTTATTACAATACTCAGATCCTCCACCTCTTCCAAAGACGACAAGTTAGCCAGCACACCATGGCACTCCGTCTACTCAGATCTGTTCCCTGAAGCCAGCTCGACCAACCTCCACGACATCAACATCTCCCTTCCCTTCGTCCCCAGTGATCGCCCCAGTAGTCCCGATTCAACTCACAAATACCAGAAAGCGCTCATCTCCGGCCACATGCGCAGCGAAAACACAACATGGATGACCATCGACCTACCAGATATCGAGCTCTACCTCTACACTGTCGACGACCGTACCGCACCTCTCCATCCACCACGCAATAAAGGAAGAGAAGCAATGGTCTACCTCACCTTCATCATCGACCACTACACCGCCCTTCCGGACATCATGATCTTCATGCACGCGCACAGAAGAGCCTGGCATAACGCCGACGTCCTAGGCAACGACGCAGTCCAAATGGTACGGCGACTAAGCGCAGAACGAGTGATAAGAGACGGCTATATGAATCTACGATGCCAATGGTTCCCTGGCTGCCCTGACTGGATACACCCACTAGACGCCGATTTTGACACCCAGAAAAAAGAACAAGCATTGCTGAAACCAGCATGGCTGGAATTGTTCCCTGGTGTTGATGTACCGGAAACACTGGCGCAACCGTGCTGTTCGCAGTTTGCGGTGAGTCGGGACGCCGTGCGCAGTATACCACTGGAGCAGTGGACGATATGGAGACAATGGCTGCTCGACACTAAACTGGATAGTGGGTTGAGTGGCAGGATTTGGGAGTATATATGGCAGTTTGTGTTTACGGGTCGGAGTGTATTCTGTCCGATTGAACATATTTGTTATTGTGACGGGTTCGGCGTGTGTTTTGGTGGGAGAGAAAAGTACGAAGTATGGCACGCGATTAGGCGCGAGCGTGATCGATTCGCTCACGAGGTTTCGCTGTGGGAGGAGCAGAAGAGGAAAGCTGAGCGGGGAGGAGGGCTGGAGGACTGGAGAATGCCGGAACTAGCTAGGAAGGAAGAGATGGAGAGTCAGATTGAGAGGTTGCAATTGTTGATGAGTGAGCAGGTGGCTGAGGCGATTGAGCGAGGTAATGAGCCTAAGAATAGGCCGATGGAGACGGGCATATCTTAAGAAGAGGATTAAGATCGTCAGGCAGATATGGAAGAGGCAGAGCAGTGTACAAAGGCAAAGAGCACGACTTTATCATGAATTCTATAGACGCAAGTGTTCATAGGCGTGTAATCAATGATGCTCGGTAGAGTCAGCGCATGAGGTGATGTATAGAGACAAGACAGCATAGATTAGACATTTTGCGCCAGCACGATATACTCAACACAACACAACATAGCATAGCATCTGTTTGAGAGCTATCTCTACAATAAGCAATATGTGTCCATGGACTATGTCCTGTTTTCAATCTCTTTGCCCCATGGCCCCGGCTCCATTTGCCGAAACTCACCCTCTACTTTCTTGCAAACATCTTCATATCTTCAATATACTGAACACGATCAAGTGATTTGAATACATGCCCAGTTCAAGACAGACGTGAAGAAAAAGACTGCTCAATTGCATAGTGTGCTCGATCCTGCTCGTACGAATCTTGGTTTGGTCACTCCGAAAGAAGGCCTTTAAACCTCATTGTGAACATCCAGACATTCTTGCCTCAATCGAGTTGCCAGTAACCAAGCAAGCATTCGAACAGTTGCAAATCCCCTTTCACCTCGATTACCCAAATCAACGTCACCTCCCAACCACCATGTCAACCACCACCCAGACCCACCTCCTCCTAACAGGTATTCTAGTATGATATACATCAAAGCATAAACATATCTAACAAGTTTTATAGGCGCAACCGGGCACATCGGCTTCGCAACTCTCCTCCACGCCCTCCGGCACACCTCCCACCCCATCCGTCTCGCAGTCCGCGACGTCTCAAAAGCCCAACCCAGCATCCTCTCCAACCCAGCCATAACCTCTCTCAACCTGCCCTCCACCCGCCTCTCATTCACCTCCGTCCTGGACATAACCACCCAAGGGGCCTACTGCGAAGCCTTGAAAGGCATCACCCACGTCATCCATATCGCCAGTCCCATTCCGTCCGCGCACCTCTCCGCCAGTCCTGCAGAGGCTGAGGAAATCTTCATCGCGCCTGCCGTCAACGGGACACTGAGTTTGCTCGAAAGCTGCAACGCCAGCTCCACAATCCAGCGCGTCGTCCTCCTCAGCTCCGTCGTCGCCACCATGCCAGCCAAATACTGGGCTTGTATGGCGCCTGTCCCCGAAGGAACGGTATTCGATGCCAACAGCCGCACGCAGCCGCCGCCTGCTCCGTATATAAGTCTGCAGCAGGCATATTGCGCTAGTAAAGTGCGCGCGCTGAATGAGGCAGAAAGATGGGTGAGTGAGAAGAAGCCCGATTGGGGCGTTGTGGCTGTGATGCCGGGTTGGGTTATCGGCCGGGATTGGAGCAAGATGGATGTTGCTGGGGTGAAAAGTGGGACGAATATGCAGATGCTGAGTTTGTGTCTTGGGGCGAGGAGTGAGGGGAAGAAGGCGGGGTGTGCGGTGCATGTGGATGATGTGGCGAGGGTGTGTGTTGGTGCTGCGTTTGAGGATGAAAAGACGGTGGGGTGTGAGGAGAGAGGTGTTCTGAGGGGATTCATGGCTGGAAGGCGGATTGAATGGATGGGTGCGGTGGAGGTTGTTAAGAAAGAGTTTGGGAGGGAGGTTGAGCAGGGGTTGTTGAGTACAGAGGGTGTGCAGGAGACGATGGTGATGCCGGTTGATGGTAGTGAGACGGAGAGGGTGTTTGGGTTTGAGTTTCTGCCGTGGGAGGAGATGGTGAGGAGTGTTGTGGGCCATTATGTTGAGGTGAGCAAGGAGGCGTGATGATAGATGGATGAGGGTGAGTGAATGAAGCAATCGACACAAGGATGCCCTGTAAATCCAAAACTATGTCTGAAGGAGAAAAGAGAATACTCAAGCTGTCTACTCCTCTACCACCATTCAGAACAAACACGCACGATCAACACCTTCCCAAATCCCTAATCCCTAATCCCCAATCTCCAAATCCCATTCCTCAAATCCACCTCAAATACCAATGAGACGGCTGTTATCTTTGACTCATAGGAAACCACGCCACAGGACATCGCTAAATTTGCTCTCACACCAGAAAAGACATTCCTCAAAGCATCATAGCAAGCTACCAAATCGCCTATAGCTCGAGCACGAACAAATCACCCATCAATCTCCACAACTTTTTTTCTGAAATTACGATGCCAAATTTCAAAAGGTTCAACTGCCCAAGTCTCTCTTTGAGAGTCCTATATAGTATTTTCTCCCTCTAGCATCCGGTGTCGAACGACCAGTTCTCGTCCATCGTCAAACGAAGATAAACTCAAGACGGACAGGACCGTAAACCATGCCCGTTACGACATAACAACACAATAGAAAAGAACAGGATCTTTGATTACATGGACAAACGGATTGGTTGCATTTCGACTGTCGCCTGTTGAGTTTTTTCTGTTCCGGAAGCAAAAGGGCCATAACGCATTGGGATTAAGATCAAGGCATGTCCCTATGATGCTTGTATCTCATCTAGGGTTTTTGTACCATTGTTAGCTCTGGTCAATTTTGAGTGTACCTGAGGAGGCGACATGAGCGAAGAAGTGGAAGAGAGCATTGTAGTCGTAAGGTAAGTAAAGTTCTTAACGAGATAATGCATACTATCCAGCAAGGCTAATCTGTTCCAGCAACGTCGTCGACCTCGATAAATCCCCATCTCCATCCTCATCATGATCCTCAACCCCGTTCCTTCCATCAGCAGCAACAGCCGCCGCCGCTCTATCCATCTCACCCGCCACCCTCTCAAACGCCATTGTCGAAAACCGGCCCAGCCCAGCCCAGAAATGCTTCCCAGCCTCATGTCTCCTAATCCTCTCCAACAACCTAACCGTCGTAAACCTGACACTCTTCGCCGAATGCAACAGTCCCAACGCCACATAAAACAGACCTCCCTGACTCTCCGGCGTGACCGTCAACAACTGGCAGATTTCAGCATCACTCCTAACCACCTCCTCCATAGCCACATATATCGCCGCGGCAGCATCGGGCGTGAGTTTCTGCGTACGCAGCCGATCGTGGTGATGGTGCAGATCGATGCTGGAAATGGGGCGGGATTTGTAGAGATGTGCTAGATCCTGCACTAAACTGTAGTAACTCCGCGTGTTGCGCCAGCCTTCAATGCGGTGCACGTTGCTTGCCAATTCGCGCTGACGGGTCGCCTCGTCGCTCCAGACATAGCCGTGGCCGCGCACGCCATGAGAGCCGGCGTCGGCTTCTGGGCCACCGACGTAGAGGGCGCTGGTGCCGTAGACGAGTTCTTCGAAGACGGCGGACATGCGTGTGAATTTCAGCACCCAGCCGCGCCACATGGTGCGGATTGTGTTTTCGCCTAGCCGGTTGTTGATGTTGCGGAGGACGCTGTCCATGAAGGCCGCGTCGCCGGTGTTGTCTTGGTTGGTGTTTTGCGATTGTGGCGGGCTTGAGACCAGCCAGGCAGTCAGACTTTCCGTCATCTGAGGTGGTTCGATGCGGCTGCTGATGGTCATCTTGCCGGTTGGTAGGTCGCAAAGCAGATCCCACCATTCCGGCTTATTCGCGAAATGCGGATTCGTTACGCCGGCGATGAAGCCGGGGACTTTTAGCAGATCGTCGATTTTGGTGAGGTCGGTGTAGGGAAAGGCGTGGCGTGTGAAGCCTCGTAGCAGGCCGCCGGATGCGAGGGTGCATGCTGCGAGAACTGTTTCGGCGACTTCGCCGGAGGGCATGTTGTGGCCGAGGAAGATGATGCGTTTTTGGGTGAGGAGAGCGTTCACTAGGACGATGATGGGATGGGTGTATTGGCCACCGGTGGTGAGGTGAGGGTGGAGTGTGAATGGGGTGGGTGAGGTCTGGTGTGGGACTGAGAACTTCTGAATTAGCTTGATCAGAGAGAAGTCGCCTACGTCTTCTGGGAAGCGCGCGGCGGGGACTTTGACGGGAATGGAGATGTTGTTGTACACGACTTTTGACTCGAATTCGTGTGTGTCGCGTGGTAATGCTCGGTTTGTTCCCGAGGGTGTTAGAGGCGACTCGGGGAGTGATTTGGCTGCACTGTTTGTGCTTAGCCGTAAGCTGTCTGTTCTTCTTTGCTCGAGCATACGTCGAAACTTTTCGATGAACATGTCTCGGGCGTTGCTTGCTTGTAATATGTTTCGTTCTAGAAGAGATAGACGTGGAAGTAGTGATAGATCCATAGCATTCACAGCTGTATACAAAGTTGCCAGTGTTTCAGGAAATGGGTTTTTGAAGTACTCGTCCAGAGCTAGCAGTAGTAGTGGCTATCTCCTATTAGCCTATTGAAGTGACTCGAAAATAATCATAGACAAACTTTGTAGATGTGTATGAATGGATGTCTGGTGCAGATTGCCATGGCTTTGCATACGGCATTTCTGTTGTACGTATTAGCGATTATTGGTCGTGCTAAGTGAAAAAAGCTTACCTCGTTGCGGTATTGTCATATTTTGTGCTGACCAGATTCAGCACATATATCAGTGGCGGACCCTCTACATCATCGTCCGCTTCATTCTCGCTCATCGTATAGTCGTCGCCATCACCGTCCCGCATTCTGCTCTGCCGTCGCAAGTCCGGTTCATCTTCGTCCTCGCCATCCTCGACATCTCCGGCAGTATCTTTGTGTAGAAAGAATATCGTCCAGTCTTGAGCTCTACTATGTGCTTGATCCGGTAACATCAGTTCTGCGAGCATGTGCTCATCGCTACTAATAAAGCCAGGGTATTGATGCTCCATAATCGAGCCACGATGAATATCGAATGAAGCAACGAGGATGAACTCGACATGACTTTGGTTCGACTGAGCTGGATATTGTGATTTGAGATGCTTTGACTTGGTCGGTGACATTCTACTTTCTCGATAGGCAGTCGACGTACGAGATAGTTGCGACGATTCAGATTGAAAGTATGATAGGGAGCCTTGTGATGTGTGTGGTGAAGCAAAGTTATGAGGCCCTTCCTGTGATTGCCTTTTCATGATGCCATTACTATAGCGAGCTGAGGAAAGTGAAGACATGTCTTTCAGTATTTGACTGGTCTTCTAGCAGTAGCACTTTTGCCTGGAATGACCTTGTATTTGTTTTCACACTTTGCAACCAATGCTCACATCAGGGCAAATCACATGGTGCGCGTAATCTTACGGACCCAGACGTCTGTCGATATCACGCATGTTTCACGCATGTTTCACGCATGTCAGTATAGTGGCAGCTTCAGGATATGAATATGGTGGTGGTCGAAAAGGAGATATGATGATTAGTTGCGCCAAGAGATCGACAGGAACAAACCCCGGTTCGGTGTTTGTTTACAATTGCCATGTGAAGTCACTCTCCTGTGTTTTCGAACTACAGTCAACAAGCATACTTCTCTGTAGTACTTACTATAAACCACTTATTGTGCAGCTATGGCAGGCCTCTTACCAATGGTGACTATGTCCTCTCGTTGACTCCAAATCTCGCACACTGATGTCCAGCAGCAATCTACCTCACCCAAAAAACCAAGTCCACTATCATTCGGAGCACAAAGATCCTCACCTTTCAAGCGTGCAGACTCGCCACTTGCCTCCTCACAACCAAATCTGCGTCCCGCTACACCTGCATCACGAACATCTTTCTTATCACAAACACCAGCCACCGCTCAATCACACAATCCACCAAGTCCCGCAACATCAACAACATCCACAGTCATACACTCAAAATGGGAGCCATCAGTACAGCGAGCAGAGAGCCAGCCTGATTCACCCGCAGAAGAGAACATGCATACCCGTAACTCTACAATTTCGCACCCAATATCTATATCCAGACTCGACTCAATGAGCAACAACCCAGCACCATTATCAGCACCATCACGAAGCGCAGCACGACCAGCCATGTTGCGAACAAATACAGGTGGTGATCCAGTCTCAAAGCTCCACCCAGCACAACTCCGCGACATGCGCGAGAGTTTCCAAGTAATGGACAGAGACAACGATGGACAAGTAGATCGTGAAGACATTGCCGAAGTCCTCATGCAGCTTGGTACGTATGCTGCCCCTCGTGCTGCAAGACCACACACACTGACGAAACGCACAGGTCTGGATGCTTCAGTCCCATCCCTAACGCCATACTTTCCACCTTCGGCCGCATCAAAACTAAATCTGTCAACATACCTCAACATGCTTTCAGCTATGCTGGCCGACTTATCACGCCATGACGAGCTGGCAGCTGCTTTTGCCGCTTTTGATGTAGATGATAGTGGACAGATTGATATTGACGAATTGAGAGATGCATTGATCCACACAAATCCTGGACCAGGCAAAAGAGCAATGACAGGACGAGATCTAGACGAGGTGTTTGAAGAGTTCAGCTCGAGAAGGACACTTGCGAAGGGAATGGCTGGTAAGGAAGCAGGAAGACGGGGAGAAGTGTTTAGGTATATGGATTTCATGGGTCAGATTCAAGGGACCAACAAGAATGCACAGAACGAGCAAGGCACGGTAGATACGACAAAGGAGTGAGAAAACCATCGTTAAGCCTCAAAGGGCATGTCTATGTCAGGAATTCGGAAGAAGAATGGTTCAAATTTACAGATGGCGGAGGTCGTTGTGGTCGAAAGATGTTGCATGGGCCGACACTTCTGTCTGTCCTGCACCGCTGTGTGCCGACAACAACATCATCATATGCAAACTACGTGGCCGACGAGAAGGAAATGCAGGTGACTTGGTTAAATAGCTTCTCCGGACTTCTCACTGGAAGAAACTATCTCCTTGACTCTTCTTTCGTATAACATTCGTATTTTGTCCTGGAAGTGTTAATTTAAGAACATCTATAAGCTGAAGGCATTATGATAGACCCTGCCAACAGCTCGCAAGCACAGAAGCTTGCGAAGAACAAGAATACAGAAATCATGATTGCGGCCGAAAAAGGTAACTATGGCATTATTGCCGTATGCTGTGTAGTACTTGCCACCCTTTGACACAGGTTTCTATAGCATTCAAGCTCATCTCATCTCTTCTGTCCACAGTATAACCTAGAAGAAATAGTCGCAACATGCCGCACAGCTGAAGCCAAGTCGTCACCAGCAATGGTGCTCCTTTCCCATAGGCCTTGCAACAGTTCGGAAGTCTGCTGGTGAACATGACAGCTGAAGCATGTGGTCTGCTAATATCCCTGTTTCTGTACATCTTGATCACTGCCAGAACGTCGACTTGGTACGCCAGGCAGCTGATATGCCTTTCGACTCGATCATGGTTAACATGCCCTACTATGGCAAGGCAGAGATTCTGCGGCTGACACGCGAGTTGATCGAGTACTGCCACGCTCGTGGCGTTGCAAGCCTGGACGCATAGAGGGTGGTGAAGATGGTGTGAAGGATACTGCGCAACTGGATGGCGTGATGATGACTCCACACGAAGCTCTCGAGTTTCTCGATACAGGCATCGACATGCTTGCGCCTGCTTTTGGCAATGTGCATGGAGAGTATGTGCCCAAAGGCCCACGAGCTTTTCTTCAATTCGATCGACTGAAGGGCGTACAGAATGCTGTAAAGGGGAATCCACGAACCTTAGCAGGCTGGCAATTGGGTGTACGCAGAAGCGCGTGCTTCCTAGCTGGCGGAGTGCAATTTCATTTTGCGCAGGGATGAATCCTTCCAGGCTTGTGTTACATGGCATTGGTTCTTTTGATGAGTCCATTTACAGAGAGTGTATCGATGCTAGAGTGTCGAAGATTCACGTTAATGTGCAGCTGGCGGCTCCACGGCAGCAAATGATGCGAACACGAAAGAACTTTCTTCCTCTAACGACGTTGATTGAGGATAGTATTGCTGTTTTCAGGAGCAACTGGAGGAGCTCATGGTCATGGTTGGGAGCACTGGGGTGAGTAAGTCATGCATAAGGTGAGCCAATCAGATGTGAAGGTAGACGTCGAGTAAGGAAGACCAGAGTTCCTCAGTTTCCTCATTGGATCCGAGAAGGACCTTTTTCGCCGTCATTGAATGACGTCGGCAGCCATTTATGAAGCATTTCCGACAAAGTCTTCTGTGTTATCGGCTATAGTACTTAGCGTTAGTGAGAGACGAGGGAAAACAACGCAAAGAACAAACCTTGTTGAAGTAGTCATTCATTCCAGCTGCGATACACCTCTCCTTTGCTTCATTTGTGGAGTTTGCAGTTAAGGCAATGATAATCACATCCTTGTTCTTCATCTTGGTACGAATATGCTGTGTGGCATCGTAGCCGTTACACAGAGGCATGTCGCAGTCCTATAGCAGAGTAAGTTTCAACGCAATATCGTGCGCAGGTAGTCTTTCTCACCATGAGGACGATGTGGTATTTCTTCTCCGACATCCGCGTGACCGCCTCCAGGCCATTCGTGGCCGTATCAGCATCGAAACCCAAGCGCTTGAGCATAGTTTTGGCAATGCGCATATTGATCTCATTGTCCTCGACCAAAAGAATCTCGACATCGTTTGTCTTCGCCATCAGGTCGCCATAATTAGACTGATTGTCCGCACCTGCACCACCAGAACTGCTCCGAGGTGAAGTCAGCTTCAGCTCGAAGCTGAAGCCCAAGTTTTGATCCTCATCCCAGCTGGTCACAAGCTCGGACCCAATCATTTTCAGAAACTCCCGACTAATGACTAGACCTTGGTACATGTTGTTGTACGAGGTGGGCTTGAAGAGCTCTTCTGGATTGAAGTCAAGACCTATACCATCAAGAAGACCTGCTGGCGTCTGGTTTTTGGCGCTAGTGATGGTGATCTGAATGGCTGTTGATGGTCCTGTGTACGTAAGGTCCGCAGTGATTGTTGACGAGCCTTCGGAGCTCGATATCGCGGCAATAGTTGTCAGATTCGTGATAATCTGCTGGATCTGTGTTATCGCACGGGTTAGCATGAGCTGTAGTCCACAGCAGAATAGTATTTGACGTTACCTTTGTCAGGTCACCATGGACGACCAGTGGAATTTTCGGATCAAGATGCAACTGTACTTGTGTGCCTTTACTCTCAAGCTTGTTGAAATGCTGCATTGACTCGGCGACACCAGTGATCACTGCTGCAAGGTCAAATGGTATAGAGTGAACCAATGCCTGTCCATAAAGTAGCGCCGCCAGATCCTGCAACCGGCTGACAACTGAATGTAGGTACGTGCAGGACTGCTCCAACGATCGGATGTACAGGCGTTGATCTTCTGTCATTGTGTCTGCCTGCATCAGATCCATGATGCCAATCACGGCATTCAATGGCGTTCTCAATTCCTGTACTGGCTTTAGCAGGTGCTCAACATTGCTTCTCTGCGTTCTGTGCTTACGTGGGAAACAATACCCATGAGTGTCATGAACTTGTTGTTACCTGGAATGGTCTTAATCAACTCAAACGCGTCGTTCTACAAAAGAACAGAAGGAAAAGGGAATGGGCGAGGAAGAAGCTAACCTGTTACGCACTCCTTCATCCTTCGCACATTTGCCTCGTGCAGATTTCTCCGCGTCTCTTTTATGACTGCCTCCTGGTCACTGGGCGAGAAGGTGTCATAGTAGTCATAGTCGCGTTTGGACATTACATTCTTATAATAGGTTTTCAGATACATTGCTGGCTGTTGCACAGAGGAAACTCTGTAGAATTGGACACCAGACTTGAACACGGAGAATGCAGAACGTAATGGCTTCGAAGACGATCTAATCGTCGCTTTCGGTATTTCTTAGGACGTAGGTGAGACTAGGAACGGACGTGGCGAGGTTGTACGAAAATAGTTGGCATGCATTAGCTGGATTACTAATCATGACGACCACTACGGAAGTAACATTTATCACTATGGACCCTATAAATTGAAAAGGTTTGAAAATATATGATCAAAGATTCGGCTATTATCAGCCTGACATTCCTTCCTCCTTTCAGCACTACCCATAAATCCTACTGCTCAAACAGCACCATCAAGCGGCGAATGGCACGAGAACGAGTTGGCGGCACCAGCAGCAAATGCACCAATCAAGTTCTCAATCGAACCGTATGCGCCAAGACCAGCCAATGTCAATGCTCCGAGCATATAGACGACGTTGAAGACGTTCATGTACCACCGTCCTGCGAAGAAGCCACGGAACATGCGCTTCAAGCCCTTGTCGTGCCTGATGACTTCGCCGGTTTGAGGATCGAAACCTTCCCCTTCTTGCATGGCGTTGCGCTTGATCATGAAGGCGATTGCGAGCATAGGTGGGAAACTGGAAGAATGTTAGACGTCGCTTCACGAACTCTGGACTGGCGGTGACTTACGTGTAAGTGAATTGCAGAATGCAAATAGCAGCGACTATACCGGTGAGACCAGAGAAACCAGGAATGGCAGCAGCAATAACGAAAGCTATGGACCAGTAGACTGGGACGATCGCCAACCATGCGAACTTTCCTCCTCGGCTTGTCAAAGGTGGCGCATGGAACAGTTCCACAACTGGAGGTTCATGTTAGTCTGGCGTTGTGTAACACAACGCAACGTAAGAGGCACTTACAGATGTTGTTGTAAAGCACCTTGATACCAATGTTTCCATACAGTGCTGCTGCGATCAAAGCAGACGCCATGGCAAGACTGTTACCAATCGTCTGCAGAGTGTATTCACCGACTCCCAAATACGAGGGATTGACAACATATTGACCTTGGTAAGCGTACCTATAAACTGTTAATTTTACTATCCACCAGGTCTTCACGCAAGGTGAAAGAGCACAGAAATACTTACATGAAAAGACCGTAGACCATGTACATAACATAGATGAACAGCTGGGCTGCCCACATGCCCTTCAGGAAATCTCGAGGACGACGGGATTCACTAAGAAACTCAGGGAAGATCATGGCACCACCATAGGAGAACACTGCTTGCATGGCTCCATTGACACTTCCGGCGAAGCTGGGAGAAGCAGGTAGACCAGCGCTATGCGAAATACCAGGAAAAACGCCAGCGGTATTAGCAGTGACAGAAGCTGGGTCAAGTGCGAATCCAGCAGATATATCGGCTGCTTGATAGTTGGGTGGTCCACGATATGCCGCATACATGGTCACAGCCATGACTCCAAGGTTGATCCATACAGCCAGATTGGCAAGCCAGCTAAACTTCTTCAGCGTGCGGACCTGGCCGAAGACAAAACCAGCTATAGCCCAAACTAGTGTGCAGATAACGTAGCAAAGCTTGAACTGAACAGCCTGGGACAAGGCTTCACCATTGGAAATGATGATACTGCCGACATTGAGGATAAGCTGGATGGATTGAAGTATGTTGAACAGGATTCGAACCCAGTTGCCATACAACCTGAAGCCCAAGTCGCCATAAGAGCGAACGGGAAAGTGGTAACTGTCTAGACCACAGAAGCATTGGTATAACAGATATCCGGAGTATGCAGCCAGAGCTCCGAAAACTGTGAAGAGAGCAATACCAGGTCCCCACCCCATGGACGCAAAAGCGTATGGAAGACCAAACGGACCCAAGATATCTGTAGTGATCAAGAAGAAGACGGCGCTAGTCGTGGCCGTACGTAATGCTCTCGAGGCATTCGTCCACTCTTCCTCACTAATTTGTGAACGCTTCTCAGCGTTTGAGTAGTTTACGGCAGAAGCCTTCCTCATATCACCATTATCGGCTTTGTGTGCTGTTCCGGGCACGAGCACTCCCACAATACCAGTTCCACCTCGTTCTCCCGCATGCATGTCCTCTTCTTGTCTTGTCCTTGCAGCGTAATATGCGTATTCTTCGTATGTGATACTGGAATCGTGCATCTTACGCATCTGAGGCCTGATAGCACCGGTGATTTGTTCGTCAGTGTATGTGTCAGTGTTGTCATAACCTGAAGCAAAGCCAGCTGCAACGCCTTTATCATCGACACCTGGGCCGCCATTCAGGCGTGGATCTCCTCCATCCAGGGCAAAGTTTCCAAGTGCTGCCATAGAGTATGAGGTCTGTGGAGATGCTGTACAACGTAGAAGGGAAGGAAAACAAGAAATGCTGTGGGCAGGACTGTATGCTTATAAGCAAGCCGCATCCATGGAATCTGGAGAAATAGAAAGATCCACCCATGGACCCAGGGCTTCTTCGATAGGCGCTGTGGAGGCTAGGGTGGAAATGCCATGATAAGGCCGTCAACTCCTCCCCAGTCGCAAGCGACGAATCGACTGTCTGCTGATCGAACGCAAGCCGACCTGCCCAATGAAGACTAAGTTTAAAAGATAGGATACAACCACCTCGGCTGCCGCCGTCGCCGTTGCCAACTTAACAAGCATCGCTTAGAGCTCGTCCACAAAGCTTGGACGACGTGCTCTTGCATGAGCTAGATCACGCGCTACCAACCATGGGTCGTCGTTGATAGTGTAAAGTATGTTCGGACCATGTATCTCACTTAGCCCAAGAGCCTAGGAAAATAATGCTTCTAGCACACATTTGGCCAGACGTAAATGTTGATATGAGGCATTTTTTGACATTATCGAGCTGCACCCGTATACTAGTAGGGTGATGGCGTGCGATTTAGGCAAAACGTGTGGCGTTGTGTCGTGTGTCGATCCGATTGTATACACAAATTCGCGAAATCGGTAATTCGGCAGACCGAGCTGAGTTTTGATTTCGTAAATGCTTTTTGTCTTGTGTCAGGACTTGCCCGCCCACTCTCAGTTCATCTTTATCAGTGTTATTTGCAAGTCCGAGATCCTGAGCAGACCTGTATGACAGCATCAAGCAGACAAGGCCACAGAATACGGGACGCGCCGAAAGTGGCAGTTGCAGACTTCTTGCTTTGAAGACACACGGCGTACGAACGACGATGCCTATTACCTGAAGGAAGCAGAGTGCCGCAGTCTTGTGCGTAGCCTTCGACAGGCTTCGTGTTATTATCTTCCTGAGGAAACATCCATCCGTCTTTGACATCTGTGCTGGTGGACATCGATGATGAACTTGACCAGGCCTATCGTGGTCAAATAAGGGTATTCACAAGAGCCGTTCGTTACGGAGACACTCACGACATGACTTGCGGGCGAAGAAGCGTAGATATATGGTTTTTGCTTACGATATCACTGCAATTCTGACCAGGCGGAATGCTGTCGGAGTGAGCTCTGAGGTGCTAGGTCGTCTCATTATTTATCTTTCTGGAGTACTTTTCGGCATGATGATGTGGAAGTGACGTGAAGATGAAGATGGAAATGGTGAAGAACCACACCCTTCTACCTACGCGCACAGAATCGTAGTCAGGTTCGAATCTTTCGAGTGAGACGTCAAAAGGCAGCATTAATTAAGAGTAACGTGTTCGTTCCTCAACACGGCTCATGATCACACTGATGGCAAATGCTATCACTGGAATTTTCGATTGGTTCCTTAGCCTGCGTGACTCTCTTATGATTTACAACTACCGTTGCAAATCGGATTGAGCTCCAGGCTTCACCATGAATTGAAGATGACTTTGGCTAACTTCAGCATTATGTTTCATTTTGCTACAGTCTCAACCTGGTGGATACGTATTGCAGACTAGACGAAGAACATCACTTGCAAGTACTTCCACAAGGCGAGTGTCGTTGAATTAAGGTTCTGATGAAGATCCATTCTGAAACAAAAATGAAACGAGTGATCTGATTTCGCGTTCGTGCCGCGCCTCTTCCTCTAAACCAGTTCCTAGCACATCTTTCTTCCAACCTTTCTTCTACCACGGCCAGGCTTCACTTGGCTTAGAGGACAGGCAAGAGCCACACTTCCACTCAAGTAAAACCTTCAAAAGCTGGCATCCTCAAGATGTCGCGCTTCGAGTCTCTTCCACCTCACATCCATCAAAAGATCATCCTTCACTTCATGCCCAGTCTCCCGAACATCAATGATAGCACTGATCTACTCGTCAAAGAGACCCACAAGTTCATCTGGAAACGTCTAGCCTACCGTCTAGCGGCTAGCTGCCGCACGATGCAACAAGCCACACAGCAGTTCATGCAACAGAAATGGTCAGAGGCTAAGAGAGACTTTAAGGACGTAGAGTGGAGTGCCACTGGGAGCAATCCAGCCTACGAAGTGATTTCATGGAGAATTGTCGTCCTACTTGGGGCTTTGCAGAAGACAAAGGCGTTGAGGTTGAAGGCGGTGGCAGCTGTGCAGGTGAGTGATAACTAAGTAGCACATTGACTCAGGGCTGATGAAGTAATTATAGGAGAAAGACAACATTTTTGCGAAGCCTTTCCTCTCACCCGTGGTCAAGAAGCAGTTCAAGACTTCCCCATTCAAACCACTTGTCCCCATCAAGGCTGAAGCTCTTATCAAGACTGAAGTCTCCGTCAAGACCGAGGCGTACAGCCCACCTCGCAATACCAAGAAAGAGCTACAGATCAAATCAGAGCAGACAGTCGCAGGCGCAGTCCAAGCTACAGTGAAGAAGGAAGTAACGATCAAATCCGCAGTCGACGAAGAACTACGATCATCACCTATCATTGACAAGTTCCACGATTTGTCGACTGTCAGTCCCAAGAAAGAATCCAGTCCGTTGAAGCGCAAGATCAGCTTGGGGTCGGGTGTTGAGCATGGTGCTGTAGTCAAATCAGAGGCGAGGGCCATCAAGAAGGCCAAGAAGTGAGGTGAACACGAAAAATGGTCGAAAAGTTCCATTGTTCAAAAGCTGCCCAGGTAGTGAAAGGTTGAGCATGTGTACTCGAAATAGCTGAGTGCATTGCTGTCAAATGATGGAAGAGATGAAGAACATTGTGCAAATATAGCTCGTTGTTTGTGGTATACCCCAGGTCATTTCATATTCTTCCATAGCTTTATGTTTGATACAATGACGACTGCGAGACGCTAGACAACGAAAACAATCATGCATATACTTCCTACACTCAATCCAGACCCTGCTCGTAGCCCGCACGATCGGGTCCCAGCGTCCTAACAATATCTCAAGCCGCTTGATACTTTCGCAACTGCGAGAGATGTTAGTGAATTTCCGGTTGCCACGGCACATAGTCACAACTTACGTCAAGAGTCACAGTCCTACTCGAGTTCACCGCCTGATCTCTCAACACACCAACCAACGTCTCACTCTCCTGAAACAGCCCAGTCTTCAAACTAATGACAATAAACTGCATACCAGGTCCTTTGTTCTCCCTGATGTATCTCGCAACCTTTGCCACATTCGCATTGTCCAACGCTGCATCGACCTCATCAAGAACGAAAAATGGAGATGGTGCAAAACTGTGAATAGCGAAGAGCAAGGCCAAAGCAGCAATAGTCTTCTCACCACCAGACAGAGCGTCCATATCGCGGAAACGTTTGAGGGGTGGCATGGCGTGGTATTTGATGCCGCCGAGGAATGGCGTCTCGTCATCGGAGTAAGTGGTGCCAGCGCCTCCTGCCGCAGTAGTGTCGACACCAGTCGGGGTGAGATACGCTTGACCACCTAGTGGGAATTGAGCTGATCGAGTGAGAGCTTTGTAGACGGGAGCGATTTGAGCCGAGATGTGAGTGAAAGCTTTGTTGAAAAGGTTGGCACGTTGATTGCGGACTTCTTCGAAAGCAGTCGCTGTGTCTGCAGCGCGCTTTTTAGACGCTTTCCAAGCATCGTCTGTGGCTTGCAGTCGAGCAGTGGCGGCACCAAGGCGATCTACGGATCGCATGTTCGGTGTTAGACCAGAAAGCTCGGTTGTGAGTGCGGTGATCTTGGACTGGAAGTCTGCGTCCCGTTCGGACGAGCCATCTTCTTGCAAGTCCTCTTCCAGATCAGTGAAGTCTACCTCAATCCCGAAATTGTCGTAAGCAGCAGCGGCAGCATCGCGCACAGCCTGGGTATCTTCGTCATCGACGTCCATAGCGTCTGGGTCGTTACCTTGCATGACGTCGGTAGGCAGGCTCTCAAGGGTTGCAGAGTTCTCCGCAAGTGGTACCTTGATCTCCTCAATCTTACATTTCCGAAGCAGTGCATGCCGATTTCCAGCACTACGCTGAATTTCTGCTTCAAGTCCAGTAATGTTTTTCGTGACGTGGTCGATCTCTCTGCTGCGCTTCTGAAGTTCTCGACGCTGCTCACCTACCTTTTCGGCCTTCTCAGCATATTTGGCCTTGTGGTCGTTAAGTTTGGTACGTATTTGAGTTAACTGTTGCTCAAGCTCATCAAGCTCTGTCTGCATAGCCTCTTTCTCTTCTTCGAGGCTGTTGATCAAATCGCGATCGCGTTGTGATTGGCCTTCGATTGTCTTAATTCGATCATTTGTGGCTTGTAGACGTTGCGTTTCGAATGTAAGTTGGCTCTCCAGTTTGCCAATCTGCATAGAGAACTCCAGCTTCTTCTGTGCACCTTCCTGCTGCAGAGAACCTTGTTGTGCTTCGTATACACGAATATCATCGTAGCCCAGACGCTGACAGAACACCGTGAATACTTCGTCTTCAGCTTGAGCAATTTCATCACGACGAGTGTCCATGGCTGTTTGCAGTGTAGCCAAATTACGAGCTTGATTTTGATACTTCGGTCGGACATCATTGAGTTGTCGTTGAACAGCGTCGCGCTCCCTTCGTTTGCCGTCTAGGTTTCTGTCTAGTGCTTGGATTTCTTCCTGACAATAATTGATGCGCTGCTCGAGTGCAGTCATCTCACCTTGCAATGTTTCTTCTGTCGCGGCTGTGTCACGATCACTCGGAAGGGCTTCGATATCAGCTTTGAGCTTGTCTTTCATCCTGCGCAGGTTCTCGATTTCAACGTCGTCCCACTTGCGTCCATTTCGATCGTTCGGTCCACGTCCACCAGTCATAAGACCACCCTTGTTGATGACAACGCCGTCTAGAGTGACGGCCTTTGCGTCTACATTGCGGCGGTAACAGAGCTCCTTTGCAGTCGCCAGATCATCGCACACAAGAGAATTGCCGCATGCGTAAGACATAGCTCTTTCCAGACTGTGATCATATTCGATGGTGTCGATCGCAAGTCGAGCCTTGACATGCAAACTTTTCAAGTTGGAATTTACACCCTTCACTTGAATCGAATCGAGCGGTATGAATGTCGCTTGGCCAGCTCGTTGTTCACGCAAATACTGGATACAATCCTTCGCGGTCTTTTCAGTGTCAACAACAAGTGCGTCGAAATGGCGACCTAGAGCAGTGCTGATCGCAGTCTCGTACTTCTTCTGCTTTGGCTTGCAAAGCTCATGTACACGACCACGAACTCCAGGAAAGAGACGCTTCATCGCGGCTACTGTCTCTCTGGCTCGAGCTTCTTTATCAGATTGTCGTCGGCCGTCATCAGCTTCGAGGAGTTTCCTTGCCACCTCATTCAACTTTTCCTCCAGTTCTGTATGTTTCTGTGCTTGCTTGAGTCGTTCTGAAGTAACGTTGTTGTATTCCTTCTTCTTACTTGCGAGCTCTTTGGTAGATTGCTGAAGCTGGGTGTTTGCGGTTGCCCTGCGCTCGTCAATATCGCTAATGTCTTCTTCCAACCTGGACAGTTGGCGCTCATTCTCATCGACTTTACTCTTCAGACTATTGGCAGTCTCCTCGTCTGTCTTGCTTTGTCTCGTTGCCGCATCAAGCTCCATTCGTGCGCTGGCTGTTCGGGTATTGACTTCGACTCTTAGGCTGTTGTATCGTTGTAGGTCGGTACCAGTGAGTTGACGCCCTTGTGACTGATTAAGACGGTTCCACTCTGTCTCCCAGCGTGATTGTGCCTTCTGCACGGTGGTGAGATCCTTCTGTAACTGATCAACAGTACCGGCCTGGCTGTCACGCTCTTTTGTGATATCAGAAACCCGTTTCTTATATTTATCTAGATTCTTGTTTGAGATATTGATTTTCTCGTCGATTGGTACGAGGGCATTCTTCTTCTCCTCGATAGTCTTTTCGGAGTTCTTTATGTTTCGTTCTGCCTTGGAAACATCTCGACCAACTTTGGCTTGCTCTTTCTTTGCATTTTCCAGACCTTGCTCGTATTTCTCAAGTTCACGGCGGTGCTCTTTCATCTCTTCTTGGTGTTTCTGTATCTCCTCAGTTGCTTCCTCGATCGCGCGTTGGAAATGATAAAGCTTCCACAGAGTATGATCAATGATAGCATTATCACGTTCATCTTGCTTCTTCTCGAAATCTCTGACCTCTTTTGATTGCTCAGTGTATTGCTTGATCTCAGTGTTGATGGCTCGACGCTGTAGACCTTGTTCGGCCTGTTCATCCGTCGCCTTTTCGGCTTCTTCTGCCAATCGGTCGTATTCAGCTTTGTATTCTAGACTACCTGAGATCTGCTCAACCAATCTTGTAAGGTCTTTCGGAGACTGTGAGGCGATGGCTTCCACATCTCCTTGGAATACAAGAAAGTTGCGCGCTTTGATCAGGATGTTTTCTGCTTCCAGTGCTTCGTTGTATGATTTGGCGTTAACGACGCGATCGTTGATACGATATTCACTAGTGCCAGCATTGGTAATAGTACGCTTCCACAGATGCTCATCTCCGCCATCGTCTTCATAGACAGCCATTACCCAAGCAGTTGTAGGGTCGTTGCGCAGGCCAAGACTCTGCGATTCTGCTCCATCTTCATTCTCCTCCGCGGGTTCTGCTGCTTCATTCTCGTTCCCAGCGCCTTCTGTCGCCGTACCATCTGCATTGATTTTCGATGTCTTCAAAATACGTCCGCGGTATATCAGGTCGCGTAGGTGGGTTGAGCGTAGGTGGGAAGACTTGATACCTAAGACGAAGGAGATGGCATCCATACTATAGGAAAGTGAGTCCATGTTTTCTTGTCCGTTTTGCAGAATACACTAACGAGTTGGACTTTCCAGAACCATTAGGACCAATGATGGAGGTGAAGAAGGAATCGCCGAAGAGCAAGACATGGTGACCACGATATGACTTGAAGTCTGCAGCAAAATGTCAATGTTTGGTACGAGGGAGAGGGTCCTACTGACTTACTGTCAAGTTCGAGGCGAATGAGCTTGCCCATCTTGACGATACACTGTCCAAGCAGCTAGATGCGTGGGTCACAGTAAAGAGAAAACAAGTTTGAAACTGTACGTTTTCACGCGTGCGCGTTTGAGACGTGACCTGAGGATCGGCTCCACAGCAGGGAAGTCTGACGTAGGAATTTTAATCTAGATTAAAACAATCACAGCTCATCCACTTTTCCACTATATTGTTCCATTAAGAATAAGTCGTCGTGCCTGGTTCTGCTGTAGCAGTGTAGGCTGACTGAAACAGACTTCTAACAGAGCGAGGAAGGATCTCTAAGACAACATGGACGATATCCTGCCCCTGCCTGACACCAGGATCCCTACGACAGACCACAATGACCTCTCTTCACAAGCTGCAAAAGGACCTAGTATTTTGACTTCGACCTTGGACATTCCTGTTCTACCAACATCGCCCTCTATGCCTCCAATGCTATCGCGACAATCGTCTTACATGAGCTACTCGGGAAGTACAGTAGGCGATCCTGATGAGTTCGACGGTGTTCCACCTCTCGACCGACTTACTGTGTTCGATTTCTTGGAGAACCTCGCTCTACCACAGAGAATGGAAAAGCTACAAGAAACAATCTCCGCACAAAAGCACAAAGTCAAACGGCTTCAAGAACGAACAAAGTCGTCTTCCAAGCTTGCGCGCGACCTCATGGTGGATGAATGGCGCAAGAGAGTACCTACAAGTGAGGAGAAGCTAGACCAATACAGGAAGCGCATGCGAGAATCTGTGGACCGCTTGAATAAGAGATGGACAGGCTCGAAAGCAGTGACTACACGAGAAAAAGTGTCCTTCATTACCAGTGTGCTTAATATCTTCTTAAGTGGATATCTCATTGGAGCCTACCCACAATACTTCCACTACTGGTATACTGCTCAGATTGCATACTTTATGCCGATCAGATATTACACTTACCATAAAAGGGGATACCATTACTTCCTAGCAGATCTCTGCTACTTTGTCAACCTTTTACTTCTGCTGAGTATTTGGGTCTTTCCCCAGTCTAAGAGGTTGTTCATCAGCACATTCTGTCTGGCTTTTGGAAACAACGCTGTCGCAATCGCCATGTGGAGGAACTCCTTGGTCTTTCATTCTCTCGACAAGATCACCAGGTAAGATTTACTCGACCTACATTGCCCGTGCATATTCAGCTAACACCACTCCAGTCTCTTCATCCACATCATGCCTTGTGTCACACTTCACGTCCTTGTCCACCTCGTGCCCCCTGAAGTGCGACAGTCGCGCTTTCCAGCAGTATGGCATATTCAAACTTCCCTGCCGAGCTCCCCTGACCACTACGGACTATCTTCGATGATTTTGTGGTCCTCCTTACCTTATGCTTTTTGGCAACTGTCCTACCACTTTCTGATCACTGTTCGGAAGCGCAATCAGATCGCCGCAGGACGTCCTACGTCCTTCACCTGGCTGCGCAAGTCCTACGCACCTACCTGGATTGGCAAATTTGTCCTTTCCTTGCCAGATTCTCTGCAAGAAACAGCCTTCATGTTCATTCAATACACGTATGCGCTGATTACAATGCTTCCAGCACCTCTTTGGTTCTGGAGTCGATGGTCAAGTGCTGGCTTCCTCGGGGCAGTATTTATCTGGAGTATCTACAATGGTGCTACATACTATATCGATGTCTTTGGTACACGTTTCCAGAAGGAGCTCGAGAAGCTTAGGAGCGATGTTGCCAAGTGGCAGATGTCGCCTGATTTGGGTGCAAGATCGCCAATGATGGGTGGCATGGAGGCCGCCTTATCTCCCTCCGGAACGGACAAGGGCATGGATCGTGCGGAAGGAGGTGATGTTGCAGGAGAGAAATTGACTGAGTTGACGTTGGGTGAGGCAGCAGCGGATAATATCGGAACAGGTGAATCAGCAGCGACTGGGAAAGACAACAAACCTGCTGGCACGAATGATTTGCGAGAAAGAAACATCAAGTGATGGGTGTGATTGCTATCTATGGTAGTTATGTGTAACGAAATGATGACTGGGTGGTTGATGAAACACCTTCTAGGAAGCTTCTACAATCTTCCCCGAGCCGAGTAGTGCTCCGATACTTGTTGGATCTCTATTGAGAGCCTCGTATGGTGCCTTGAGCACGTGTGGCATAGTTGAGACAATGCTATTCTGCAAAGACGAGGTCCGAAACAAGAGTGCATATCCTTGTCACATGTCAGCAGCTTAGCGGTCGTTTCAGATCTAAGATACTCATTTAGAGTTTTGTGGGGAAGTGGAGATATAGATAAGCAACCCCGCCTTCTCTGGAGGTACTCACCTCTCCTCGTCGTCCCTTCCATCGTCTCATACCTTGATACTGCTGGACGGAAGCCATCCAAGCTCTAGTGGCACACTGGCTCACAATCCCAGCTGCTGATAATATCAGGATCCAATCTCTATACTCGAGCTCTATAAACAACTCATCCACCATGTCGCCACTCCGTGCTTCTGTACCTTCCAGTATCCATACCTTACGATTCACCACGTCCAAGTCCATATTTTCAGGTCCCACTACCATCGGTCATGCTTTCCATACATCCACATCTACAAAATCAAGCTCCCCTCTTTTCCACCTAGCTGCTTTATCCAATTCCCGCGAGTCTAGCCACTTCAGAAAGGCCTCGAAGCTCTCACAGGTTGAGCACAGTCCCGCATTACAACTTATCAGAAGTAGCGAGGTCGAGCCATTCGGTGCTCCCAAAGACATCAAGTCGTCGGATGAGAAGAAGACAACCACACAGGCAAGAACGCCTCCACTCCGGTCACAAGCGTCGAGTGAAGACAACAACGTGAAGAGTGAATCATTGCCACTGAAGAGTCAGTCGGTGTGGAGCGAAGCGGACCTAGCTAAGATGAAAGAAATGACAAGAGGAGGATTACCAGTGAGCAGTATTCCAGAAGAGTGGAGCAAAGGTCAACTAGCCAAGATTGAAGAGTTATCAGCAGGAGAGAAGGTCATCCTTAGAGAGCTGCTCAAACGAGACGCCCGGTTTGCGAGTCGAAAAGCTATGATGAATGAGCAAGCTAATGGGCTTGGGAAGGTGGCAGCTCAGGAAGTGGGCAGACTAGCAGAGATATTTTTCCCGAGCACTCACAAGGACCTATTGGCAGCTGGATGGACGAGGGTAGATACGGCCGAAGATGCACGTGTGGATGAGGAAGGTGACGCAGAGCCATGGAAGCACTTTGGCATTTCAAAAGCAGAATATATGGCTCTTCAAACACTTGAAGAAGGCGGAGGCAGCAGGGCCAGGAAACAGCAAGAGAAACTGACGAGAGCAAGTCCTCGGCCAGAAACAACTACGAACCCAATGGACACTCCTGATGAGAAATTGTGGGGACCTGAGGCCACTCCTACATCCCCTGCTGTCTCCGATGGTGAATGGATGGCGAACGTGATGCAATTCAGGAAACTACCTACAGATGAACCTCAGTCTAGTCAACCTAACGTCAGAAATGCATACCCCGGTCAACCACTATTTAGCACCAACAGCTCCCAAAAGGAATCTGAGAAGACAGGATCTATTACCACAAGATGGGTCATCATCGGGTCCATACTCACTGGTCTGCTGGTGTGGAATGTCAGGCCGGCTGAACCCTCTGCAACTAAATTCGCACAATCAGCTAAAGCTGCACAGACACAGTCCGCAGATCCAAGCAAGGCTCGTGCAGATGAACCAACACTGGCTGACTACCAAGTGCAACTGATGTTGCTAGAGCAGGAAAATAAGCGCAGATTATTACAGGCCAGGTTGGAATCGGAGAAGGATATTGCAGCAAGGAAGGCACTTGCCAAGGATAAAGATGATACCAAAGTGGTTGCAAGCAGCAAAGGGTGGTTCTGGGAGTAAGCATATATGGAATTGTGTTATGGCGCTTGGAATGGTAATTATCAGCTGCATGTAATTATGCTTCTTGTACACTATGCTGCTTTGATTCTTTAATATGCGTTTCTCTTATCCTGCTTGTTGATTACCTTGATGGTCGGGACGATAAGCTTATCTACGGGAGTGGAGCCTACCCCGCACCGAGTCAACGGCAAGGCACGGGACTCATCCCTCCCTCCTTCCTCGCTCATCTCATTCTCCCTTCGTCCTTCATACTGTCAGCCTTCGTGATTCACTACCACTCTTCTGGTACAGAACTCATTAATTCGACAACATCGAACACAAGAGTTATTGCCTCTCTTAGCGCGGACCCAGGTCCGGCACATTGCAAACACTGTTATCAACCGCAAGCACCTGGGCACAGGCGAGCAGCTTCTGTTGCTTACATAGCCTGCATCGCCTGCCTTCATGATGCTCACCGCTGGCCATTCCACTATGGTAACTCCAGGATCAGTTCGTCCTCTGACGACGCTGAAGCTCGTACGCTCCCCCTCTTTGCCCACAACTAGTCGACCTCACTACCTCTTTGCCTCAATTCCTCAAGCTCAGAGACGTTTGTACAGTCCTGTAGCTCGTGCCAAGCAAGTCGGATGTTCTCGACATAGTCTTAAATCCTCTGCCACAGCCACTCAAACTCGATCGAAGTCGATCTGGTATGGTCGTCCTGCTCATCCTTGGTCAATTCCAACTCAGTGGCATATCTCCAGCTGTAAATGGGTACGAAGTGAGACCGACCCTCGTACAACCCTACGTGATCTCGACTGCTCTGCTTGCCAGGCAGAGGAAGCTAGTATACACGAGATGTCAGCTAGGGAACTGCAGTGGGAAAAGCAGATGCGAGAAGTAACACAATGGATTGAAGAGAACCCATACCGTGCGTTGTTCGGTCGCAGTGAAGACAGACTGAGGGGATTGGTCTCCGAAGGATGGAAGAGCCACTGGGATCCAATGAGTGGAAGACTGAAGAGGACACGGGAGAACATCGAAGTCCTAAACAAGGTGGTTAGGGGTGAAGTCATTGATCTTGATAAGGACGCCTCGAAGATTGTCTACAAGCAAGTGAGAACTGGGGAAGCTGACAGAGTCGCTGGAAGCTCCCATACTTGCATACAACAAACATCAAAACCAGTGGTAACATCACAAGATTCCAATGTCGCACTCAAAGCTGAAGGTTACTGGTCAAGCTATACCAATAACAACGGCAAAGTCTCTGAAGCTTCTGGCAAGCTTAGGTATGACCCTGTTACCATGAGATTGGTAGCGGATGAGTCAAAGAACGATACAACCTCAGTACAGGAAGTGACTGAAGAGCAATGGCCACGAAAGGTGCCAGTTGCGCAAGAACCTGTTGCGTTTTCTCGTGCACATCCGAGTCCTTCTTCCTCACAAGTGAAGTCGGAAGATGCGCATGTTGTCAAGGAGAAGCTGGAGCAGTCTTTTGCTGAAGCACGCAAAGCCATCAAAACACAGTCTGAAGAGTTTAATAGGACGCCTACCACAAAGACTGCTTCTGATCACATGGCAGCGTGGAGGAAGGAACAATCCGGAAGTATGCAGGCTACAAGTAACACAACGCCTCAGACTACCTCGAACCTCGACGGAATGGTTGCACAGACCAAGTCTTCCTTGGAGAGTGCTTGGACATCTGAAAAGCACAACAGTGACATCAACTCTACGAACAATAACAACCCGCATTATCTTGGTCAGTCTAAACCACTGCTTAGTCACGAGGCACAATTGGCATCGATGTCACTAAAGAAGAAGGATAAGCCACTCCGTCACATGCGTGGCTGGGAACTTGGCCAGCACAAAGCAAATCTCCTTGCGTCGTGGTCGAAGAAAAGTGATGAAGCAAAGGTTGATCGAAGTCTGGAACATCTCAACAATGAAGTGCAGAAGCAGAAAATCGCGTTCACATCTCACGAAGACAAATGGCGCCTCCATATTGCTCCGTCTACCACCTCTGTCTCTTCCGCAGTCACGAACTCTGTGCCGGAACCAAGCACTGTTGCTGCATTTGATCGAACCAAGAACAAGCTTCGTGAGAAGGAAGATGCAAATGCTTTGGTCCGCAATGTCCGTGAGATATACGAAAACGCCTATGGCGTTATCGACACTACTCACCGCCAAGGTGACATCAAAGCCACTTCTTCGGCATCCAACGAAGCTGCTACAGACTCTCGTACATCGCAGAAAGATGCGGAAACATCCGTTCAGGAGGCCTATGACGATGCGCTCTCCGACTACGACCGCAAGATGGGCTCATCAGGTTATGACTTCAAACAAGGTCAAGATGGTTTAGAGGAGGAGGTCAAGAATAAAGGTGTTTCTGATGCTTTGAAGCCTCCAACAGAAGAGCCCAAGTCGAAGCAGTACAAGCTATCTGACATAATCAAAAAGCCAAGCACGACAAACATGTCTCCAATCAATCCTATTGATGGAATGACAAGACCGAGAACTTTTGCAGAGTACATGGATGCACAAACTTTCAGTCCCACTGGTTTTAGCAGTCCTGATCATTATCTGTTCTTGCAGGAGACACAGCGCACAGTCGAGCTGGAGGACGACACAAAAGTGTCGGCACCACCTTCGGGGGAAGTCGACACTAAAGCTACTGTCAACACGTTCGGTGAATCAAATAGATCGAATGTTTCAAGTGTTCCGTCGGGCAGCCCTAGTATGACTACCTCACCGGACCACTCGAAGTCATCTGCATGGACACCACCTGAAGAAGCGGAAGTGCAAAGTTTTCGCTCAATTAATAACGGTAAACCACCCAGATGGACGCCTTCTGAGGAATCTCTGATTAAAGAACTACATTCCAAAGGCCTGTCTGCAGAAGACCTAGCTGGTATTCGTCGCCTCCGTCGTTGGACGTCCCAGGAAATAGCCACACTACAACGTCTAGACCGCCAAGGGCTTACAGTTCGTGATGTTGCCATGCTGTCTGCTACGCCCACTGAGTGGACACGCGAGGAAACAAACAAGCTTACAATGGTTCTGGCGCAAAACTTGCCCACAGCATACAGAAGTGCCGCAGAAGATGTGACAGAATTGAAAGCATTGTATGAAAAAGGCCTGAGTAGTGCTGATGTAATCGCCACGAAGAGATTGAGCAAGTGGTCGCCAAAAGAGATGGCGCTCTTGGAAAGAATGTCCATGAGCGATATTATGATCTTGGACAAGCAAAGACAAGAAACGCAGTCTTCTCCAAGGACCTCTGAGCCGACTACTAATAGCCGTATCATTCGCAAACAAGAATCCGTATTCTCTGGTGGTCCAGTCAACGCCACTTCAAGCACAGAGGAACCAAGGATCAGCAAGCGAAGGAAGCGATCTGCTAAACCAGTAGCAGAATCTTCATCAGAAGCTACCTTCGCTTCTTCTTCAGACAAGATGGCGAACACAAATACAGCAGGCAGATATCCTTCTTCATTCCTGCATTCCACGCGCACCTATATGCCTACAGGGTCTCTCTTCGACTCAGGAAGAGGAAGCAGCGGCAATGGCACGCCATCTTCTGGTTATACAGGTAGTTCTGATGGCAGAGAAGATGGTAAGCGTGGTGGCTTTAGTCGTAAGCTCAAGGCTGCGGGATATATTGCTGCCGCCTGCTATGCTACGGGTCTTACAATTGAGTATCTTCGTTCTGGCACTGCTTCAGCACCGCCTACTTCCGCAACCAACGAGGCAGTGAACGCTAGTGCGAAAGCTCCTCGTGAGTCTGGGCGCACAAAGCGAAAGCATGAAGCCGCTACCTCTGAGGTGAGCCCCATGGCTGCCTCGTTGGCTCTACCGAAGGAGGAAGATACGTATATCGAGGCTGCGAAGAGGGAATATCAAAGAAACGCCTGGGGTGATGAACTACTTTCAAAGCATGATATTGTGGCCAATGCTAGTGCTACAACGTCTTCGCCATCTTCGTTTCCGTCCGCTGCTACCACTGTATCAGCTGTAGCTGGAACAGCACATCCCAACAGTAGACCTGTCGTTGCCAGTCCAGTACCAGTTACGAAAGCACAGACACGGGAAGGATACAGTGGTGGTGGCATGGAAGGATTGGCTGCCTTAGGCGCTGGTGTGGTGGCGGCTGTGGTGGTGCTTCTAGGTGGCTTTGGAGGAAGCTCATGAGTGGGGGTGGGGATCAAGCATGCTCAGGTTTGCACTTTCAAAGCTGTGCGGTGTCGTCGAGATAGGACCAACTGATGCGCGAGTGATGAAGGTATGCATGACAGCATGTGCATGCAATGATGGATTGGTATTTGCTGTCTTTTAATGTTGATGTTTCGGTATGGGAGGGGAACAGCTCGGTCTGTTTTTCATGTTTTCAAATTATTAGAATAGGTAGCCTATTATTTGAGTCGACTCGACTCAACTCCTTACAATTCTCATGCCCTATGTCTTTTCTCCATTGAAAACATCAACGATAATACACCCTAACCGGCCCACCACCACTAACAGCACCACTATCATCATACCTCCCCTCCCTCTTCGCCTTCTTCTCCGCTTTCTTCTCTTGCTGCCTTCGTTCTTCCTTGTATTTGTCCTTTTTGTCCTCAGGCACGACGTGATAGACTTTCTTATACACCTTTACTCCCCCAGAAGAATTGGAAGAGGCGGATTCAGAGGCTGTGTACGACGTTGCGCTGGAACGCGTTCTTGGTCTGCCTGCGGAAGAGCCACCGCTACTGCTTGCGGTGGAGGAAGAGGGATGGTGGCGGGTGGGGAGTGGTGGTGGCGGAGGCTGTTGTTGCTGGGGGTGCTGGAAGGCAGGATGGATGTTTGGATTGTAGAAGTAGGTTGGCATTGATGGTGGTGGGGGTGGTTGGGGCGCGTAGTAGCCTGCCACTGATGGGGGAGGGTTGTAGTTTTGTTTTGGTGGTGGTGGACTGTTGGAGTGGAGTGATGATGAGGGTGACGTCTCACGGGCTTTTTGCTTTTGCTTGGTTTTGGCTTTGTCCTTGGTTTCGGTTTTTCCGTGCTCTCGGTCGCGACTCTTGCTCTTGCTTCTGCTTCTGCTCTTGCTCTTACTTCTACCCTTACCCTTACTCTCACTCTTACTCTTACTCCCACTCTTCCTCCGCACTCGTTCCCGTTCATCCAACAGCTCCTCAACCACATATTCCCACTCCCTCCTCTTCTGCTGCTCTTTCTCCAGTCGCCTACGTAATCCATACTCATTCTCCTTCTCATACTCATACCGCTTATGCGTCGGATATCCCTGCTCCCTCCTCGCCTGACTCTCCGCAATCCGTCTCCTCAGTCTTTCTTCCTCGAGCTTGTGTTCAGCGACTGCGAGACGGGCGCGAGTAAGTTCGGAATTTTTTCTGTCCAAGTCTTCTGCGCGACGAAGACGAGAGCGGCCACGGCGTCCTTCCTCTTCTTCTTGTTCTTGTTTTGCTCTTTCTTTTTCTTTTTCCTTGTTCTTCTTCTCTTGTTGCGATTGGGTTTCTTGGATTTGGCGCGACTGTCTTTTGAGCTTCTTCTTGAGGTCTTTGTTTTCGGCGAGGACGGAGGACTTTTCGGAGTTTAGGGCGTCGATGTCGGAGCGGTATTGGTTTTGGAGTTTGTAGATGGTGTTGTTGTAGAAGGGGTTGGGTGGGTAGACTGGGCCTGTATATATGTTCAATAAGTCGTGTATGATTGAACATTGCGTGGGAGAGAGGCTTGACTGACCGTATGGACCTGGTTGTGGAGCTACATTTGGTGCTCTAGGGAAGTGTGGTGGTGGAGGATAGTTTTGCATGGGATAGTTCTGATTGTCCTGTCCACAAAGTCAGCCATATTGCATCATCTCAATAGTCTGAATGTTCCACTCACACCATACTGTCCATACCCAACAAAGCCATTCGCAGCAGCTGGCGGTGTTGGTGCTCGAGGAGGCACACCTACTTCCTCCAGAGCAATACTCGACGTCCAAACGCCATTTCTCCTCCTACTGCTGACTTCTTTGTACACTTGGTTGCCTGATCTACTACCGCCAAATGCGAAGCTTGCTCCTCTGATCAACACCTTCTGCACCGATTCATCGTTGCTCCTCTTCTTCCTAGCCGGCCTCACCCATCCAACAACTTTCCGACGTCGAGTATCCTCGCTATCTTGGGTATCCGTAGAGGCTGCGGCTTCCTGTTGCTCCTCTGAAGAGGAATTCGGTGGTGTTGCAAATTGTGGAGGAGCGGGCAACTGGCCACGGTCGACAAAGGTAGGAGGAGAGCAGTATAGCCCATTAATACTCCTGTCGCAGAGCGCGGGGTATTGTTGTGGTTGGAGTGCTCCATTGGGATAAAGCCAGGTGACATGATAGATGACACACATTTTTGCAATAGACGAAGAAGACCAAGAGAGAAATGAAAGAGAAGTGGCAGCAGAGTGGTATAATCATCTGAGTAGCGAGGAGGTGCAACAACAAATCTTGATAGCAAGCAGATGAGCATAAGTAAGGGGCAGCAAATAAACACACAAGCAATGAGATATGCAAATCAACAAAGCAAGGAGGGCGTGCCAGCAAACACTCGAGTGTGGTTCAGAAAGTCATTGGCAGGTATGCACGAACACACAGACCACCTTGGAAGCCTTGCTATAATTTTTTCCTCGACCAACAGCGTTGCACAGCGCACTCCACATCTTCTTGAGCAAGGGGGGCGACATAAGCAGTTGCAAGTCTTACAAGTGAATGAGTGAAGGGCGAGTCACCGAGTAACGAGGGAGACCCGAAGCAATCCAAGGTTAAAAGAAGCAAACTTGCAAACGCAGGAAGACGGGTGGTAAAATGATTTGCTCGGGAGGGAGTTGACCTCGAAACCTGCCGGTCGAGTTTCAAGTACATTGCGTGGCCCGACAGATGCCAGCGCATCACTTTGAGTGGACTCAGCAGAGCAGAGGGTGAATGATCAAAAGAATGCAGGGTGGTATTGCAGCTCTATCTCGCGGTGAGCAAACGACGTCGATGAGGAAGTACTTTGTAGCAGGTTGGCAAGCAAGTCGAGAAGTGGGGTCTGACGATTATATAATCCATGTCCCTTGCACACCTTTTTGCTTTTCAGTTTGTGCCTTGACGTCCATTCATGCAGTATCTCATGATGACTCGGTCCCAGATAGTCAACATGTAGTACGCATAACCTCTAGATACCTCCCAATGCTAGTCCCAACCTTTCCTTTTGATATACCTGTAACCTATTCCATCATTACACTTCCAATTCCGTGCTGAACCCTCAGAGTGAGCTTAGGCTCATTCCGTTGTCGTGCTATGCTCAAGTCTTCGTCTCCCTCGATTCTATAGAACGCCTGAGTATGCTCGTCTTTGTACTCAATTGTCAGCTCCACGGTTTCTGCTTCAACACGATCGACTTGTTGCTCCAATGCCCATCGTTCTCGAAGTTTTGCATTCAAGTCGTGATAGTTGTAGTCAGGTGGTAGCCGAACGACGACGCAATTGCTATCGCCAAACCATACCTTGACTTTCGCAGGTGGTTGCGCTTGTTGTTGTGCGGTGTTTGTGTACGGATTAACTGATGACGGTGCTTCTGATGCGACCGACAAGGCACTGTTGTTACGGAGTAGCGGTGGTGGTGTAGCACTATGTGGTACTTGTAGTTGATGTTGTATTGGTATTGGTTTCTGATATTGTGTTTGTGGAAGTAATTGTGGCATAGCGGAGTGTTCTGGTATTGGTTGCTGATTCTCCATGTCTTGATGAAAATGCCGTAGCGGGCTCTGACTTGTGGGAATATTCATGTTTGCTGCGCCACCAACACTCGAATGTCGTGAATCTCGTGTGACGCCAGAATGCCTTGAGTTTAAAGATTGCCTGTAGCCGGAATCGTTGTCGTCAGGCATGATCTGTGTGTCGGATGGACGTGGATAGAAGAACTTTCTGATCGGCACGGACGTGGTAATCGCGGCATTGATTCGCAAGACTTCCCCCATATACACGTTGAGCAGAACTTGACGTTGACCTGTAAGTACCTCATCCACATACGCTACCGGACCTGGCATGACCGGAAGTGTTCGCTTGATGCCAGGTACCTGACCTGCAGCCTCCGGGAATGCCTCAATCAAGGCCAGCTGTAGGTTGTAAAAGTCAACGTAGTGTCTGACAAGGTTCCACACATTTCCATCTTCCATTTTGGCCTGCACATTGAAATGGAACTCGTTGTGATGGTGCAGCCAACTGGGAACGCTAGCACGAACAGGTGCGATCATCTGAGAATTCCGATACGAGGTGGGTTGCTGCTGAGAGACTGCACTGCCATGCCGTTGTCGTGCCTATATGCGTTAGTCATGAGGTTATATACAAGAAGCCTCTTAGGCATAGGGAGGTCGTCTTACATCAGAAGGATGGCGGCCAGTGTCATGGCTTGGTCGAGCGCTACTAGCGACACTCAGTCTCTCCATACTTTGCTGTAAGCTTTGATTGTGGTTCTGATTCGAGTCGAGTCGTCCGAGGGGTATGCTGCTGTTCTTGTACTCTGCTGCTCTCTTCTTCCATTCCTCGACCTTTGGTATTCCTGCTTTGAGTGCTGCCGCCAACGTGTCCACGTGAGGTTTTCCTGTCGCCATATCAAGTATTTCAATGAACGAGACAGGTATAAGACCAGGTCCTCCCAACCGCATGATTGGCTTCGCGACGAACCACTCGTTGTTCGATTGTGCAACGACAATGATAGGTTCTCCAGCTCTCGCATCCAGCTCATCCTGTCTTTCAGATTTGAAGTCGTATAATACCATTCCGTGGATTACTGGTGTAGCTTTTGGAGGAGCACTTCTCAGCCTACTCTCCCCATCTATTGAACTACTCGTACCATTCATGCTAACTTCTGAGCTCTTCTCCGAGTATCCTGAATCGTGCCCTGCTGTTATGCTGCTTCTATGCGTAGATTGTCCCGCGCTCTTGCGTACTTGCTTGCCAACGTCTTCGAAATAGGTTACGGGGACCAGACCTCGTTTCAGATTGGCGTTACATGCTTCGTACCAGTCTGGATCGTTTTCGCGTCCTGTCACATGAAGGAAGTCGCCGGCCGAAAAGGAGAGGAAGCCAATGTTGGATTGTGGATTTTCTACTTGGTAGTCGTAAAGTGCTCGGATGACCTAGAAACGGATCGCATAAGCATTCAGCGTCTTCAAAGGACCGTGTTGTGGGATATCTGTGAGCGACACAAAAAGTGCTTATCGCGTGAGCGTACCTTCTTCGGTGGCTGTATGGCCTCTGCATCTTTCTCGGGTACTGATACTGGCGCTGACTTGAGGTCTTGCGATTTTGCTGACTTTGCTGAGCGACGAAACTGTGTCTTGCATCAGCTGACTTTCTCTATGCCATGTGGGAAGCGATTCTGCGCCTCACCTTCATCATCTTGACCGTGTAGAAGAGTGCGATTGGGCTAGCGGAAGAGCGATACGCCCAAGGGGGAACGGCCTACTTAATGACCGCGAGGGTTGGCGACAGGTAGTGCCAGGGCGTGCAAGAGCGTCACAGGACCCAGGAATGCAGAGATTCAGAGTACGACAGGAGAGGACGGAAGGGGCTCCGGGTCGAGGGGTGCAATGCTGACTTGACTGTCTTCTTATGAGCTGGTCGGCGTGGTCAGACGAGGGGCCATTATTGCTGCATGGAGAAGAGGACTTTGCAAGCGACTGAGGGACGTTGTAACATCGTGTGTGCGCGCGTGTTGATGTTGCTTGCAGGTTTGGGAACAGGGTCTGCTGCTGCGGCTTGGGGTCGGGTCTTGGCTCCACGTTTGAGAGACACGATCGACAGGTCAAGAACGAGTTGTGCATTTTATTGTATTCGCTACTTATTTCATGCTACTTATTGGAAGGGAACGTCCATGCCATCTGACAGCCAATAGTGCGTCAACAGTCTTCAGCGACAACACATCGACAACATGATGACTTTGAAATTGCCTTCCAGATCTCCCATGATCGCTCTTGAGCATGTGCCTTTCACGAGCTCACTCAGCCCACTTGCCGCTCCTCCGTTCTTACCGAAAACCCAATTTTAATACTCAGTCATGTTCACGTCCTAATTCGGCATCGTGCTTGGACGGCCTCAGGCGCGTCAACATACTCTAGCTCCTCACCCGCGTTACGCATTGTTAGCACGATCAACAACTATTGTGGGTTCGAAAGCGTGCGTGCGTTCATGCGCCCATAGCCGGTGCATTTCAAACGAATCGTCGTTGTTGTCAACTAGGCGCACTTTTGGCGCAGCCGCAGCCGCAGCAGCAGCATAGATGACGTGGTATTCTTTTCGTCACAAGGACTCATCGTGCATTGGACGTCAGTAAAAGGTGACGAAAGTCATCCCAACAATCATATCTGCCCCTTGATGTCGACCTTGCGGAAGGCTGCATCTTTCGCTGCCTGGAAGACTGCTCCGGCCTTTCCTGTCTGCAATACAAGGCCATCAGCCTTCTTTTCTAGATACTGTTCTGCACCATGATCACAAAGGAACGCTGCACATTCCGCATCATCGTCGAATGCGAGCTCTTCCGTGAGATAGCCTAGTTTGACGTCCGGCTTGTACCTGTTACATGTTAGCAACCTGTATATATCATAATCCAATGACCTTTCCACTTACGCTCTTGAAATGTTGGCCAGTGCTGCTATTCTTTCGCGTTCGATAAACATGTCCATCATGTAGGCTCCCATGTTGGGTGGATCTAAGAAAAGGCGGAAGAACCTGTGATAGTTACCTGATGCTAAAGCTGATCGTACTTCTAAAGCATGCTTCACTGCTGGCTCCTCGCGAACTGTTTGGGTTAGTTCGGATAGGACATCATTCATGTCAGGTCGATTGCAAGTATAAATGAAATACAATATACGGTACGCAAGAAATTCGGCTGGATTGCCACCCAAATTCTGCTTGTACAGCGCCCGTAGCTGCGTCTGGCACTGATTATACTCACCCAAGTCCATCTTCTGCAGAGCTATTCTTGCATGAGTTTCATACACCTTCACCGTGAATTCATTCTTGATATGCTGCACAGTCAGATCTTGTCTCAAAGATTTGAACTGATCACAAGTATAGGCGTAGTTGTTTTCTTGACGCCACTTGGTTTTCAACATGGCCAAGGTCTTTTGCAGGATGGGAAGTGGTCGCACAGTCTCAGGTTTCGGTGGGGCGGTCAAGCGGAAATAGTTTTTCTCGAGGTTCAGGCAGGTGCCAATGACCGGACCGTCATGGGCCTCTAACAAGGGTGTGTCATCACGAGAAGTGTCATAAGTGGAATGGTGGGTGACACGGTCTGCTTCGAACCGCTGTCGTCGTTTCTCGAGATCAGTGGTTGACAGTATTACGTCCTTCCCAAACTTGCTCTCATTCTTCTGCTTCTTGTCTTTCGTCTTCTTTGATGCTTCGGCCAAGGTTGGAAAGGAAAGACGATCTTCAAATACATTACGGGTGCTTGCTGCTCGCCAAGGGGGTTGGGTAGTTGTAGTGTCAGGAGTTTCAATCTCCATTGCATTGTCATCAATTTTACGTTTTCGGTGAATGGGGTCCGAGGGAAGGGAAGCTGAGAGACTTTGTAATTGTAGACCTGATAGGTTCTCCTGCCACACAGTCTTTTGTTGTACACCAGAAAGAGCTGCGTTACGTTCTGCCACGATTATCTCTTGTGGCGTAGGCAAAGTCTCCCAGACGACTTCGTTGACCTTATCTTTTTCGGCTGCGCCGTTGATTATGTCTCTCAATTTTGACTGCATCTCCTCAGCAGTTACACCAGGTATTGCATTATCTGCAGCGAATGCGCGCTGGACATAACCTCGTACTCCCTCACCCCACTTCTGGGCAGGCGGTGGTTGTGCGGGCTTGATTGAGGAAGGGGCTGTTATGGTACCTAACGTCCGACGAGTCGACACTGCTGTAAATGCTGTGAGTCAAAAGATTAGCGGGAATGTCTTTTGTTTGTTGAACGAGAAGCAGCACATACCAACCATGATGTGGAATTGACGACGTGAGTCGCGTCACACTGAACAGGGCTAACGTGATTACAAAGTGAAGTAAGTGAAGCAAGACAGAGCGAGGTACTAGGGCGCAAGGTGACAGGGTGGAAAGTGAAAAGTGAAAGTGTCAGTGGATTGAAAGTTGAAAGAAGGAAGCGACACACCGCCAGCAAGGTCATCGCCCTCAGAAGACCCTGATCACAAATCAGGACATCATCGACTCCATAACCGCGCCAAGGTCGTCTGGCTTGTTAACATGTTCCTTCAGCAGATCGACCTGACGACTGCTCTTAGGCCATCGCTTCTTCCAGATGAGATCTTGCTATTCGTACAGGACGCTGTTGGCTTGTACGAGGGCAAATACAAGTTGCCGCAGTATCAAAATGGCCAAGCCTACTTGACATCACATCGTGCTTGTTACGTGGACAATGAGGAACCACGCAGCAAGGCAGTTGCCGTTAATCTGAAGGATGTGCATCATTGTGAGGTATACGTGAGTGTATCAGTCGCATCATCTGTCAATATGAGCTGATGTGGAAACAGGCAGGCTTCATGAAATCATCTCCAAAGATAACCATATATCCAAAGGCAGCCAAACACTTCTCCATTGCGCAAAGGACAGCGAGCATTGATCTTGGACAACCTTCATCTGCAGGGCGAGTTGGTAGCCCTGATGGGTCAACCACAAGAAGCACTCCTGCACAACGGATACCCACCAGTGCTACCTGGATCTGTCCTATATGTTCCTTCTCAAACCTCGTTCCTTCAAACTTCGATCCAGCTACTTCCAATGAAAACACACCTATACCCCCCTGCTTGGCATGTGGCATCAAGCCACCATACGTCCACGTTGTCAAAGCTGCAATAGCCAGCTTGAGTAACAGACCGCTCAACACCAATAACACGAGGCCCAATGAAGGAGGCAGCGGCATATCTGTAGCCACCTCAACTTCCGGAGTTGCAGCGTCAGCGGAGCCGTTTCGGTGTCCCAGATGCACCTTCAAGAATCACCCATCTTTGTTATCCTGCGAGATGTGCCACGCATCCCTGGTAACAAATTCAGCTCATCACGCTATAGCTAAGTCGAATTCTCTATCGCGTCCAGAAACCCCCGGACCAGTTCGGAGCTCACCTACCACGACATCAGATTCTACAGAAAGTATCAAATTCTCGTTCCGTGCTGGAGGTGTAAATGTCTTTCACGAAAGACTGAAAGGGGCACTGCTACAACGTAAATGGCTATTACAAAGTGCACCACCAGTACCACGAGCCTCTGACACATCCCAGAACGTTAGTGGGTCGTCACCAAAGCCCAATCGGGGATTTGGTATAGCTGGACTTGAACGACGCGATCAAGAAGTCCGCAAGAACAACGAAGTCATCATTGGCAACTCTTTCGAAGATCTATCGGCTCTGATGGCATCTGCCAAAGAGATCATCCAGCTTGCCGAGACATTTTCAAAGCAAATGTACCGCACCACCACCGAAGATCAAGACAGTTCCTCCGACCCAGCATCACTCCTTTCACAGCTTAACCTTACCACCACCCGCGATATGCTAGGCAATTCCTCGTCACCTCTATACCTCAACGAGCTCTCTCGACAACTGGCAGAATTTCTCACAGATGACACTCGTGGCATCCTCAAATCCGAAGGAGGAATCATCTCTCTCGTTGATTTATGGGCTGTATTCAATCGTGCTCGTGGCGGTGTTGAACTCGTCTCGCCTGCCGAATTCTCAGAAGCAACACAACTATTCGAAAAGCTCAAGTTGCCTGTACGTTTACGCAAGTTCAAAAGTGGACTGATGGTTGTGCAAGGAAAGGACAGAACGGATGAGAAGACAATCAAAGCGCTATTGGACTGGCTGCAGCAATTGAGGGAGATTCCGCCGGAAAACGAGGAAGAGATTGGGTGGGATTGGAGCATGTTTGGGTGCGGTGTCACGGCTTTGGAGGCGGCGGAGAGATTTGGATGGAGTGTGGGCGTTGCGACTGAGGAATTGGAAATGGCTGAGGAGGGTGGAGCGTTGTGTCGAGAGGTGTCTGCTGAGGGCGTGAGGTTTTGGGTCAATCATTTTACGATGGCGGTGAAATGATGGTAGCCTTGTTGATACTGTACAGTACTGCTAGTAGCAGAGTTTTTTCTACATACCTCGCAACCCCCTGGTCTTCAACCATTATCGCTCCTACCCGCCATCGTCGTGCTTCACTTGCTGTCTCTACTAATACTCTGTTTCATGACACAAGCTAATCGTCCAAAGCATGTCTCAAGAGGGCAAGGTACAGTAGATCCCTGAGTAACGAGAATCCCCGGGTTTAGAGCTATAACTATTCGCGGTCCTTCTTATCTACTTACACTACTCACTTAAATGGCTACGGTGTATAAGCTAGAGGATAAGTAAGAAATAGACGTTAAGATTAAGATGCATAAATATTCGCGCCTTTTATGACTACGCTTGACTATATGCACTTATAAAGCTGATACTCTAAAAACGTATTCTTTAGGTTCCGAGCTATCATTTGACGCATATCCCGCTTGATTTGGTTGACAGCTACACTGACGTATACATACGAGGTGCTGATTTGAGATTTGACCCGGGGATTCTCGTTACTGAGGACAAGAATAGGACAGGATTAGGAGCATTAAAAAAACAAGAAGATGTAATATTCATCAAATCAACGAGACATTTTTACACAAGACCTCTCATCACACCAAATTGTTCCTTCTCTCCCCTCCTCAACGGACTCCTACTCGCTCTCGAGCCATACCCACCATCACCATAATCCAACCCTTCATACTCTCCACTCGGCGAACTCGTATTAGTCGAACTCCGCTTCATCTCATTCTCATAGCCACCATCCTCCTCCATCTGCCTCACCTTCGCCCCATTTTTATCCTCCAGCTCCTCCATCTGCATATTATCTCCAGCGGCTTCCTCGTCAAACAGCGGTTTCGAGCGCGCTCGTGACGTGGATTTAGCCTTGCCATCCGGCTTGCTGTTGCTGTTACTGTCACCGCTACTGTTGTTGTTATCGCCTCCGCTAATTTCGCGACCGCGCAAGCCACGGAAGAAGATTTTGAGCGCGGGCGCTGAGGCGCAGATGGTAGCCAGCAGCAGCTCGAACGCCGTGGCGCCGTAAACGTGATACGCTTCCCAAGTAGCATCATAGGTGAAGTAGTACAGTCGCGTGATATACACAATGCGCACGATACCAACAACACAGACAAGCAACCCAACGCTGAAAACGCCACCAAGAGCCATCTTCTGCTTCTTGCTAATCTGCAATCGCCATAGCAGCGATAACGGCAGCAGGAAGGCGATGAAGTCGCATATTGTGCTAAAGACGGTGTTGCTGAGCGTGTTTGCGCCTTCGTCCAGACAGCTGAAGGGGTGGCCTTCGAGGCGCCAGGGGATGTTGAATTGTTCCCAGTACGCTTTGAAGGGGGTGCATTGTCGGAAGCAGAGCACGGTCCAGACGACGCAGTAGAAGAGGACCATGAAGATGGCGAAGCGGACTGCGAGGAGGAATTTGGGCGTTACTTTGTTGACGCCGAGGCGGCGGTCGAATGTGAGGACGGAGAGTTTGATGAGCGTTGCGCCGTAGATGTAGAGGGCGGCTATTGCCATGGTCATCTGGTTGAGTGATGTTAGCAGGGATGCGAGGGTGATGGTGTGCGAAAAATGCTTACTTTGCGCTGTTTTATTATTGTTGCTGGCGGTACGTCCCAGATGTGGCGGTTGTAGTCGAGTAGCTCGGTGGCATAGGCGGAACACACGGCGAGACCGTACGTAGGTATCTGGTTTGATGGTTAACACGTCTGTTTTGACATTCATCAGGTATAAATATGATGTGCCTACCAACGCTGCAAGCATCAAATAATCATCGAGCCCGGCATTCTTTTGTATAAAGAAGCGGACGATCATGCGTGTGCTGACGACAAAGACTGATATGACACCGAATATCGCAAGCACGATTGTATTACTCGGACTTGCTGTTACTGGGTCGACATAGTTCGGCTTTGGCCATGATGCTATCACGCTAGGGGGTGGGTATAAACCTCCTGGCATTGTGATAAAGGTTGAAAGCAATAGAGATTGAAGGCTTTTCCTACACCACCTTCACCACTCGGGAGGCACGTCTGTGCAGAGTGCAATTCAAAAGCGAGCTGTTCTTTTTCCGACTTAGAATTGTATTTCAACGCAAGTGAAGCACGAGTGGGTGCAGGTCTGACGGCGATATTCCTCTCTTCAGCGCACTGTACAAACGGACGGAGGTGTAGTCAAAGTAGAAAGGACTATGATAGTGAGGGAGATAGCAGCAACAACAGCATAGTCGCACAAGGAGAAGAAGTGAGGAGTCTTGCTGCAAGCCAAGCTAATTGATCCGGCGTTTTTTACCCCAGCCCACTAAAGTCTTGGTCGAGACCAGCACGGACTCGCCTAGTGAAAGTCAATTGTACATTAGCTTTATTCAAACACGCTTCGAAATGTCTTGGAGAGTGCGCTTCGCCTTCTGTTGTTCGTCGTGATTTTGCCTTTCAGTCTGTTTGAGATTTATTGGACAAAAATCTTCCGATCGTGCTCGGAGCTTGGTCCTTGCGGGGTGCTCAGCCAGGTACATATGTACAACAATACTGCTTTCGAAAGCACATCTGGAACCTCTTCGGCCAATCTCTGTTTGCTCGTAGTTCTGAAGTCCTGGCTTTGTCGCTTCGAGGCTGCTGTTAGAGTGTCGGTTTTGCAGAACCGATCTTATTATCTGTGGTCCCATGCCAATGGTAACACTCTTTTTCCAGGATAAATAAGCATAAATGAGTGCGCTAGTAAAAGTCTTGTGTTTGAAGTGACAGAAGCAGCAAGCCTGTTGCTCGCCGAAGATAGTCGCGCTTGAATAAAAGCTCGTCAAAGCCTACTCCTGTGATGGCGCTATTGTATTCCTCCTACGACTTTTCCAGCTCAACACATTCAAGAATATCTGAGGTCGTCTCGAGAGAAAGGTCTCCATCATGTCCCCATGACCGAGTCGACTATTATCTACACACATTTGACCTTGCGATGATACACAGAGATCTGGCATCTGACTATTGCCGCCAACCTGGCCTTACAAGGCTTGGAGAGCAGCTCTAGACGCCTCGATTGGCCGGACCAGCGGCCGTTGCGTGCTGAGCCAGCTCCGGTCAATCAGACATCGTCTTTTTGTCTGACGCACATCTTCATCGTAAAATTGCATCTATCATCGACTCCGCGCCTCACGATGCATCGTTCATCTACACAAACCATCACACTGCGACCTGGTTCTCACGATGGAGCTCTGCGGCTAGCTTCATCCTCCAGTGATGCACCTTGCTCACTGCTGTTGTCTTCACTATCTACCACTGCTACAGTCGACCTCACGCTCTGTGCAACATCGTTCGGCATTCGCTCCGTACGTGACCTCGACAGATCCCGAGGGCTAAAAGGCTCTCTCTTTCATGTCGAACAATGTTACTTCTGTGGCGGACTCTGCATCAACATTCGCCGCTCCTGGCAGAAGCTCGGGCATGGACTTTCACGTTACAGGCCAGCAAGAAAATGGTGTCAGAATCGCGTCGGACCACAAAGCGACGCAGGACAATCGCATGAAGATCGATGGTGAGGACGGCACACAAAAGTCTCCAGCTGCCGGCCAAGTCAGGAAGATCAAGACACCCGGAGCTCTGTTGCCTCGACAGCGTCCTCTAGGGATAGATAGTCACTCACCAATAACACCTCCGACTGATCATAATGGCAATGGTACCGGCGCCACGAATTCGGTGTCTTCAAAAGCAAAGATTACAGTTGTGGCATGTCAAGAGTGCCAGAGAAAGAAGTGCAAGGTATGTCTAGAGGTCTTTGTATAATGATCGCAAACTAACACTCTCCTCCTCCTAGTGCGATGGCGGACGACCACGATGCCGTGCATGTGAACGCAAGGGTGTCAGCGACTGCGTCTACCAAGATCGAGAGGACACCACGAGAATGCTCAAGGACAAGAACAAGCAATTAGAAGAGGAGAACGAGAGTCTTTCCCAAGAAAATCAAGAACTCAAGAAAGAGATTGAGAGGCTGAAGGCACTTGGCGCGAGCAATTTACTTGACATGAAGATGACGGATGCTATACCAAATGATTCCGTCGCGCTTCCAGATGCAAAAGCTCCATTACCAATGGCACCAATAGCACCAATGGCTAGGATGGACTTTCCTGAACCTCAAGACACTCTCTCGGGACAGAAGCCAATATTGAATGGTCACGCAACCCTCTGGAACCCATCACCGCAGCAATCGTTTGCTAAGCCTGCGAATGTAGCCGGTATGGTTACGAAGACAGAAAAGGCTCCACCGATGATGGTAGCATTTCGAGAAGCGCGGAAAATGTCTCTGAAGAGTGCGGACAGTAACACGTCGACGACGAGCGGGTCTTCAAGAAAGAGGCCACTATCAGTCGACACCCCAGCCAGACAGAGCCCTGCTATCAGTGCGTTCCGAGGGCAACTAAGTATAGTATCACCCGGCGCGGAGAACATCTTGCAACAGTTGGTTAATACAACAACAAATCCGCATCATACCAATTTTCCTGCATCGCAGCAACAGCAGCAACAACAACAACAACAACAACAACAACAACAACCACAACCACAACAGCTTTCTTCACATGTCTTCCCACCACCAATAGGCCATGCCGGACCTCAAGCTGTTACAACGTTGCAAAGTGGCACGACGCCTTCACAAAAACTATATGAGCCATATTTACGACAAATTGGCCTGTTTGGAAGGATGCATTCTCATACACAACCGCAGCTACAGCGATTACCCTCGCCATACAATCAGAATGCTTCTCTAAGCAGCCTTGACCAACAGCCTTCTCTAGTGCCACCATCCTCAACTCACCACTCTCAAGGCAGTTTCAGTAGCAGCTCAAACTGTATCTCTCCAGGAACAGCGATAACGACCAATACCAAGTCGCCCAGCCTGCAAGGCTCTGCATCGTTGACTTCGTGGCCCGATACAGGCACGGACAATAGTCTACAACTTACAACACCACATTCCTTCCCAGGTGGCTACAACCCGAAACCAGCCATCAAAGTTCCGAGACTGTTATCGGATATAAATCATCCATCGACATTGGCTCCAATGGCAGGAAATATTGGAATGCAGCATCGAGCAATCCAGCTAAATAACCTGGCGTTGTACCATGCTAGCCACGAGAATTTGAGGACACCTGGATATACTGGCAGAGTGACACCACAAGCGCTTAATGGCCAGCATGAACAAAATGAGCACGGCCAAGCACTATATGGAGCCGGCCACGAGACACTAACATCACCTGTCTACTCTAATACCATGGCGCCGCCCAATCATTTTCAGCAGCAACATGAGCATCAGCAGCAACAAATACAGCCCCATCAACAGCCAGCCGATATGTCCTTACGGCACTACCCTAACCTCCTCAATTCGGATCTCGGTCTAGATATGAGCAGCTTAGGTACCGAACAATATGATTACGTCATGGAGGTCGGCTTCACCAATGGCGACGATGTCGTCGTGCCTATGGCTATGGGGAATCCTATGATGGATGGTGCGCCTGTGTATCAATATGATGAGCATGGTGCAGGTCAGCGATGGAAATGACGTAGGGGCCTTGAATGGTAACGAGAGATGGAGGCGAGTTAGTGGTTTTGGTTCGTAAGATTGAGGTTGGGAAAGGGTGGTGGTGGTAAGCAAGCTAGGATGGTGAAGATGACTCTTTTGCATGTTGCTGGGAGTAGGATGATGTATGAGCGTAGTAGACCAAATAGGATATCCATTTGATGTGATATATAGACGACTGTATGAAAGAGTGTTTCATCCCGCTGCAAAAGTGGCATGGTTGTGTTTCAGAATTTGAGTGCCTTTTTGATCGGCAGTCGAGCACGGAAGCTTGAGTGTGGGGAGAGCGGAGTGTGGGGAAAATTGATTTTCAGAATTGCCCATCTGCCGAATGGCTCCGCCGAGTGACGGCATTGTGTTACTTTCGCTGCCCGAGCTCGACTAGAACTACTTAAGCAAAGAGACATGCCCAAGCCACGCTAACATCTCTCCCCTCTCCCCTCCACCATCTTCCTTAGCAGTACACACTCAATCGACACATCCCCAACATCAACATCAACATCAATAGCAACACCACCCTGCCACCCACCATGTCTACCACCGCCAAACCCCAGCAGAATGGAGACACGACCGAAAACAAGACCAGCCACGTCCCCAGCTTCGACCAAGCATTCACAGAAAACTGCATCAAAGCATTCGGCCCAAAGACCAGTCCCCGTTCCCGCGAAGTCTTCTCCTCCCTATTCCGCCACATTCATGAATTCGCGCGCGAAGTAAACCTCACAATGGACGAGTGGATGGCTGGTCAAGAACTGCTCAACCGTACTGGCGAGATGTGGGCCAATAGCAACCACAAGCGAAATGAAATGCACAGACTGTCAGACATCTTCGGCCTCGAGTCTCTGGTAGACGAGATGGCACATAAGTCCATGGCGGAGACGGATGAAGTCCCTACATCCTCTGCTATCCTCGGTCCTTTCTGGTCGCCCAATGCGCCATGGCGAGAACTTGGTGCTTCCATCATCGACAGCCCTGCTCCTGGCGGTCTTGTAACATTATGTCACGGCAAAGTCATTGATGCTGTTTCTGGCGAGGGTATTCCTGGCGCTGTGGTTGATTTCTGGCAGGCATCGACGAATGGGAAATACGACTTTCAAGATCCAGATAACCAGGCGGACAACAACTTGAGAGGAAAATTCAAGTGCGACAAGAATGGTGAATACCACTTTTACTGCTTGAGGCCGACTGCATACTCTTTGCCTACGGATGGACCTGCGGGTGTTATTTTGAACTTGCTGGATAGGCATCCCATGCGTCCTGCTCATATTCACGTCATGGTAAGTTTGGCTGTTCAGTTAGCAGTTATATGTATACAGCAAGCTAATATACGATTCTCTAGATCTCGGGAGAAGGATACAGACCCTGCACAACGCAAATCTACCCCGACGATGACCCTTACCTTACCACCGACTCTGTTTTCGCTGTCAAGGATGATCTTGTTGTCAACTTCAAGGAGCTGAAGGGAGATGACAAGGCGACGAGGGAGCTTGTCCTGAACCTCTGCTTGGTACCGAAGAACTCGAACAAGTCTGAGCCTAATGGTGTGCAGTCTTCTTCGTAGATAGGAGAGAGGGATCATCGTTACGATTGCATTTTGTGGTGTTTTTGATTGGTTTGGTATCATCTAGCTAGGATATTCTCTGTATTTAGCGGATTTTGCAACAAGACTTTGAAGATTCCATCCTTTTACTGCCACTGTCTTGTTGGTTGGTTGACTCTACACTGTGCCCGCTTGCCTTACTTTTCCTCAGTCCCTCATCGTTTCCTTCGGATGGCCATGCACTCTTCTTAGTGATTCACGATGGTTCTTTTGCATGGATGAAACAAATGGCATTCTTTTCGGCAGTCAAATCGGCTTCAATGAGGGAGGGGCAATTGCGGGCAGACAATCTCAATGCCATGCCATGCCATGCCATGTTTTCCAATGGACAAGGCAACCTTGCTTCATACAACAAAATCATCTCCCACACTCATATATCGTCCAGCATACTCTACAACCCACGTCTGAAACCAACCTCAAACACCTCCCATCATGGCTCCCGGCATCCTCTACGTCACAATGCAACCCTCCTCCACCCTCTCCTCCTCCCACTTCCAAGACTGGTACAACAACGAACACGGTCCCCTCCGCCTCCGTCTCTCACCCTCAATCACAAATGGCTTCCGCTATCGCGCCATCGACCTCGATCAACCAGGCAACAAAGACAAAGATGAATACATGGCCATCTACGACCTCCCAGACATGTCCTATCTAAACACCCCCGACTACCTCAAACTTCGCGAAGGCCCTGTACAATCTCAACGCGAATGCGATATCCGTCCTGATATTAAGATAAATCGAGGGAACTTCGACTTCCTGCGTGAGTCGAAGAGTGAGGCGTTCCAGCCACTTGAGACGTTAGCAGTAGAGAACAAGCAAGAAGACAACATCGTCGTCGCCGCAACAATCACGCTGAAATATCCCTCCTCTCTCCCCCACCTACAAGCCTGGTACGAAGAGGAACACCTCCCTATGCTCTCCAAAATCCCAGGCTGGCTACGAAGTCGTCAATTTGTGACATCCTCTCTCGACTCCGCATCCGGTGGTGCGCTGGAATATCTAAGTCTGCATGAATACTCTGCTTCCAACGAATATTTCGGCCCACTAGGAAAAGCAGCGTCGAGTACACCGCGGACGAAGGATATCATGCAGAACCATGTATCCTCAGGCTCCCGCCGTATCTTCAAGCGCTTCTACACCTTTGGTCCTGCGCCAAGATGTCTCAAGCCTTTGGCTGATACAAATGTCAAGATTGCTCCGTACGAAAATACAGCACCTTTTGCACGAACGCGGACGATGCCGTCGGATGGCCTACCAGCGATAGAATCTTACGTTCTGACAAAAGATAACGTCAAATTGCCCTACCGATTAGAAGGAAGCACAGACTCCGACGCACCAGTCATCGTTCTTGTAAACTCCATCCTCGTTACCTGGGGTATTTGGGACGGATTCGTCACGTCTTTCTTCTCCAAATCAGAGGAGAATAAAAAATACAGAATCCTGCGGTACAACTCACGCGGTCGTTACAATACTTCTTCGTCAAGTACAGAACGCATCACAATCGACACGCTCGCCTCCGACTTAATTGCCATCCTCGACGCCCTCCGCATCCCTTGTGCAGCTGCGGCGGTAGGCGTCAGTCTAGGCGGCGCGACTGTGCTTGCAGCTGGGTTACAACATCCCAACCGTATCGCCCACTTTCTATCCTGCGACACTTCTGCGTCTGCACCAAAGGGTAATGCCGCAACATGGGGCGAGCGGATCGCTATGGCGGAGAAGGAAGGCAAGACACGTTCTTCTGACGCCTCATCCATCACGTCCTTAGCCAGCTCACTCGGCGACGAACTACTCGTGTCCGAACAAACACCCTCTGAGCCCATCGTGGGCGACCAACTAGCCGAAGCGACAGCATCTCGTTGGTTTCCCTCCGAGGATTTCAGAAAAGGTGACGAGTATAAACGTGTCAGGGATATGGTGGCGCATAACTCCCTAGACGGATTCAAAGCGAGTGTGCAAGCGTTATGGGAGTATGATTATACGGAGTTGATGGGGGAATATAAAGGTAAAGGAATGTTTCTGGTGGGAAGTGAGGATGGAAAGTTGCCAGGGAGTATGAAGGGGATGGCGGAGAAGCTAGCTGGGAGTGGGGGAAGTGAGTTGGTGGTGGTGCAGGGGGCGGGCCATTTGCCTATGGTTGAGAAGCCGGGGGAGGTTGTTGATGCTGTGGTACGGTTGTTGGGGGCGTGAGGTGGTGAATGTGTATATGTTAGCTTGCCATGTAAACCCCTAGGATTAAGGTAAGCAAAATAGCTTTATGATACCAAAGTACAAGAGAGCAACACTGACCATGAAATTAATTCAAGAATCGCAGGATTGGGCAAAGAAAAACAGACTTATGAGACTAAAGTACAAAGACGGTGAACTCTACCATGGTGACATTTGGGCCATTGTAATCGTCTTCTCCATTCGAGCATGCATGCTGGGTATACCCACCAAGACGCTGATACTAGGAATCTTTGTTTGCGGTCAGAGCGCTCCTCATATTTAAAGCTCAAGTCGGAAGATCAAACAGCAAAGTTACCAGGTGTCTCTTCGACGTCTCGGATGTGGACTTGTAAGCAGCAGGCTATCATACATCTATCCAGCCTTCAATCAGCGATGCTTGTCACTAGATGACTCGGGAAGTTACTGTTGTCGCAGTAAGCCAAGATCCCGTGTTTCAACAACAAGGTTCTCCATGAGAAAAAGCTTGCACCCGCTCAGCAAGCGCGACGACCCAGGTTCAGCAAGTACACTTTGGGAAAGAGTCACCCTGTGATTTGTTTGTTGTTTGCAACCATCATCCACATCTGTCTGTACATCTTCACAAACACTTCAAACAAGTCAAGATCACGCTTCATCAAACTGTTTTACAACATCAATCAACTTGTATGGACAATCAGTAAACAGCGCAGATATATTTACACTCTACTCTACCTTATCCAATCTCTCTGTTTCTGTTCGTCATCCAGTTCACTGTTCTCGTTGCAGCAATACTCTCCATATAATCAATCAAGCATGCTTCCAGCTCTGCAGCCCCCAAGCCCTCGTGGCACCCTCCGCAAGCGCAACATCACTCCACCATCTGGTATGTCGATTTCGCAAAACGTCGTTGAATCCTATTCCTGAAACTTTCATGCCCAGTTGTCCTCTGGAAGCGCAACCTTAATCATACAGCACCAACCGACGCTCAGACTCCCCCAGTCACCATGAGTAAGCCCACGAGTATACTTAAGTCGTCCTCCGACTCCAAAGCCGATCTTTCTTCCACCTACCTACGACTCACACCACGGAGCATCCTCAGACGTCCTGCGCTTTCACTCCCACAGTCGAACGATATCATGTCTAATGTCCTCGGGTGCATGTCGGCGAAAGACTTGAATGCCATGTTCAACAAGAGCGTCGCCAATCCTGTTATTGTGACTGAGCAGAGAGAAGCACATTTGGCGTCGGAAGCCGTACTCAATGGACTGGATCTGAGTTCTTCACGGAGTGACTTTGCGAGATCGGAAGATAAGAGCGAATCTGGTGGTGGATCATATACCACTGCCGCCAGCGAGCCAGACGATACGCACGAGCTGTTCGATGTCTCCTTCAGGTTGCAATCAGAACTTTCGCTCGACAACGCTATCCATTCTGTAATGAATACATACCAGCCTACCACCTCCTCGTCGATCACATCTAAGAAGGACGACACGGCTACCGATGGTGCTATTGTATATCGTGCTGACCACTTCAATTCTTGCGGAACTGGGCAACCTTCAGAGCAAATGGACTTGACTGGACTCATGAAGAACATATTCAGCGGCGGTGATCGCCAGGAGAGCGCGAACAAGTTTACTAAGCGCTTCTCAGCGAAACCTAGTGCTAATGAAACAACGTTCCTGGCGCAGCCATCATCATATGTTATTCTTCCAGTCTTCGACGAATCTTCAGATACACTGTGCTGGTGGTCAATTGCGGTTGACCCACCACACTCTGGCGCAGAGCAAAAGAAGATGCAAGAACGTCACCGGGAAAGTCATGCATACAATCTGAAAGTCAACTCTGCTTCCCGTGCTTGGTGGGATGTACCACCTGGATTTTCCGTACTGGCTCGCACTGTAGCAAGGCAAAGACAAGACTCATTGGCTTCAAATGATTCTCTACTATCCACACGTCAACATCGTTTCAGCAACAGTTCTTTTGGTTCAAACCAATCCTTGACAGACCACCAATCCAACCTACTATCGACTCTCAAAGGGCTTGGATCATCTTCCGAAGCTAGCTCTGTGCAGAGTAGACCTATCACCATCGATTCTGGGGTAGATATGTCGTATGGATCAGTTAGTGTGATTGAAGGTCTGACTTCTCCGGAGATTGCACCAGCAGGGGCAAGAATGAGTTACATTCCTCCGCAGAGACGAAACGAGCAGTCTTCTAATGCTGATAGTCTGAGTCAACACCATCGTGTCATGTCGCAAAATAGTGAAGCCGGTGGAGTGTCTTTGATTGTTCATGATTCTGCATAGTTCAATAATAACAAACATGTTTCTTTCTACACTCTGTCTTGCCTCGATTGACCATTGATAAGTGGCGTACGCTCATCATCTGTTTTCCCCTCCATCTCTTTCTGACCATCGCCATATAAGATATAATGCTGAACCAAGAAAACAATGTCAAAGAAGAGAGAGATAAAAGCCAAGCCCAACTTTGCCGGATTACCAAAGAAGCCCGACCAATCGTCCTGCAGCGCACTATCAATCGCAAGCTGGCCAAGTGAGAGTATGCATCCAGCTGTGTCGAAAAGAATCTGCCCGATAGCCCACCCAGCAGTCGACTTGCGGAAATAGTTTGACAACGCCTGCGGTGAGTATTTGTACATGGTCAGCGCCAGCTTGAGGTATTGTAACGCATATACAACGTCAATCCAGGCTAGGTCGTATGGATTTGCTCTCTCGTCCTTCTTGTCATTTGAGCTTCGTTTCTTGATGCCGACGATGATACTCATCACCGCAACTGCTAGAATTCCTCCGAGGCACAAAACCTTGCACACCCAACTCCCACGCTTGCCTCCCAGCGCCTCCTCATCACCCGTCTCCTCCTGCGCCCGGGAAGACTGCTTAGGCCACCCCCACAACCTAGGCCAAAACTGCGACGCCATAACCACAGTCCAAAAAAGCGCATGCGCCGCAAACGCCAAATCATTCACCCTTGCCGTCGGCTGCGGACTCCGTGGATGTCGCGCTGCGTACTCCGACCGAATAACTGGAGAGTAGAGGAATGCGCTTGTTGAGGCTGTTAACGCTGCGAAACCGAGGACGTTGCTGAAGGCGAAGTCTGGAGAGAAGCCGTGTGTGCTGCGCCGTTTGATGTTTAGGAGGGGTTGCGGGTAGAAGGAGAGGGACCAGGACGTTGTGTAGATCCAGCCGAAGAGACGGGAGAGTTGGGTTGCGAGGGCGATTGTGTCGGGAGAGTTTGGCATATTGGGAGGAGGGAGGAGGGTGGTTTATATTGTATTGTGCTGTGGGTTGGGTTGTTTTTTTATGGATCAAGTTGAGGGAATGGTGTAGGTAGTATGTACAGTTGGTTTTTTGGGTAACACTTTTTTTGGCAGTCACTTCATGATGGGAATGTTATGGCACAATGTTAAAGCACAGAAGGGGATAATACTGAGGAGAAAGAAGAAGACGAGACGAGACGAAACGAAGACGGGATGAAATATGGAGGCTAGGGTGATAGTCTAATACTCCGGCCCTTATCTTTCAATGGCACATTTAGTCACGTGACCTAAAGCCGAGGATTAGCAATCCAATACGTCTTCGTGCTCCGACTGTCTAAGACATGTCCATCTTTCAAACCACTTTCGTGCAATTGTCTTTCATTTGGAGGAGAAGCCATTTGCCACATCATAACAAAAGGAAGCATCTCCACGATTTGGACAAGAAGACACCATAGCCGTGCTTGCGCAAACACTGCTCACACGACACACTCTCATTCAAGTTTCTAGCAGCAGCCAACTTACTCTACACCAAACAGCAACACCAAGCCATAATACAGCCACTCCCTCGCTCACTACCATCACCTCACTACCAATTCCCACAATGTCAACAACAACCACCTCTCCCCAACCAACAACCCTCAACATCCCCTCCCTAATCATCTTCACCCTCCTCATCATCCTCTCAATCCGCTACTTCTTCTTCAACAACACCTCTTCCACCTCCACCACACCCTCCTCTACCAGCAGCAACGCCAGACGGATCCCAGCAGATCGAATAGAACAAGTTGCGGCTATGTTTCCGCAATTGAGTAGAAGGGATATTGAATATGATTTGAGCCGGAATGGAGCGAATGTTGCGGGGACTACGGAGAGAGTGCTTAGGGAGGGGAGGTTGCCTGTGGTAGGGTTTTGTTCTGTTTCGTGCGCTTTTGTTCTTGGAGGTTGTGTTTGTCATGGTATATGTGCTAGGATCTGAAGCCATAAGAGTGCGCTTGCATGCGTACAATGAGAAGACGAAATATATGTCGTGAAATTAGTCGTTCTACGGCCTTAACACATCAAATAAACCATCCAGACTAACGCAACCTTCCCTCCAGGCACCAGCAACTTTCACCCAGCAACAAATACCGCCAACCACCCAACCAACCACAGCAACAACATCCACATCCTCATCATCCACCACCCACCGTGCCGGTGCAGGACAAACAGCAGCATACAAAGATCTAATCACGCGGTATGGTCTTAGTTCGAAGGTAAACAACACAAGTGTTGTGGAGGCAGCAAGCGAAGACAAGCTGAAAAAGGGTGGATGGAGTCAAAACAAGACGGAGCGACAAGCGCTGTTGAAGAAGAGGAGAGAGGATATGATTTTGGAAGCGAGGAGGAAACTGGAGGAGAAGGATCGCGTGAAGGGTGGTACTAGTGGTGGTGCTTGATTGTTGCATGGTGGAGTGTGGAGTGAAGCATTATTCTATATTGAATGAGGCTTTCATGAGACTCTTGACTCTTTGCTGAGTATGACGAGAAACTCCATAGAAAGTCCCTTTATCGTTTGTGCGTCGTCCTCTCTCTTCTCGCACGACACCTTTGTGGTGTCACCATGGCATCAATCCACCCCCTCTGTCCAAGCAATCACAGTTACCAACCCTAGCGTTTCCATTTATGCAGTCTAAAGATCGCCGCCCTCTCTTCCACGAATCTGGCGTGTACATTGCCTCGACATCATCTCTGTGCCAGAATAGTAGACGATGGTGTTAATGCCATCAATCTGTCGAAAAGCTGGTATTGCACATGCGATCAAGAAACGACGTTGCCCCTGAATGTTGTCGTTTTCTCGAAGGTCTTCCCAGGTACGGTCTCCGATCTTGGCTTCCATCGCCGCTGTCTTCATGATGTCGTCGTGTAGGGACACAATGGCATGCTTGGACATCCTTCCGCCGTGCAGCCTCTGGAGAACCTCAGTGATTCTGCCGAGCGGATCATGATGAAGCCAGCCAATAGGGAGTTTCGGGTACGATAGCGATGAGCAATAACATCGGAGCTAGGAAGATGATCTGAAGTATGACAGCCGCTCTACAGGCATAGCTGGAACCGGATGATGAAAAAGCTTAGTCGATCCAGTATGATAGGAAGATACCAAAGTCGAAGGTGGAGATTTGCATACACACGTACATGCCTCGAGAAGACTTTTAGCGAGAACTCGGATTGGAAGACGGGGACGGTATTGTTGATGAAGCTCATACCGATACCTGCCACGACGTGAGCAATGATCATTTGGGCATGGCCGTAAGAGGTAGCTTGCGGGATAGCACCAATGATCATGACGACAACTCCAATTGCAATGCTCTTCCTGCGGCCGAGTGTCTCACCGTAGAACGAGGTAATCCCTGATCCTAGAAATGCGCCGACTGTTGTATTGCTTAGCACACTTTCAATGTACACAATACGCACATTAACTTACTCTCGCAGATGGTGACATTCAGACCAATGATAGTGGGTTGTGGAGTATTGAGGTGTCATTATGCTATGCCATTGACGAGGCCACCGAGCAGTCCGTTGTCACTGGCGAACATGGTTGGCTTCAGCCTTCATAATAGCCCAAGTTCCAGCATACAATCCGATGAGGAGGAAACCATTGGGACAGGTAAGCGCAGTCACAGCTCTGAAAAGAGCACGACATCATTCGTAGCTATAACTTCTCAGTACATCGTTGCATAAACAGTTGTCATTCATGTCCAACCTCTCTATCAGCTCCTTGATCGTCTCGTAATCGATCTTTCCCTCAATGAAAGGAACCATAGACTACGAACTAATCTGCAGTTGAATATATGGCTAGCAGCGCCTCTATTGTTCGATGATAGGCCGTTGCGGTACAATGGAGGACTATAGAAACGATGAACTGTGCCTGCTGCTATGATATCATATCCATCACTGGATCCTGCCACATGCGCGAGGATGCCCATAGCATCAGAAGTGTTATGTAAAACGGCACCCGCAATGGTATCTTATTCAAGCATTGGCGAATGACCAGCCTGATTCTCGCTGGTCATGCCTGGCATGTTTGAGACGATATCGATCCACATTAGAAGCTGGATTGATGGAGTGTCTTTCTGTATTCGATAATGGAGGCGATGCTCTTATATGACCCGCGCTTCAGCAGCCTGTAAAGTACGTGGATCTAGCTGTGAAGAGCCTCGACCTTGTAAGGTCTCGACTCTATCAGCGCGACGATTCTTTCGCGGAGCCGTGGGAAGAGCGAGCACACATTCGTGACTAGCTCCCACACATCTGTAACAGGATCACTACATAATTACAAAAAAAAACCTAGTATTTGCAAATCGCCTGCTGCAAGATCCCGACGACACAGGACGAAGAAGATTTAAACACCTGGGCAATGACTTCCATCACCGGAGATACGGCGAGTAACTCCGCTCATACCCTTTACGCGCGTGTTTTAGACGTGTTTCATCTTGAGTCTTGACGGACATCTTACTCGCCATATCACAGCCTCTAGCCAACCAACAAGACATCCATCCCAACGCCGCCAAATTCTGAAGCCAATCACCCCCCCCAATCCTGCCATCCATAATGCCACGCAAACCCATTCTCTCCCGCCCCCTCGACTTCATCTACCTCATCTTCTTCTTCACGCACATCCCTGTCATGCTCTGCGTCGACCTGACACCACTATATCCAAGCTTCGTTCACACGACATTCCCCTTCTTGAACCAGATTCGTGCTTGGTATGTTGCCACGTATCGGGATCGATTCTTCATTGAGCCGCCGATTTGGTTTCGAATGTTTATTTGGATGGAGGCGACATTGCACATTCCACTGTCTGCGTGGATGGTAGGTGGACTGTGGAAAGGTTTGTGTTTGTTCTTCTTTTTTTGTTTGTTTGTTGGTGTGTTGTAGGTGTCTACTTTTGGCAAAGAAGGAACTTTGTTGTGCTTCGGAATCATGGTATGATACCTAGGACAAACTTAATCTGTGATCGTAATCAGCCAGAGTACAAGACGAGAATTCAGATTAATGTAGCTAGCAAAGGACGAAAGGAAAACACGATTAAGCAAGAGAAAATACGTGTATGGGAAGTATTTCGCTAATAAAAACATATCCAGATGACCCTAAAGTCCCCATCCTCCTCCTCCCATTTGCAACTCAAGTCGCCATAACGACATGTGTCTGCATTGCCGAATATTTTAGCTGGGACGACTTTTCGACTAAAGAGAGGATTGCGTTGGGACAGTTGTATTTTCCGTATTTGGCACTTGGTGAGTTTGCTTTTTTCATCTTCTTAATTGGCAGCGCACGTTGTTCCTGGTTTGAAGTACGGTTTCGGAGCGATTTTTCGAGTAGGATATAGGGGTTTGCTAATTTGATGGTTTGTATAGCTTTGTTCATGGGATGGGATATGTATAGAAGATTGGTGGTGAGAGTTGATCGGGTTGGGGCACAGGCAGGAGAGGGCAAGAAGACCCGTTAGACGCGGTATGAAGGAGCAGAACAAAACGGCATTGGAAGAAGAAGAAGAAAATCAAGGAGAGGATATATGGAACTGAAGGGCAACGAAGGTGAAGCAGGCAGGAGTAATTGCTTTATTGAATGACGGAGTAGGAATAATGGTCATATTTTGTGCACTCCTCCTTGTCAGAACACCACCAATAAAGACCTGCTCTTCACTATTGCGTCATGCTTTATTGCAGATACTCAACAAGAACACATTCACCTATGATATGCCGATAGATGAGCAAGTCATAAGCATCAATAGAATCCTCTCGAGTGATCGCAATCAATGACTGCATCTGATACAAAACCAATCACATCTCTGCCTGTCACTTGCTACCATGGAAGCATTCTTTCCTCTTCCAGGTTCCAGATTGCTCCACTATCAAGACAAGTACTTTGGTTTGCACCCGAAGTCATACCCGTGGCAATGTTACGCTGGCAACGAGCCACGAGGAACATCGCCCTGCTCATCTTGTGGCTGCCTCGAGGAGTTGGCGGTTAACTCGGGTTGACTTATCTCCGTACTCGTTGCATCTAGATCGTACAGATCCAAGCAGAAGACCTCCGCCGGTTTTGGTGACAGGCTCCTAGAGCTCGATACCAGAAGTCACAGAAGCGTTACTGCACTATGGGTTGCTGCATCAAAGGCAATGGCATGCAGTTCCGGAGTTGCTGGTGCTGGGCGCGGAGAAGCTCGACGTAATCTGTATGGTCGCATCGTCGTGACCAACTATTCGAGCTCACCATGAACATGTCTGGCATGTGGTATGAAGGCTGCAAGTTTTGGCAACGGATGGAGACAGCTTTTAAGTTCAGAGGGAAATGTGGTCCAATGGCGTGTCTGAGTTGACAATGACAAGGGGCCACAACTTCGGCAGCATTAGTGAGCAAGTCGGTGTGCTAGGTCGACGTCGTGTTTTCTTCTGTATCATCACTTTGCAATGACGATTCGATTACTTTGATCTCAAACACTACCAGGCCCCTGAGCAGCCTCTCTCTTAGCAGCTTCTTTGGCTCTACGTCGTTGATTTCGTGACTGAATCATTGCATCTTCCTTTGCGAGCTCACGCATGACCTCTTCCCACTCCTTCTCTTTCACCTCATCTCCTGTTCCCATCTCTTTCTCCACATCCACATCCTCTCCTGCTTGAACTCTGCGTAGCACATCTCGCAAAAGGCTTAGCTTCGCATTGGTTTCATTGGAGAAATTGGTGTAACTCCTTTCAAGTGCAATCATCTGGATGGATTGCGAGCCAATGAGGAGGAAAATCACGATGAAATAGGTGGCCGGGTTCCAGTCTTTAGCCTTGGGTGCATCAACGTCGTCTGAAGAAGTCGATCGTAGTGGGCGAGGTATTATACTACGCCAGAAAGCTGGTTGTAAGATCATGGGAAGGTATGAGTTTGAGCTATATCTGCTGGAGATTGAGGCAGTTTGTTGGTAAAGGAAGCCATGTCGTGGTTGTGGCCGAGCATGAAGCGCAAGGCGAGAGTGAACAGGGAGCGCCGCTCGCATCATTGGGCGAACAACGGAGGACTGCATTATCACTGCTCGGCAAAGAGAGAGAGAGAGAGAACGGTGGTGATCAAAATCTGAATTCATGACGACAAGCGCAATGTCTTGGCATCCTTTACGCGAGTCATGACTGTAAACATTGGTCGTCCCAGTTGGAACTCAGTCAGCTTGATACATACTGCTCGCCGTATATTGTTTTGCTTCAGTGACGTGGTGAAGAGCGTGGGATGTCAGTCGCTGTGTAGTATGAGAAAGAATGAACAATGCGCGCAAGCTGCAAGGCTCAAAGTCCTCGACGCGCTTGCAGATGTAAGTAAATGCACAAGTCAGATTATATCGACAACGAAGCAGCTTCTCAGTCCAGTAGAAGTCTCAGGGGATGTCGTCAGTGAGACCAAGAGCAGAGGTGCTGTTCCAAAAGTGAACGCAAGGAAAGTCAAATCTGCGACAGCAACATCCAATTCCAGCAACAAAGTCTTTGAGGGGTCAATCGATAGACTCACTGCGCCAGAAAAAAAGGCCTTCGCTGTCGAACTCGTGAACAAAGGGTTACAGGTACTCACGGAGTGGAAATTAATCCCAGCACCTTCCATCCATAGCAACAGTGGTGCAAAGCCAGGACTTGAAGCGCAGCGCCAGACCAAGGTCGGTCCCAAGACAACATCGCGTCTCAAGGAAATCTCGAGCAACCGAATACCTTCTACGACCAGGACTCCAAAACAAAGCACCACAAGGGTACGACCACAGCTAATAGAGCATGAGGATGAGAGTGACCAGGTAACCGTCATTGCTATCTGTACAAGTCTCGCCTTTGCCTATCTACGGGATGAACGTGCTTCAGCGGTCAAACAGATTCCGCCTACTGACCTCAAGCTCGAGCATGGCATGCTTGCGCTTGCCGGAAGACTTCTGGCTTTACAATATATCAATCTTGCAATCGCAGAATTACAGGCTCTAAAGGACGCTTTACAGTTGCGCTGTAACACACAGACCATATCTGATGGCGAGAAGAATGGTATTACAGGCCATCCTTCACTGGCAAACCTTTTGGTCTTCTCGCCACTCCCAGCCAACGAACCATGCCTGAAGCTCGTAATCAACTATCAGATCTTAGTCTTGCGTGTCATTTTGCAACAAGGAAACCCAAATATTGTCAGATTTGTGTCTAGCTTTGTACATATGGGTTCTACAAGTTCGCCAGTAAATCTGCTTTTACAATTCTCCAAATCGGCCCAGAATGCCGAAGAAGCGGCACGACTTCTCGAGACTGTTAGTCAACTACTTCTCAGCCTTTGCCCAGGACTCTCTCAGGCACGTGATGATATCGCTCAAGATTTGAAGCAATCGCCACCTGCAGCATTCTGCTTAGAGCTGCAGACCACGGCTTTTCAGGCTCAAGTTGCTTGGATGAGTATAGCTTGTCATCAAGGCGATGCTGACGTCGAGATCTGGAAGCCGTTCCTCAGATGTATCAAAGCTTGCGCCCGGAGAACTACCAAGGAAGCCGCCACTACTTATGAGGTCACACAAGCATGCGTCAAAACTTTATCGCGCTCAATCCAAGAACAAATGCCCACGACAATGTCTCCATCCGAAGCAGTTAGTACTGAACTCAATTTACACATGGGTAGACTAGCCCAACACGCGGGTTTAGCTGGTGAAGCTCTAAACTATCTCTCTACTACCGTGGCGACCACAAAACACGATCAGACGTCCTCGTTGAACAAGGCTATCCCGCTGGCTCGTGTGGTAGCTTTGCGATTGGTTTTGCCTGCAACTTTTAGCAGTGATGACTCCAGCCAGAACGTGCTAGAAGACCTATTGGCTGCATTGTCGGAGATTCCAGAAGGAACAGCACAAGAGGACTTGAAAGCGATCTTGTTCGAAATGCTGCAGCTTGGTCAAAAGATCCTACCAATCATAAATGCTTTCGCACATAACCATGATAAGCAAGCAGGCTGCCTCACGATCGATATAAGTGACTGTTTTCGCACGTTCCATGCTATCATTCGTCTTTTCCTCCGTTTGCTCGCGGCAGACCAAGAGAGCTCATTATTTACCTTGACAGAGAAGATGGTGGTACAGATACATACGTCTGTTAGGACGATTGTTTTTTGCTCTTCTTCCGAGTCCCTGGCAAGCTGTATTGATTTTGAGGACCACTACCAAGCACTGCAGGATTGTCTACAATTGTGCGAATGTCCTGGAGTCGTCGAGAGCTCAGCTACCTCGGCACCAGAGTCTCTAAGCACGACTGATGCACTAGTGGTAGCAATTTCGAACGTTTACTGGACATTCGTATCCAGATTCAAACCCAAAGCAGACCACTCGCTACGAATGAAGTGCATGAAAGCATCGGTGGCATGTTTAGAGCATCGAAGACCGGCCATGATCACAGCTGGTCGTCTGATGAGCAAGCTGATTAGGCTGGCTCAAGCGCAACAAGATATCAACAAACATACAGAGGCAAGAGATGCCTTAGTTTCGGCCATTTCTGAGGCTGCTCGGTGCGGCGTGCTCAAGACGGCTGCAATTGCAGCTAACATATCTGACAAGAATTCGACTTGGGATGCTAGTGATGAAGCACGTCATATGGCTCAAGCGTTAGATCTTCTCTTACAGCTGGACGCAATTGAACGCATCGGCCTTCCCAATGAGCTGCCGTATTTCGATATGCCTCAGCTTGATGTATCTTGCAGATGTATTCTGCTCGAAAAAGAGCTGAGCTTGACTAAACAATGGGGCAGCTCCAGGCGACTGAAAGTGCGAGCAGATCAACTGCGGCAAGCTATACTCCCTCTTCTACTCAAGCTATACGACAGTACCCTGTATCCCATAAGACATCGGGGTACTGCTTCTCTGATCCTTCGCGATGCAATCATGCAGCCTGGCAACACGGACGAAGAAACATTAGCCTGTGCAGCGTCTTGTGGCGAGGAGCTTCCGGCCGATCTACAACAAGATGCACAACTAGAGACTGTTTGTATCCATGTCAGTGCGACTACGAAAATTCTTCGTGCACTCTTTAGAAGAACCAATGACGCATCCGTTCTGAGGGCGTCGATATCAGATTGGACAGGCCTTTTGAACTCCTGTGCCACTTTATCTGAGCTAACCAAGAAATTCAGTGATGTAGCGGCCTGGATTGATCTGCTTGGTATGCTCTCTGAACATCTGCATCTCCACGGACACCATAAGTTGGAGTTACAAACTCTATACATGTCATTACGGGTCCACGAACTCGGCTATGACACTGGTACGATGGTTGTCTCTGTAATGAGGCTGAGTGTTGCCCAGCTATTGCTACAGATGGGTTACACTTCAGAGGCTGGAGTACAGCTCAATAAAGCTCGCGATGATCTAACGTCCAGCTCTGCTGAGCTGAATGTTCAAGTTGATTACTACTGCAATCTAGCCCGTTACTATATGGCCTTGGGCAGTTTTGAACAAAGGTAAGCATGCATTCATCTAGTGGCATCTAAGCCAATACTGACTCTGAATAGTCTTGCACAAGTTGCCAAAGCAGATGAGCGGCATGCACAAGGATCAGGGGCGCGCGATCAGCAGCTGTCGAGGAGACAAAAGGTTGTCAACACTGTGCGGCAAGCCAAGCTTCTTTCTACTCGAGCTGGTTTGTTGTGGGTCACAGAATCACAACGAGAGGCACTTCATCTCCAAGCACAGTCGGTCATTCTTCTACAACGCATATGGAAGAGCCTCGAAATGGCTGTAGATGAGTCCAATTCCGCAAATGAGGCCACGTCTTCGTCGTTGTCTGTTGACAGAGCACTTTCGAAACTCACTCTCGCGACTACAAAAGACCAGTCTCAGCAGCAGAGAAGTCCATTGTTTGGAAGGCTAGCACCAGACCTATGTGTTGGGCTCTTGCAGCTCTCGCGAATGGTCTATTGGTCAGGTCTATATGAGGATGCTCTGTACTACGCTGAACAGGCTTTGCAAACAGCACGGTTTGTGGCGTCGAAAGCTTTAGAGGGTGCAGCTCTTGTCAGATGTGGTGAACTGAGGAGTCGTGGTGGTGACCTGATTGAAGGCTATCATTCATTAGAACAAGCTGAGACTATTTATGCATCCCAAAACGACGAAATTGATGTTGTTGCGCACAAGATCTCGCTGGGATTGTTCCACCACTTTAAGCAAGAGTGGCCAATCGAATTAAAAGTGTATGAAGGAGCGACCGAACTTGTCGACCATCTATACACAAATAACGACATCCTCACCAAGTGGTCTTTCACACTGGAGATATCAAAGACACTTACCACGACAGAAGTGAAATCCAAAGTCGCCAAACGAGGACCTGCATCACAGCACAACAGTCGACTTGTGAAGAAGGCTGAAAGTAAACCTGCGAATACTTCCAATGTTGTATCGCTCCAGCTCCGCGTAATGAAAGACCGACTACTTCATTCAAGAACAGAAGCTTTATTAGCCCAAGGCGATCTAGAAGATGCTGCAGCACTGTTTCCGCTATTTAGCATGGACAACTTTGATACTGACCTCCAAGTTCAGCAAGATAGCACGATCGCCCGAAAGCTTCTCCTTGACGGGTATTCGCAAGTGTCAGCACATCCTGCACTCAGTACGCTTTCTGAATCGGTCATATCTTTACCGTCTGCTGTCCGTCCACGGCGGAGAGGCTCTTCTTTAATTAACAACAGAGTCGTGTCGCCGGAGGGCAGTCCCAAGAAGCATGGCAAGAAGGGTGCAGCCACGGTTCGCGCCACCAGCTCGACAGCAGCTGCCTCTGTTCAGAATTTCTTTTGTGGATCTGTATTCGTTCAGGCATATGAAGCTGCTTTTGCCACTGCAGCCAAGACGTCTCAGCTTTGTTCTGTAACCACGATCGGTCAAGCAGCAACAGCGGGAACAACATCCGCTCTGCTGGCCTCCTTTGCATTCCCAGGATCATCCAAAATAGACATACATCCGGCTCAGCTTGCCTGGTTCCTTGGTATGTATGATTCCGTAAAGCAGGCGACTCGAAGCTGACCCACATCCAGAACTACCACGTATGCTTGCTAGTCTTCGGGAACGTAATTACGTTGATTTTGAAGCAACAAAAACAGGCTGCGACGCAGTCAAGAATGATTTAGACTTGAGGAACATTGCTGGCACAGGACAAGATCTAAGCCTTTCTGGCTTCCAAGCAAACTTTATTGACATGATTCCCGAAAACTGGAATGCTATCTCCATGGGGCTCGATGAAAAATGCGAGCATCTTCATGTCGTTCGCTACGAAGCTCATCGCAAACCTTTCACGATCCGCATGCCACTCAATCGCCAAAACGCGGAGGATCCAGAAGAAGAGACATTCAGTTTCGAAGATGCGGTGGCTGAGCTACGTGCAATCATTCAGGACTCGGACGATACAGTTCACGCAGCTCGCGATGACATAGGCAGCATGAAACAGAAAGGAGCTAAGACCAAATGGTGGGCGGATCGCGAAGCCTTAAATGACAGATTGAGAGATCTGTTGCTGAATATAGAAAACATGTGGTTTGGCGGCTTTCGTGGCATCTTCTCTCAACATCAGCATGATATTGACCTGCTTGCCCGGTTTCAGCAGACTTTCGAAAATATCCTGGACAAACATCTGCCTTCTAGGCAGCGAATGCAGAAATTCAAACAAGAAAGCAAGGTCAAACTGGACAATCATGTCATGGACCTGTTTGTTGGTTTGACACATGCTTCGCATACGTCGCCCTCTGATCTAGATGTCGAAGAGGCGTTGGCAGATCTCCTGTACTATGTAGTCGATATCTTGCAGTTCAATGGCGAAGCTAATGCCTATGACGAGATCGACTTTGATTCGGTAAGTTTGTATGGCTCCACATATCAGTTCGACGCTAACATGAAGCAGGTCGTCGTCCAGACCATTGACGCCCTTCAATCATACCACGAAGCGGCAGCCAGCCGGAGTCAACGACAATCGCAGCACACCATCCTGATACTCGATAAAACCTTACATGCCTTTCCATGGGAGTGCTTACCATGCCTTGAAGGACACTCGGTATCGCGTCTATCATCCTTGTATGACCTTCGAGAGCGTGTGCTGGCTATGCGAGCTGAACCCGAGGCCAAAGAGCCAGGGTTTCATATCTCTGGTGCAAGAGGCACTTACATCCTCAACCCGTCCGGCGACCTTACAAAGACACAGTCACGCTTCGAGAAGCCACTATCCGCTCTTGCCAAATGGGACAATATGATCAATCGTGCACCGACTGAGGAAGAGTTCCTTGATGCACTGGATCATACATCCAGCGCAACTCAAAGCCCGACGCCTGATAAATCACTTCTCCTTTACTTTGGCCATGGCTCAGGCGCTCAATACGTCCGCTCCCGACGCATCAAACGCCTACGGACTCTCGATCAAGCCCATGCGCCTGACCAACCGCCACATCCGACCTGCAATACTGCTCTCCTCTTCGGTTGTTCTAGTGCTTCTCTCCGCGAAGCCTCCGAATTTGAACCTTATGGCACACCCAAGACCTACCTCGCAGCAGGCGCACCCGCCCTCCTCGGCTCCCTCTGGGATGTGACGGATGGCGACTGTGATGCTTTCGCGGCTGGAGTGCTCGAACGATGGGGTCTTCTGGAAACGGGTAGCTGTAAGGTTGAAAGTGGAAAGGGTAGAAAAGGGAAAGCTGCTAAGGGCAAGGCCTCGAAGGACAAGGATGCGGATGTGCGTGGTAGTCAGGACAGGAAATTGTGCTTGAGTGAGGCTGTAGCGAGGAGTCGAGGAGATTGTTACTTGAAGTATTTGAATGGGGCGGCTATGGTTGTTTATGGCGTTCCTGTGTTTTTGACGAAGTAGGGAGATGAAATCGTGGACATCGATGGGTTGGAGGGAAGTTATGGGAAAGTGAGCGAGATTATTCTCTGGCATTGCCAGAGCATATTCTTGTCGATGACCGAGTCGTGGCGACGTGAGTACTTATCTCTGAGAAGCTCTTCTACTTTCATCTCCATTCACGACATCTCAACGTGACTCTTCCGAGATGCGATGTCAATGGGAAATCGGCATCGTGGAAAAACAAAACCGGCACCCTCCACCACAACTTTCAATCATTGAGCTACGCTTTCCATTTAAGATAAGTTAGGATGCCAAGACTTTGGGATATTAAACGAAAACCAATACCTACACGATATTGGGACGACCCTACCGTCACTTTTGCTCACACCTCCAAGCTAGCAAATCTACTACCAAGACCAGCACAGTACCGATACGCCGCCTGATCTTCCATATCATAGTCGTCTTCCACGTTATCCCTGTCCGTTTGGATCTCACGAACAACGCCATGACCGTCTACTTCATGCCTCCTCTTCCGCATCTTGCCAAGCACATCCTGTATTCCTCAAACAACCCTCTCAGCACCAACCCTCGCGCCCTCTAAGTTTCCCGCGCTCGGACCTAGTCTCAATCCCGCTAGCTTGCCGGTCACGAAAAGCGGTACATCGTCCTTCCACATCAGATCTTGCGTCAGCACTGGTAGCCCAGATAATGTCTCGACGGGATACCTGGATTGCATCGTGCGTAGATACGGCAAACCGTTGACGTCGCTATTGATACCTGTAGCATAGTAGATGTAATCGATTTCGGTTCCGTGCAGTTCCGGGATGAGGAGCGGCGGTCGCCGACCACGTTTTACTCTCTGCATGCCAGATTTGTGAGGCGATTGTCGTGTTTTGATGTAATGAGAGCTTTTGTGCGGTCATGTGCGACTGCAGGATCTTGTGGAAACGAGGCGTGATGCTGCCGCCATTACGGGCTGAGGCGAGGATGGACAGACGTTCTGTATCTGTGGAGGCGGAGTGAAAAGAGGCGAGTGCTGTGTTGCGGTATTTGCTTAGGTAGGAGAGGTGGACGTCGAAGGGTTTGACTGTCGCGTGTTAGTATCAATATCAGTATCAGGCTGTTGGTTCGCTTATGATGGGTTCGTTCTGTGACCTCGCAAGGGAAATTGTGTTTACTGACTGACCTTATCGGGGACCGCGCAGCAGATGCCATACTTTTGACACGCCATGTTTGATGGCTAGGTCGGAGAGTTGTGCGCTTGTTAGTCCTCCGCCGATGACGACGATGTTTGTGGGTTTTTTGGCTGCTATTTTTGCTTTGATATGAAGAGGTGGGAAAGTGGTAATGTTGAAGGCATGGCAGGCTCCTTCTGTTACTTTGTCGAGTGAGAGCTCGGCTGGGATTGCAGGAGCATTGCCTGCTCCGACTACTAGAACGACGGTGAGTGCGTGGTGAACGCCTCTGCTTGTGATGATTGTGAAGTATGGTTGCCCGTCCATGATGCTGGTGTTGTAGTCGATATCCATGACTGTCTCTGAGCGAAGTATGTCTGACGATAAGTTGTAGCGAGTGATTGTATCGTGACAATAGTCCTCGAAAAGCTTCGAAGATGGTGTAAAATAGTCTTGTCGTTCTCTCTCGTCAATCTCTGTGGAAAGTTTTGTTCTAATGACTTCGTTGAGCTTCGATCTTGCTTGTCAGTGGAGGGCCAGACGTACTTATAAGTAGGATTATTCCCATTCTGATCCTTTTTCCTCGTCGATTTGCTACTCTTCTTCGTCTTGTGTTTGCTAATCTCCTTGCCGACTGTTCCTGGTATTTCAAGCAACTCAGCTTCTCTGCCTTGATTATACGTATAAGCCAACAAGCCATCCCTGTCGCGTGGATCAATATGGAAGAACGTTGGACTTCTCAAATGACTGATTTCGAACCGTTTAAACATCTGTTGCCAGCGTGTCATCCATTCTTTACCGGAGCTATCGAGGACAAAGATATCTGGTTTGTCTTGAACTGATTATTTTGGTAGTCTTGATTGACCAGTCTTCTTGTTCTTGATGGCAGCATGAGCAGAGTTCTTCCGAAGCCAGTGATACCGACGGTGTTCTTCATCTGTGAAAAGTGCTGATGGTGTATGTTCGTGGAGTCGTGCAGCCACAGCCAATCCACATGGTCCTGCTCCTATGATGAGAACGTCGTGGATATGAAAATCGTCAAGATCTGGAGAATGGCAGTCGTCGGAGGTACTGGTGGATGAAAGCGTCAAAGGAAACGAGGAAGAAAATGAGGACCGGAACGAGGATGAAACAGATGAAGAAGAAGACATGCTTGTATTGCTGAATGCAAGGTGACCCGATTCTGATTGATCAGAGTGGCGCTACTGAACTTGTAGAAGTGTTCAAGGATAATGGAAGCATGATGGTGAATGTAGGAATAAGCATCCTAAAAGATCATCCACCCAATACGTTTAATGTTTGAGTACCATGCGGGATTGCACACTTGGTAACTGTCGACCATCATGGCGAGTACCTTGATGGTCCAAATGCAGCGTCATGACCAAATGTTGACATCCTGGCTCACCAAAATCGATTTGAGTCATTTCGATACACCTCTAGCAGATCTTGAATATGTCTACCTCAACACGGCATATAGCCACGCAAGAGAGTTGCTTCAGGAGGTTCAAGACATAGGAGGACGTCCTTAATGCTTCACCACGTATATGTCACAAGCACAAAATTCTCGGTCGTTATCCGCTATTGGCTCCAAGTTCCATATAGCTTTTGATTCCGTGGAAACCATAATTCACTCCTACCTCTGCAGGATGCAGTCTTCTGATAGATTTTTATATTCTTATCGTAGGCTCGATATTCTGATCTTTGGAATACTCATGAGGTAGCTCCTGCTAGGAGACATTCGAGACTTCCAGAGATTATATAGCAAGCCTCGTACTATCCCGTAGTCAAGAAGATGAAGAGTGGATATAATGTAGACGATGTCACGTAACATGGAACATGTTTGAAGTGTGTTTGAAGTTGGTTTGATCTGCGGATCGGAACTGCCACCGCAGAGCCGCAGATCCAAAACAAGGTTAAGTGTTGCCGGGCACATGGCAACACACGTCAAGCGTTTCAGACTTGATTCAAAATGGTTAAGCCATTGCAGTGCTCTGTGACATCGGATATGTCCTGATAACGCGCTTGACTCCTCTAAATTCTCGAAAGGATCGGTCCTTACGCTCGGCGCATGTCGGCGCATCTCCTCTCCCTCGGACTCGTTCTCTCCTGTATATCACATTCGGCCAGCATCAGACAGAGTCGTGAGGAGATTGGATAGAGGGGCGAGTACTCCCCAAGGCAGGAGATGGACGACATGGGACAGTCGAATAAGATGGAGAACCTCACTAAGATGGGTAGGGCTGGGATGTCTTACTTTGACTTAAACATGGAGTTTTTAGAGGGCACAAAATGGAAAGAGACACCGCTAGGCGACAGAAAACACTGGTGTCAGCCTCTCATAGCTTTTGTGAACCTCCTGGCTGTACTTCCACATCCTGCGGCAATATTCTGGGAGAAAGACCTCGCCGTGGTTCATAATCTGGCCTGGGCAGAGGCGCTGAAGACGGAGAAGAAGCAAGGGACGGTAGCTAAAGATTCATATGATGGAGAGCCCATGGACTGCTTGCGCAGCGCAATGCGGGGCCGTACAGTCAAAGCTGGTGGGTAAATGGATGGATATTTCTCTACCAGTTTCGAAGCTGATGACCTACATATAGCAAGCCAGATCTTTCTGTCGGACACGCCGGACTATTCAGAAGATGCTCAAGTAGTGCTTAGCTCGGTGCTCAACGAAAGCGGTGAGAGATCAGGTATTTTTGCACAACTGTTAGAGCCACCTTCCCCGAAGGCAGAGCAGACACAAGAACTCGACCTTGGCGAGGAGGAGGATCAGGCTGAAGATGAGTCTGCAGAGGACCCAACCAGGGAAGGCAGCGAAACCGAGGAAGAAAAGACTTCCGAATATGAGCCTACGAAAGAAGATGATAAGCAATACGATAAGGAGAAAGAGGCTGAAGGGAAGGATCCAGATAAGATGAAATCAATGGACTCCGGTGAAGGGCAAGGTACTTACGCCAACCAGAAGCCTTCGAAGAAGCCTATCTTGAAACATGGTGGTGAGAAACTAGATCTGAGGAAGAATAGACTGTTCCGACGGTTTGCCCAAATGATTCCGACTGGTCTTGCGATTCTGGACAAAGAAGCTGAAGCCTTGTGAGTAGATATTGTGTTTGTTAGTCAAATGTTCTCCTGGCTTACATGGATCTAGGTTTGTCAACGATAATTTCTTCAGTCTTACTACGAACAGGTCATATAAGGACTACAGAGCTTGGCCAGAAACGATTTCAGCAGAAGACTTAGAACGCGTGATGTCTGAATACAGAAAAGCGTTTTCGAACCGAGAGGAGATGCGCACAGAATTTAGGTGTGTTGCACCTGAAGGCCAGGAACAACATAAGGAGCCATGGAGGCTCTTCTTGATGAAGCCACTCAACGACGAGCCTGAAGTAGGAGGCTTCATCGTCGCAATCGTTGATATCTCGGAGATGAAGGCCGCAGAGCTATCACAGCAAAAAGCAGCACAAGAAGCCAAGGACCGCAAAGAACAACAAGAACGGTTCGTTGACAACAAGAGATGATGAGAACCTTTGCTAATGATATCTTAGCTTTGTCGACATGATATCACATGAGATCAGGAATCCATTATCAGCTATTTTACACAGCTCGGAAGAGATTCGAGATTCAGTCAAGCAGCTCGATAAGAACAGCCAGATTGCCACAGAGCTCATGGACGCCACTGACACTATTCTGCTATGTGTGGCACATCAATCTTCACTAGTGGATGAGATTCTCCAATTTTCTAAGCTAGACGCGGCAATGTTGACCCTGATGCCAAAGATCTATCAGCCTAAGTGGGACTTCTCTGAGACGCTGAAGCTTTTCCAGCCTGAACTTCGAGCAAAGTCAATCACCTTCTCTTATGCTATGGACGTTTCATTTGATGAGTTAAAGGTTGGCTATGTTTTAGCAGATCTGAAAAGGATAAAACAAGTGCTTGTAAACTTGATGACAAAGTATGTGGGACAGCTGGAGAGAAAGTTGATGCGTGACCGGCTGACAAACTTCTAGTGCTATCAAGTTCACGGCGAAAGCCAAAGGGAAGAAACATATATCTGTCGCGGTGGGGGCGAGCAAGGAGAGACCCGATAGCTATCCGCCATCAGTGTGCTTTTTTGCAAGCAACGCCGCAACAGCAATCGATGGTACCCTTGATTCAGCTTGGGGCGACGCCGAAGCATTTTACATCATGGTGAGCTAAGTATTATTGGATGTACAATTATCAAGCTAATGTAGGTAAAGGTGGCCGTCAAAGATAGTGGTATTGGTATTACAGAAGAAGGCCAAGCAAAGCTGTTCGAACGATTCAACCAAGCGACTCCCAAAACTCAAGAGAAGTATGGCGGAAGTGGTAAGAAGCATGCATAGTACCCTCCACGGATAAAACTAATCGATGCAAACCCAGGTCTCGGTCTATTCATCAGCAGGAAGCTCTGCCAACTACACGGCGGAGATATTGGTGTCGCATCAAAATACGGCATTGGCTCCACCTTCGGATTCTTCTTTCGAGTCAAGCGTAGCAACAAGCCCGAAGGCGTAGGATCCGACGACGAATCCGACAACGAGTCGCTTGCTGACAGTGCCTCGAGAGAAGTCGCAGCACGAGACAGGGCATCATCTTTGCAATCAGACAGTAACAACCAAGAATTTGATCAGCCGCAAAAGATTGACGTCAAGCCGCCAAAGAAAGTCGATAATAAGAATATGCCTGATTCTCTCATCAATCCTCCAACCGAGTTCAGAGAAGAGGCGCATCCTGGCATATCAACGAATGAGAGGCACGATGTCACTGAGAAGGTTGCTGAACGCGTGCGAAGTAGTGATCGCGAAGACAGCCCGGAAAGAGACTGTGCGGAGAAAGCGCGTAAGAGTGCTCCAGGAGGGGATCGGAATGAAAAGGAAGACCTTAAGCAGGAAGCGAACCCTCCGCCTAAATCAGCAGAAAGCACGATTGCCACACGACCGAAAGCACCTTCGACACTTCACTCTTACGGTAATGGCAAGAACGTATTGTAAGCTGGCCTATCCCTTTCACTACATCAATCATGTTGGCAAGCGATACTAACCACTTTTTGATACCCAGATTAGCCGAGGACAATATTGTAAGTCTGCTGATTTTCGTAGAAACTGCCACCACTCCCACTCAAGCAATCCTAATCGATTCTCAACACTTTAGATCAATCAAAAAGTCCTTCGCCGACAACTGCAAGCAAAAGGCTACGTCGTCACTCCCGCAAACAACGGCAGAGAAGCCGTAGCAGCAGTAGAAAGCGCCGTCAAAGAACACAACGATCAGTCCACATCTGGAGAAAACACCATGCTATCACCCGCACCATTCGACATTATCCTAATGGATCAGGTACTCCACTCACTCACTTACACCAAAGTCTCTGAATCGCCACAATTCGCTAACGCATCAATCTAGGAAATGCCATATCTAACCGGCAACCAAGCAACGCGCAAGATACGACAACTAGAAGAGGATGGCAAGGTCGAACGTAGTTCCATCTTGGGGGTCAGCGCAAACGTAAGAGAGGAGCAGCAGAAAGAGATGATTGAGGCTGGCATGGATGATGTTATCACGAAACCTTTCAAAGTCGACGAATTGGTTGCGAAGATAAGAGGCTTGATTGAAAGGATCGATGATGGTGATGTATAAATGGTTTGGACACTACCAAGTCTTTTTGGTGAATCAATCGACGATGTATGATTGCGGACCGCGTGTCACTTACCACACTAAGCTCAATTTGGGAGAAGCAACTTTGTATTGTGCTTTACTCAGGTGAGTATAAACACAAGTAACTCGCACATACTGCCTGACAGTGGTATGTTGGCTGGCTGATTAGCATATCTTGCGAGAAACAGGGCATTCACAAAGATCAGGGTGATAGTAGTATTGGAGCTTACCACTGTCTTGTATAGCTAAAAATCATGCTACGACAGACGGAATTGTTAAATCTGTGTATTGAACAGAAGGCTTAATGCTGATGAGTCTTTGAGAGCGTTATGTAGTCAATAGAAGATCAAGATTTATACACGTGTAACAGGATAGAGATATGAATATAGTACACCAGGTATGTTGTTGAGATGTTCGAGGTGGTCAAGCCAAGCAGCTTGATCATGTATCCTGGCTTAAGTGAAGAAGAGATATATCTAACTTCACCTGCACAACCATCTAACGTCTAGAGATCAGCTCTATTGCACCCACGAGAAATGCTCCATATGCATATAAACCTCACTCCTACCGACTCCTTGCAGGATTCTCTGCTGTTCATCTGCTACAGCCGTGCGAACATCTTGCTGCATGCTCGCTGGACAACACACAACCACTCCTACTTTCTCCCTATCACCATTGCTTGTACTGTCCGTTGCGATGATCCTCATCAAATCTGGTCGACCATAGTATAGCCGTGTTTCGGACGACATCCGACTCTTGGCATGCTCGTTAGGATACACCTTCACTTCCTGCTGCTGCATGCTGGGTGACAGGGAGGGCGTGTCCAGATCACCTTTGCCGGCACTCGTGTAGTAGGTCCTGATATCCAGGCATGATGGCGAAGTACGAAAAGAGGTAGGATAGCGATCAAGCAGGTCCTTGATGGCTTCGTGGTACCATATACAAGATGCGCGATCCCGCGTGGCGAGGATGACCGTCATGCTAGGCAGGTTCTTCTGTTGCTGTGATTGGAGTCGCTCGACTCGCCGCAGGAAGTGCTCGACAAGCGGTAGAGTCCATCCAGCACCGGAGCCACCCGCAATGACTAAGAGTTTCGTGCTGACTTCCAGATGGGTACAATCGACACCACCATAGGGTCCTTCTAGCACCACAGTCATGTTGAAACCAGGATTTGCTGCGACATGGTTCGCAAGATGTCTGGTGAAGCCTCCTTGTGGACGAATGTAAAAGGTGAGTACGGAGGTGATCTTTCCCTTTGTGTTTGTATTTGGAAGCGAGCATATCGTAGGGAGCGAGCATATCGTAAAGGGATGGGTCGTAGAAGCATGCGCGGAGGCGAACGAAGCGAACGAAGCAGTGCTGGCCTGGAGTCCATACCATCTTGTTGGACGGTGCATGAACTTCAACAATGCCACTTGGCAAAACAGACATGGTGGCGCGAGTGTGCTGCAACAGAAGCGTCCGTCCCAGCGATGCAAAGAAGCAACAAAATAAATCACTGCCGACGCGATGAAGTAGTCCCAAGACGATAGACGAAAGTCGCAGTGAATGAAGAAGAAGACGACAAAGACGACCGCAGCGATAATATGTGATATCTTGAAGAATTCATAGGACCATTTGCGAAAAGGTCCAAAAGACGCAAAGGTGAGCCACGTCTGACCGAGCAAGGCTACCACTCCAGTCCAGTATACAACAGAAGTGTTCCACTGCAGCACCATGTCGCCTTTCCAGATGTGGAAGACAATGAAGGGAAGGGTATGGATCAGCGCGAGGACGTACATGGCGTACGCGATCCAGCGGTGGAAAACTTGCAGTCTCTCGTGGGAGACGCTAGTCAGCACAGTAATGAGATTGACTTTTGTTGAACTTGCCATGACAAAAGGTAAACATGCCAATGACATCCAGCCAGCTCGTGTTGCAAGTGGCGGTGAGTTGCCATAGCTGATCTTCCTAGTGTGGGGCCAATAGTATGGACGAGGACCAAAGGTCATGGCGAAGAAAAAGATTGTGCCGATAAGCCCAAGCAGCATGACTCCAAGAGGTGGTGATGACCAGCCCAGCGCTTTGATGTGATAGCCACGGTACGAAAGCAACCTCCAAGCTGCAAGTGGTTTCTTCAATACCGGTGAAGTCTGAGTACGGCGGCCGAAAGCCTTGAACATCAAGTTCATGAAGCAGAAGAGAGCAATGGTTGCGAGGAAGAAGCCGAGAGTAGGTAGTCTAAAGCGGTGATCGGCCTAGTACCTGTGATATGGAGTAGTCAGAAGTAAGACAACAACTGCTTTGTGTGGAAATTCTGCCAGATGAGGTATGCAACTCACCAGAACCTCGAAATTCCCTGCTGGAACTTGCACATTGCTGGTGTAAATGACGCCTTGCACGTATAAGCGCGACTAGAGTGTAGCCGCACTGGCTGATCTAACCATGCGACCATTGCTACAGACTCGTGAGATGATGTGTTGCTGAGGAAAGAGTTGTAGTCGTATATCCAGGTAATCAGGTAATCACTTGGGTATAGTTTTAGGTCAAGCATTTGTTATGAGGCTGTGGCAGCGAAGATATATGAGCTTGTAGTACCTCACCAACAAACGCTATGTAAAGCGCAACGTTTCCGAGAAAACTTGCTCAAAAGGGACTAACTTGCTCAAAATGCTCAAAGGCCAACCTAGCCACAAATGGAAGTTGTGGCGGCACAAGAATCTCCAGAGTTGGGGCCACTCACAAAGCAATGTTTCTCATACAGTACAACAGAGTTGGACTGATCAAGCCATAATTCATCAGGCGGGTAACCTTGATATATGAAAATCGAAAAAAACCAAGCTCGTAAATTAATCGTATCCTAGTAGAGTCATTGCTTACCCCTTCTGAAGCCCTTTCCTATAAGCCACGCTACAAATATCGCCGTCGCAAGCTCTTTGCCCCGAAGTATATGCCAACTAATGCGAGACTGCCAACTACAGCTCCTGTCCCTTTGAGGACGTACTCAACCTGCTTGAAGAAGTCGATTCTACCCCCTGGGTGTTCCGGTTTTAAAGGAGATATCTTTCCGAGATAAGACTGGCGAATCTCCTCAACAGACGAAGCTGAGATCGCGTGTTTACCTGAAGCCAACAAGCGATAGCGCGAGAAGAAAGACGTGGAAAATGATGTGCCTGGGGAAGTTCTGTCTGTCATGCCAGGCAGATGCACGGCTGTAGCTGTATTAGTGCGTGGAAGTTTGATGGTGCTTGAGCTTCAAACTTACAGCTTGGCGTCATGGGAA